>ERZ778515.274-NODE-274-length-45978-cov-5.248176_pt1 | contig 45978 bp, 37 predicted proteins | sample MGYA00510343_ERZ778515 | MGnify/ENA primary metagenome ERZ778515 (study PRJEB29527, sample SAMN07138965) | mouse gut metagenome | material: feces | host: mouse | place: China:Nanjing | collected 2016-01-25 ...
TTTATATCCGGTAATTCCGGTTTTTGCAGAAATAACATCATTATCAACTTCTTTTCCATTAGCCCAATCCACAATTGCTTTTGGTAAATTACATCCAGCCAAATGGGAAAAAGGATAACCGCCTCCAAATCGTGCATTCATTTCTAACACATAAGGTTTCCCATCTACTAGGAAAATATCACAATCCATATTAGCGATATGTTTTAAAATATTACCCAATCTATATAATGTTTCATTCACAATCGGTATATCAACTAGTTTTGCAATATCGGTTTCGCCAGATCTCATTGCAATTTTTTCTCTCAAAATCACATTTTGTGTTTTTCCTTGTAGATCATTTATTATGTCAGCCCCAAATTCCTGGCCCATTAAGTATTCTTGATAGATTACTTTCTCTTCTGTTATTGCTGATTCAAATTTTAAATACGTTTTTTCGATATCTTTATTCACTTTTCTAGTTAAATACTTTAAATCATCCTCATTATATGCGAGGGAAATTGAAATTGATCCACAACCGTAACGTGGCTTAACAACTACAGGATAGCTCAATTCTTTATGTGAAATCGCATTCGTTATATCGTCAAGTTTTAAATAGGTTTTTGGAGTTTTAAAGCCATTATCTTCAAGAAATTTGAAAGTTTTCCACTTATCATTGCAAATTTCGATAATATCTATATCTGATACAATAAGATGTATTCCCAATTCTTCGAACTGATTTTTATGTTGTGCCAACACAAGAAGGTCGATATCAAACAAAGAAACCACTATATCGATTGAATTCTCTTGGCAATAGTCCAAAATAAACGGAATATAATTTTCATCATATATTAAAGGAGAAATAATATGCTCGTCAGCGTATCTGAATGCAATTGAGTTCTTATCTGAATTGCAGACATGAACTTTTCCGTAATCACCGACTGCCTCTTTAAAATACTTAACCATATAGGCTCTTCTTCCTACAGATGTGAGCAATATATTCATTTTTATTATCCTTTCTTTTCTTCTTAAACTTTTAACAAAGAACCAATCATACTGATTAAATACTCATATGCATCTAAGCGAAGTACTTTTGAAGCTCCAATGTATATTATTATTCCAACAGCAATTTGCATAATTAAAGTAATGAGACTAGGTAAGTGGAATATACTTACTAAACTTACAATAAGCCCCATGAATATCGACAAAGTGATGCTAGGTAGAATATCCCTAAGTTGTTCCTTATAGCTATAGTTAAGCAATTTTTTATTAGGCCAAGAATTAATGATTTGACTTAAAACACAACTAATCAATAAGCTATATGTCATTGCCATTACGCCAAACCACATAGTAGCTATAAGTAGCCCCATTCCAACTATCTTTTTTAAAATCTCTAGTTTTAGGAATAAGTCGCTACGACCCATCGCTTTAATGGCATTTAAATTCGCGGTATGAATTGGGTAGAACATATAAGTAACGCAAAAGACTCTTAAAAAAGGTAAACACGGTAACCATTTATCCGTAAGAATGAGATGTACAATTGGTTCCGAGCAAAATGCTAAACCCATCATTAACGGAGCCATAATATAAGTGCTCGTTTTGATGGATCGACTTGTCATGGCTTTTATACGAGCTCGATTATCTTGTGCACTTGACATTGTAGGTAAGAGAACGCTATCAATTGATGTATTAATGTTACTTGCTATCACACTTGGGAATTTCTCACCTTGATTGTAATAAGCCAGGTCAATTGGCGAATACATTTTGCCAATGATTAGTCCACGGATATTTGTGTACGTTGTATCCAATAGTGACGATATAAGCATCTTCCATCCAAATGAAAGCAACCCTTTCAATCGTTTCCAAGAAAACATTTTTTTTGGACGCCATTTTACAGTTAGCCATAAGATTAATGTATCAATTGTTGTATTTGAAAGCTGCTGGAATACGATAGCCCAGACCCCAAATCCCGCATAGGCCATTCCTATTCCCAGGAAAGCAGAGAAAACTGTCCCTCCAAGTGTTGAGAAAAAAAAACGTTTGAATAACATAAAACGAGCCACATAAGCTTGTTGAATCCCTTTAACGCCGGAGATAATAATAGTTAAACTCAAAATACGTATTATAGGAACAAGAGAGCTGTCTTTATAAAACTCTGCTATAAGAGGTGCGCACAAATACATTAGGATGTAAAGAATCAAGCAAACTATCAAATTAAAGAAAAAGACCGACGAAAAGTCCAAATCTGTAGCATCCTTTTTCTGAATCAGGGCTGTACCTAAACCACTATCTACAAAAACTTGCATAATAGATGTAAAAACTGTGATTAGTGCAATTTGTCCATAATCTTCCGGAATAAGAATACGGGCAAGTACAATAGATACTACAAAAGTTACTAATTGAGCTCCACTTCGCTCGGCAAATCGCCAGAAAAAGTTTTTCAATACAGATTGTGTTTTCATTTTTTTCTCTACTATTTTCTATCTAAGAATGTTTTATATACTTACCTAAATAAATAATACTTAGATTTGAAAGGATTATATTTAAAAATCTAATCATCTTTTAAGGTCCGTCGTAAGTTCTTTTTCGAACACTAGGTTTATTTATCAATATTTATAAAAGATAATACTATAAAGTGTATTTGTGTTTTGGTTGGTTACTGACTAATTTGCGATCAAAAAACGATAAATATGATGTGCTTAGATTTTAACTTAACAATGCAGTGATTATGTAACTTTCTACAATAATATCTCCTCGAAACACTAAAAACTAACCCAATGGATAGTAACTAAGCAAAATTATCATGATTTTTTTAAAGTAAGTCCTTTTCAAGGATATTCGCTATTCTAACGCATGCATTTCCATCCCCATATGGATTTGATGCTTTACTCATTTTTTCATATTCATTTTTATCAGATATTAATAGGTTAAATTCTCGATAAATCACATCTTCCTCAGTTCCTACTAGTTTCAAAGTACCTGCAGCAATACCTTCGGGTCTTTCGGTAGTATCTCTCATAACAAGAACTGGTTTGCCGAGTGAAGGGGCCTCTTCTTGAATTCCGCCTGAATCAGTTAAAACCATATAACTGTGATTCAAGAAATTGTGGAAATCTAAAACATCCAATGGTTCAATTATGTGGATTCGATCATCTCCACCCAAATATTTGTTAGCTACCTCTCTCACAGCTGGATTCATATGTATTGGATATATTGCTTTAATATCTTGATGCTCATCCAATACACGCCGAATTGCTCTAAACATATTTTTCATTGGAACGCCGAGGTTTTCTCTTCTGTGAGCTGTTATTAAAATCAATCTGCTATCTTTGGCCCAGTCAAGCTCAGGATGATGGTAATCACTTCTAACCGTTGTTTTAAGAGCATCGATTGCAGTGTTTCCAGTTATATGAATACTATTAGGATCTTTGCCCTCTGCTATTAAATTATTCTTTGAAAGCTGTGTCGGAGCAAAATTATATCGTGAGATAATAGAAACCGCTTGGCGATTGAATTCTTCAGGATAAGGACTATAGATATTATTTGTTCTCAGTCCTGCTTCTACGTGTCCAATTGGTATTTGTAAATAAAAAGAAGCTAAAGCGGTTGCAAATGTAGTCGTAGTATCCCCATGTACTAAAACTATATCAGGATACTCGTTTTCAAGTATGGGTTTAATCTTAAGTAGGATATTCGTAGTTACATCAAATAAGGTTTGCCTATCCTTCATAATTGAGAGGTCGTAATCAGGCTCAATTCCGAAAGATTCCAAAACAGCATCCAACATTTGTCGATGTTGTCCAGTGACACAAACGACGATTTTTAATGATGGTCTTGATTTCAATTCGTTCACTAAAGGGCACATTTTAATGGCTTCGGGTCTAGTTCCGAAGACAACCATAACTTTCTTCATAACGCAAACCTTTCTATAAACACTTTCTCATTTTTTTATACAATGAATATGTAACATTGGGGATTAATCTTCCGATTGCAATCACGGCCTTATTCTTAACGTTTTGACTTCTTATTTGATTGCTATATTTCTCTAAATCAATACCTCTATAGTCTCCTTTTAGCTTGTACAAAGTTACCTCTATTGATGCTATTGCATAATCTATATAGACTGGATTACATTTAGCAGTGTATTTCTTATATTCCTTGTGACCTATAATCATACGCTCATAGTATTTGATTTCCTGATCCAAGTTTTTTTTATTTTGAGTTAAGACTCCACCGGCCAATGATCTATACGCCGACATTTGTTGTTTGATATAAATACAATCTCCGACCTCCAAGCATAAAAGCACTAGCGGCAAATCACCTACAGGATAATCGAAAAAAAATTTAGGTCTCTCGTTACAAATTCTTCTTATTATTGAACTTCGTACAAAATAGGAAGTTGTTTGAAATAACCATGGACAATCCACAAGTTCATATTTAAAGTAATCATCCGATTTTATATAGTCGTTTATAATATTAATTCTGGGAAATTTCTTATTTATTATTTTGGATTCACTGTTAACGCATATAACATCATGCACACATAAGCTACAATCTCCATGAGTTTCAAGGGCTTCATATTGCTGTTGCAGTTTTGTACTACATATCCAGAAGTCATCACCTTCACAAAACGCAACATACTTTCCCTTAACCAAAGGGTATACAAAGTCTACTGATATTTTTTTCCCTTTAGAGAATTGATTTTCAGTCTGATATATTGGAACTATCTTTTCTGGATATAGTCTTGCATATCTTTCAATAATCGTTCTTGTTTGATCCGTAGAAAAGTCATCATGAATTAATATTTCATAGGCAAATGTTGTTTCTTGATTCAAAATACTATTTATCATTCTTTCTATAGTCGACTCTTGATTATAGGCTAAGCATACAACACTTACCTCAATAGGATTAATGTCCACAGTAACGCACCTTTCATTTCTTCAACAATAAACTAATACTAACAATTCTGTTTCCTATTACTATTCAAAATTAGACCAACAATTGAAAAACAGAATACGCCAGCAGATGTATTGAAATAAGCAGAGCCCAAGCTTCCAACCAAAAATGTGATGAGTAAAGCCAAAATTGATTGCTTGATTTCTATATTATCGTATTTTGTACTTATAACCTTCGTGTAAATGTAATGTATCATTAATACGATTGCTAGAATTCCAATATACCCTAACTGTGCTAACACCATTGGCCAATAGTTATCTGTTATATAAGCACCATAGTCTCTAGAGAGTCCGTAAACTTTGCTTAAACCATATTCTCTATATAAAGAACTATAAGCTGTTCTAGATAAATCACTGCCGAATGTTGCAAACCCAGATCCTAAAGGAAAATATCTATTTGCAATCAAGAAGGCTGTTTTAGCTAATAAGAATCTTGCGGAGTTTTCATTTAAAAAATAATTTATAATTTGATATCGACCTAGCACAACTCCTAATAATAGCACTATACCTATATGCCAAATCCTTATTTTTTTTGTATGCAATAAGTGAAATACAATTAAAATAGCAACATAGAAAATTTGTGGTCCCTTCGTCGTTAACAAAAGCAATATTAAAGCTGCGGTTTTTGCGCATAGATTTAGAATAGATTTCCTTTCTTTAGCCTGAATAACCGTATATAATCCGATGATTAAGCAACCGAAACTACTTGCATTCTCAGCAATAAACGAATAAGCCCGTAATCCATATCTAATACTTGTTTCATCTTTGAAAAAAAATGAGATATTTGCAACATAACCAAAGATAACACAAAGAAAGGCTACTATTATATAAAAGCAAGATATTGGATACAGTTTACTTAAAACCCATTTCGCTTCTCGCGAAGATATGCTTCTAATAATCAAGAAAAATATTATGTATGTTTTGATAATGCTGATGTAATCTAAAAATACAAATATAAAATTATCAGTGACCCCGCTTAATATGTTAGATAAAACTCCTAGAGCAAATACTAAGAGACACAGAAAAATAAAATAAATATCAGATGATAGTATTTTCAATTTTCGTTCGTGTAAGAATATACATAAAAGAATTAGGACTAGTATTTCATCTAAGTAACTTGCAAGAGGAATCAATCTTCCAATGAAAAATTGAAATAGTATAATAACCAAAAAAATAAGCATCATATTAGCGTTAACTAATCTTTTTGATATTTTCATAACTGGATTTCACCCCCTTGTTGGTGCAGCTTCTAGAATTCAACACATCGTAATAAGATATGCCAATACTAGAATATTATAGATCATTTACTTAGAACATCTTTATATAATTTCAAGATACTATCTATGTGAATATCTATAGAATATTGTTTTTTGATTGTTGTATAAGCGTTTCCACTTTTTTTAATTCTCTCTTCGCTATTATTAATTAATTCCATAATAGATTCTGATAATTGTTTAGTGTCTCCGGCGTTTATCAGAATACCATTAGTATCATTCACTACTTCTGGGATAGCTGCTACATTAGTTGAAATGTTTGGAATACCATAGGCCATCGTTTCCAAAATAGTCATTGGTAGTCCCTCATTATAAGAAGGGAGTACGTTAATTTGTACATTTTCAAAAACTGACGCTTTCTGATTATCTGGAAGCCATCCCTTATATATAACTCGAGTTTCAATATTTAATTTTCTAATTCTATCCAGCAAATCATTTTCTGGATTTGGTCCATAGTAAATTAGTCTTACATCTTGGGGTAACTCGTTTAAGATATTATAAAATGAATATAGTAAATCGTATGCACCTTTTCTTTTTCCTATTACCCCTAAAAACAAGATATCTTTAGATTTTGTATTATATTTATTTTCTATTGGAACTTCTACTGCATTATGTAATACACAAATATCCTCTATAGGATATATTGTGCTAATAAACGGCTTCCAATACTCCCCCAAGATAATAACTTTATCCGCTCTATTCACTATACTTTTAACGAGAGATTGCATAAAGCATTTAGAGTTTCGATACCACACTTCAAATTCAGCTCCATGCATATGAAGAATTATTTTTATCCCACAAAGATCAGCGGCAATCATAATTATGCCTTTTCGAAAAACACTTCCGCGTTCCGACATATGAACATGCAAAATATCTGGCTTGTTTTCAATAAATCTCTTAAGTATTTTGCAATATGCTAGCCAAGTGAATAATATCTTTTTCCAAAAGTCCCCAGTAATTGAAGTTGGTATATACTCTACATCAACTTTGTCCCCATATCTTGCATCAGTTAGATAATTATCTACTACCTTCCACATTCCTCCTTTTGTACTCTCATCACACCCAATCATTAATACTTTCATTCGAAGCCTCTGTCCCGTTTCATCTTCTCTTTTACTACCATATATATAAATTTACTATTACCAAAGAAATATCTTTTGAATAGTCTTTTCGGCTCTTGCATCATTCTAAATAACCATTCTAAATTCGCTTTTTGCATCCAATGAGGTGCTCTTGCTATTTCACCGGAAATTACGTCAAATGATCCGCCAACTCCCATAAAAACCGACGAATTCCCTTCACTTTGTAAATATTCAATCAGATACTCTTTTTTGGGAGAGGTAATCCCTACAAAAACAAAGTCTGGATTGAGTCCTTTGATTTCATCCGACAAATCTTTCCAACAATTATCTTCAAAATATCCATCATGGATACCCACTATCCTAAGTGAAGGAAATTGTTCCATCAAAACATTCTTAGTTTTGAAGACAACTTCCTTTTTTGCCCCCAATAAGTAGATAGAGTAATCTTTCTCAGCACTCAGTCTTACCAAATTAAGCATTAAATCAATTCCAGCAACACGTTCTGGCAGAGGTTTTTTTAAGAACCTGCTTGCCAGGACTACAGAGGCACCATCTGCATTAATAACTCCACAGTTATTGACTATTTTGGCTAATTCTAAATTCTTCTGACACTCATTAATCTTATCAGCATTAACTCCCATTAAATGTAATTGAGCCTTTCGCTTAACATACTCTTCGACTAGATCAACAGTTTGGTTCATTGTCAAAACATCGATATCTAATCCCAATATATTGACTCGGCGAGTGTTCCAAAGTCTTTTGTCCTTCATAATTCCCACCTCTTGCTACATAATAAAATTATATTATAATCCATTATTTGTTTTACTTTTCGACAGCATCGTTTTGACAGTCCTTAACACCAATATTATATCTAACCATAAACTATAATTTCTGAAGTAGAAACTGTCCAAGTCTAAGCGTTCCTCAAATGTGACATCACTTCTTCCATGAGTCTGCCACATACCTGTAATGCCTGGCTTAGTGCCTATGATATCCTCATAGATCTCGCCCATATCTTCCCTTTCTCCGGGAAGATATGGTCTTGGGCCCACCAGGCTCATGTCTCCTTTGAATACATTGATGAACTGCGGAAACTCATCCAGACTTTTTTCCCTCAGGAACTTGCCTGCCTTGGTGATTCTGGGATCATTCCGCAGCTTTTTGTTTTCCTTATATTCTTTACGGATGTTCTCATCCGTCTCCATGAGATGCTTGAGCACTTGCTCTGCATTCGGAATCATGGAACGGTATTTATACATCTTGAAAAGCCTGCCATCTTTGCCAATACGTTCCTGGACAAAGAAGATTGGGTCTGTGTCTCCGTTTCTTCTGTTGGAAATCGCAACGTATGCCGTCAAAGGAATCAGGACCAGCATTCCAGGAATTGATCCCAGGATATCCATAATTCGCTTTAATAGTTGTTCTAAAGGCTTGATCTCACCTGTGGATGTCGAAATCATAAGCAAGCCATCAAAATCATTGATTTTGGATGCGAAATTGATCTGACCATCTACTCTTGGCAAAAACTGAATATTGTCTACCAGGTTCGAAATACGGTTATGCAACCGTTTCATATCAGTTCGCCCCATCGCAGGAATTGCAATCAGAATTGAATCAATATTCTGATCATGGATGACTTTTTCAATGTCTTTAAATTTCCATATCGGCATCTCCTGCTCTTCAATATCCTGATAATTATGAAGAAAAAATGGATCATCGTTGCAGTTTATAAAGCCCTTTACATCCATGAGAGAAAAACGGTTTGTTTTGCAGACATTGAACAATTGGGTAGCAGTCGGACCCGCGCCAATAATCAGGGCATTATGCTTAACTCTGTCCCAAAGCCATATATGGGCCCATCGATTGATAAACAGACAGCCTGTCAGATCTACAATAATAAGCAGTATCAGAGATCCAAACTGTTGCCAGGGAAACCCGTGAGAATAATCCAGCATCAACATGGAGATAAGAAAAAAACCTCCAAAGCTCTTGACTAACAGCAGCATCTCATCCGAAAACAGCAGTGCTTTGTGTTTGTACCTCCCTGACCAGAACTGCATGATTACCCATAATATAGTGAATCTCAGCCGCAATCCTTCGGTTGCTGGAATCAGCAGCATGAGAATGGAAGTCAGAAGCAGTTCAAGAGTCATCTTAACGAAACCAAGCTGTGTCATAGATACCTCCATCACTAAATTGCTAAACAGAAACAGATTATAACCAAACAGACCGCTTATTCTTGCGTAGAGCCGGATTCTGTTCTTAACTAAGCAGATTTCCCAGAATAATCAGCAAGATCCCAGGTATATACCTCTGTTTGTAAACCTTGTATTCGATTCCTGTAAACTTTCACAATATTACAATTTATATATACTACAGCAGCAACAAAAGAATGGTATCATAGTCAAGTCAGATGCTCAATGTAATTGTGTTATCAATCCTAGGGCTTATTTTTTGGGGGTGGTTCATAGACTGTCACACCTGATTTGCCACAGGCTGCTGCTTATTTCGTATCCCGAAATTACTGGGACACTTGTAGAGTATACAATATCAGGAGTATCTGGGCCGGTTTGTTTGGCTTGAACTGCATATAAATCGGACGCAACGGAGCAGACCCGGGTTTTGGGCTGGTGTGATGGAAAGATATTTCAGTCCCTTTGTGTCAAATTTAGATTTTTGTCATGGGGGTTCCATGCTATATTCATTAATGATTGGCTCTCTGGTGAATTGTGGGAGCCCTTTTCAAACGAAAGAAGAGAGGAGACTGTATGGCTTCAAATCATCATTTGCAGAGAACACCGCAATACCGGGATGTGGAACGAACGGCCACGCCGGATATGGAGGATGAAGTAACGATTGATCTGGGTGAGGTGTGGTCACTGATCAAAAAGCACATCTGGATGCTGATTGGTGCGACTGTCGTTGGTGCGGTAGTCGCAGGCGGGCTTACCTGGGCACTGATTCCAAAAACCTATGCTGCCAGCGGCACGCTGTTTCTGACACCGCGGGTGCAGGAAGGGGAAATCGACATCAACTCCCTGAACTCTAACCAGAAACTGGTCAACAACGTCATCAACCTGCTAACCCAGGACAATATCATGTCCATGGTTGCCCAGGAAACAGGAATGGCCTCTGCGGAGGAAGTGCGGGATGCTTTGAGTATCACCAACACGGACAACACAGAGATCATTACGGTCACCGCGACCACGGAGGATCCGAAACTGTCCAAGGAGATCGCGACAACGACCATCAATACCTTCATCGATACGATGAAGGACAGCCTGAATGTGCAGAACATTCAGATCACGGATCAGCCAAAGCTGAGTTATGAACCAGTGGGACCTTCCATCAAAAAGAATGCCGCCATTGGCGGTCTGGCAGGTCTGGTACTGGGGCTGGGGTTCCTGGTGATCCACATGCTGACGGACAAGCGTCTGAAAACCCGCGAGGAAGCAGAAAAGTATCTGGGTCTTCCGGTATATGCCGAACTGCCGGATCTGGAAAAGAAGTAAGGAGGAGCCATGGCAAAGAAAAAGAAAAGCGTCTCAAACAATTCCTCCAGACGGACAAACCGTAATGACCAGCTGAATCTGGAGGAAGTGTACCGTCAGCTGCGGACCAACATCGAATTCTCGCAGATGGACTCGGAACTGCGGGTGCTGAATGTACTTTCCACGCATCCCAATGAGGGAAAAAGCAGCGTTGCTTCCAACCTGGCAAAGATTTTTGCGGACAAGTATGAGAAAGTGCTGCTGATCGACTGCGATCTGCGCAACCCTTCCCTGCACAAGATGCTGCGTACGTCCAATGGTCAGGGCCTGACGAATCTGCTGACGCACTATCGCCAGGATGATCCATTGCTTGAACAGGACGAAATCCAGGAACTGGAACTGGATGATCAGTCTTCCCTGTTTTTCCTGCCTGCAGGATCGAGGGTGCCCAACCCGACGGAGATCATCAGTTCCCGCCGGTTTGCAAGTCTGATCAACAGCGCCCGGTCTCAGTTTGACCAGGTGATCATTGACTGCCCCCCTGCTTTTGCAGTGAGTGATGGCGTGCCTATTTCAAACTTGTCTGATGGAACGCTGTTTGTTCTGAGCGCAAAGGACACAGACAAAAATGATGCCCGGGAAGCGGTGGATGACCTGAAAAGAAACGGTGCCAACCTGATTGGTACGGTCATGACCAAAGTTCCCGGTTTCATGTCAAGGCACTATTATGGATATGGATATGGTGACCGCAATGAACGCTGAAAAATTATTGAGGGCAGGACTGGCTGCATCCCTGCTTTTTCTGGCAGGATGCAAAGCCGGACCGGAAGTAACCGCAGATGATGCGGCTGAAGTGGCTCTGGATGATGCCGGTTTTGCGCCGGCGGATGTGACAAGTCTGACCAGTGATGCTGCAGCTGACGGAGATGGCTTTACAGTTTCGTTCCACACCCCTCGAGGTGTATTTACCTATAAGATTTCTTCCGGTGGTCTGATTGAAGACCGGAAGTACCAGAAAGATCCTCAATCTGCTCCTGTGGAGTCAGGAGAAACGCCGGAAGATCAGGCGCAGGCAGCAAAGCAGGAAGAGGCTCAGAAGGAGACCAAGTCGGAGAATACCGAAAAGAAGGAATCCAAAAAAGAGGACCAGAAAAAGGCTGCCCGCTCTGCCGAGGAAGAAACGGCCATCAGCCTGGCTCTTGGAAACGCCGGCCTGGCAGAATCTGATGTGACAGATCTGAATGTTTCCATGGATGGCGATACCGCTACTGTGACATTCTATTACGGAGAATACCGCAACACGGTGCAGGTGGATGTGGCCAATGGTCAGGTCATCAGCTCGCTGATTGGATAATGAAATCTGGCCTGCATTTAGGAACAATCCCGGGAGGTGGAAAGCTTCCCGGGATTTTTAATGCCAGACACCGGAAAAATGTGACTTTCGTACCTGTGACACAATCGTTCGGCAACAGGCTGCTGAGAGGTGATGCTTTGTCCGGACAGCTTTTTATTCCGTGACATAGATGTGAAGTTTTATGCAATCATCTGTCTTGACTTCACGTTTTTGTCATTTTTTTGGCGGAAAAATCCGTTATCCTTCCTGTACCGGTTCAGCTGTCGACACATGGACAGGAAGGAGAACGAATGGAAGAATCTGAAATCATCGCAATGCATGCCCTGGAAGCCATTCAAGCTGAAATCCCAATGAGCGATGGAGCGGCCAAGGAAATGCTGCGGGATATACAAATCTTTTCTCTGATTCTGAAATACAGCTTTGCTGAGTACAGCGGCTTCACGGTGGCAGAGATCGCTTCAAGAATCCAGTACTTCAAGGGCATCCGCCCGGATCCGGATGATCCGGAGGGATTTCTTGATCAGATGGTGGATGCTTCCGATCCGGAAGCGAATATTCCCGGTTCGGGCAAATCGATTTATGACAATTTTGTTGTGATCCAGGACATGATCACAGACCAGCTGTATTTCGTGCAGCTGGATGTGAATCTGCGGGAACTGTCGCCTGAAGTCCTTTGCGGAAGGTCCCTGAACTATATTGCCAGTATTATCCTGCGCCAAAGAGGACTGCCGTTTGGTATGAGCCGTGACTACAAAGGATTGAAGCCCATCAAAGCACTCTGGATCCTGCCGCTGTCCCACCGGCTTGGTGTCTGGGAAGGAGAATTCAGGACTGGATGGTCGGGTTGTCCGGATGATTACATCACAGAGCTCAACGGGCTTGTCGAAAATATGATCGAGTGGAAAGTTGTGTTTCTGAACCATGGATGGCACAATTCAGATGAAGAGATCATTCAGGTACTCGGGCATCTGTTTGATACAGAAACCGAAGAGACAATCGAATATTTGAAAAAGGAAGGCATAAAAATGACAAGACAAATTCCAGGTGTGGTACAGGAATACTACAAAAAATATGGGCGGCCCTTTGTAACACTGAGTGATGAGGCCAACGAGAACTATATCCTGATGAAACAGGAAGTGGTCCGCAAGGACGAAGAGATCAAAAGCATGAATGAGAAGATTGCCTTGTTGGAGGCAGAACTGGCAAAACTCAAAGGCAGTCGCTGATATGCCATCATCGGCCGTCTAGTGATCCTGATCATAAAAACAGCGGGTGGTCCACCAGATGAACCACCCGTTTTGTCTTGTCAGAGGTTTTCCAGGATCCGGTCGCCCATTTCCTTTGTGCCGACCAGCGTGGTCCCTTCTGTCCAGATATCCGCTGTACGGTATCCCTGGTCAAGAACCTTTTCCACGGCCTGCTCGATCTGGGCTGCTTTCTCTTCCATGTCCAGGCCATACCGCAGCATCAGCGCAGCCGAGAGAATGCAGGCAATGGGATTCACTTTGTCCTGTCCCGCAATGTCCGGGGCGGATCCATGAATCGGCTCATAGAGCCCGTTTTTTGTTTTCCCGCGGCTGCTGGAGGGGATCATGCCAATGGAGCCCGTGATCTGGCTGGCTTCGTCGGAGAGGATATCCCCGAAGAGGTTTTCGGTCACGATCACGTCAAACTGGCTGGGGTCCTTGACGATCTGCATGGCGGCGTTGTCGACAAACATCGTGCTGTACTCCACGTCGGGATACTCCTCCTTCAGGCGGTCGAAAACCTTCACCCAGAGGCGGCTGGTGTCCAGCACATTGTGTTTGTCCACCATGACCAGTTTCTTCCGGCGTTTCCGGGCAGTTTCGAATCCAATGCGGCCGATCCGTTCGATTTCATGTTCGGAATAGGGCATTTCATCGACTGCCACGAGTTCCCCGTCGACTTCCTTCGTTTCCTTTTTTCCAAAGTAGGCCCCTCCGATCAGTTCCCGCACAATGACAAAATCAATGCCCTTGTCCGTGATTTCCTTCTTCAGGGGCGAGGCATCCGCCAGCTGTGGCCAGATCTTCGCAGGGCGGTCGTTCGCAAACAGCTCCATCCCTTCGCGGAGACGCAGCAGTCCCTTTTCCGGGCGCTGGGGTCCAGGCAGGCCTTCCCATTTGGGACCGCCAATGGCGCCAAGCAGCACACTGTCCTGTGCCAGGGCTTTATCGAGTTCGTGCTGAGGCAGCGGGTCACCGTATTTGTCCACGGCTTCGCCGCCCATGGCAATGTCTGTGTAGACAAAGGGATCGGCGGGATCCTGTATGGCGTCCAGCACGCGTTTGGCCTGCGCCATGATTTCCGGGCTGGAGCCGTCGCCCCAGATCAGTCCGATTTTCTTCATGCGTTCCTCCTCAGGCTCGGAAGCAGGCCCCCGGCCGCAATGATTTCCTGGATGAATGCCGGGAAAGGCTCCGCCTGATAGGTCTCGCCCTTGGTCACGTTGGTAATGGTGCCTTCATCGAAGTTCACTTCCACTTCATCGCCGTTTTCAATGGCTTCAGCTGCTGCTTCGCACTCGAGGATCGGGAGCCCGATGTTGATGGCGTTGCGGTAGAAGATCCGGGCGAAGCTTTTGGCAATCACCGCGGAGATCCCCACGGTCTTGATGGCGAGCGGCGCATGTTCCCGGCTGCTGCCGCACCCGAAGTTCCAGCCCGCCACGATGATATCACCGGGGTTGGCGTTGTTCACGAATTCCGGATCGATGTCTTCCATGCAGTGTTTTGCGAGTTCCTTCGCATCCGGTGTGTTCAGATACCGGGCGGGGATGATCACATCGGTGTCCACATTGTCGTTGTATTTGAACACAGTGCCTCTGGCGTTGTTCATGCGGCTGCCTCCTTCTCTGTTTCAACGGGTGTCTCGGTCTGCATCAGCGTGCGGGGATCGGTGATGACCCCGGTGATGGCGCTGGCTGCGGCTGTATAGGGACTGGCGAGGTAGACCTCGGAGGTGACGTGCCCCATGCGCCCGACGAAGTTGCGGTTGGTGGTGGAAATGCAGCGTTCCTCTTCTGCCAGGATCCCCATATAGCCGCCCAGGCAGGGCCCGCAGGTGGGGGTGGAGACGACGCAGCCTGCATCAATGAGGTCTTCGATGATGCCTTTTTTCAGACACTCTTTGTAAATCTGCATGGTGGCGGGAATCACAATGGCACGCACGCCGTCCTTGACCTGGCGGCCTTTCAGGATTTCCCATGCGGCTTCCATGTCCTCCATGCGGCCATTGGTGCAGGACCCGATCACAACCTGATCCACTTCAATGGGTGCCTCGGCAGCGGGGTGCACATTTTCCGGCAGGTGGGGCCAGGCGGTGACTGGTTCCAGCTGGCTCAGGTCCATGGTGATGCTCTGGATGTACTCCGCATCGGGATCGGCTTTGTATTTTGTCCAGGGACGGCGGCTGCGCCCTTCGAGGTAGGCTTCGGTGACTTCATCGACCGGGAAGATGCCGTTTTTGGCACCGGCTTCGATGGCCATGTTGCAGATGCACAGGCGGTCATCCATGGAAAGAGACTTCACGCCGGGTCCGGTGAATTCCAGGGACCGGTAGAGGGCACCGTCCACGCCAATCTGACCAATGAGGGTAAGAATCACGTCCTTGCCGGTGACATAGGGCGGAAGTTCGCCGACGAGCTCCACTTTGATGGCTTCCGGGACCTTGAACCAGGCTTTGCCGGTGGCCATGCCCGCGGCCATGTCCGTACTGCCCACGCCGGTGGAGAAAGCGCCCAGGGCGCCATAGGTGCAGGTGTGGGAATCGGCGCCAATGATGCAGTCGCCGGCGGTCACGATGCCCTGTTCGGGGAGCAGCGCATGTTCGATGCCCATTTTCCCGACATCGAAGAAGTTCGGGATGTCATGGGTTTTCGCAAACTTGCGGCAGGCAGCGGACTGCTGGGCGGCTTTGATGTCTTTGTTGGGCACAAAGTGGTCGAGCACGATGTTGATGCGGTCTGCATCTGCGACGTTGTCGAATCCGGCTTTCTCGAATTCGCGGATGGCGACGGGGGTGGTGATGTCATTGCCGAGAACGCCGTCAAGTTCGGCCATAATGAGCTGTCCGGGTCTGACTTCATCCTGTCCGGCGTGGGCAGCCAGGATTTTCTGTGTCATGGTCATGGGCATAAACAAATGTCTCCTTCCTTCTTTGACAAGTCTCATGGTCAGCCGGTGGCTGAGCATGAGACACGTCATTGTTCATATATGTATCTTGGCTTGTCTGTGTTGATTCTGGGTATCGTTGTGATTGTGTGTGGGATGACCCGCATGATCTGATGCAAAGAGGCATCATGCAGCGGGCCAGCCATTGAAATGCCCGCGGCAGGCAGTCATTTCAACCGCTGGAGGATGAGCTAGACTTGATGCAAAGAGGCGCCATGCAGTGAGCTGACTGAATGCAGCCTCAGTCTCTTCATGCTCTTATCGCTGCCGCTCAGTCAGCCGGCTGCGGCCGGTTGTTGATGGCGGAGATCAGTGCCTTGACACTGGATACAATGACGTCCGTGTCTGTCCCTGCGCCCCAGGAGGTCGTACCATCGGGCCAGGACAGCCCCACATAACTTGCCGCCCGGCTGCTGGAATTTGTGTCCAGAGCGTGTTCAGTGTAAGTATCCAGCGTATATTCCAGACCCAGTCCCTGTTTCAGGGCATTGTTGACGGCGTTGATGCGGCCGTTTCCGGATCCGAAGAACTCGTATTCCTGTCCATCCACTGCGACTGTGACCGTGGCGCGCATCTGCTTGCCCTGCATGTAGTGCGCTTCATGGAATTCCACCACAGGGGACTGCCGGTTGAGATACGTCTGTTCAAAAATCCGGAAGACTTCATCGGGTTTGAGCTCGGCATGGTTGTGATCCGAGACCGCCTTGACGGTATACCCGAAGTGCTCGCGCATCTTTGGCGGCATGTTGTATCCATAGGCCGTTTCCAGGATGTAGCCGATGCCGCCCTTGCCAGACTGGGAGTTGATGCGGATCACATCGGCATCATAGGTCCGGGATACATCATGCGGATCGATGGGCAGATAGGGCACAGTCCACTGGTGGGTGCTGTTCTCTTCTCTGTGGTGCATGCCTTTGGCGATGGCATCCTGGTGGCTGCCGGAGAATGCTGCGAAGACCAGACTGCCGGCATAGGGCTGCCGGGGCGATACCTGCATGTCGGTGATCCTCTCATAGACCTCGCAGATGGCGGGCATGTCCGAGAAGTCCAGCTTCGGATCCACGCCGTGGGAGTACATGTTCATGGCCAGAGTGATCGCATCCACGTTGCCTGTGCGCTCGCCGTTGCCGAACAGACAGCATTCCACACGCTGTGCTCCTGCCAGCAGTGCCAGTTCCGTATCGGCAATGCCGGTACCTCGGTCGTTATGCGGATGGGTGGACAGAATGACGGAATCCCGGCGGTGGAGGCGGTCACTACAATACTCGATCTGGTTGGCATAAATGTGCGGGAGACTCATTTCCACGGTCACCGGCAGGTTGATGATCATGGGCCTGTCGGGGGTGGGTTCCATGACATCGATGACGGCGTTGCAGACCTCCAGGGCGTATTCCGGTTCAGTGCCGGTGAAGGATTCCGGGGAATACTCGAAGAGGAAGTTGCCCTCATATTCCTGAGAGAGCTGTTTGACAAGCTTTGCGCCTTCCACGGCGATCTGCTTGATTTCCTCTTTGGATTTCCGGAACACCTGCTCGCGCTGGGCAACGGAGGTGGAGTTGTAGAAATGGATCACGGCACGGGGCGCACCTTTCACAGCTTCGAATGTCCTGCGGATGATGTGATCACGGCACTGGGTGAGGACCTGTACGGTCACGTCTTCGGGGATGAGGTTCTGTTCGATCAGGGTACGCAGGAACTCATACTCTGTTTCGCTGGCTGCGGGGAACCCGACTTCGATTTCCTTGAAGCCGATTCTGACCAGGAGCTGGAAAAACTCAATTTTTTCCTCCAGGCTCATGGGTACGACCAGGGCCTGGTTGCCATCCCGCAGATCCACGGAACACCAGGCAGGTGCCTGTTCAATGTGGTCTTTCCTGACCCAGCGGTATTCGTTCTCCGGTGCCGGGTAATATCCCGGTGCGTATTTTGAAGCGTCCATCATAACTCGTTCCTCCTTCTGGATATGTCTGTTGTGGTTTCAGGTGATCCTGTCTCCAGGGAACCAGGATCCGGCTTTGGTGTGGGGGTAAAAAAAACGTCCCTGAAAAATCATTCAGAGACGAGCACTTTCATACCCGCGGTACCACTCTTTTTGTCGGTGTGACCACTTTTCCACGATCGGCCGAGGCGAATCGCTGTCCTTGTAACGGCGGATACCCGGGCAGGACTACTTGCTTCCCCCTGCCGGCTCTGGGGCCAGTAGGTATCGGGTCCTGTTCCGGCTTTCACCATCCGCCGGTTCTCTATGCCAGGTATTCCTGATACCGCTTCCCCGTCATCGCTTTTTTGACGTTGTAAGGTCATGATAAAAGGAATGAAAACATATGTCAACGAAGGAATGAAAAAGTTTCAGGCGACCTGTCTGCCGGTTACGGGATATGACAAGTCTGACAGTCACCGGACGTGTCTGTCAGACACGTCGCCTTTGACAATAATATGGATGACAGGTATGTCAGGAGATCCTGTGAATTCTGTTCAGATCCAGTTCTGATCCCCTTGATTCAGTGGGATATGACTGAATAAGTACTGGTCTGAATCCGCAGATCATAAGAAGTGCTCACCACCCCACCCCTCAGCACAGAGGCCGGGATTCCAGACCGAACCGGTTTGTAAATCCCGGAGTCTGTGCTGTGGTATCATTTTTCCATGAGACTCCTGAGCGACACCATGGGTGAAATCGAAGTGAAAAAATCCCGGTTCCTGTGCTACCTGCACCGGACTGAAAGCGAAGACGATGCCAGAAACTTCATCCGCCGCATCCGCAAGGAACATCCCCAGGCCCGACACGTCTGTACCGCGATGGTCATAGACGGACTCAAACGCTCCAGTGACGATGGCGAACCGTCGGGCACCGCCGGACGCCCGATCCTTTCTGTGCTCGAAGGCGCAGACCTGGATCACATCTGTGCTGCTGTCGTGCGCTACTTCGGCGGTACCCTGCTGGGAACAGGAGGCCTGGTCCGGGCATATTCCGATGCGGTGAAGACCGCACTGGAAACCGCGGTTCTTGGAGAAGCCAGGGCCATGCGCCGCTACAGCCTCATCGTTCCCTACGCTTTGTCCGGCCGCATCGAGAACTGGATCTCGCAGCGGGGAGAACTCCTGGACACGCTGTATGAAGAGACGGTGACATACGAGTTCCTGGTCCCGGATCCCATTGAGCCGGAGATTGCTGAACTGACCTCCGGTACCTGCACCCCGATGTTTCTGGGGGAAGAAGTGACGGAAATCTGACATGCCTTTCACATTGTGCTGCGACATCCGCAGCATATACTGAAGGTATCAAAGAATACAGGCCGGCAGCCCGGCTGCCGGTTTGTCTGGAGAGGAGAATGATTCATGAGCGGACTGCTGATGATTTTCATGATATTTCTGTTTTTGATGGTATTCCTGCCGGCCATGATGTACCTGCTGCCGGTGTTTCTCATCATCTGGCTGGTTTCCGCACTGGTGAACAGCTTTCGGCCCCGTCGGCAGACCGGAATGGGCAGCGGCATGGGCGGAAATGGCCGGACATTCTACTACTATAGATCGTCCAACCCAGGGCAGGGCGGCGCCATGAACCGGAACCCCGAAATTGAAAAACGGGCAGCCCGCCCGGATTCCATTGATGCAGAATACACGGAGGTGGAGGTCAGGGATGACACACGTGATCCGCAGTGAGTCCCTGGGTCTGGATGACGAAATCCGGGACCTTCTGGAAAAATCCATGATTGGGATGTCCGAGAAAGAAGTCGGAGCCTGGATGGACCACATTTATGATCCGGAGAATATGTTCGTCATGATCCGGGATGACCGCCCCGTGTCCTGCATTCAGGTCAAACACCGTGTCCTTCATCTCACAAACCGGCAGCTGACGGTATCAGTGCCGGTTCTTTTCTGTACCCACCCGGATTACCGCCTCCAGCGGTGTTTCGGGAAACTCATGGAGGCCGTCATTGCACAGGCTTCGGCGAACGATCTCGCGCTTTTGACCGTCAGCGACCAGGTGAAGGTCCTGGAAAAACGCAGCTTTTTTCCCGTCGCCAGATGCCGCGAGTACTGGCTCGACAGGATACAGATTCCACCCCTGTCGGATGGATCCGTACGGCCATGGCGCGGGGAGGATCTGTATCCGGTGTATCAGGGATTTGTCCGGAATTTTCCCATCCGGCTGGAACTCAGCCGCGATGAGTTTGAGGCCCATCTTGCGTATCTGCGTGCTGCCGGGCGCCGGATCTGGGTGGCGGTGGATCAGTGGACGCATGTCGAGGGCTTTGGGGTGACGCTGCCTGTCTCGACGGGGATCCGCTTTGAGTTGCTGGCCTATGAGAACAGCCGGGCGCTGGTGAACCTTCTGGCGAGACAGGCGCGCTATACCCAGACCCTGGTGGTGAGAACCGGTCCCAATGAAGCGCTGGAGCGGCTGTTTGAAGGTGTCGTGCACCGACCGAAGGACTCGGTGCTGGTGCGCCTCACCAACTGGCAGCTGTTGAGCCGGTGGCTGAATATGGAACTCCGCAGCCCTCAGGCGCTCTTTGATGCCTTCCCCGCCGCGATGTGGTTTGGCCTGTTGTAGGCACCTGCTGCCAATGGTGGCTGGGCTGTCGTGATGCATATTATAAAGACAAACTCCCTCCGGGATCTTCCGTCAGATCCCCAGAGGGAGTTTTTCATTGAATTGAACCCCGGAAAGCAGCATTTTCAAATTTGGCAACGAGTCCATTCATACTCTGGATCCTGTTTCTGAAGATGCCGCATACAGTCTCCGGTCTTTGCTGTCTTGCTTTCCTCAAACTGCCAAAGTTCAGAATATATGGAACTTCAATCTTTCAGGCAACCAAGAGGTACAACATTAACTCCATCACTTCGTCTATATGCATATTGACCTGTTCCGGTTAATACCATGAGAAACGAAGGTTCTTTCATCTTTTCTGTATCCAGCTTTTCTCGCAGTTTTTTAAGATTCTCTGCTCCTTCTTCGATAAGTTTGTCGCCTCCAAGTTTTATTTCAATTAATCCATAAGAACCATTTCGAAGATAGATAACCGCATCACATTCAAGCCCAGTTTTATCACGGTAATGATATACATCCCCATTGAGTGCTTCAGCATAAACTCTCAGATCACGAATACACATCGCCTCAAACAAAAGGCCGAATGTCTTTAAGTCAGCTGTCAAATCTCCCGGGCCAACACCCAAGGCAGCAGCTGCAATAGAAGGATCTACAAAAAATCTGGTATTAGAAGTCCTGATAGTAGTTTTTGACCGCAGATTTGGATTCCAGGCTTTTAACTCCTCTATCACAAATATTCTCTCTAAGGCACGTATATAAGAATAAACAGTTGAGGAATCCAGTGCTTTCATATCATTGGCTTCCATGTCCTGACGGATTACTTCACTCGTTGCCTGCGTTCCCTGATTTCGGGCGTAGGACTTCATGAAGAGCTTAACCCGTTCAGGATTCCTCAATCTTCCATCTGCACGGGAAATATCAGAATGAACAACTGCATCATAATACCCTGCGGCCTGATCCAATGCCGTTTCATCCGTAAATCCAATTGCACGAGGCCAGCCACCACGACATGTCAGAAAAGCCAGTTTATCCAAATCCAGTGTATTGGTCCCCGTTATTTTTTCCGGAGAGTTGAACAGTTCTGCAAGGCTCACGTCTCCTGTAGATTCTTGTGACTCATAAAAACTCATTGGACGCATAGTCAGCCAGATAAAGCGCCCAGTTCCGGTATGTCGAATATGATCCGAAGATGGTGGAACAGCAGATCCTGTCAATATAAACTGACCAAGTTCATCTCTATGATCAACTTCATATCTGACAGCATCCCACAGTTTGGGTGCGAGCTGCCACTCATCAATCAGTCTTGGGGTTTTCCCTTCCAGAAGACGTTGCGGATCCAGTTCAGCAAGTGTCATATTCTGTGCTTCATTCTTTGGATCGGCCATATAAAGAACACTACCGGCTATCTGTTCAGCTGTTGTCGTTTTACCACACCATTTTGGCCCTTGAATCAAAACTGCTCCAATCCCCTTAAGCTTACGCTTTAGTATTCTATCTACTATTCTTGGCTTGTATTCTTTCATCGTTCTCCTCCGCCTTGAATATTGTGTTTATAGCCCAATTATCACAGCATTCCCGAGTTTGGCCGATTTTCGTTCCTGAGTTTGGCCGGTTTTCATTCCCGAGTTTGGCCGGTTTTCGTTCCTGAGTTTAGCCAGTTTTCATCCCCGAGTTTGGCAGAAGCTGCCAACTCCACCATCCCCATCACCACACCAACACAAAAACAGCTCCTGGAGTTTGATGATTTGCCTTACCCAACTATCCGACAGCAGAAAACAATAACCCAAATTCACCAGCCCGACTCCTCACCTTGGTAAATCTCCTCCATTCTTATCTTCTCCACCATTCTCATCCTTCCACCAAACCCAAAAAAAGCCCCTGGAGTTTGATGATTTGCCATCGGCAAACCATCAAACCGCAGGGGCCTGTCAGTCATGTCCGTGCTGCCTGTACTCCTCGGGAATCACCGCGCTTCGCTCAATTGCCTGCTCCAGCTCCCGGGCGCTGATCCGTCTGGCACCCTTGGTCAGCACCGAGTTCTGGATCAGACCGTCGGATGTCGCCACATGCAGCTGATACTCGTTTCTGAGCACCGAAACCAGCTTCTCGATATAGGCATCCGCTGTCTGTCCCGCCCGGGTATACACCACCTCCAGGGCTCCCCGCATATTCCGGGACCCGGGATTATCCGGCACCCGCCAGCCATCGAACACCAGGATCATCCGGCACCCCAGATAGCCCTGGTAACTCGACAGGATCCGGATCAGTTCCTGTCTGGCATCATGCAGCGGCAGCGTCTTCAGACTGCTCCAGCTGTTGATGATGTTGTAGCCATCCACTACATAGCACACAGGTTTGGGCGGATGCAGCGTGACATCTTGCTGTTCCATTGCCATGTCCCGCCGCTTGTGCGGCTTCACGGCTTTCTTCTCGTTTTTGTTCCGCCCGGACACCGCCGCAAAGGCCTTCCGGGCTTCTTCCTCCGACACCACGGAATTCCGGTGCCCTGCCGGGGTGTATCCTGCATCCCGTTCAGTCTCCAGCGGAATGTGCATATGGTCCGGTGCCTCATCCCAGGGAACAGTAAACCCTGCCCCGCCGGCACAGAACACGCTGTCCGGTGTGTTGCGCAGATCCGTCACCGGATCATAGTCAATTTCCGACAGGATCCGCTCCTGGTCGGGACTCGGTTCATACCGGGTCTCTCCCAGTTCCAGCATTCCCCCGCCTTTGGTCAGGGCGCGGAGCTCATTCTGGAAATCCGCCAGGTTCCGCAGGGGACCGCTCCCGGTGATGCCGTCATCCTGGACCTGCACGGAAGCACCCCGCTTCTCCAGCTCATAGAGGACAGTGCCGATGAACTGGCTGTCACACTGAATGGAAAAGGAGATCATGGGCTCCAGCAGCACCATTTCTCCCGCTTCCCTGGCGCTCATGAGCGCCTGCCGGACCGCGCGGTTCGCCGCCTGACGGAAGTCGCCGCCTTCGGTGTGCTTCAAGTGACCCTTTCCGGCTGTGACAGTGATCTTCACATCCGTCAAGTCACTCCCCGACAGTACCCCTTTGTGGCGCTTGTGGCGCAAAGCCGACAGGATTTGTGCCTGGAACCGTGGCGAGAGTGTATCTGTGTCCACCTCACTCTCCACCGTGATCCCGCTCCCGGGTTTTGCAGGCTCCAGCCGCAAATGCACCTCGGCGTAATGACGCAGGGGTTCAAAGTGGCCGTATCCCTTCACCGGCGCGGTGATGGTCTCGCGATACACCGGGGTGCCGACAGAGAACCCCACATCGATGCCCGCCAGGTCGCGGATGCGCCGGGTGAGGACTTCCTTCTGCACCTCCCCCGCGAGACGGATCCGGATCCCCCGTCTGTCGCTTTCGATATCCAGTGTCGGGTCCTGGGCCGAGAGCCGGGCCATGACCGGCCCCAGATCCGGGGCTCCTTCCGGCACCAGGATCTCGTACGCCATGGACGGCACCAGCTTCGGGCCTTCCACCGGTGTCTGGGCACCGAACACATCCCCCGGAACGAGATCTGTACCCGTGACCACTGCTGTCATCCCCGCCGGAACGCCACCTGCGGGGGCATTCACGAGCCTGTTTCCCTGGAACACCTTCACCTGATCAAACCGGAGGTCTTCCAGCTTCGTCCTGGGTTCCAGGACACCACCGGTGACCTTCACATGCACACCGGCATCATCGCGCTTGTATACAAATCCCCCCAGATCCGGGCCATAGACCCTTTCCGGTGCCAGATCTGTCAGGGCATCGAGCAGCTCTGCGGTCCCCTCATGATGCAGGGCGCTCCCGAAAAACACCGGAAAGAGCTTCCGGGCCGCCACGCGGGTACGGATGTGATCCCGGGAAATCTCCCCCGTCTGGTCCCATTCCTCCAGCAGGGCATCATCTGTCAGGGCAATCTGTTCCGGATCCAGCGGCACCCCTGCAGCAGAGAGCTGTGCCTGGATGTCTGCGAGCAGGTCTTCCTCACTGCGCCTGGCGAGATCCATTTTGTTCACAAACACCAGCGCGGGAATTCCCGCGGCCTCCAGCAGCCGCCAGATGGTTTTCGTATGCGACTGCACTCCGTCCAGGCCCGAGACAATGACCACCGCAAGATCCGCAGCCGAGAGCCCGCGCTCCATTTCACTGGAGAAATCCGCATGTCCCGGTGTGTCAATGACCTGCACCCCGGTGTCCCCCCAGGCAAATCCCGCCTCCTTGGCGTAAATCGTGATCCCCCGCTCCCGTTCCTGGATGTCGTCATCCAGCACCGTTGTCTGTTTGTCCACCCGCCCGGGCCGCCGGATGGTTCCCGCTGTATAGAGCAGGCTTTCAATCAACGTGGTTTTCCCCGCATCCACATGTGCGAGGATCGACAGCACAATATGTTTCATGGGTTCACTGTACCATTGATTGCCAAAACAGGAAAATGTCGAGGTTGCCGGTGCTGATGGTGAAAGAGACCGATGGCGGCTTCCGTCGGGCATAAGCCGGCGTAAGTCCGGGTGATGATGGATGATGCCATCCATTGATGAAGCCGGAAGCATCGTTTGGAAAGACAGGCCTGTCTGGCCATCATCGGCAGGGGGACTTTTGAAACCGGGGCTTTTCAGCCACCATCGGCAGGGAAAACGATCCATTTCAGACTGTGGCAGGTTCTGTCGGGCAGGTCCCGGGGTTTGGGGATGGGTCTCTTCTATAATGGAGGCATAAGGGGGTGCATTTCATGAAATCATGGACACTCATTGCCTGTGCGGGTCTGCTTGCGTTGGCGGGCTGCACGAATTCAGTGGCACAGGGTACCACTCAGGCGAAGGAACCTGTACAGGAACAGGAGGATGCTTCGAAGAAACAGGACACATCGGCGGATACGAACACGGATGTGAAGGACACGACGGAATCAAAGGGTACGGCGAACACCACGACGACCGATGGCTCTGATGCGGTGAGCAAAAACGCCGACAGGCTGCAGCAGGGGCTGAAGGATGCGGGGTTCACGGTGTCGGACTACGAGGCGGAGCTGCATGAGGTTTCGTTCGATGCGACAAACGGCAACAGTTTCCTGGGGGCGGATGTGGAGTATATCCCGAATGCCCGTACGTCGTACGATCATCAGAAGAATGACAATGATGTGACGGTGGAGAACGAATACACGGATGGGGCAAGGTCGATGTGTGTGGTCCGGGATCTGGAGGACAACACGTATGAGATCCTGGGTGTGGATGAAGACAGCGATGTGCTGTATGACATTGATGACATCAAGTCCGAGGATATCGGTACGGTGAAGCACATCATGGTGCAGGTGGGATTCCCGGCTGAATAAGGACCCTGCTGCGGATCCGGTTCCATGACTTGACTGGATCTCCGGTTGGACGCTGCGTGACAAAAAGCCCCGGGTGGCGGGATTCGAGAGAGAATGCCTGGCCGACCGGGGTTTTTGTGCGGGCGGTGGAGGGGAGTCCCTTGCCACCGGCTGGCAATAGAGATCAACTTCTGTCTTCGTATATGGGATTTGTACCGGCAGTTCCGGGTATCACACAAAAGCTCCGGGTCCCGGCCATTGCGGCGAAATCCAGAGCCTTTGCTGTGTCTGATTGTCTGTGTTACTGCTTGAATCCGTAGGTCTTGTTGACAAATTTCGCTGCATCCACCATGACCCGGGTGTGACTGGCCTGTCCGATCAGGTCGTTTCCCTGCCAGGCTTCGCACCAGAACTCCATTTTCCGGCCATCGACTTTGGTCAGCGTGGCGCGCACTTTGATCGTGGCGCCCAGGGGGCTGGCCTTGAGGTGATCCAGGTTGAGTTTCGTGCCGACTGATGTCATGGCTTCCTGTTCCTCAGGTTCCACGGTGAGGTCATTGGCCTGTCCTATACAGGCACAGGCGGCTTCTTCCATCCAGGCTGCGAGCTGGGGCGTGGCGAGGACTGCCAGGGAGCCGGATTTCATGGTGCTGGCCAGGCCGGATTCTTCCACGACTTTTTCCAGGTCCACGTATTTGTTCATCATGTTCATGGGTTGGTTCGCTCCTTCTTTTTCCTCATTTTAGCACGCAGGGTGTTTGAGCCTCGTGTACACTCTCCTGTGTCTGGAGTTCTGCATGCTGGTGATGAAAGCCGTGACCAGTCCCGGAGATACAAGGCAGAAACAGCTGTACACTGTGCAGGCATTCCAGTCCTGTGCTTGTGCAGAAAGGGGTTACAGTGGACATGAGGAAAGGGGTTACAGAGTATCTATCCGGAAAGGAGCAGTCATGTCGATATTCTATCTGATCTACCTGGCAGCTACTGGCAAGTTCTAGCAACCGGTCAGTCCTGTGCCGGATTTCTCTGAAACTTTCCCAGTCATGGCCATATCATTGTATTTCTTCTGACACAGAGAAAGCCGCCGGCTCCTGCAGGAAAGCGGAAGCCGGCGGCTTTTGACTGTTGGCAGGGCGACCTGGCTGGATAGAGCATAAAATCAATTGGAGAGATTACACCTAATCTCTCCAATTGATTGGTTAGATTTAATAGTATCTAACCATATTTCTGATTAGAATGCAGCTATTCTAACGGATGATATAAAAATCCGCTATACTGTCATAAGGAGCAGAAAACATCATGGAACATGAAGGAAAATATCTGGAGTACAAAGAAACAGTATCAAGGACATATTTAAAAACTGTCAGTGCATTTGCGAACTATGGTCCAGGAACCATTATTTTTGGGATTACCGATGATTTTCAGACCGTAGGTGTGGCTGATCCTTTACGCACGGCCTTAGATATAGAAAATCAAATCAACGACAACATCATACCCGGTCCTGATTACTCGCTTGCAATCCGGGAAGACAATACGATTGCTCTGACTGTCAACAAAGGAAAAAACACTCCCTACTGTTATAAAGGAAAAGCATATAAAAGAAACGATACCAGTACAATCGTGGCATCGGAATACGAATATCAGAATCTGTTATTAAAGAATATGAATATCAGCTGGACGGAACTGCCAAGCAAGGTCCAGGACTTGCATTTCAAGGCTTTTGAAAACAAATTTATCTCGCGATTCGGCAGAGAAGCCGTCTTTCCTGATACGTACATTACCCTGGAACTTTACACAGAAGAGGAAGGGTTTACCAATGCCGCTTCGCTTCTGGCAGACAACAATCCACATCCCGGTCTGGATATAGTGGAATATGGTGAAAACCGCACAATTCTCGACAATGTATATTACCTTGAGAAACTGTCTGTTTTGGAGATCCTTCAAAGAACACAGGAAATCTTTGAAAGGAAATACTGCTATGAAACGGTAGAGGGATTTGACCGGGTCGTGAAAGAAAGGATCCCTTCCCGCTGTTTCCGGGAACTGATTGCAAATGCTCTGATCCATCGCGAATGGGTGGTATCCGGAAAGATCAAAGTGGAGATGTTTCGTGATAAAGTAACAGTTTCCTCCCCTGGAGGCCTTCCGGAGGGACTTTCCCCTGAGCGATACATCTCTGACAGACACCTCAGTTTTCTTAGAAACCGAAACCTGGCTCTGACATTCCTCAAGCTTGGACTCGTGGAAACTCTGGGATCTGGAATCCCTATGATTCAGGAATCGTATCGCCATTCGGTCAGGAAACCAGAGTTTACAGTGGAAGATGACATGATATCCACCACATTGCCTGTTTTGCTCCTTCCAGCACAACTGACCACAGAACAGCGCACGGTCTATGAACTGGTCAGATTGATGCAACCCGTTTCGGCTGGTGAACTGGCGAGGCATTCAGAATTGAGCAGGACGGTCCAGCTGCGAATCCTGAATGAACTGATCGACTGCGGGATGATCGCAAAAGAAGGAAAGGGCCGTAGCACAAAATACATTCTTCATGAACAACCTATGACGTAATTCAGCAGAGTATCCATCCGCTATTCCCTGGTCTGTTCGTTACTCCATCCAATCAATCAGAGAGATTACACCTAATCTCTCTGATTGATTGGTTAGATTCACGCTAATCTCACGAGAATTGCAGTTCTGTCCCCGCTATCCGTAAGTACCCACGCCTGCCTCTTCTCATTTCATCCCCTGAAAACGCAGACAGCGCCAGCCTGAGCTACCATCAGACTGACGCTGTTTTCCGTTTCTCTTTTTCAATACCAGGGCAGCTTTGTCATCATCGGCATTCTGAACTCAATACGCTCCCTGGTCGCCTTTGCCAAGCATGGACTTGGCGGTGCGGATCAGCAGGACAAAATCCAGCCACAGGTTCCAGTTGCGGTAATAGAACGCATCGAGCTCCAGCCGCTGGTCGAAGTCCACATCACTGCGACCGTGAGTCTGCCACATCCCGGTGATGCCGGGTTTCATCGCAATGACATCCTCGTACTGATCCCCCATGTCTTCTTTCTCCCGCGGAAGATACGGCCGTGGACCGACCAGGGACATATCCCCTTTGAGGACATTGAAAAACTGCGGAAATTCATCCAGGGACTTTTCCCGGAGAAACTTCCCTGCTTTCGTGATTCGCGGATCATCCTTGAGCTTCTTGTTGACTTCGTACTCCTCGCGAATCGCGGGATCCTGCTCCATCATCTCTTCGAGGATCGCCTCGGCGCCGGGGACCATGGTGCGGTATTTGTACATCCTGAACAGCCGCCCGTCACGCCCGATGCGCTCCTGGACAAAGAAAACCGGATCCCTGTCCCCATGCCGGCGGTTGGAGACCCAGACATAGAGCGTCAAAGGAACCAGCACCAGCATGCCGGGGATCGCGGCAATGATATCCGCGATGCGTTTGGCCGCAAGCTGGAAATACGGGTTGCGGGTCCTGGACGTCGCAATGAGCAGGGAGCCGTCGAAGTCGTTGATCTGCGATGCGAAGTTGATCTCCCCGTCAATGCGGGGCATGAAGTTGACATTCGGGACCAGGTCATAGGCTTTGCTGAAGATGCGCTTCATGTCGGATTTCCCCAGGTCGGGAATCGCGATCAGGATCGTGTCAATGTCATGATCCGCCACGGCTTTTTCGAGCTTCTGCCAAGGATACACCTTTCGCGGGAGCTTTTCCTCCGTTTCCTGCACCACATGAAGCGACGGATCCGAGGAGCAGTCCACGAATCCCAGGGGATCCATGAGGGAGAACCGGTTGCGCCGGCATACGCTGTAGAGCTGCCGCGCTTCGGGTCCCGTGCCAATGATGAGCACGTTGTGCTTCACATGCTTCCAGAACCAGAGATGGGCGTAGCGGTTCAGAATCACCACGACAATGAAGTCAATGGCATAGAAGAGAGTGAGCGGCATCACCTCGTGCCAGGGAAAGCCCCGTCCGTAGGAAAACATCATGAGGCTCGCTATATATCCGCAGACATACGCCACCAGGAGGTACTTCAGTTCATCCCAGATCAGCAGCGCCTTGTGGCGATACCGTCCGGCGATGAACTGCATCAGCACCCAGACCACGATGAAGCGCAGCTTGATGTGCATGGTAAAGGGAAAGAACTGGAGAAGAAGCCATGTCACGGCGGTTTCCAGTATGCATTTGATGACACCCAGTCTGCTCATGGTTTCTCCTTTCTGTTCTACAATGCTGCGCTTGCCGATACTGGCTGACAACTCTGTATCGTTCCTGCTGCCGATGATGGCTGACAGTGGCAAATTCTCAGGCAGGGGGCAAAGCGGTCACAGCTGCAAGCCGCTCGCTGCGACCGCGGTTCCGTTCCGCCTGTATCGACAGGGGGCTATTCCTGCGCGATTCCCAGTTCCCGGTCTGCCATTTCCAGCGCACTGGCTGTCACGGCATCCATGTCGTAGTATTTGTATTCACCCAGACGGCCGCCGAAAATCACGTTTTCTTCCTGATTCGCCTTTTCTTTGTAGGCCTGATAGAGCCGCTGGTTTTTCTCATCGTTCACGGGATAATATGGTTCATCTCCCGGCTGCCATTCAGAGCTGTATTCCCGGGAAATAATGGTTTTGTCGCTGCCCAGATCCTCGAACCACTTGTGTTCAATGATCCGCGTCCAGGGTGTCTCCCGGTCGGTGTAGTTCACTGCGGCGTTTCCCTGGAAATTCGGGGTGTCCAGGGTCTCTGTCTCGAATCTCACGGAACGGTACTCCAGGGGCCCGAGTTCATACTTGAAATACGCATCAATAGGCCCGGTGTATACCACTTTGTCTGCCAGAGCATTCCATTTTTTCCGTTCCTTCAGATAATCCTCGCCTGTCAGGACTTCAATGCCGTCCAGCATGTGTTCAACCATCTGTGTGTATCCGCCAATGGGAATCCCCTGATAGGCCGCATTAAAGTAATTGTTATCAAAAGTAAGCCGTACCGGCAGCCGGCGGATGATGAAAGACGGCAGCTCGGTGCAGTCCCGTCCCCACTGCTTTTCGGTGTAGCCCTTAATGAGCTTTTCGTAGATGTCACGCCCCACCAGGGAAATTGCCTGTTCTTCCAGGTTTTTTGGCTCTCCCTTGATTTCCTGGCGCTGTTCCTCAATTTTGGCCGCCGCTTCCTCGGGTGTCACGACGCCCCACATCTGGTTGAAGGTGTACATGTTGAAGGGCAGCGAATACAGTTCGCCTTTATAGTTGGCCACGGGGGAATTGGTGAAGCGGTTGAATTTCGTGAACCGGTTCAGGTACTGCCACACCCGTTCGTTGTTGGTGTGGAAGATGTGTGCTCCATACACATGAACGTGGATGTTGTGTTTTTTTTTTGTATAGACATTGCCGGCAATGTGATCCCGTTTGTCAATGACAAGCACAGACTTTCCGGCATCCGCTGCCTGTCTGGCAAAGGTGGCACCGTACAGGCCGGATCCCACCACCAGGTAATCGTAGTGTTTCTGTTTCATCGTGTATCTCCTTCGAGTAATATATCTATTTTATTGTTTCTCAGCGGAACGAAAAACCTGCCAGGCCCCTCTGGATACTGGCAGGTTCCATCATAGCGCTTACTGTTGGGGATGGGAGCCGGCAGACATCTGGGGAAGGATCAGCTTCAAAGCAGATAACACTGGCTGTTTGACTTGTTCTCATCAAAATGGCGTGTCAGCTGGGTACAGAAAAAAGATGGTGATCGGCCCCCTTTCAAGTACACACCCGATAGTCCGCAGCACAATTTGTGAGAATCGAACTCTTCATTCAGCTTCGTCACTCTGAATATAGGCGATGCGCGCGTGATCACACTCTTGACTAAAGATCCCAGTTGTTTATAATCAGGTCCATAAGAGCGACAAGGAATTCTACGGAACTTGTACGTGTAAAAAGATCTCGGAATGAGATCTTTTTATGTTGAAGAAAAAAGCTCCCCGGCCATCAAGGCAGGGAGCTTTTTCACGTCATCATTTCATGCCTGATCGGCCACTCAATACCCGACACCGGGATCGACATAGCCGCCATCGACATACCCCGGGTCTGTATACCCCGGATCCACATAACCGGGATCCGTGTAACCAGGATCGACATACCCCGGATCGGTATACACAGGTTCCTGGACCGTCTGGTCATAGGTTGTGTCCTGACCTGTATAGGGGTCCTGGACCGTGACATCTTCATTGACCGTCACATCCTGCTCCGGCTGCGGACTCGGTTCATCATTGGCCGGGACTTCAGAAGGATCCGCGTTGATTGCTTCCACTTCTTCGGCGCTCTTGCCCTCGATCACCGCTTCGATACGCTTCTTCGCCGTGACTACTGTTTCATTGTCCGGAATCATGACAGAAGCATTGTTGCCCAGTTCCGCACAGAATTCCGTGGATCCCTGGCCATCCAGCGAATAGGTGATGAACTTCCAGTCCGGCATTTCCTTGAGCTGGAACTGGATCAGGGACTGGATCTCATCCTGTGACAAGTCGGTCTGGAAGGCACCGGAAAGTGCATCCATCAGAGCCGGGTAGTTGCCGATCACAGACGGGCTCGTGGCTTTCTTCACGATCGCCATCAGTACCTCCTGCTGGTTCTTCACGCGCTGGCGGTCGCCATCCTGATAGGCATACCGCTCACGTGCATAGCACAGCGCTGCCTGGCCATTCAGGTGGTTGATGCCCTCCGTCACGCCGTAATCCGTGCCGAAGTAGTCATTGGTGTAGAAGTGATCCACGGCCAGACCCGGCTTGACATCCACGTCAATGCCGCCAAGGGCATCCACCAGGTTCACGACCGAGGTAAAGTTCACCTTCGCCGTGTAGTTGATATCGATTCCCAGCAGCGACTCGATGGTTTTCTTCGTCGTCTCCGTCCCATGCAGACCAGTGTGTGTCAGCTTGTCCTTTGCCCCGTTCTGGCACCCGGCTCCTTCATCGCACACCGTCGTCACATAGTAGTCACGGGGAATGGATGTCAGAAGCACCGTCCTGGTCACGGGGTTGATCGTGGCCAGCATGTTCACGTCACTGCGGCTGCTTTCCGCGAAGCCATCCCGGGAATCCACACCGGAGATCAGTACCGTGAAGGGGTTCTTCGTGATGTCATCCACGGAATTTGTCGTGGACTTGTTTTCCGTCTTGTAGGTATAGGTGTACACAACCTGCGTATCCGAGCTGAAGTTCTTGAACTTCTCGTCCTCCAGATCGTTGATGTTTCCACGATAGGCATCGTTCAGGATAATGGCCGGCACCTCCTTGTCATACAGGCCGTTCACCATTCCCTGAATGTTGTCATACTGCTTGTCCTGGAACGTCACGCCTTTGCCCGACAGATCCTGAATCAGTGCCTGGGTGCTCGCCAGGGAGATGCTCTTCAGCGATCCCACCGTCTTGCCCTCCAGGTCTTTCTCCGACTGGATGCCGCTGTCCTTCAACGCGATCACCTGCACCGTGGTCGTGGTTTCGTTCCCGAAATCCGTCACATTGCCCAGCAGACCGGAGGCCTTGGAAATATAATAAGTACCTGTTCCATACACCAGGATCATCATCACGGTAACGGTGGTCAGGATGATCTTCGATGCAGTGCCTCTGGTGAATCCAAGTTGCAGGACCATGACTAGCGCCGCAATGATCAGAATGATCACACAGCCGATCATGAGCATGTTCTCGGGCAGCATGCCCAGTTTCACGATTTCCCAGATCAGAAAAGCCGTCAGCACCAGCATGATGCCCGCCAGGATCCAGGACGCGGTTTTGAAGGCTTTATTGGATGTTGTCTGTGCTTTTCTCACGTAGCGTTTCCTCCTGTCAGTTTCTTCAGACCGAACTCTGCCCGGTTCCTCAGGCGTCTCAGCTGCAGTCTTCGTTTCTGTGCCGCTGTCATCTCCGTCTGGAGCACCGGCAGCGTCTTCACCCGCAGATTACGGGCTCGGACCCACACATTCAGAAGCCGTTCCGCGAGAAATCCGTAGATCCGCTTCTGGTAGTCATTGTAGTCCGCAAGATCCACCGACGGCTCCAGTTCCTCCAGGATCTGGAACAGCCAGCGGCAATAGGCATCGTACCGGTCTTTCCGGCATACCATCATATTATATTGACACAATCCGCCCTGATTCATAACAGAATCGAAAGCCGCCAGAGCATCCGGATCCTGTTTTTCGATGATACCCCTTACATTATCCAGATCCTTCGTAAATCCGGACTCATTCGCGTACTGTTGATAAACCGTCTCTTTATAAGGCTCGAACTCCGCCAGCAGGATATCGTGATCTCCCAGCAGCTGTTCGATCTCCGCAGACCGCAGGATGCCGTTCTGTCCCTGGAAATACCGCCGATAGTGGGAAATCGAAACCACGTCGCTCTCGTGGTCGTTTTTCCAGATCCAGTACAGCCCCGTCAGCTCACACCAGTTGGGATTCTTCGCCGAAATCTCATACCCGGTGTTATCCCGCAGCCACCCCAGGTCCGGTCCGTTTCCCACTTGTAGTGGTGTGTAGTCCGGCAGCTTTGGCGGCGTAAAGGCCTTGTGTGTGATGATATAGTTCGTGACTTTCATGCCTCTGTCCCCTTTTCATCAGATGCCGATGATGGCTGACCGGCTTCGCTGTTATCCGACCGTATGCCGGCTTCAGCCGCCCGGGCCAGATAGAACTGTTCAAAGGCTCTGGCCGCTGCCTTGATTTCATATCCTGCTTCTGCAATCTCCTGAGTCGTATTGCGACGATGTACACGGCTTTCATCGGCAGTGTGCAGGATCGCATCCGCCCATATATCCGGTGAAGATTCCAGGGGAATGTACTGTGCCAGGTCCTTCAGCGGCAGCTCCCGGGCCACGCCTGTGGAGGTGATCACCGGCAGACCTGTTGCCTGGGCCTCCACCCCCACCACTGGCAGGCCTTCGAAGAAAGAAGGCAGGACAAAGACATCCATGGCATTCATCAACACCGGGATGTCTTTTCGCAGGCCCAGAAACTTCACAGAATTCTCCAGATCCAGTGCTTTCACCTTGTCCCGGATTTCCGGTTCCAATTCGCCGGCCCCTGCCAGCAGCAGGATTGCCTCTGGACTCTTCCGGTGCACCGCTGCAAAGATATCGATGAGAAAGGAATGGTTTTTCTGCAGGCTGAACCGTCCCACGTGCCCCAGAACCGGAGTGTTCGCGTCTACTCCCAAGCCTGTACGAATTTTCTCACGCAGCTTCGGGTCCAGGCGAAACCGGTCGGTGTCCACCGCGTTGCGGATCACTGTATACCGGTGGTTGCGGATCACGGATTTTGGGAATTTCCATTCCGCTGCCAGATCCGAACAGGCCAGATAGTCTGTGGGATACTTCAGCAGCCAGGGAATGGAGAGCGTCTTGATGACATGATACTTCAGGTTTTTGAATCCCCCACAGTGGGAGTGCACGACCCGGACTGGTACTCCGGTGTCATGGGCCAGTTTGGCTCCTTCCATCAGGGCATAGGTACTCCCGGAATGGAAGTGCACGATGGGATAGCGGTGTCTGGACAGAAAGTCCTGCACCGATTTCTTGAAAACCGCGTTGTTGTTTTCTCCAAAGGGATGGTCATAGGTGAACACCTTCCCACCCATGGACTCGATTTCCGCCTTCAGGTCCGGATTGTCGCAAGTGAAGGGCGTCAGGAAATCCAGCTGCACCTTCGTGCGGTCCATGTTCCGGTACATGTTCATCAGGAAGCTTTCCTGACCGCCGTTGGCCATGGGTTCCCGGAAGACCTCCAGCACCCGGATCATTGTGCTTTCTCCACCCGGGGGTCAAAGGTCAGCCCTTCCCGGGATCCGGACCAGATGATGCCCAGCCGCTCCAGTTTGTGGTCCGGCGCCTTGATCAGCACCCGGGCGGAGTGATAGAGGATTTTCGCTCCCTGGTACAGGATCCGGCTGCCCTTCTCCTTCTTTGCGATATACACCTCGTTGCGGTAGGCAAACCGATATCTGGGAAGCCTTGCAGCCGAATCGGTGGCAATGTTGGAGCCTTCATTGTTGGCCGTCTTGTGAATCACCACGCTGGCCGGTACATACCAGCAGGGAAACATCTTCGAGAGGCGCCTGGTGTATTCCACGTCATCGCCCCAGATGAAAAACTCGGAAATGGGCAATCCCGCTTTTCGGACAGCTTCAGCCCGCAGCAGCAGGGACACGAAAGTCGCCTGACGGCAGCGCTGTGGCTTGTCAGCATCCAGGGAGCCTTCGAGCAGTTTCTGTTCGTTCATCCGGCAGCGGATTCCGTCTGTCCACAGCACCCGGGAGGACAGGAACCCGAAATCGGGATGGGCTTTGGCCACTCGCATGAGCTGTGTCAGGGAATCCGGCTGAACGATGCAGTCGTCGTCCATGATCCAGAAATAGTCGTACTTCTGTTTCAGGGCGGTCTTCAAGGCAAAGTTGAAGCCCCCTGCCCCGCCCAGGTTCGCTCCTGTGTTGTGATAGGTAATCACTCCCTGGTCCACAAAGTCCTGCAACGTATCCTGCGTTCCATCTGTGCTTGCATTGTCAATCACGATGATGTCACAGGGGATCTCACTGCAGATCAGGGCTTCAATGCACTCTTTGAGCAGGTCCTTGCGATTGTAGGTGACAATCAGCGCCGCCGTCTTATTCATGCAGAGGCTCCTTTCTTCTCGCCGCCAGTCCCATGTAGCTGCCGGCGGCTATGATGAAGGGGTCATACAGCGGATTGACGAGCCGGACTTCCAGGAAAGAGAAGAGCAGGATGACCACGAAGAAGGCCAGATAGAGCATGTCGTGGCGGCGATACAGGTCCAGTATCACCTGGCGGCACCAGATGAACACCAGCAGCAGGAAGAGCAGGCCATAGTTCAGCAGGACATTCAGGTAGGAACAGTCCACATACAGATAGTGCATACTAGGCTTGTAGGTGATGCCCTGTCCGGTCCAGACGATGTTCTGGCCAAACAGACTCATCCCATATTTCTGCCAGGCTTCTGCCGCATTGGCAAGTCGCCCGGAGAGAATGTCATTGAGTCTGCCCATGAACCCGCTGTCCTGGTACAGCCCTGCCAGCAGCATGGCAACAACAGTCAAAATCACTGGCAGCCAGAGAATGACCAGCTTCACCCACCGGTTCTCCAGACAGTCAAGCCAGTTCGGTTTCTGCCACCAGATCACGGCAATGACAAGCACGAGCATGGTGGTGAAAAACGCCATTTTGGTGTCCGTGAGAATGAACAGGGCAGTTGCCAGCTGCAGGAGGAAGACGAAGATCCAGCCATTGAGGCGTTTTCGTACCAGATGCAGAAACAGAATTGAGGCAAACACAAAGAGCACCGGAGCACTGGTCACCCAGGTGAAGCCGAGACTGTAGCGGATGCGTTCTGTGTCCATGACGACATTGGGAAACAGCCCCAGGGCCGCAAACAGCGGAATGATGGTCAGTGCCGCTGCCTGTATGATGAGCACCACCCTAAACAGGGTCTTTCGGGGGAGCACTGCCATGGAGCCGATGGCGAGCATGAGGATCATGAACTCCGTGCTGCGGGAAAAGAAAAAGACCAGTCCCGTCACAGTCGCGTAAATCAAAAATGGCCAGAGGCGGTACTGTCTGAGTCCCAGAGCACAGAGAATGCACAGCGCCATCGCCGCATAGGAGGCATAGCGAAGTGCCGTGAATGTGCCGTCGTAGAGCGGATTGTAGTATTTCGACCCGGATTCGATGAGCATCACATTGCCCAGCCAGGACGATCCCAGGAAGACCGCGAGGACAACGCAAAGAATCAGTGTCTGGTACTGTCGGAAGAACACGCCAAACCGCGACTCGGAGAAGCGTTCCGTCAAGGTATGGAAGATGGTCATGTCAGAAGCTCCCTTCATACTTTTTCCCGAAGAACTTGGCTTTCAGAAACGCTGTCCCCTTCTTCACCCAGGGAACGGGTTCCATGGAAATCACCGACACTTCCCGATAGGACAAGTGGTTGGTATTGATCCAGACATCCAGGAGCAGCTCGGAGATCCGGCCGAACAGCCTGGCCTGGAAATCGTCGTAGGCAATATAGTCCACCTGTTTCTGCAGCTCTTTGAGGATCGGAAACAGGAAGGAACAGTAGGCGTCTGCCAGCTGTTTTTTCATGATGAACATATTGAACATATGCCCGGACCTGGCTTTCAAATGTCTGTCGAAGGCCGGCAGATACTGCGGATACAGTCGGGCAATGATGGCCCGTGTCTTGTCCAGATCCTTTTTATAATGTGTGTGGGCGTAATGGTCGCCGAGTGTTTCTATATAATAGTGCCGCTTTTTCGGCAGGATGATGTCCGTGGTCTCCAGCAGCTTTTCCGCTTCTTCTGTGGTAAGCACCGACTCAAAGGGGGTCTCCCCTTTTTTCTTTCCCTGAAAGTGTCGGCGGTAGTGAGCCAGGCCGATGTAGTCGGTGTCCAGATTTTTCCAGCCCCAGTACAAGCCCGTCAGCTCGCAGTAATAGGGATTGAGATGGGAGATATTGTCTCCTTCGTCATCCCGCTGATAGCCAATGGAATCCCGGCCGGTGGCGCCTACCTGCACGGGCAGGTACATGGGATCTTTGGGGATGGTATAGGGTTTGTGGGCGGCTGTGATGATTTTTATCAATAGGATCACCTCACTTTTTAACAGGCTATTTAAATACTTTGTGTACGATGTTCATGACGATTTCTTCCCGGCAGATCAGCAGTACGAGACCACAGACACCGAAGAAGCACATTGAGGACACAGCCAGTTGCCAGAACAGGCTGGAAAGCTGCAGCCATCTCAATATCCATAATACGAGACTGCCGGCGAGAACCATCAGAATGAGCTCCCTGAACTCGATGGTCTGAATGATAGATTCCAGCAGTTTGCGCAAATACCAGAATTGAAGCAATGTGACAGCGAACTCTGCACAGAGGGTGCCGATCGCTGCACCGGAAGCACCAAGAGATGGTATGAGAAGCAGGTTGAGCGAAAAATCGACAACAGCGCCCAGAATCACAGACCGAAGGACCAGTGTTTCTTTTCCTGTAGGGACAAGAACCTGGATCCCGGTGATGTTGGATAGCCCGATAAAAAGAATGGTAGGCATAAGGATGATCATCGGTGCCACTGCAGGCAGATAGTCCGGTCCTGACAAAAACTCCACCACCGGTCTGGCATAGACAGAAAAGTAGATGCAGCAGGGAATAGAAAACAGCAGCACAAAGGAGAAGGCCTTTGATACCAGTGACAGGAATTCTTTCTCTTTTCCCTGCTCATAATAATAGGAGAGCCTGGGCAGCAGTACAGTCCCCAGCGAGGTCACCAGTGTGACCAGAATGGTCTTGATCTTGATGGCCGCGTTGTAGTATCCCACCACTTCATTGTCCTTCATAACCCCCAGCATGACTGTGTCCAGGTTGGTGTAAACTGTCGTCGCTACAGACATGAAGAAGAAAGTGAAGATGGGATACAAGTGCCGCCGAAAATTCCAGGGTCTGCAGGGATGCAGGTCAATCAGTTTCCGCAGCCGGATAAAGTTGAACACAGCCGAGCCAAAGGAAGACACGACTGTCACCAGCCCATACCAGAGCACATCTCCGGAATTGCGGATTAAAAGAAACATCAGCGCAAGTCCCAACGCCTTGAATAGTACAGAGACAAAGGTTATGTAGGAATACTCTTCCAGGGCCTGGTATACCCAGTTCACACCCACAACATTCAATATGATAGCCGCTGAACAGATAGTGTAGAGGGTGGAATCTTCCCTGAATCCAGGTACCAGCCACAAGAGGAGGAAAAAGGCTGCATAGGAAATCAACGCCATGACCAGATTGATGATCAGCAGCTCCTGGACAGTTCTGGACAGCTTTTCCCGATTATCACGAACCTGGGCACACGCCCGGATCCCGTAGGTTGGAACCCCTAACATTGCGACCATAGTAAAATAGGACACCAATGAGGTGCCCATGGCGACTGCACCTGTTCCTGTCGGTCCCAGAACACGGGACACGTAAGGAAAGGTAATCAAAGGGAAAAGGATAGAAGACGCAGTCAAAAGGAAGTTCATGATGAAATTAAGTGATATTGATTTTGATTTCATGAAGCCTCCTGCATCATCATTGTGTATTATGGGAAATTAAAAAACTCTACTGATTCTTTTATTTGGTAATTCCCTCGATATCCTCCACGGTAGCCCATTCTATGGCTTCTATTGTAGCCCGTTGAGGCAGAGGGCCCGGTCTGCTGATATCTTTCTCATAATTTATCGCATATTTATTAAGCTTATAGGCCTTTTTTGAGAAGGAAGACCCGCCCGCCACTGGATACATTAGACCAAGACCGGTAAATTCCTCGATATATTCTGTATCAACAATTACTTTTTTATTTCTTATTTCTTTCTCAAGAGTATGTAAATCTTCATCAGAGAGTTGACCAACACATCTTCCAAGTTTAAAAAAATCTTCCTTTGTTATTTGACTTGCTATGAGAGCTCTTGTCAAATTTGCAATATACAGAGATTTAACCTCAGTATCACAATCCCAAATAATTTTCACTAATTTTTTAGCATACTCATTTAACTTCTTAGCATTTCCCTGATAATTAGCTTCAGAATTTGGCGAAAACTCTGCCAGTTTCTCTGCTAATTTCACTAGTGTTGGGCTATTCAGTGCTTGTTCTTCATCACCAAGCGATGTTAAATATATTATAAAATTATCTACCCATATGCTATCAAAGAAAGATCTTGTTCCGGATACCATCTCCTGCAAAGTTATAACTCTGCCAACACTATCGGGATGTACAAACTCTGCAACATTCGTCAGCAAAGTCAGTGCTTCCTTTCTAACCTTTGAATCCTTACTCATTTACGGTACCTCAGTTTAATCACTCTGTTCTGAATTGGTTATTCAGTTCCCAATCTCTATATCCAATGGACTCCCAAGGCATATTCCTTTCAAAATGATATTTCCAAGGATAAGCAGATTCACCTGTAACGTGATTCTTAATTTTCCGAACATCCGAAATCACTTTTGCTGGATTTCCTCCAACCACTTCATACTTATGAACATCTTTGGTCACTATTGCACCAGCAGCTATCAGACAGTCTTCATCAACATGTATACCAGGTAATAGAATCGCTCCAGTTGCAATTATGGCAAATGATTCAATGACTACACCCACCAATTCTTCCGAAGGAGGAGTTGGATCATTGGTCAGTACTACATATGGGAATATCCAAACATACGGCTTGATCACTGATTTCTGTCCAATATGAACATTACTGTGTAACCTGACATATTCACCAATTTTACAGTCTCCTTGAATATCTGAGAGTGTACCAACACTGACATAGCTTCCAATTCGGCTCTTCTCTCTAATCGTAACCTGATGACCCGTCTGGAAATAATCGCCTATTCTAGAGCCCGTATAAATAATCGATCCACTTCTAATCAGTGAATCAGAACCTATATACAGTGGCTCCTCTGGTTCCCCTTTGTAGAACCCCATTGTATGTTCCCCGATAATACTATTCGCGCAAACAGTACTGTGCTTCCCGAGATGTGTCCCACTGCGAATGATCACATTTTCTTCTATCCGACAGTTATCGCCAATTTCTACATCGGCTTCAATGATCGTATTAAGTCCAATGAAGACATTTGAACCTATTTTTGCTTTGTTTGAAATATATTCTTGCATTATTATTCCCTTCATTACTCTTCAATCACTAATTACTTTTTACTATTAAGCAATAAGCTTATATCCGGCCAATATAGATAAATAAAGTAGCTAATGACTCCAATTGCTCCAACACAACTATACAAGGTGGAAGATATAAGAAAAAATCTCCAAGCTATAATAAACAACAACATTACTAGCGTGCATAGAATAAAACGTTGAGAGACAATCATCAGCTTCATTTTACATAACACTACACAACAGATTATGTCTGAAACAATATATCCAACCAATGTTGCAATTGAAGCTCCCTCAACACCAATGCGAGGAATCAGAAATAGATTCAATAAAACATTAGAAATTGCTCCCACCGAGAGAATCAACATATTTGGCCAGGTTTTTTTAACAACAAGAAATTGATTAGCTGCTACCTGAAACAGCATCTGCATCAATGGAGCCAAGAACAAATAAGGAGCGCAAATATAGGCATCTATATATACACCTGTGAACAAGAGCCGAAACAGCCAGTGTGATAAAGCGAAGACAAGAGTCGCACAGCCAAAGGAGATAGCCCCCAAGTACTCAAATATTCTCGAATTGTTCTCTACCTGCTGCTCTTCATTCATTGTAGAAAAAGCAAAGAACTGCCATCCCCCGGCAAAAGCCTGGTAGATCAGTTGTGCGGCACTTCCTATTTTCGCGCCAACTGCATAAATCCCGGTAAATGATGCGCCAATCAGCCAGGAAATCATCAGCCTGTCACTGGAGTTGAAAATCCAGTAAATCAGAAAATTGGGCAATAATGGAATAGCGATAACCAGTAATTGCTTCAGAACCTTTGTGTCAAATAGCCGGACATCGAACCATTTCCTATTGATGACGTAAAAACTGATTTCTTTGGTCAGGGCTGTTCCTACAGCCGCAACCGGCAGCGCTATTAAATAATAACCGTTCAGAAGAAGGGGGATGGATATAGCATAGGATACAACAGGACCGATCGTATTCAAAACAATGAAAACGATTCGTTTGTTCTGTGTTCTTGTCGGTATCTGAACAATGCTGTTAGTCCCACCAATAAAAATGCTGATTGCAGTCAAATAAAGGATATTGCAGTATTTTTCGTTACCGAAGAATAATAACGACAGATTTTCTCGAAAAAAAACGAGAATCAAAAATACAATCAACGATGATATCAGGGTAAAAACCAATGCTGTAGAACATACCGTTCGCTGAAAGTCTTCGTCTTCTCTATCGAAAAACAATCTAAACACTGCATCATACATACCCATAACTGCCAGAGCTGTTCCGAACTGGACAATCGTATTGGAAATATCTGACAAACCATAATAAAAGCTGTCCGGCATCAGACGAGTGATGACCGGCAGCATGATCAATGGAATAACACTGGAAATGATACTTCCAAACCCATAAATCAAAAAGTTGGAAATGAAGAGTTTTAACTTATCCATCTTCAGGCTGGCCTATATTCATTGATAGAGTCAATGACATAATCAATCTGATCATCTGTTAAGCCATAGAACATGGGGAGGCTAAGTTCTGTCGTGGATATTTCTTCCGCAATGGGAAAGTCCCCCATTTTATATCCCAGATCCTTATACGCTTCGTGGAGATGAATAGGTGTTGGATAATGGATCCCAGTCTGGATTCCTTTTTCTTCTAAATAGTGCTTCAGTCCATCGCGATCTTCTGTCCGGATTGCAAAAATGTGCCAGACTGGTTCAACACCATCAATGACTGTTGGCAGAATAACTTCTGGATTGGTGATTTCTGATAAATAGCGATTGGCTATCCTTCGCCTCTCCTCATTCCAAGTATCCAGATGAGGAAGTTTTACGCTAAGGAATGCAGCCTGTATTTCATCTAAACGGGAGTTTTGACCCTTGAACTCATGAACATATTTCTCTCTGGAGCCATAATTGCCCATTGCCCGAATTTTATCAGCAAGTTCTGCATCATTTGTTACTACTGCTCCAGCATCACCTAAAGCACCCAGGTTTTTTCCGGGGTAAAAACTAAACGCTCCAACATTCCCAAAGGTACCTGCTGCTTTCTCATGATATTTTGCTCCATGCGCCTGTGCTGTATCTTCTATCACCAATAAACCATGTCTATTAGCGATTTCCATAATGGGATCCATATCAGCCGGCTGACCATAAAGATGAACCGGGATAATCGCTTTCGTTTTAGGTGTTATGGCCGCTTCTATTTTAGATGAATCAATGTTATATGTATCTTTTCTCGGTTCAACAAGTACCGGAGTCGCCCCTATGTAGGTAACCGCAAGGGCTGTTGCTATGAACGTATTTGCAGGAATTATAACTTCGTCACCAGCACCGATTCCCAATGACTTTAGTGAGATAACCAATGCGTCCAAACCATTACCACAACCAATGCAAAAATTGGATCCTAGATATTCCGAAAAAGAATCTTCGAATTTCTTATCTCGAAATCCGCCAATAAACCAATTAGAATCTAGAGTATTGTTAAAAGCACCAAAAAGTTCTTTTTTTATAAGATGATGCATTTTATCAAACGAAACAAACGGAATAAACATAATGCAACCTCATTTCTCTGGATTATTTCTTGCTTTTACTTGCTTTCGAATCAGTGAAATCATACAGAAATAGTCCTTTTGTACTTACATCAGCATTTTCAGATGTCAATGCAGGATAATTTTTCCTAGATTCACGATTTACTAAGTAGACAGTAGAATCTTTCGTTTCAAAATATTTTGGGAACTCAGTAATTACATTTATCTCCAGCTCCGGATTTAAGAACTGTATCAATTTAGCATCATATGGATAAGATTCAGTTTTTACATCTAATAGATAATCTAGCTCATGAATACTGTTATTACTGATGTAGTTTACTACTTCTGCTATCCTATCTAAGTCTGCACTTCTATTTTCCAACAACTTATTATTGACGTTAAAATATATAATTCCATTCATCCCTGCATATAACAGCATCCAAACATAAGGAATATAGGGTGTTTTCCATTTTTGATCCAAAAACAGAATTAAGGTTGCTACCAATAAGAAGGATTGTACTATTTGAACAATTTGTACCAATTGGTTATGATCAGAAATCGCTAATAACAGCCCCCCTATATAAGAAGAGCAAATATAATTAAATCCAGTTGGTATTTCCGCTATCTTTTGAAGCACATATGGAAACGATATTAATGAAGCTATCAAGCCAAAAGCTAAATAAATATATTTATGCCGCTTCATTTGGATGAATAATCCCCACCCAATATACATCAAAGGTACAAGGCAAAAATCAAAATACCTCATATAGACTAAGTTATCTTTTCTTTCCATCCAAAACAAAGTCCTTATTGAGGTGAGAACCATCATTAAAGTAAAAGAAATTACTAACCAAATCATCAATATGTCTAAAGAGCTATTTTTGGATTTATTAAGAATTGTCGTTTTTAGAGAGTTTATACTCTTAATAATTGGTAATATAATCACAAACCCCGTAGTAAGAAGTGATGCCTCCGCTTTTCCCATCAGCGATATAATAAATAAATTAGGATGAGAGATTATTGAATTAATAAAACCGCCGATAGATGTAGAATCAAATGAAATTGTATTCATTCCAGAATATCCTGATTTGAAAGACCATACATGAATTAAAGTCCATTCTTTCATCATCATTCCAATAATAACGGAAGAAGCCCCTAAGGCTGTTACCAATCCTGCATTAACAAATGAACGATGTCGAATACTGAGGCCTGCTGCCATCAACACATACAAAAATAGGATGAATTGTCCTCGAGGATGAATTATAGTAAGTATAAAACAAGCGAAGATACCCCCACAAATGTATTTTGTGGATCTGTATTTCACCAATAGTATTATTGAATAACTTATGCTGATATAAAGAAGTAAGAGAAGAGGTTCTGGCCAACTATACTGACTGTATAGCAAAGTTTGGGGCATCAGGATAGAGACTGTGGCTATCAGAACACGGAAATTCTTCTTTATACCCGAAAAAACAAGATCCCCTATTTTAATAAGGTAATAAAAAGAAATCCATAAGAATACTACATTAAGAACAATTGAAGCTTTATACGCTAATTCTGGTTGCGGGAA
>ERZ778515.283-NODE-283-length-45142-cov-7.316521_pt1 | contig 45142 bp, 33 predicted proteins | sample MGYA00510343_ERZ778515 | MGnify/ENA primary metagenome ERZ778515 (study PRJEB29527, sample SAMN07138965) | mouse gut metagenome | material: feces | host: mouse | place: China:Nanjing | collected 2016-01-25 ...
AGCGCAACTGTTAATACCCCTTCCGCCAACTACAGACGGACGCGACAAGAAGAGCTGGGGTAAGTTAAAATATCAGCTATAAAATTATGACTGAAGAGAATTTAAACAGGATCTTAGAAAACGAAACATTTTTTAGATGATTGTTAGCATAAATCAGCGAAAGATAGTACTTTCGTGAAACGAACAACATCTATAACGGTAACAAAGAACCTCATGATGAAACGGATGATTCTATTTTTCTTTTTGCTACTGTCACTCTCTCTACAGGCGCAGACCGAAAAGAGAGACAGTCTTATGAATGACAATATAGAAGCCGATTCACTCGCATCCACCCGACCGGGTGCCTTTAAAAGAGCAATCAAAAAATTCATGAACTTCAGTGATTTCGATACGCTCTATATCAGTCCGAACCGTTATAATTATGCGCTGATGGTTACTCATTTCAGTAACTTCGAATATTACTCGGTCACCAGTGAGTTACCCCAACCACAGAAACTCAGTTTTTCTCCTAATCCACATAACAAGATAGGATTATATTTCGGTTGGAGATGGATTTTCCTAGGTTGGTCTGTCGACGTCGATGATATTTATCGCAAGACAAACCGGAAAAATAGAGGGACAGAGTTCGATTTAAGCCTATACAGTTCCAAGTTGGGCGTAGACATCTTCTACCGCCGTACGGGTAACAATTACAAGATTCACAAAATCAAGGGATTCTATGACGAGATACCTTCCAGTTATTCCGAAAACTTCAACGGGCTGAAAGTGGATATCAAAGGGCTGAATTTATATTATATATTCAACAACCGGAAGTTTTCCTATCCTGCCGCTTTCAGCCAGTCGACCAACCAAAGGCGCAATGCCGGAACATTCATCGCTGGTTTCTCTATCTCCAAACATAATCTCGATTTTGATTATCAGCAACTACCGGAATATATACAGAAGAGAATGAACCCCGGAATGAAAGTCAACAAGATAAAATATACCAATGCCAATATCAGTTTCGGTTATGCCTACAACTGGGTATTCGCACGCAATTGTCTGGCATGCATTTCTCTCACTCCCGCCATTGCTTATAAGGCTTCTGGTGTAGACGCAGAAACTCACGAAGGGAAACAATGGTACAGTAAGTTCAATCTCGACTTTCTGGTTCGTGCAGGCATTGTCTACAATAACGGAAAGTATTTTGTCGGCTCGTCCTTTGTTGGAAAAAACTATAATTATCACCGGAATAATTTCTCTCTTGACAACGGATTCGGTACACTTCAGGTATATGCGGGCTTCAACTTCCATTTACGCAAAGAATACAGGAAGAAGAAATAAAAATGCATACATCAGAAATCCCCGACTTGCTTGCTTATCCAAAGAATCTTTGTACATTTGCCCCGTTCTTTCCTTTAAAAACAAGAACCTGATGAAGAAACAACGCCATATACAGACCACACGCACCCTCCTTTCCCGCTTCCGCTATTGGGGCAGAAAGAACTATGCCGCCTTTGCAAGCATGGGGCGTGAATTCCAAATTGGTCATCTGCATATCAATGTGGTGGACGTTGCCCTTCGCAAGCAGAATGCTAAAATTACTATCCCTTATCATACATTTATGACACTTCAGGAAATAAAAGACCAAGTGTTGGCAGGCATTGACATATCGCCCGACCAAGCCGCTTGGCTGGCCAACATGGCTGACAGCGAGGCGCTATATGCCGCCGCGCATGAGATTACCGTCACACGTGCTTCGCACGAATTCGACATGTGTTCCATTATCAACGCCAAGTCCGGCCGATGCCCGGAAAACTGCAAATGGTGTGCACAATCCTCTCACTACAAGACGCAAGCCGAGGTCTATGACCTCCTTCCCGCCGAAGAATGTCTCCGACAGGCAAAATATAATGAAGCTCAGGACGTCAACCGTTTCTCCCTCGTCACCAGCGGACGAAAACCCTCTCCCAAACAGATTACCCAACTTTGTGATACTGTCCGCCATATGCGGCGCCACTCTTCTATTCAGCTTTGCGCTTCGCTGGGTCTGCTCAACGAAGAAGAACTGCGTTCTTTGCATAATGCAGGTGTAACCCGCTATCATTGTAATCTGGAAACCGCACCTTCCTACTTTTCAACACTCTGCTCCACTCATACGCAGGAACAGAAACTTGCCACTCTCGATGCCGCCCGTCGTGTAGGAATGGATATCTGTTGCGGGGGCATCATTGGCATGGGAGAAACAATGGAACAACGGATTGAGTTCGCTTTCACTCTGGAAGAATTAAATGTCCAGTCCATTCCTATCAACCTGCTAAGTCCGATACCCGGAACACCGTTGGAAAACGAAAAGCCTCTGAGTGAAGAAGAAATCCTCAGGACAATTGCCTTGTTCCGTTTCATCAATCCGACAGCTTTTCTGCGTTTTGCCGGCGGACGCTCACAACTCTCTTCCGAAGCAATGCGCAAGGCATTGTATATCGGCATTAATTCCGCTATTGTAGGCGATTTACTGACAACACTCGGTTCTAATGTGTCGGAAGACAAACAAATGATTCAAGAAGAGGGTTATCATTTCGCAGGTTCTCAATTCGACCGGGAACACCTGTGGCATCCCTATACTTCTACTACTGACCCACTGCCTGTATATAAAGTGAAACGGGCGGACGGAGCCACTATCACTCTCGAAGACGGACGGACACTTATTGAGGGAATGTCTTCCTGGTGGTGTGCAGTGCATGGATACAATCATCCGGTATTGAATCAAGCGGCAAAAGACCAATTGGATAAAATGTCTCATGTCATGTTCGGCGGACTGACCCACGACCCGGCCATTGAATTGGGGAAATTATTATTGCCATTGGCTCCGCCATCGATGCAGAAGATATTCTATGCGGATTCCGGTTCGGTAGCTGTGGAAGTAGCTTTGAAAATGGCTGTACAATATTGGTATGCCACCGGAAAACCGGATAAGAATAATTTCGTAACTATCCGCTCCGGTTATCATGGTGATACATGGAATGCCATGTCCGTATGTGACCCCGTAACGGGAATGCATAGTCTTTTCGGCTCGGCACTCCCTGTCCGCCATTTTGTTCCGGCTCCGGCTTCCCGATTTGACGGGGAATGGAATCCTGAAGATATTGTCCCTTTGCGGGAGACGATTGAAAAACATTCGGAAGAATTAGCGGCACTGATTCTTGAACCGATTGTGCAAGGAGCGGGCGGCATGTGGTTTTATCATCCGCAGTATCTTCGTGAAGCGGAAAAACTTTGCAAGGAACATGGACTCCTTCTTATCTTCGACGAAATAGCAACAGGGTTCGGACGGACAGGTAAACTTTTCGCTTGGGAACATGCCGGAGTAGAGCCGGATATTATGTGTATCGGGAAAGCATTGACCGGTGGATATATGACGCTTTCTGCCGTATTGGCTAGTAATCATGTGGCAGATACTATCTCCAATCATGCACCGGGAGCTTTCATGCACGGGCCGACTTTCATGGGTAATCCGCTTGCTTGTGCGGTAGCTTGCGCATCCGTACGTTTGTTGTTGGAATCTGGCTGGCAAGAAAAGGTCAAACGAATCGAAGCACAACTTAAAGAAGAGTTGGCACCTGCCCGGGAACTTCCACAAGTAGCCGATGTCAGGATATTAGGGGCAATCGGAGCTATTGAGATGAAGCGTCCGGTAAATATGGCATTTATGCAACGCCGATTTGTGGAAGAAGGGATTTGGGTACGCCCATTCGGAAAGTTGGTTTATCTGATGCCCCCCTTCATCATTACTCCCGAACAATTAAGCAAATTAACTGCTGGATTACTCAAAGTAATCAGTGGAAAACGTAATAATATACATCAGTAACTTATGATATCAAACCATATAGACCAAGAACTTCTGACTCTAAAGGAAAAGAAGAATTATCGTTTTCTCCCACCCCTCATCCACGACGGGCGGAATGTTATTCTGAACGGGCAACGGATGTTGAACCTGTCTTCCAACGATTATCTCGGACTGGCTAACGACCTATCACTTAGAGAGGAATTCTTAAAGACAGTAACCCCCGAAACATTTCTGCCTACTACTTCTTCTTCCCGATTGCTTACAGGCAATTTCACGGATTATCAGGAGTTGGAACAACAACTGGCAACCATATTCGGAGTAGAAAGTGCACTCATTTTTAATAGTGGTTATCATGCCAATACAGGGATTCTTCCTGCCGTCAGTAATGCGCAAACACTGATTCTTGCGGATAAACTGGTACATGCCAGTCTGATAGACGGAATCAGATTATCATCTGCGAAATGTATCCGGTATCGCCATAATGACTTATCCCAACTGCAACGACTGATTTCTGAAAATCACAATGCGTATGAGCAAATCATTATTGTCACCGAAAGCATCTTCAGCATGGACGGCGATGAAGCCGACCTTCGCGCTCTCGTCCAATTAAAAAAGAGCTATTCCAATATTCTTCTTTATGTGGACGAAGCCCATGCTTTCGGTGTACGGGGCGAGAATGGATTAGGATGCGCTGAAGAACAGGACTGCATCAACGATATAGACTTTCTGGTAGGAACATTCGGAAAAGCAGCAGCCTCAGCAGGTGCATACATTGTATGCCGACAAGTTATCCGGGAATATCTAATCAACAAGATGCGCACGTTTATATTCACAACAGCCCTTCCGCCCATAAATATTCAATGGACTTCGTGGATATTAAAACATCTGCCCGCTCTCCAACAGAAGAGAACTCATTTACTGAGAATCAGCAACAAACTAAAGACTGCACTGGCTGATAAAGGATACAACTGCCCTTCGGTTAGCCATATTGTCCCAATGATTATCGGAGCAAGTGAAGATACCATATTGAAAGCAGAAGAACTTCAACGCAAAGGATTCTATGCATTGCCGGTACGCCCGCCTACGGTTCCCGAAGGGACTTCACGTATCCGCTTCTCCTTGACAGCAGACATCACAGAACATGAAATCGACCAACTCATCAAACTGATAAACGAATGAAACAGCATTTTATCATAAAGAATAATCAAAAGCATCTATTACTTTTTTTCGCCGGCTGGGGAATGGATGAAACTCCATTCCTGCAAATTCACCCAACCGATAAAGACTGGATGGTTTGTTATGATTATCGTTCATTAGAGTTCGATGCCGGCATTTTGCAAGAATATTCTGAAATCACCCTCATTGCCTGGTCAATGGGAGTATGGGCAGCTTCTCAGATAATGAAACAATATCCATCCCTGCCCCTTTCCCAAAGTATCGCTATCAATGGCACTCTTTATCCTATACACGAAACGAAAGGGATTGCTCCTGCCATTTTCGAAGGAACCCTGCAAGGATTGAACGACCAATCCCTGCAAAAGTTTCAAAGACGAATGTGTGGTTCAATAGCCGCTTACAAAGCTTTTCAGACAGTAGCTCCCCAACGTCCCGTTGAAGAGCTCAAAGAAGAGCTTGCTGCCATACAAAAGCAATACTTATCATTACCACCTTCGGATTTTGCATGGCAAAGAGCCATCATAGGAAAAAGCGACCGTATCTTCCTGCCGGATAGCCAGTGGCTGGCATGGAGCAACAAAGTGGATTCCCTTGAATATGCAGAAGCCGCCCACTATCAAGTGGAACTTTTTGATAATGTAATCATGCAAATCAACTAATTATTGATTTATGGATAAACAACTAATTGCCGAACGTTTCTCTAGAGCCATTCCCACTTATCCGCAGGAAGCAAACGTACAGCGGCAAATTGCAGATAAAATGATTCACCTGCTTACAGAATACATATCCTTTCCTTGTTCTAAAGTAATTGAATTCGGATGCGGTACGGGCATTTATTCCCGGATGCTGCTTCAGGCTCTACGACCGGAAGAGTTATTTCTAAACGACCTTTGCCCGGAAATGAAGTACTGCTGTGAGGATATATTAAGAAAAGAGCAAGTATCCTTTCTTCCGGGAGATGCAGAAACTGTTCCTTTCCCCGCCGAAAGCACATTAATTACTTCCTGCTCGGCTCTGCAATGGTTCGAATCTCCTGAAAACTTTTTCAGAAGGTGCAACGCCCTGCTTCATAACCAAGGCTATTTCGCTTTCAGCACTTTCGGGAAAGAGAATATGAAAGAAATACGAGAGCTAACGGGAAACGGACTTCCTTATCGTTCACGGGAAGAACTTGTAGCAGCCTTGTCGACTCACTTTGACATACTCCATTCGGAAGAAGAACTTATTCCTCTTTCATTTGATAACCCACTAAAAGTACTTTATCATTTGAAGCAGACAGGAGTAACCGGCATATCCGGTACAGCTTCCCAACAACTGCGGACACGTCGTGACTTGCAGTTATTCAGCGAACGTTACACACAAGAATTTGCCCAAGGCACTTCAGTGTCTCTGACCTATCACCCTATTTATATCATCGCAAAAAAGAAAAAAATATGAAACAGAATGTATATTTCGTAAGTGGTATCGACACTGATGCTGGGAAAAGCTATGCCACCGGTTTTTTAGCCCGTGAATGGAACAAGAACGGACAACGTACCATTACTCAAAAGTTGATCCAAACAGGAAACGTCGGTCATTCCGAGGATATTGATTTGCATCGTCGTATCATGGGAATCCCCTTCACTAAAGAAGATGAAGAAGGACTCACTATGCCGGAAATCTTCTCTTATCCTGCCTCTCCGCATCTCGCTTCCCAACTGGATAACCGCCCTATCGACTTCGATAAGATCAAACATGCTACTGAAGAATTGAGTGAACGATATGACTCTGTTTTACTTGAAGGAGCAGGCGGACTAATGGTTCCATTAACCACCGAACTTCTGACAATAGACTACATCGCCCAAGAGAAATATCCACTAATCTTTGTCACTTCCGGAAAATTAGGAAGCATTAATCATACCCTTCTTAGTCTTGAAGCAATACAAAAACGTGGTATTATACTGGATACAGTATTATATAATCTCTATCCTACAGTAAAAGATAAAACTATTCAGCAAGATACGATGAACTTCATTCAAAGCTGGCTAAAGGATTATTTTCCAGAAACGAAGTTTATATTGGTACCGGAGATAAAAGAGTAAATGACCTGTGACTTCAAAAGACAAAAGACTAGCCTTGTGTATTCAATAACCACGCCGTGTTTTATAAAGGTGTTTTCGAGACAATGAACTTAACGAATACCAACTATAAAAAAAGAATACTCAAGAAATAAATAGATAACTCCGGCTTTTCTCCTAATATCCTGCAAATTGATTTGCGAATAGTTTGAAAAGCCGGAGTATAATACTCCTTGACTATACCACATGATACACCACCTCATGCGCTTCCGTCAACAAAGGAACCTCCAGTTTATCCAACATCTTATCCAATACGGATTCGGGAAGTGCATATTCCCTGTTCTTATTCTGTTGACGCCAAATGTGATAGGGTTGTTCCAGATATACAATTTTCACTTTTGCACCATAATCCACAAACAAGTCTATCAGTTGTGCACGCATCTGACGGGTAATGTTTGTTGCATTCCAAACAAAATCCTGCCCTTTGCGAAGATACGTCCGTGCTTCTTCCTTTGCCGTTTGCACTACCCACCCGTTCGCTGATTTATCCGTAGGACTCAATTTGTGTTTTCGACGAATGGCATCCAAGCTCACCACCGGCATATCCATGCCTGAAGATTGGATATAATAATCTTTTCCCATTCCCGGAAGCCCTGACAACATCGTGACTTCACATTTAAACTGTTCGTGAGGGATGTAATCAATATAACCACCTTCTGTATGGAAGTAATGAAAGCGTGCATAATCAGTGGCGAACTCTCTCGGTTTACTCCAACAATCTTGTTCGCGGCAGAAAATCTCAAATAGTTCCACAGCTTCCAATAACTCTTTTTTATCGTCACAGATACGTCCCCTGACATCGGCTTCGGACAGCATCTTCAATAATGAAGTATCTACCCGCAAAGAAGCCTCGCAGAGCTTTTTTACAGAGTCCGGCTTTTCCATCAACCAAATGGGTAGCCCATGATAACGGACTAAAGACGCAATCTGTTCCCGGATATGGAAGGGGGCGGTACAATCCCGATATAGAATAGTACGGGCAGTGTATTCCCCTTTCCGGGCATGTCCTTTGGCAGACACTCTCCCCTCTCCCTCATCCACAGAGGTCGAACGTTTCTCCACATCATGCAATAATGCGGCTGTCCATACTATTTCTTTCTCCAAAACAGAAAGATACTGATAAACAGCAGATTGCTGCAATGCTTCTAACACCATACGGGTGTGTACCGCTACATCCCCTTCCGCATGATAACGAGTATCCTGCGGAACGGTATTCATTTCGCGCACCCACTCGAACTGTTGTTCAAGTGAGCTCCACGATTTATCTTCTATCAATTTCCAATCCATAACTTATTCCTCCTTTTCATTAGCAAATTCCCAGGTAAGCCGGGCACGTTTCCAGTTACGCGTCCAATGCTCATCTGTCTTGACGTGCCCTTTCCGCACATACTTAAATACATTCTGCGCAAATCCGCTCACCGGATACTTTTCGATATTACGGCTGACTACCCCTTCGCGGGTACAAGCTTCTTTTGTCCACGGGTCACAAGAACCAAAGACCGACGGTTCTTGTGACATACGGATGATTTCCTGTTTCAGAAGCTCCGGCGTCAAACCGGAAACAGGCTCTATCTTCAACTCCGGAACAGTAGGAAAATCAAATAAAGCCGCATAAAACTTCACTTCCTCCCATGCCAGCCATTTGTCCATGTAACGGACCGCAAACACATAGAAATGCGTTTCCAACCGCTGATATTCAATAGAATGTACGGCATACAGATTCTCTCCGAAGATTTCTATATCGCCTAAATCATTCTTTATCAGCTCCCAACGTTCACGCAGTTGCCTCGTCCACGGTGAAGTGGTGGGAGCCGCATGCGAACGGGCAAAGACACCCCACTGGCTCAAACAATTATTCTCTCCGTCCAACTTTTCGGTATGTACCAATGTCCCAATCCGTTGGATGTCCTCCCAATACGTATGATTAATCCGGTCATCACTAGTCGTTCCGGGAGAGAACGGATAGTGATAGGTACGACCATATTTCTCTGATATCATTTTCTTCTTTTTTAATTAATTACTAAATTCTTAAATCGCACAGCTAGATGAGCGACTCTTGAATCACTTTCACCGGATTTCCCCGTTGAAGATGATTATGGTTGCTCCAATTCTCCTGTGCCTGAATCATGGCTTGTTCCATTGTCCAAGACGAAAGCTTCACCAGCAAGCGTTCCGTAGCCAATTTCTTGTTCTGCCATTGCGAGCGTTGGTCGGAAGCTACCACACTCATCCCTGTCGGGATATGCACTGCACGGACAGCAGACTCTGTTTTATTGACATGTTGTCCGCCCGGCCCGGAAGCCCGCAGGGTTTCATAACGGAAATCACGCTCTGTTGCCTCCTGATTTTCGGACAGGACAAAGGAATGTACACCGACAAACCAGTTCTTACGCTTATGATAAATGCGGTACGGGCTTTGGGCAATCCATTGTACCGTTCCTTCCCATTCATCAACCAATTCGCCGCTAGCCGCACCTTGAAGAGAGATTATAGCCGAAAGTAGTGTCCGGTTCACCGGACCAATTTCCCGTCCTATCATCTCTACTTTCAATCCTTTCGCCTGTGCCTGTCTCACTATTCGTTCAAGCACCAATGCCACCACCCGGCAACACTCCGCAGGTCCCCTGCCGGAAGTTATCTGCAAATAGACTTTCTCTTTCATCGCATCACTCCTTATTCATTCGTACAATGCGAGGCATAAATTTACCCTGCACTTCCACCAGCGTCTCTTGCGTATGCATCACCCGGTCGATGTCTTTGTATGCCAACGGCATTTCTTCCACACTTCCGCCAATCAAGGTCACTCCGGCTTGCGACAACATCTTTTTCAAAGCCGATTGCGTAAAGCTATCCTTCGCCTTTTGGCGGGACATGGCTCTGCCTGCACCGTGAGAAGCAGAGTTCAAAGCGTCTTCCACTCCCTTGCCACAAACGAGGTATCCTGCCGTAGCCATGCTGCCGGGAATCAATCCCGCTTGTCCTTCTTGTGCCGGAGTAGCCCCTTTGCGATGCACAATTGCCATACGTCCCTGAGCAATTTCTTCTTTCCAAGCAAAGTTGTGATGATTATTGACATTAGCGAGAGGCTTCAACCTTAAGGCTTTCGCCAAATTCAAATGAATCCGTTCGTGACAGGCACGGGCATAGTCGCCTGCCAGATTCATGCTCATCCAATACTCCTGCCCTGCTTCGGAATCCAAGTCCAGCCAAGCGAAATGCTGCGCTTCACGGGGAAGCCGGCATACTTCACGCGCCAGCAGGCTGTAATGTTTTGCAATGGCAGCCCCCAACCCTCGTGAACCGGAATGGGACAGCAACGCCAAGTAACTTCCTTCCGGAAGGTTCAACACGTTATTTTCTTGCAGAGTAATCTCGCCGAACTCTACAAAATGATTGCCACCACCGGAACTTCCAAGCTGGCGTACAGCCTTTCCATGCAAGTCCCTCAATAAAGACGTCAGACGGAATTCCTCCCTATCCAACACTTCATGTTCCTGCTCAAAACCCAATCCGCCATCCATACCGAAATGAGTGAAATCCTTCAAGGCTTCCTTCATCTGATACGAATACCGTTTCAAGAAATCTACACCGGCATCAAATACCGTCAAGCTCATCCGGCAGCCAATATCAACTCCTACGGCATACGGAATCACCACATTATCCGTAGCAAGCACTCCACCGATAGGTAACCCGTATCCGGCATGAGCGTCAGGCATCAATGCTCCGGCTATCGTCACAGGCAGACGCATCGCCAGGTTCATTTGTTGTTTGGCGAGCGTCTCAATGAATTTTCCCCCGTAGGTTTTATACATCAGCGGCTCGTCCAGTAAATCATAAGCTGTAAACTCTTTCGTTATTATAGTCGGCGAAAGGCGTTCGGCAAGCTTATTCCATATTTCATTGTTTTTGTAAGATTCGGGATGCTCAAGTATATCAATCAATGTCATTTCAATCTGTTCTTTGGTGGCATGCTTGCAATGTTTACTTACAATATCCACCACCAGACTACGAGCTACATTATCCCGGTATCCCAGTTTACTTAAATCTTTTAATCGTATTCCCATACTTTTTTCTGTTCGCATACAGCACTCCCTGTCTGCCTCACAGGCAGCAGATAATGTAATACACGATATTACCAATGCTTCGGAAACGGATACAAAACATCCATTCACAGCATTGAAGTGAATTATTCAAAAAATAAAAAATGTGATTGCAGGACTAATCAACCATTACCGCCGTTAGTAGAATGGCGGTCAATATAAGAACTATCCGTTCAATATGAACGGAATAAATTGCAAAGCCTCATCCTCCCGATGAGACAACTTAGTCCTAATTTGAAAATATTATTGTTCCAGCATAATTTATACCCTTTCCAACAGTTTTAAAGGGTGAATACTCATTTTATCGCGGCAAAAATAGTGCTTAATTTTATATCTTCCAAAGATTAATAGACAAATTTTAGTGTTCGATAACTATCCGAGGGAAGTTTTTCCAAGAGTTTCTGTCAAATTGCTATTTTATGATCCCTTTATATCACCTATCTTTGCATCAGATATTTACAAGAATCAGAGTTACCTCTGATTTTTCAAGTGACAATTAGTTATCTCGTCAACATTTCAAATAGTTTATTAAGATTTTGTCTACAACCCCATACAGCTACAATATTAGCTATATCATTTTCTACAAAATATATGTCATGGCGTTTTCTTAAAGTCCCTTTGTTATCACCGGAAGTCCGAAGAAACCTTTCTGTAAAGTCAGTGTTTTTGTTTTGCCTGTCCGTGTCTTATTATAAGTAGAAAGTGATACGTGCAACGTTTCCACAGTCCCATTCTCAAAAGCTACTTGCAGATAGTATTCCTTACGCACACCATCCGACACATAATGCCGTCTACCTACTCTGCGTGTTTTCTTATACGTCTTCTGATACTTCTTCTGCACAATAACTTTTTCTTCCTGTGTCGAAGCAGGATCTGCCAGGCAATAATTGCCCACAAGGAATAGTGCATAACTGACAGCCCCCACACAAATCACATGAGAAAGCAGATTGAGTATTTTATCTTCCCCCGCTGTCAGCCATGCCCACTTTTTATAAAAAGGAATTGTAAGAGCAGCTATCATCAAAGCCACTCCAACAGGTATCCACCAATCGGCCAACGTATCTTCATAAACAATATAGCCGACGGCCCACGAAATAATAACTATAAAAAGCATCAGTACACGAAGTACCTTAATAAATACAGATTTCATGATATTGCAGTATTACCGTTGCAAATATACGGAATTAGTCAGATAAAGACAAGGCATAGAAAAGGCAACTAATCCATAATTTGAAGCAGTTGCCTTTAATTAAAAATTGCAGAAGTATTATATTTCTTATTTCATACTATCATAAAGTGCTTTCGCTTCTGCTGCCGTAAATGCACGGTTATATACTAAATAATCATCTATATACCCATCCATAAAGTTCTCATAAGAACGAGCCCCCTCTGCTCCTCTATACATTGCACCGATAAAATAAGGTTTCCGATCAATAGGTTTCAAGCCTTTATTGAGTGCTTCCGCTTCTTTTACCCCGTCAATATACAAATAAGTGCTTCCATTGGCATGCACGCATACATAATGATGCCACTCTCCATCCGTCATAGCTTTTGTCTTATAATCAGTCCAGTTTCCGGAAAGCCCTGTGTACTCAATGACGTATCTTATAAATGGACTGGATTTTTGGAACCTGAACCAAGTCTGTTTATTCTTTCCGTCTGCATTGGCATTAGGACCGGATCCGTGCTGGAATACACCTATATTAGTAGCAGTCTTATTCGATGTTTTCACCCAGAAAGAAGTAGTCACCGGGGTTGCCTGGAAATCTAATGCATCATTATCCGGTAACGACAAGAAAGCATAATTCTTATTATCCTTACTTCTGAACTCAGCACAAGTAAATCCTTCCTTACGGGCAGGTGCATTAAAGTTGACATCCATATTATCTCCCAGTTTAAGAACTTCCGGATGAATGCCATTAGGTCCCATATCCTTACTATCACCCTCAAACGGATAGAAAAGAACAATATCTTTACCAGGCAATACAGTAATATATCCTTCCTGCTCGGCTGTAGAAGTATTCATATCATTAGAAGCGACTAAAGTAACTTTATACCTACCGGCAGTTGAATAAGTGACAGTCGGATTCTGCTCATTGGAAGTAGAGGGCGCTCCACCTTCAAATGTCCAGTTCCAACGAGTAGGACGTCCCAAGCTAGCATCTTTGAATGATACTGTTTCACCTTCTATTACCATACGCCGATCTGCCGTGACGTCTGCCGCTACTGAGTTCTTATCAATAATATTCAGATAGTTCTCTTTTGTAAGCGTAGCCGTCGTCTTGGGATTAGTTACGGTTAGTTTAACTGAGTAAACTCCCGGTTCAAATACCAGAGTCGGATTCTGTTCTGTCGATGTAACCGTACGACCTTCTGCGGGAATAAATTCCCACGACCAAGCGGACGGGAAGCCTATGGACAAATCCGTAAAACTAATAGTCTCATCACTCAATGCCTGGGTTTTATTGGATTTAAATGCTACGGTAATTTCATCAGGATAGACAACAGTTATATATTGCTGTATCTCTGTTTCTGCATTGTCAGTTCCCCGGCCTACTTTTAATTTCACGGTATAAGTTCCCGGATAATTATATACAATTTCCGGACTAAACAAGTTAGACACGCTAGGTTCACCACCCTCAAAAGCCCAGTCCCATCGTACAGGCTCTCCGGCAGACTTATCCATAAAACAGACCTTCTCCCCAGCAGATATGGTTTGCTTGTCTGAAATAAAATCTGCATTCAACAGCACTTGCTCTTCGTCTTTGCAAGCATAAAAAAAACCTACACATACAAGCAAGAAATATATTATCTTTTTCATATCAATCTATTTTTTAATTCTATGCATTGTTTTATTGAAACTGTGACAACTCAACATTCTGAAAAGCAATGCCGCCTATATTCTTGAATCCATATTCATATAATACTCCAATCGTACCGTCAGGATAACGGGCAATATCAGAATATCCTCCATAATCACTGCCTGTATAAGAATATTGCTTCTTCCAGGTTACGCCGTCGTCCTCGCTCATCTTCAACGTATTATTATTGCGATTGGTCTGGCTATCCGGATTCGAGAACAAAATAATTCCTTTACCATCATCTCCCAAACCGTAAAAGAGTATGGAACCCTGACATATCGGCTCTTTCAATGTAGTGTACTTACACGGACTCCATGTCAGTCCACCATCCGTACTAGTGGAAACCATTCTATATTTCTCTGTATTGGACTGCTTACGCATATTCAGCATTAAATCACCGTTACTTAGTTCGGTTACGGTACTTTCATTCGTATAGTCCACGTCCATGATACCACCCAAATGCCAGGTTTCCCCTTTATCATCCGAATATATCACATGAGAACGCCCCGCACCGGAAGTAGTGGTATTGTGATTACACGGAACCACGATTCTTCCCTTATGAGGTTCATACTGTTTTACTATTCCATGGCAAGGTCCTGTAGCATACCATCTGTATTTGTCAGGGGTAACGGAAGCGGTTATGTCTTTTTCTTTTGCCCATGTCAATCCCTCATCATCCGAATAAGTCATAAATATGGAATTAGTCCCAGTTGCTCCCGGATTCCAGCAAGACAATAAAATGACGCGATTGATATCCGGAAGATAAATAGGCACTTGATTACGGCAACGATTTTCGCCATCATCCTTGACCGTTATCAATGGTCCCCAAGTCTTCCCTTTATCAGTAGAACGCTTTAGTACGATGTCGATATCCCCTTCATCTTCAGGACCATTACGACGTCCCTCGGCAAATGCCAATATCGTTCCACTATTAGTAATCACCATAGTAGGAATTCTGAAATAAGCATATCCTTCCCTATTGATAGAATAAGGCTTGCTTGTGGGAACCGGAAAAGAAGATATACTCGGCTCCACATCATTGCATGCTGTCGATATAAACAACAGGCACACCCATACAAATATTAAGTTTAAATTCTTCATTACTTCTACTTTTTAATAACCGTCAGTTTGTTCCAAATTAGGATTCAAGTCAATCATCTTCCTCAAAATCGGGAAATACAATGGAGTGGATTTACCAATCAGATTAGGTATATAACTATAAATATCAATAGTACCCGCATGGTGCGCCCGCATCAAGTCAGGCCAACGTTTCAACTCGAAACATAATTCCCTGCCCCGTTCGTCCAATATCTCTTTCTGCACTACTTTCTGATCCATGCTTCCGGTATAAGCTCCGATTCCTGCACGATTACGGGTAGAGAACATGGCATCAATAGCCTTTTGTACATTGTCACCACCCAGGTAACATAACAATTCCGCTTTCAGCAATTTGACTTCACCCAAACGATAGACAACGATATCATTATCATAATAACGATCGTCAGTATAAGCTGTCCCCCGAAATTTGTTCTGTGAAGTAAAGACTACTGCCCCTTTTGAATTTATGGCATTGATGTACGCTGACGAAGCCCGGTTGTCCTTATCACTAAAAAGTGAAATCAGACGAGGAGACGGAGCATACACATGGCGGGCTATTGTGGAATTAGTATACGGAATGTCTTCTTTGTTCACGATATCATTAGTCAGCAGTCCGGCTGCGGCAGACATGGACAACGTAGACATATACATATTGTTATATTCATCTTTCTTCAGATAAACAGAGAAAATGATTTCGCTGTTCTTCTTGTTTGCCACATCGAAAATATCCGCATATTTATCCATCATACTCACTCCACACTTTTCCACTTCTTCCAATGCGGAAATTGCATCCGTCAAGTCATTCTTATCATTACTCTTCTGAACTGTATATTTCCATGCCAATGCTTCTGCTTTCAGACATAATGCAGCAGGTCTTGAAATCCGGTTCTTATCCAGAATATTTGTTTCCGGGAACAAGTCGATTGCAGTCCGAACGTCTGAAAGAATTTGCGTCATCACTTCAGAAGCCGCATTACGCGCCGGTCGTGATTCCTTATCATAGGATTCCGTCGGATTTAAAACAATAGGCACATCTCCCCACATCTGAGTTAAAGTGAGGTAAGCCTTTGCCCTGAAAGTATATGCCTGCGCCAAAATACGTTTCTTCTCATTTTCCAATGTAAAGTCAATTCCCGGAGCATATTTGATTATCATATTGCAATGATGAATGTTCTCATAGAAAGTACGCCAGTCCAATCCATATTCTTCATTCAACTCATGCTGATGCGAACGCGAAACGCCGCCAATCACTCCCGATACCATAGCATCTCCACGGTCTTCTCCATACAGAGTAGTACTAGTCATTCCTCTATAATCCGAATAAAGACCATTCAGGTAACCTTTCACGTCAGATTCCGATTTCCAATAATTTGCCATAGTTATTTCAGAAATAGGATCTATCTCCAAAATAGATTCACAACTACCCAAACTGCAGGCAGCCATTATACTAAACATTATAAATTTAGTTCTCATCATCGTTTACTTTAATGTTACATTGTAAATTTTACAGAGAATATAAACTGGCGCGGGCGGGAATATTTACCGGCATCAGCACCAATTACCTCAGGAGTAAGTCCGTCATAGGCAGTCCAATATCCTAAATTATAGACAGCAGCCGTCAAGTCCAACGTTTCAATCTTAGCAGCACGCAACCACTTGGTACGTAACGGATACGACAGGGAGACTTCACGAAATGCCAGATAGTCACCCTTCTTTATATATAAAGTATTGGCACTACCACCGCTAAAACCAATTGTCGAGCTGCTTGGACGACCATGGTTACGCTTTCCATTGTCCCAGTCGGACTCCACATCATAACGGGGAATAGAAGCTATATCACCCGGCTTGTGCCACATCTTGCTACTGGCTACATCATGAATCGTTGCAAAGTTATTCCGTGAATTTGCGTTCGCCTGTGCCCTGAAATGGTTATCAATCACATTACCTAACGAAAAGTCCGTAGCAATCCGTAAAGTAAAATTCTTGTAAGTGAAAGTATTATTGAAAGACCCCATCTTATCTGGATGAATATAACCTACAAACACCATGTCTTTGGAGTTGATGATACCATTTCCATCCACATCACGCCAGATTGCATCACCGGCACATTTTCCTTTGCCCAGCCATCCGGAAGATACTCCTTCATCATATGGAGCATTGGCCGCATCCTCATCCGTAGAATAAACTCCGTCCAACTGATAAGCAAAGCGGGAACCGAAGCGTTCTCCTTCCGCAAATCCACCAACCTCAACATATTTTCCCAACTTTGGGTCAAAAATGATTCCACCACCGGTACGATTCTTATCTGCACCATTATTAGGCAATTTATCGATTATTGTTCTCCAGATCGAGAAGTTAGCGTCTATATTCCAACGGAAATCATGGATTTGTATCGGAATCGCACTGATAGCGATTTCCACCCCTTTCGTATTCAAAGAACCGAAATTGGACTTGATGGAAGCAAATCCCGTTTCCGACCATAAGTTCTCGTTCAGCAAACGGTTTGTCGTCTTTTTATAATAGGCATCGAAAGAGAGATTGATGCGGTTGTTCAGGAAACCGACTTCAAGCCCCAAATCAGTTGAGGCTGTTTCTTCCCATAACAGATTGCGGTTCATAAGCACTGTATTCAAGATACCTGCTTCGCCTGCATAATTCTTACCGGCTTCATAAGAGCCTTCCGTATTTTTGAGCGCAAGATTGTCATATCCTGTTTTTCCCCAACTGGCCCTAAGTTTCAAATTGCTGACTACTTTCGACAAAGGTTCAAAGAAAGCCTCACGATGCATGTTCCATCCGGCAGATACACCCGGAAAAGCAGCAAACTTATGATTGGCTGCAAAGTGGGAAGAACCATCGTAACGGATACTTGCAGAGAACAAGTATTTCATATCATAATTGTAATTGACACGCCCGAAGTAACTGTTCATCTTCTTCTCTTCAAAAGTGGAAGTAGTCTTGGCTGATTCAGCCGCAATACCATTCAGTGTTTCAATATAATCCGATGTACCGCCATAACCGGAACCGCTGAAACGATACCAGTTATCATAAATATAGTTGCCACCGACCATCAAATCCAAGTTATGCTTATCCTTTATCGTCTTCGTATAGTTCAAAATAAGGTCATATTGATAATGCAGATCCATATTATGCGCTTCGGACACCGGTCTGTTCTTCACCACTTCATTATATCTTTCGAAATTATGGTCTTTACCTTCATTATTGGTGTACGAGAACATGGGTTTGAGATGCAGTCCTGGAATAATTTCCCAATCCAGTTCGGCAGAAAGATTGATTCGGCTTACCCTGTTTTCTTTTTCCTGATAATAAACTTCATGCAGACGAGTACGGAATGAGCTTGTCAGCTCACCCGGAGCTGGAGTTCCGTCTTCATAATATTGGCGTACCGTAGGTGGCATCTTGGCAGCCCGTGACATTACATTGTTCTCGTTAATGCCCGCAGTCGTTCTCATGGAGTAGTTTACCATACCTTTTACTGTAAGGTTCTTGCGAATCTTGTACGAAGCATTTGTCAGAAAACTCCAACGATTGTAATTAGTGCCTACAACAATACCATCTTGAGTAAGATAGCCCAGACTCATATAGTAAGTTGCTTTCTCATTACCCCCACTGAAGTTTATATTAAAATCATGGTTAACAGGTGTCTGGAAGAGATTATCCTGAAAGTCTGTTTCCTTAAAAATCAACATCTTGCCAGGATTAGCAGGGTCTTCCATCATCTCCCACCCCTGGTTATACAACAGGTCTTCTACATATCCCTGACCATAATTGGTAATATAATCATCCAGAAAAGCGGTCGTATTCAAAGCATTCCGTTTGTTGGCAGTGCTCATTGCAAACGTACCTGACAGATATTTATCGGGATCGGTTGCATGCAGCGCAGCCGTACGAGTTGCAGTGAGATATTCACGGGCACCAGACAACGGCATTCTTTTCGGCTGGTGGTCTACAGACAATCCATAGCTGAAAGAGATGCTTCCTTTACCTGTTTTTCCCTGTTTGGTTGTAATCATAACGATACCACGGGAAGCCTTTGAGCCATAAATAGCTGTTGAAGCTGCGTCTTTCAGTACTTGTATCGTTTCTATATCCGCATAATTAATATCCTTCATAGTACGAATCACACCGTCGATAATTACCATAGGAGAATCACTTTCAGGTGCGGTAGTCGTTCCGCCGCGTACTATAATCTGAGGATCGGCTCCTGGCTGACCGGAATTTACACGGATTTCCATTCCCGGCACTTTACCCTGCAACATTGACATAGGATTTCCTGTCGGTGAAATTGCCATATCTTTTGAATCCACTTTAGTGATGGCACTCGTCAACGCTGCCTTAGACTGTTTACCGTACCCGATAACAACAACATCTGACAAGGCAACCGAACTACTTCTCATCGTCACCAGGATATTGCTCCGCCCCTTTACCGGTATCTCCTGTTTTTCCATTCCTACAAATGAAAATACTAGAATACCGTCTGCCGGAGCAATGATGGAATATTTTCCATCCAAATCTGTTACTGTTCCTTGTTGAGAACCTTTCACCAGAACCGAAACCCCTATTAACGGCTCATGTGTATCGTCCAAAACAACTCCGTTCACAGTTACCTTCTTTTGTTCTATGCCCGAAGCTTCGAGTGAAGCCGAAAATACGGGCATGCAGAAAGAGAGGATAACCAGTAAGATACTCGACATGCGGAATAGCTTACTCTTTAATAAAAATGCATTTAACATAAATTGTAGATTACAAGTTAATAACTCTAATTTCAAGTCTTTCTATTTTCTTGTCTCATATAGTATAAAATTATTTTGCAACAAAAGGAGAAGCCGGCAATCCGAAGTTTGAAAATAAATTCAACGGCTGATAATTCCTGAATCCATATTTAACCCCTACCGGTTCGGGAACTTGTTCACTGGTCAACACCACTTTGGTTTTATTATCAAAAAGAACCGCTTTCGCCGGATAATAAACACCATCTTTTCCGGCAATCTCAAATCCGACAATTTCCCAGTCATACGATGTCATCCCCATTTCTGCGTAATCGAACTCCACAATTATCTTTTCCTTATCTATTACAAAAGACTTGTAAAGAGGACCGCTATAAGGTGTTCCGCTACGCTGGTAAGTCTTTGCCAATGCCCACAGAGCAAGCCGCTTCCCTACACTCTCCTTGTCAGAGGGATGTACACAGGTGCGATTTCCAATATCCGCCGTGACAACCATGCCTGCGTTGGGAATCTCCTTCAAACATTCCAGTTGTACTTGCCGGATTTCGGCAGCTTCCGTGTTATCCGCATTTTTCCGCCCGTAATCATAAGGGGCTATCTGCACATAATAAAAAGGAAATTCGCCTTGGTTCCATTCCTTCCGCCAAGACTCTACCATCGCCGGAAACAACCGCTTATACACCTGCGGATTATTTAAGTTACTTTCTCCCTGATACCAGATAGTACCTTTAATGGTGAATTGCTTTATCGGATGAATCATCGCATTGTATAGTAACGTAGGTTCATTTTTCGGTCTGGCAATGTCTTTAGGGTCTTTGGTCAGTACTGATAAAGATATTTCCGGAAACTTTTCCGTATATACCTCTTTATGAATCCATGACTCAATCTTGGAACCGCCCCAACTAGAACAAATGACGCCTATCGGCACATTCAAAACTTTACGCAGATAACCTGCAAAGAAATAGGCAGTGGCACTGAAATCCGCAACATTGGTCGGAGTAGACTCCATCCAGGGGGTTGCCACGCAATCATCCAACAATGTCTGACTACTATTTATTTTAAGCGTAACCATACGGATATTATCAGACGGCGAAGCGGTTGCAATTACGTCACATGAACCTTTTACCGGTTGTCCCCTGAATCCCTTTACAGGCATTTCCATATTCGACTGCCCCGAACACAACCATACTTCTCCTATCAAGACATTGGTAAGTGTCACAGGTTCTCCGTCAGATATGGTAATGGTATATGGATCGCCGGCAGAAGGCGTTTGTACTTGTAGTTTCCATGTACCGTCCGATGCGGAAGTGGTTGTATAGATCTTATTATCCCAAGATGTTTTAACCGTGATTTTCCGGGAATGGGAAGCCCATCCCCACAGGTTAGCATTGGTATTCTGCTGCAACACCATATCATTCCCTATAATTGCCGGTAGCTTTACCTTTGCCGCCAAAGGTAAAAGACAAAGCATACCGACAATTATACATAGTACCTTTTTCATGATTTATAGTTTTAAATATTAATCCTTCATATCGATGGTCTTAGGTCGCAGACAGGTGACCAAAATGACCAGCATTATCAATACGAATATTGCCAGAAGCGCGAAATCTCGTCCCAAATGTCCGGCATCCGTAGATTCTCCCAGGATACTGGTTATTGCCGCTCCCGCAAATACTCCGCACATATTCATAATACCATAAGCCGTTGCCCTGTAACGGGCTGAAACAAACTGGCAAAGAATCGGCATATTATTTGCGTCGAACATTCCGAATCCCGCTCCGAACAGAACCGTTCCCATCACCAATGCGAAAATGGAATGACCGAATCCGATGAACAATAAAGAGGGGATAATAAAAGCCAATCCCAAAGCTCCCGTATATACTCTTCCGCGCACATTTTTGAGCACCCATCGGTCGGATATATATCCGCCGGCTAATACTCCGAACAGTGAAGATAAAGCGATGGAGATGGTAGACATCGGTCCTGCCACGGAAATATCAATAGACAGGCTCTCAGAAAAGAGAGTCGGCAACCAGTTTTTCGCCGCCCACCCCGGAGTGCCCGGCACGCAGAAGTAAAACAAGATAATCCAGAAAAAGACGTTGGAGAACAACATTCCCAAGCTTTTCAGAACCGGTATCTTTTTCACTTTCTCTTGTATGGCAGAGACAGTTCCCCTTTCCTTATCCCGTAAGAAAAAAGCCAGAACGACGCCATATCCTATACCAATAATACCAAACCAGTGGAATGTACTATGCCAAGAATACATGGCAGCAAAAGTAGCTCCAAAACCACCTATTGCCTGCCCGACATAAAGTCCCGTCATGTGTATTCCCACTGCCAGCGAACGCGTCTTATCCTGATGAAAATCAGCTATCAGAGACAGGGCGGCGGGTAAATACAATGCTTCGCTTATTCCCATAATTCCACGAAGCCAGTAAAGCTGGTCAAAAGTAGTGGCATATCCCATCAGGAAAGTAACTCCGGACCATACACACAAACTTCCTACGATCAACCATTTGCGGCTCATACGGTCACCGATAATCCCGGAAATGGGACTCATCAGTCCGTATATCCACAGGAAGACCGCCATCAATCTGCCGAAATTGGCTGCCGATTCCAGTTCACGGACATCTGCCATCATAGGAATCCGCATGGTAGAGAGCATCTGCCTGTCCATATAGTTGAGTAAAGCAACTCCCCATAACAATCCGACTACCACCCAAGGATATATATTTGAAATTTTACTGTTCATAACCTACCTGTTTAAAATTTCCGCCAAATCAATTTTAATAAAAGCCATATTTGCCTGACTGCTTTCATATAATATCCCTATTGAATTTTCATCTATTGACGTGATGCTGGAATAACCTGCACTACGATATTGGTCAAACAGAATCCAGTATTTCTCAGGCCATGTCATTCCGTCGTCAAAACTAACTTTCAAGGTCAATTTATCCCGTGTCTTATAATCACTGGGATTGGCAAATAATAGTATACTTTTCTTTTCTCCGTCCACAGTATAATCATGGCGATGTAAACTTGCCATACACGTCGGTTCCACCAATGCTTTTCGTGACGTGAGATGCTCTGTCCATGTCTCGCCCAAGTCTGTTGTCGTACAGATTCTCCGGCCATTCACTTCTTTATTCCCCCGGTTTCTGTTATCGCGCATATTCAGCATTACAGTACCGTCACTTAATTGGGCTGCATTACATTCCGTCACATTCGAATAAGCCGGATTGCTGGTTGTCCATGTCTTTCCGTGGTCTTTACTATATGTAATATTGGAGAATGCTGCTCCCTTATCATCACGTCCTTGTGTAGGAAAGACCAAAGTACCATCCGCCAGTGTTATTCCTTGTCCGGGAGCCGGAGCAAACAACCACCATTCAGGACGTTTGGTTTTACCAGTTATATTATCGGGGAAACTCCATGTCAGTCCGTCATCCGTGCTTTTAGTTATCAGGAACTGACAGGTCTCTTTCAGACCGATTCCGGGTTGTGAGCCCTTCTTTCGCCACTGGTGTATCCAGTAAGTACTGTTTTCATTCAAGCCCTCTATCCACTTGCCATTATCATCCAATGCACCGTGCATCCACAATCCGGCTATATAAATATCATTTGTGTTTTTATCCACAAGGATGCACGCATCACTCACTCCATTAAACTTTTGCGGAAGTCCTCCCCATTCTCCCATATCCAACACCGTCTGGATGGGTTGCCATGTCAGTCCTTTGTCAAAGCTACGATGAAGAGCGATATCTATGTTTCCCTGCAAATCGCGAGCCAAATCATAACGGGCATCAAATATAGCCAGCAGAGTTCCGTTGTTACTGGTAGCCAATCCCGGAATACGTGAAGAAACGATACCATCCTGTCCTTTCTGTCTTAATGCCACTCCCACTCTTAGGGGAATAGCCTCCTTATTCGAGACTTTCAGTTCTCCCCGGCTGGTTTTTATCCGGCTGCAATTCACACTAATGCGGTGTGTCAGTGGAACCGTATCCTTCAATGTCACTGCTATCCAAAAAGACAAGGAATCATCTTTCACTTGTATATTATCTGTAAAAGATATCTTCCGTGCAGCGGGCATCGGTTTACATATCAGACGGGATTCATCTATCAGCCCGTTTTTATGAGTTCCATATACCGCAACAGAAAGGATATCAGACAAGTCGGTACTTTCTTGCAAGTCGACATCAATCTGCCGGATAGTGTAAGGACGGCTGTTTGTTTGAATCAAAGTTGCCTTAACAGTCGGATTAATCTGCTTTTTGACCAAAACAGGGATGACAGGCCTTTCCAGTTCGAACCTTATATCTTTACCCAAAGATATATCTGGTATCCATAGCAAAATCATCGAAAATATGATAAATATTTTCTTACTCATTTTCATAGTATTTTTATTTTAGGTAATTTTGAACGCATTTAACTAGATTAGGGGGAGATAGACAGGAAGTAAAGTAGCAAACCCCAGCAATATACTTTTACTGTCATCTCCTCTTTTTATGTCTAAAAATCGAAGAAATTTATCGCATCCAAATCACCCTTTAATTTGTCATACTCCTCAACTGAAAATGGTTTAATTGGCAAACGACAACTGCCACAATCAATACCTATTAATTTCATGATAGCTTTACCTCCACGTACGCCTCCGCCATATTTAATGATAACTTCTACCGTACGTATAGATTTCATTTGCCAGGTACGTGCCGTTTCCACATCATTTTGCTTCATTGACTCAAAAATAGCATGGTAAACATTAGGGATATAATTATATGTACTTCCTACGCCTGCCACAGCTCCCATTGATAAACCTGCAATCAGAATCTCATCAAAGCCATGCAGAACTTCAAACTTATGCTGTTCCAAATCGATGCAGGCCCCCATCTCCATCAGATTATTATGAGTAAATTTAGTACCTACCAAGTTTGATATTTTCTTCTTGCCCTCTACCAAAAAACTATCTACCGGCAAATTAACCCCTGTGATCGACGGCATATTATAATAATAGAAAGGCAATCCACTGGCAGCCCCGCAAACCGGAGCAAAAAAATCAATTAACTCATTTACCGTTCCCGGTTTGAAAAAAGACGGAGCTATTGAAGCAATGGCATCGGCTCCTGCTTTTTCTGCATGACATGCCAGTTCCATAGCGCCCCGTTGGCAGTTTGAACCTACATGGGCAATCACTTTGAACCGCTTACCAGCCGAAGCAACCCATTTTTCAAGAATTAATTTACGTTCATCAATCGTCAGCGAAGAGAATTCACCAGTCGTACCACACACAAACACCCCTTTAATAGGAGTCGATGCGATCCAATCAGCATATTTTTCAATAACAGATAAATTTACATCCCCATTTTCATCCATTGGGGTGAAGGTGGCCGCAACCATACCTTCCAGTCTTTCATAATTGTTCATAACGCATTTAATTAGATTATTATTTTATTTCACCTTCGGAAAATTCCTTTCAAGATTAACGGTGTCCGTATGCCAGGTTGTACCTCCCCACTCACAATATAAACTGTATCTTGCGTATATACAGCATTTGTGGTAACAGGAATGGGATAAGGGCAATCAATCGTATCAATCAATCTGTTTGTCTCTGTACTTAATATCCGTACTTTACGGCTGAAACCGGGATGTTCAGGAGAGGTCGGCAACAGTTCTTCCACTCCACCTAATAAAATTATCTTATCGTTTTTATACGGAACAGCAGTTCCCGCCATTACCGGAAAAGTATCGGTCAACTTGTCCCATTGCTTGCTGTCCGGTTCAAATACGTACCCCTCCGTATATTCCGTCATCGCCTTATCCGGTGCATAGCTTCTTCCGCTGAAAAGATAAAACTTCCCGCTTTGAACCACGCCTACTGCATAGGAAAGGGAAGGACCGTCCCAAGCCGGCATTTTCTGCCATCCCTTCTCCTTATGAAGTAAATCAAGCATATAAAAATGATGAGTTGACCGTTCATTTACCATAGACTCCTGCCCCCCAGCAATATAAATACAATTACCACAAACAGCCCCCGTTGCATTAGCCAACGGAATCGGCAAAGATGGATAACTGACAGAATCTATTACAAACGAATCTCTTTCTTTTTTTATAAGAAATACTTTATTGCTACACTGCACACGGTCGCATCCACCGATACACAATAAACCTTCCGGCAAACTTATTGAAACCCCATAAGCAAGCGGCCGGCCAAGGAAATCATCAAAAACAGACCAGTTCTTTGTATCCAAGTCATAGCTATATAAAGCAGACCACCAAGTCTTAGTACCTCCTTCCCAAGGATACCTATCCGGAAAATTTGCTCCACCCAGCACAAGCAGCTTTCCTTCCACTATCCCGGAATATGCCCCCGCTAATCCGATATTCTCCGGCATGCCGGCACATCCCGGAAGCAACAATGCATTTTCCCATTGTGCCTCTATCCTCTTCTCTTCTTTTCTAAAACAAGATGTACTCATAGACAATACTATTAAGGATAAACATAAAATTATCAGATGCCGCTTTTTCATAGACTTTCCGCCTTTTCATTCTCCTCTTTCTCCGCCAGCAACTCCTGACTCCGGTTTACTTTGAAAATCTTATAAACCTCAAAATGTCTTTCGATGGCATCCCGGTATCCTTTCTCATCCCCCTTTTTGATAAAATCCAGCAAATCGGCATGAGTAGCTATCCGCCCGCTTTTACTCATCTCTATGTTTATGGGCTTTAAGTAGTCCTTGAATTTTTCTTTCACATAGACAAGTATAGGATGAATGATTTCCTGGAATTCGGATATGATTTTATTTCCGGTGATTTTATATAATTTCGTATGAAAAGCCGATTCACTGATTAATGCATATTCGTTATTTTCAAGAACAATTCCCATTTTTACAATTTCACTCAATTCCTCAATATCCTTGGGAGTTATTTTACGGAATATATCACTTGATATACCTATTTCGAGCGCGATTCTGAAATCCAGCAAATCCAAAATTGTTTCTTCACTTAAAACACGAGGGTCTATCACTCTTTTCATTCCTCCCAAAATAGAGGGCTCGGTCAGAACCATTCCCTTGCGGGGACGCGCATGAATCAACCCCATCATTTTCAGACGGCTCAGTGCCTCTCTAACCACACTTCTTGCAACTCCCAGTTCAGCCGCCAAACTATTCTCATTAGGAATAGAGTCCCCACGTCCCAAATCATTCTTTTTAAAGTAGGTAAGCAGACTGTCTTCTACCTGGTCAATTAACGTTGTTTGATTGATTTCTATCTTCATATCATTAGATTTTTGTTATTTGCATTATTTGTCTGACAAATAATACAAATGCAATATTAAGAGATTTTTTTTAGAATACAAGAGGATAATAATAGAAAAATAAGCATATGTGTTGAAAAACATATTTTAGGAGATGGACGGAAAAGAATCAGGAGATGAGATATACTTGTGAAAAATAGAAGGAGAGTAAAGGGCATAAAAAAAGGCTATCTATCCCAGACAGCCAATCTTTTTTGTTAACCTTAAATCTAATACTATGAAAAACACATTGCAAAGATACGGACTTTCCGCATATCTCCAAATTTTCGGACCAAAGCGGCGCATCTTATAACATGGTTTAATAAAAGCAATAGATTCGTTAACATTTAACATAAATCTATCGGATATTAACGAATACCCGATGGAGTGATTCAGAGATTATTCATATCGTAAAGAACGGGCAGGTTTGCTCATTATTATCTTCATGGTCTGGAAAGCTACCGTTACGAATGAGATAAACAGCATCAGCAATACAGGTACAATAAAGAACCATGCTTTCAAATCCGTGCGGAAGGCGTAATGGCTCAACCAGACATTCATACTAAACCAAGCTATCGGAAGGGCAATGACAACCGCTATCAGAATCAACTGGAAGAATCCCTTAACCAACTGATAGAAGAGTGTCCAACGGGAAGCTCCGAGGACTTTACGTATTCCCATTTCTTTGGTACGTGTGGAACATGAAAACATGACCAATACCCAAAGTCCCAAGCAGGAAATGAAAATTGCCAGTCCGGTGAAAGAGCCAATCATCACACCGAATACTTCATCCTGGCGATATTGGTGGTCGAAGAACTGGTCGAGGAAGAAATAGTCGAAACTGGAATCTGCAAAATATTGGCTCCAAATTTCATGCACCTGTGACAGCACTTCACGAGGGTCTCCGGAAGTCATCACAATAGAGATATAACGTTGTGGCAGCCAGCCAATCTTATCTTTATGAATCAGCATGATAGGTGTGTAATTCTTACTCAACGCCTGTTGATGATAATCTTTCACTACTCCGATAATCTGCATCGGAGCATCGGTACATTCAACGGTCACCAACTCCCCTATCGCCTCATCATTAGATGTGAAGCCCAGATTACGTACAGCCGTTTCGTTAATCACCAGTTTATCTACATCGTCTCCATAATCTTCCGAGAAACTTCTTCCGGCTACGACTTGCAATCCATAGGCATCCACATAATCGGGGTCGCAGGCAAGCATCTCATACAAGCGGTTCTGTTTCAGGGCATCGTTGGTGCGGCGGTTGGAAAGGAAGGTCGCCACTTCCTCACCTGGCACAGCACCGGAGAAAGTGACCCGATGCACCAACGGAAGACGTGCAATCGTCTTTTTCATCGCTTCCAGTTTCGTATTCAACCCTTCGGTATGACCGGGGAACTTGACCACCAATGTCTGATTCGTCTTAACTCCCAAAGACCGGTTACGCATAAAGTTCAATTGCGCAAAGACAATCAATGTACCGCAAAGCAATATCATCGAAGCCGTATATTGAATGATAACCAATACTTTCCGTGTCCGTTCGCCAGATTTGCTATGCAGGAATTTTCCTTTCAATAATGTAATCGGTTTCCGGTTCAGCAAAGCCAGTGCCGGATAATATCCGGAAAGGAATATCCCGGCGATGAATACAAGAACCAATAGAATCCACCAATAATCCATCAGCCAAACGGAGAAAGTAACGGTACGGCCTACCAGTTGGTTAAAGTACGGAAGAATCAGTTCTATCAATCCTACGGCAAGTACAAAAGCTATCAGATTCATCACTAATGCCTCAAACAGGAACTGGTGAATCAACTGCTTGCGGAAAGCTCCCACTACCCGCCGCACTCCTACTTCTTTGGCACGCTCCATCGAACGGGCTACGGTGAGGTTTATATAGTTTATCCATGCAATAGCCAAAATAGCAATGGCAGCAAAAATCAAAGCAATCATCGAAGAACGATTTCCCTTTGTCTCCGCTTCGTATCCTACTTGCGGAGTAAGATGTATATCCGCCAAAGGAATTAAAGAGACCCCCCATATCTTGTTTTTCAACGCTTCATCCGTCTTGTACTTTTCCGCCATTACGGGAAATTTTTTCTCTATTTCCACTTTCCTTTCGGGAGAGTCGAGCAGGACGTAGGTATAAGCCTCGTGCTTGTACCAATATTCCTGTACATACTTGGGCAGAGACTTATACGAAATCAGAAAATTATAATGTATATGTGAATTTGAAGGCATTTCTTTCATCACTCCGGTCACTTCACATGATATTTTATCGTATGCTCCGGTAAAGATGAATATCTTTCCGATAGGGTCTTCGTCCTTGAAATATTTGCGGGCGATGCGTTCGGTGATTACCACTTGTCCCGGCATGGAGAGACAGGTTTTCTTGTCGCCTTTCAGAAGTTCGAAATCGAAAAGGCGGAAAAAGCCGGGTTCAGCATAGGCTATCTGGTTCTCCCGCAAGGTCAGTTCACCGTATTTCACTATTTGTTCCGGTTGAAACAGGGAACCGATACGGGCATAATCCTCTATTCCGGCAAGGTTCTCTTTCATAGCCGAACCATATCCGAAGGAGCTGCTTGCCCAATAGTCGGTCAGCACCTCCCCTTCATGGAACGTACTTTGCACCCGATAGATACGGTCATATTTTGAATGCATTTTATCAAAACTGAATTCAAAAGTCACATAGGTAAGAATCAGCAGTGCCGACGCCATGCCAATCGCCAGTCCGAATATATTAATGAAACTGAACCTTTTCCGTTTCATCAGATTCCGCCAAGCACTATTCCAATAATTTCCTATCATACAGTTTCTTTTTTAGATGACATATTCTTTTCCAGCGGGCGGTTGATGTTTTCGGCTACAATCTGTCCGTCCAGCAATTGAATGACGCGATGTGCGTACATAGCATCCCGTTGGGAGTGGGTAACGATGATAACAGTAGTTCCCTGGCCGTTCAGTTCGCTCAGCAGTTCCATCACTTCCACACCATTCACCGAGTCCAGATTTCCCGTAGGTTCATCGGCAAGAAGCAATTTGCAATCCGTTACTACAGCACGGGCAATCGCTACACGCTGTTGCTGTCCGCCGGACAGTTGCTGGGGATAATGGTTGGCACGATGTAGCAGATTCACTTTTTCGAGTACCTTATTTACTTTTTCTTTACGCTTGTCGGCTTTGACACCTATATAGACAAGGGGCAATTCCACATTCTCATATACGGTCAGTTCATCAATCAGGTTGAAACTCTGGAAAATAAAGCCGAGATTACCTTTTCTAAGAGCAGTCAGTTGATTTTCGTTCATTTTATCCACCTGTTTCCCTTCAAATAAATAAGAGCCGGAAGTGGGAGAATCGAGCGTACCCAATATATTCAGCAGTGTTGACTTGCCACATCCCGAAGGACCCATTATAGCAACAAATTCCCCTTGTTCCACTTGCAAGGTGACTTCGTTCAATGCTTTAGTCTGCACCTCTTCTGTTGCGAAGAGTTTTGTCAGTTTTTCAGTCTTAATCATAATCAGTTCAATATTTATTAATTATTCATATTTTAAAATACGCATCGGCTTCAGACAGATAATGCGCCATACTTGTTGAAAAACGGTAAGGAACGCAATCAGCAACAACAGCACGAAAGCAGCCGGATATATCCACCAAGGCAACGAAATGTGGAAAGCATACGTTTCCAACCATCCGTTCATCAACACAGCCGACACGGGTATGCCGATGGCAGATGCCAACACCGTAAGCAACATCAATTCTTTAGTCAAGATAAAGAACAGACAGGGTTTATTTGCACCAAGCACTTTGCGGATACCTACTTCTTTCAAGCGCGATAAGGTTGAAAACAGTGTCACAATCCATAATCCGAGACATGCCACAAACACCGCAAGTAAAGAAGCACTGGCAAATATCCAACCAAAATTACGGTCTGATTTATATAAGAAAGTATTCAAGTCACTCAAAAAGAAATAAGAGAACAAAGAAGTCGGAAAGTATTCACGATACATTTGCTCGATTTCCGCCAAAGTACCATCTCCTCCGTCACCTGTCAGGCGGATTGAAATATAAGGTGTCGCAATAAACGGTACCCGCTCTTTCAAAAAGAATATTATAGGTTTGTAAGCTACAGAAAGCGACTGTTGGTGATAGTTTCTCACCACCCCGATTATTTCGAGCGGGTCGCCCACCACCTCCATTTTAACCTGCTGTCCCAATGCAGCTTCGGGCGACTCGTAACCTAACAACCTGACCGCTTCCTCGTTAAGTACTATCCGGTTGAGATCGCCGCCGAAGTCCTCAGAGAAACACCGCCCGCAAATCATAGCGGGCATGTAGGCAGATAGATAATCATAATCTACGGCAAACATCTGTATCAGTTTCACTTGTGAAGGGTCGCTTCCGTAAGGACGATTGGTGAAATAATTGGCTACCTCCACCCCGGGAACCGCTCCCGAAACGGCTACGTAGCTTACGTCTGCCCGCTGTTTCAGACGCTTGGTGAAACTTTCCAGACGCAACGCCAGCCCCTCGGTGAATGAAGGGTACTTAATGACCAACATATGTGAATGAGAATCGGCGGAATCTTCACTCTGCATATAGCACACCTGCCTAACCACTGTGAACGTGCCGGTAATTAGGACAAAAGAAGCCATAAACTGAACCACAATCAGCACTTTCCTTATACGGTTGCCACGTTTGCCGTGTAACAGTTTTCCCCTCATAATCTCCGACGGACGTATAGTAACCATCAGCCAAGAAGGATAAAGCCCCACGACAAATGTGCCGACAACAACCACTCCGGCTACAATTCCCCAAAAAGCTGATGAAATCAGTATATCCGCCCCGAAGTTCTGCCCTGCCCAACGATATACAAGAGGTAAAAGGAGTTCCAGCCAGCCAAGGGCTATCAACACAGCCAACAGATTCATAAAACCGGATTCTAGAAGTCCCTGAATTATAATCTGACGGCGCGAAGCACCAAAAACTTTACGCAACCCGAACTCACGCCCGCGTTCCAAGAAACGCGCCACAGTCAGATTCAAGGCATTTGCCCAACCTATCAGTAGCAGGGCAACGGACATCACCAATAGTATAAGAACCGCAGTCCGGCTCCCTTTTACTTCTTTCTCGTAGGCTTTCTGTGGAGTGAGGTGAATGTCTTTCAGCGGTATCAGCTCCACCGCCCAAGTCTTATGTTTCAGTGCATCGGTCTTATACTTATCAGATATATTGAGAAAAGCCTCTTCAATCTCCGCCGGATACTTTCCGGACATCAGACGGACATAGGTGTAAACTCCATGAATGTACCAAATATCCTGCCGTTCTTTGGGAATCGTACTATATGAAAGTAAAAAATCATATTGCAGATGGGAACGGACGGGCATATCTGCTATCACACCAGTTACTTCAAAGTTCTGCTGCGATGAAGACGTACTGAAAGTCAACACCTTGCCTATTGGGTCTTCTTCATCAAAATAACGGTTTGCCGCACTCTCGGTCAGCACCACCGTATTAGGACGCACCAGTTGCCCGACCTTATCCCCTTTAATTACCGGGAAATTGAATATCTCAAAAAAAGCAGGTTCGGTGTAGCAATAATGCTCTTCGGCAAACCTCCTTTCAAAATAATTCACCACTTGTTCGCGGTCTTGCGCCGTCACACGGACATACTTCTCAATGCCGGCAATTTCACGAGCCATTGCAGGTGCATGACCGTAAGCCGTAGTCGCCCAGTTGTCTGTCAGCGTCTCACCTTCATACAACCGGCTTTCGACACGATATACACGCTCGGAATCATGGAATGAATCGTAGCTCAACTCCGTCCATACATAAAGTATGATGAGCAGTGCTGTTGCAATACAGACAGACAATCCTGTTATATTTATCAGTGTCAGAGATTTCTTAACCCGCTGACTACGTATTACTTGTGAGAGATAATTTATCATATCATGGAGTTATTTCAGTATCAGTTTCTCGTTATCACCAAACAATTCATATCCGGAAACAATCACCTGGTCACCAGGCTTCAATCCTTCAGTAACCTCATAATACTGCGGGTTTTGTCGTCCGATACGGATGGGCTGACGAACAGCAAATTTACCACTTTCATCCACAACATACATCCATCGCCCACCGCTTATTTGGAAAAATCCGCCACGCGGCACCAGCATAGCCTGTGCGGGGTCGCCTAACTGTAGATTAATATGATAAGTTTGCCCTGCACGTATATTCTCCGGTCGTCCGGCAGTGAACTGCAAATCGGTGCGGAACTGTCCTTCTTTTACTTCCGGATAGGGTTTTATCACCTCCAGTTTATAGCTGGCACCGTCACGTGTAAAGTCGGCCGGCAGTCCGGGTACAACACGCTCCACGTAATGTTCGTCAATCTGTGCCTGCACCTTCAAATCAGAAGTTATAATCTGCCCGATATGCTCACCTGCCGCTATTGATTGTCCTATTTGTGCATCCAGATTACCTACCTGTCCGTCAATAGGAGCTCTCACTTTCAGGTTCTCAATTCGTTCGCGCACCAGGGCGAGGCTCCGCTTCATATTACGTATGTTCTCATCCAAGCTGTTTACCTGACTTTCACGGAAAATGTTATCCTGCCGAATGCGTTCGTCAATGACCTCCAACTGTTCCTTGGCCGCATCATACTCTTCCTTGGCAAGACGATAATCTTCTTGTGCAATAAGTTGCTCCTTTATCAGACGACTGTATTGTTCGTAACGGCGCTGTTTCATCATCCTGTCTTTATACAGACCGATACGCTCTTGTTTCAAACGCAGGCGTTCCTGCTCCATGCTGATACGGGTATTACGGAGTTCGTTTTCCTGATAAGCCAAATCCGCTTCACTCTGCATAATGCCAATGTTCAGCAGCGGATTGCTGAGACGCAGAATCACGTCGCCTGCCTTCACCATGGCACCTTCTTCTTTCAGACGTTCTTCCACGCGTCCGCCTTCCACGGCATCCATATAAATAATACGGTTGGGCATTACCTGACCGATGACACGGATATAATCGTTAAATTCACCACGCTCAACGGTGGCAATCGTCAGACGTTCTTTCTCCACAGTCATGGTAGAGGCAGTATCTCTGAACATGAAATATAAAATAACGGCAATGGCAAAGGTTATGCCACCTATTATATATAGGTGTTTGCGGGTAATGCCGGACTTGCGTTCAATAGGTGTATCCATAAGATTAATTCTGTTTTTATAAAAAAGTTCCTTCCCGATAATATTTCTCCAGTTTCAGCATCATCTCTACCTGCAAGCGCACACGGACCAGTTCTGCTTTGGCGGAGATAAAACGATTGCGGACTTCCATTAACTGAAAGACAGAAATAAGCCCTTCTTCCCATTTCCGTTCGGACTCTTTCAAAACCTGACTCTCCGCACTCAATTGCTGCAATACCTGTTGATGTTCCATATATCCGGCATGAAGAGAAAGAAGGGTTTGTTCAATGTCGGTATATAACTGTTGCTTCTCCAGTTCTTCCTCATTCTTCAGGCGATACAGGTTCAGTTTCAGCTTCCTCTGATTCGTCAGACGTTCAAAACCACTCAACAAAGGGAAAGAGATACCAATGCCGATATACTTTCCTATATTATCCCGTAATTGTCTGGCGGAAAATGCAGTATTGTAGAAATTGGAACCTATCGTAAAGCGGGCATACACAGAAGGAGAAAAAGCTCCGCCTGCCATCGCATATTCCTTGCGCGCGGCTTTCTGCTTCAAGCTAATCATACGCAGGACAGGAAGTGTTTCCAAGGATTGCCCATACAATGTTTCCGTAGAGGGGAGTGAAAGCAGCGGGAGTTTACTCAATTCGACAATCGTATCCTGAACGACAAGTGTGTCGCCCTGCTGAAAGTTCATCAACTGTTCCAAATGTAGCAATGCCAACCGACAACTATTGGCACGGGACTGATAACGATATATATCCCCTTCCCTGCGGGCTTTCACCTCTTGCAAGTCGGAAACGGATTTCAAGCCCAGTTCCACAAATGTCTCGGTTTGTTTCAAGTATCGTTCGCTCAACCTTCTTTGTTCCAAAGCTAGATTCAAGAGTTTTCTTTCCAAAACCAGTTTGTAGTAAGCATCCGTCACTTGATAAGCCAGTTCATTCTGCCTGTCTTTCAGTTCCCACTCACTACGTTCCCGATTTATTTTCCGAAAACGAACCTGATTGATACGTGAGAATCCTTCAAACAAAGACAAAGTCATATCAAGACCTACTGTTCCTTCTTCAAAAGTCTTTTCCGTATATCCATTGGTATCCGGGTCTATCGAACGCCCGAAACGCTTTCCTGTTTCTGCGTCGGCTACTATGCGGGGAAGAAATGTACCGATAGCAGCAGCATAATCCGCCCGTGCTTCCTTTATGCCGATAACACTGTTCCGTATAGAAAGATTCTGCTTCCATGCCAAGCGGATACATTCGTCCAGACTCATTGCCGGTTGAGCATATGCAATGGCGGGTGATAAAAACAATAAAAAGAATATATTCCTCATTCTTCAGTATATATGCGATTGTGTTCTATACGAATAATAAAGCAAACATAATGCCACAATATATAATTCACTGATTACAAGATAGATGACAAAAAACGCCTTACCGTTTCCGTCCAATTTTTAAACACCATAACGTCTAAAAATTGGACGTTATCAAAAAAGAGCCAGCATAAATTGCATACAAACAACAATTATTCAACATTCAAACTCCTATCATTCCTTACGAAAAACATAGAATAAAGCCATGTTTCAGGAAATCTATCATAAAACGTCTAATTATTGGACACTCCCTTGCAGGAAAAAGCAAAAACGAATATCTTTACCCGAAAACTTAAAGAATCATTCACCCCAGACAGATACCCCCAATCTTACATATATGGAAACCGGAACTATTTTGATAGTAGATGATAATAAAAGTGTGTTGGCTTCACTGGAACTTTTGCTCGAAAATGAGTTCAGCACAGTCCGTACTGCCGCCAATCCTAACCAAATAACAACACTGCTCACCACCACTTCCATTGATATTGTAATCCTTGACATGAATTTCTCGGCAGGCATCAATAACGGCAACGAAGGATTGTACTGGCTGAAACGTATTCACGAAATCCGTCCCACGCTGCCTGTGGTGATGCTAACCGCCTATGGAGATGTGGAACTGGCCGTGAAAGCCTTGAAGAACGGAGCTACCGATTTCCTTCTCAAGCCATGGGACAACCGGACACTGGTTCAAAAAATAAAGGAAGCGTACAATCATAAATCAAACGGGAAAAGTTCCCCAAAATCAAAAAGCCAAACCACCGGTTCCGTCAATCCGAACAAACCGGAAATGCTGATAGGACATTCTCCCGCCATGCTGCAATTAATAAAGGTAGTCAATAAAGTAGCCAAGACAGACGCCAATATCCTGATAACCGGAGAAAACGGAACCGGAAAGGAAATGCTGGCAAGGGAAATACACCGCTTGTCACCACGTAATCCCCGCCCAATGCTAAGTATTGACATGGGAGCTATCAGCGAATCCCTTTTTGAGAGCGAACTTTTCGGACACGAGCGCGGGGCTTTTACGGACGCCTACGAAAGCCGTCCGGGAAAGTTCGAAGCCGCCAGCGGCAGTTCTCTTTTTATGGATGAGATTGGTAATCTTCCCCTTGCACTGCAAGCCAAATTGCTGACTGTACTACAAAACAGAAATATCACCCGAATTGGAAGCAATAAAGTCGTCCCCGTTGATATACGACTCATTTCCGCCACCAATAAAGACATTCCTGAAATGGTGAAACAAGGATTATTCCGCGAAGACTTATTTTACCGTATCAACACTATCCACCTGGAAATCCCTCCATTGAGGGAACGGGGAGACGACATACTTCTGTTCATCGAAACCTTTCTCCACCGTTTCGCTTCCAAATACCAACGTCCGGAAATGCGGATGCATGAGCAAACGATAGAAAAACTACGTTCTTACCACTGGCCAGGCAATATCCGGGAGTTGCAGCACGCTATCGAAAAAGCCGTTATCTTATGTGAAGGCAACGTGATACGTCCCAAAGACATTCTGGTAAAACAGACCTGGAAACCGCAAACCACCAGCACCGTCCCCAATCTGGAAGAAGTGGAAAGGCAAGCCATTGAAACAGCCATCCTGCAAAACAACGGAAACCTGACTGCGACTGCCGAACAACTGGGAATCAGTCGTCAGACACTCTACAACAAACTAAAACGCTTCAAACCCTGAACTGCATGATATTCAGCCGACACCTCTATTGGATTATACTGCTACACGTTGTGCTTATTCTCGCCAACGCGGGAACAGGCACCTGGCTTATCATCTCCCAACGCGGATTTGTGATAGGCACACTATTAATTATCTGCTCCTTCCTCCAAATCAGCGGACTGGTAAACAAACTGAATTCATTCAACCAAAAACTGCGTATCTTTTTCGACGCCATAGAAGATAAGGACAATATGCTTTACTTCCCTGAACAAAACGTCAGCAAAGAACAGGAAAAGCTGAACCGCTCTCTCAATCGCATCAACCTTCTGCTTGCCAAAACCCAATCAGAATACTCCAAACAGGAACATTTCTACCACTCACTCTTGGAAGAAGTACCCATCGGTGTATTGGCATGGGATTCTACCGGAAAGATAATTATGGCAAACAGTACCGCCCTTTCCTTATTAGGCTGCCAGCAATTAACCCAATACCGACAACTCGAATCCTTGCTGCAAGAAAAAGGCAGAAAAGAGCATCTCAGCCTTTCGCAAAACCGGATGAAACTACAAAATGAAACAATTACCCTTCTGTCTATCAAGGATATCGGTGACGAACTTAGCGACAAGGAGAGTGAATCATGGAACAAATTAAGCCATGTACTCACCCATGAGATAATGAATACCATCGCCCCTATTATCTCCCTGTCGCAAACACTGTCCGCTTATCCGAACATCAACGAGAAAGCGGTTCGCGGACTTCGCATCATTCAGGCACAAAGCGAACGTTTGTTGCAATTTACCGAATCCTTCCGCCATCTCTCCTACCTGCCGCAACCCGAAAAGAAACTTTTCTCACTTACGGCAACCCTGGAGAATCTCCGTGAACTCTTGTCCGGTGACTTCCAAGAAAGCAATATCACCTTTACACTGACCTGTCATCCCGAAACGATTTATATGAAAGGCGACGAAAACCAACTCTCCCAACTCCTGCTCAACCTTCTGAAAAACTCCATACAAGCACTGGAACGAACAGAAAAAGGGAAAATCAGTATCCACGCACTACAAACCGAACACATATCCATCGACATTGCGGACAACGGCCCGGGCATTCCACCCGAATTACAGGAAAAGATATTCATTCCCTTTTTTACCACCAAATCAGAAGGCAGCGGCATCGGGTTAAGTCTCTGCAAACAAATCATCCGCCTTCACGGCGGGCATCTCACCGTCAAGGAAAGCTCCCCCGGGAAAACAGTTTTTCACATTGATATACCGCTATAAAACAAACCGTTTCATGCTTTTATGTGTTATTGTGTAAAGAACTTATTACATAAAAAAGCATGAAAGAAAAATACTGGAGATATTCACTCATTGTCATTATATTATTAATGGGAGTCATTATTTTCCGACAAATCACTCCTTTTATGGGGGGATTGCTGGGCGCACTTACCATTTATATTCTTGTACGCGGGCAAATGGGCTACCTGTTGAACAAGAAAAATATGAAACGCAGCATTGCCGCACTATTGATTATCGTAGAAACAATTCTCGTTTTTCTAGTTCCCGTGGGGCTGACGGTATGGCTACTCGTCGACTTACTGAAGAACATTAATCTTGACCCTCAAACCTTTATCGGGCCAATCCAGCAAACTGCAGAAGCCATCAAGACAAAAACCGGATACGACGTTTTGGGTAACGATACATTGTCATTCCTCATTTCTTTAGCACCACGTATCGGGCAAATTATCATGGGCAGTATCAGCAGCCTCGCTATCAATCTGTTCGTCATGATATTCATCCTTTATTTCATGCTCATGGGTGGAAGAAAAATGGAAGCTTACATTGATGACATCCTTCCCTTCAATGACAAAAATACGCAGGAAGTAACAAATGAGATATTTATGATTGTGCGTTCCAATGCCATAGGCATCCCTCTGCTGGCAGTTATCCAGGGAGGGGTCGCGATGATAGGTTACCTCATCTTCGACGCCCCCAATATATGGCTTTTGGGCTTCTTCACTTGCTTCGCCACTATTATTCCGATGGTAGGTACTGCATTGGTATGGATTCCGGTATCTGTCTATTTTGCCCTGACGGGCGACTGGTTCAATGCAATCGGTCTGTTTGCGTATGGCGCCATAGTCATTTCCCAATCCGATAATCTTATCCGGTTTATCCTCCAAAAGAAGATGGCAGACATACATCCGCTCATCACTATTTTCGGCGTAGTCATCGGTTTGCCAATATTCGGGTTTATGGGAGTCATTTTCGGGCCGCTGTTGCTATCGCTATTCTTCCTTTTGGTCGATATGTTCAAAAAAGAATATCTGGATTCGCGAAATAAGCTTCTTCTAAAATGAAAGAACTATCGAAAAAATGCGTACTTTTGTGAGCGTAAAAACGACACTATAATTCATGGAAGCATTTACATTCAATCCTGTCGAACTGATTGTGTTATCAGCGGCAGGGATTCTTTTTATCATTCAGCTTATTTACTATCTGGGATTATACAACCGGATACATCTACGCAACAAAGCAGTACGTAAAGAAGAAACTCACTTCACTCGGGAATTACCGCCACTTTCCGTTATCATTTGTGCACGCAACGAAGCTGATAACCTGCGCAAAGTCCTTCCGGCTATCTTGGAACAGGATTACCCACAGTTTGAAGTCATTGTCATCAATGACGCTTCCACCGACGAGACAGAAGATGTACTGGGATATATGGAAGAGAAATATCCTCATCTCTACCACAGCTTCACACCGGACAGCGCACGTTATATCAGCCATAAGAAACTGGCTCTGACCTTAGGCATCAAGGCCAGCAAACACGACTGGCTCGTGTTCACGGAGACAAACTGCCTGCCCGCAAGCAACCAATGGCTGAAACTGATGGCACGCAACTTCACTTCGCAAACTCAAATCGTATTGGGATACAGTGGCTACGACCGCACCAAAGGCTGGCTGCACAAACGTGTCGCATTCGACACCTTTTTCCAATCATTACGTTACCTGGGCTTCGCCTTGGCCGGAAAACCATACATGGGCATCGGACGCAATATGGCTTACCGCAAAGAATTATTCTTCAAACAGAAAGGGTATTCCAAATACCTGAACCTTCAACGTGGAGAAGATGACCTCTTCGTCAACCAGACGGGAAACAACTCCAATACCCGTGTAGAAACGGACTTCAACGCAACCATGCGGATACAACCCGTTTACCGTTATAAAGACTGGAAAGAAGAAAAAGTCAGTTATGTAGCCACCTCACACTTTTACCGCGGAGCACAACGTTACTTATTAGGCTTTGAAACCTTTTCACGCTTGTTATTCTACGTTGCCTGCATCACTGGTATCGTATTCGGCATCCTCAACTTCCAATGGTTAGCAGCAGGCATTGCGTTGTTGCTTTGGCTGATTCGCTACACCGTACAAGCCATTATCATCAATCAGACGGCCAAAGAAATGGGTGGCAACAGGAAGTATTATTTCTCATTACCTGTATTCGATATTCTCCAACCAATGCAATCATTAAAATTCAAGCTGTGCCGTTTCTTCCGTGGCAAAGGGGATTTTATGAGAAGATAAATTAAGAAAGCATCCCCAAAGACTCAGATTAGAAAGTTATTCGTATCTCATAGAGCTAGCCGGATTGATTTTGGTAATCAGGAACGAGGGACCTATCAGCATCAAGACGGCAGCCAGTAATGTACCGATATTAATCAGAAGGAAAAGCAGGATATTGAAAGAAACCGGGACAGTATCTACATAATACGTCTCCGGGTCGAGCCTGAAAATACCGAACTGGGCTTGCAGGATACAGAACGCCAGCCCGATAACATTTCCCCAAAGCATGCCTTTGCCTATCAGGAAAACAGCAAACCAGAGGAAGGTCTTGCGAATCGTAAAGTTATTCGCTCCCAAAGCCTTCAGGATACCAATCATATTCGTGCGTTCGATAATGATAATCAGCAGCCCGGAAATCATAGTAAAGCCGGCAACGCCTACCATCAGAATCAGAATCACCCACACATTCAAGTCCAACAAATCAAGCCATGCGAATATCTGGGGATTCAACTGTTCGATGTTACGCACATAATACACGCCCCCCAGTTCATCCTGTTGGTTATCAGTATCGACCGCTATTTCATACGTTGTATCTTCGAGCTTATCATAATTCTTCACTTGAAGTTCCACCCCGGTCACCTGCTCCGGTTTCCAGCCGTTCAAGCGGTTCACCAGATTCAAATCAGTCAATAAAAAGAGGTTATCGTATTCGGAGAAATTTGTCTGATAAATTCCGGCAATAGTCAACCGACGCGCACGGACATCGTCTTGTATATAATAAGTATATATCTTATCTCCCAGTTTCAACTTCATCTTCGTAGCCAAAGCCTTGGAGATAAGCACTTGATTGCTGGAAACCGAATCACTGAAAACGGGAATCTCGCCTTCCAGCAGATACTCCTGTATGAAACGAGGGTCAAATTCAGGACCGACACCTTTCAGTACCATGCCCTGAAAAGCATCATCCGTCTTAATCATGCCCGGTTTAGTAGAAAAACGCTGTACATGACTTATTTCAGGATAGGCGGCAAGGGCTGCCATCATGCTATCCCCTACCATAACCGGATGAGTCTCATAAGAACTCGCCGCATCCAGATTGGTAATCTGGATATGCGAGCCGAATCCTATGACTTTATTCCGTACTTCACTTTTAAACCCGATGACCACCGCCACAGCAATAATCATCACAGCCAGCCCGATAGCAATACCCGCCATGGCAATGAGGACCGCAGGACGTGACACCTGCTTTCCGCCATCGCTTTCACGATAGATACGCCGGGCTATGAAAAATGACAGAGACAATTTTTAGTGATTAACGGTTAGTGATTAAGATTAATCCACTCTTCCCGGATACGCTTCCAAAGCCTTCTGCAAGACAAAAAGCGCACGGGTTAAATCTTCTTTCTTCAACACGTAAGCGATACGGACTTCGTTGATGCCGGAACCTGGAGTCGTATAGAAGCCGGAAGCCGGAGCCATGAATACCGTCTGTCCTTCGTATTCGAAGTCCGAAAGACACCAGGCACAGAACTTGTCCGAATCATCTACCGGAAGTTTTGCCACTGTATAGAAAGCGCCCATCGGAATTGGAGAATAAACACCCGGAATACGGTTCAAGCCGTCAATCAGGCATTTACGACGTTCCACGTACTCATCATACGTCTCGCGCGAATACTCTTCCGGAGCATCCAGTGAAGCCTCAGCAGCAATCTGTCCAATCAAAGGGGGACTCAAACGAGCCTGGCAGAACTTCATAACAGCGTCACGTATCTCTTTGTTCTTGGTAATCAGCGCACCGATACGGATTCCACATTCCGAATAACGTTTCGAAACGGAATCAATCAGTACCACATTATTCTCGATGCCTTCCAAATGGCAGGCAGAGATATAAGGAGAACCGGTATAGATAAACTCACGATATACTTCGTCGGAGAAAAGGAACAAATCATACTTCTTCACCAAGTCACGAATCTGATTCATCTCGCGACGGGTGTACAGATAACCGGTCGGGTTATTCGGATTGCAAATCAGTATCGCTTTGGTGCGTTCATTTATCAGCTCTTCAAACTTCTCCACTTTCGGAAGTGAGAAACCTTCTTCAATAGTCGTGGCAATGGTGCGAATTTTCGCTCCGGCAGAGATGGCGAATGCCATATAGTTGGCATAAGCCGGTTCCGGAACAATAATCTCGTCCCCCGGATTCAGGCAGGAAAGGAAAGAAAACAATACCGCTTCCGAACCACCCGATGTAATGATTATATCGTCTGCCGTCAGGTTGATATTGAACTTTGCATAATATCCTACCAGTTTCTCGCGATAGCTACGGTAACCTGCGCTGGGGCTGTACTCCAGCACTTTGCGGTCAATATTGCGTATCGCGTCAATCGCGGCCTGAGGAGTGGGCAGGTCAGGCTGTCCGATGTTCAGGTGAAATACATGGACTCCGCGTTGCTTGGCAGCGTCTGCCAAAGGAGCCAGTTTTCTGATAGGAGATGCAGGCATCTCATTTCCGCGAATGGATATAGTTGGCATAATTTTAACTACAAATTACTTAATTACTATTTACTTTATCTACTTGGAGCTGCAAATGTACGCAATAATTTGAATACAGAGACATAAAAACTTTAAAAACCTTAGCAAGGCTAAAATCGTTATGGTTTTATGAAAAGAAAGCTATACATTTGTAACACAGAAAACTTAAAACAATATCATAATGACCATACACCTTATCTCATTCGCCTCAATCCTTCACAAACAAGTTTCGCTACGTAGCTCACACGAAGCTATTTTAAGCGAAATTGAAAAATATTATACCGTAAAGTTTGTTGATTATCAAGATATGGACAAGCTGAGTAGTGATGATTTCAAAATCATTTTTATCGCTACTGGTGGGGTGGAAAGACTGGTCATACAACATTTCGAAAACCTCCCCCGCCCTGCCATTTTGCTAGCAGACGGCATGCAAAACTCTCTTGCTGCCGCATTAGAAATCTCCACATGGTTGCGAGGACGTGGAATGAAAAGTGAGATTCTACATGGTGAACTACCAGCTATCATCTTGCGTATCCATACACTTTATAATAATTTCCGGGCACAACGTTCCTTATTCGGCAAACGTATCGGAGTCATCGGAACTCCTTCATCCTGGCTGGTTGCCAGTAATGTTGACTATCTGCTGGCAAAACGCCGTTGGGGTATCGAATACATAGACATTCCGTTGGAACGGATTTATGAACATTTTCAACAAATCACGGATGAACAGGTAGGTGCTTCCTGTGCCGCAGTCGCTTCGCAAGCTCTTGCCTGCCGCGAGGGAACTCCCGAAGATATCATCAAAGCGATGCGGCTATACCGGGCTATCAAGAAGGTATGCGAGGAAGAGAAACTGGAAGCACTGACATTGAGCTGCTTCAAACTGATTGAGCAAATCGACACTACCGGCTGTCTGGCATTGTCCTTGCTAAACGACGATGGAATAATGGCGGGCTGCGAAGGTGACCTTCAATCCATATTCACCCTGCTCGCCGTGAAGTCACTGACCGGAAAAGACGGATTCATGGCAAACCCTTCCATGATTAATGCACGTACCAACGAACTTATATTGGCTCACTGTACCATCGGGCTCAAACAAACGGAAAGGTATATTATCCGCAACCATTTCGAAACGGAAAAAGGAATTGCCATCCAGGGATTGCTTCCGACAGGAGACGTGACTATCATAAAGTGCGGCGGCGAATGTCTGGACGAATATTATCTGTCTACCGGGACATTATCCGAAAATACGAATTATATCAATATGTGCCGTACACAAGTACGCATCCGCATGAATACTCCGGCTGAATACTTCCTGAAGAATCCATTGGGCAATCACCATATTCTGGTTCATGGAAACTATGAAGATGCATTGAACGAGTTCTTCCTGGCAAATGCTTGTAAGCGGACAGAATAAACCTCTGCCACATTTTTGTATTTCCCTTAAAAATAATACAAAAATGTGGCAGAGCTTATAATCAAACAGTTAAGCCTAAAAACACCCTATCTTCAAGATAAGAGCCTGTTTAAATTTTCCTGAGATTATGTTAGATAGGCTTTACCGACCTG
>ERZ778515.284-NODE-284-length-44994-cov-9.597365_pt1 | contig 44994 bp, 39 predicted proteins | sample MGYA00510343_ERZ778515 | MGnify/ENA primary metagenome ERZ778515 (study PRJEB29527, sample SAMN07138965) | mouse gut metagenome | material: feces | host: mouse | place: China:Nanjing | collected 2016-01-25 ...
TGAAAATCAACATTTTCCTGCTTATTCTCTATTGAGTTTCCGAGAGTGCTCTATATAAAATCCCTTTCTTTGAGGACAATCATGTCCTCATTGTCATACCTTCTTGCGAATAGCACATCCACAAAGTTTTTGAGCTTGGACTTTCTGGATTTCCAAATTGCCTCATCTATAATGTCCCTTACCTCATCCTTTGTCACTACATGATTTCCGCTCTGCATGTTTGCTATTCTTGTGTAAAGGGCGAGTGTTCCTAACTCATCGATGGAATATTCCAAAGCCAAGGCATAATTTTTAGCGTAAGCAACCAATGCATTGTTATCCATCTCCATCAGATCAATTCTGATATTAAAATAATCCGCAATCATTGCCTGCTTCTGCAAAAGTTTTGAAATCTCTTTTTTGGTGTCTTCCATAATAACTACAATTCCGAGATTTTCCTGATTGAGGTTCAACGTCATTTCATACAGCTTCTCCTCGCTCATACCATTTGCTTTCTCTATTATAATACCACCATTATTCAATTTCTCAAAGACATCTTTAATATTTCTTTGATTGATTTTCTCCCCGGTGATTTTCGCAAGCCTTCCCGAAAAATTTTCGTCAGTTACTTGGTATTTTTTAATCAGGTTTTTTGCCATCCTAACGGTGTCTAATCCTGCGTCGCCTGTAATAATGACATTTCCAGTGTAGGCAGCAAGGGTCATATTTTCCAAGGCAAAAATAATCTGTTTCTTGATTTTTTTGGTAACAGCAAAATTCTCAAATAGAGTCTGTTCTTCTGCCGTAAACTCACGCAACTCCTCGCGCTTTGCTCCTCGTGCTTCCTTTTTTGTTGTGGCGACAATCTTTTCTGAAAGTGAGCTGAGATCTGCTGTGTTCATTTTAATTTCCTGTGTCTTTAATGCATCCTCCTTTGCCATCTCCGCAATACTCTCCGCATCCTCTGGGTCAAGTTGACTCTCATCATACTGATAATTTGGGCGATATCCATTTCTGTCCGAAACAGGATATGTTTCTTCTTGATACAATTCCTGTGTATATCCACTGGCTTCTTCCGCATATCCATAATCTGCATATTCTATCTCAAGTTCTGTATTTGGTTCTTGTATATATTCATTGTCGTCATCATAAGAATAAGCTTCCTGTAAACTATTATAATCTTCTGTTCTATTCTCAATTGGGTTATCTTCTAACGCATATGTGCCATTGTATCCATCACTATCTGATTCCATATCGAAATTATCTGTACCTTCGGATTGGTCAGTATTGTCTTCTGCTTGCAAATATTCATTATTATCTTCGTAATAGGCACCTTTTTCTGTGTTTGTCTCTTGTATATTAGTGTTATCATTTTCTTCTAGATAGTTGTCTTCTAATTCATAATTCTCCTCTGGCATATAGCCTTCTACGTTTATCTCCTGTGTGTACTCCACACCGACTTTTGTATTCTGCTCTGAGATTGATACTGTACTACTTTCTGTATTTTGTTCTGGCAAATATGTTGTATTCAATTCTTCTGGCATGTATTCTTCATCGTTACTCAAATCACTTTCCATCTCATATTCATCATCAGACTCCCAAGTCTCTTGATTTGTCTGTAATGGGTAATCAACACTGTTTTCCGTCTTGATTTCTTCTGGCGGCACAACAAGTTCTAACGGTTGTTCAAGTGTATTCTCAAGTTCTGGCTGATATTCCTCTTGTACAGCAGCCGCTTCTTTTCTATGTTGTACTTGTTCTGTTTTATATTCCACATCAAATGTATCATCTGACACCTGTTTGGTACGATTTTGCGGAATGTCTCCTGTTACATCTGCCTCTAAAAATCTGTCTTTACGAGGACTTCTTTTTTGCGCTGCTTCCTCCTCTCGCTGAATCTCACCCAGTATGCCACTCTTGAGCGAATTGTCAAAGTCTGCAAAGATTTTACCAGTCTGTGTTAGAACACGCTTTTTAATTTCTTCTTGATGTTTCTTTGCATTTTCTGTCTTTTTTCGCTCCCACTCTGCCAGCACATCTTTAAGATTCATTGTACCTGTTGCCTGTGCACTCAATTCCCCACTTACTTCCAAAAAATTCTGATTATGATACACATTTTCTTCGTTGTTTTCCATGCGATTGTGTTCTTCATTGACAGTCTGCTCTGTGATATCTCGCAACTCCTCTATATCAGAATCCGATTTAATTAGGCGCGCATCTTTTCCCGGCACATAAACCTTTCGGATTGCTCCTGTATTAGGAGCGGGTGCAGCCTCTGAAACACTAGTCACCAACTGCGCAATACTGCTCGTGTATGCCATACCTTCTGATACTTCGTTATCTCTGCCCTGCACATTGATGTATTGCTGTGTATGCCGCGCAATATTATTTACATCCTCGCTGGAATTATATTTTTCTCTATCCTCAGCAAAAACATCTTCGTCATCTGCAAACAGCTCTTTCATGCTCTCCGCAACCACTTTTTGAAGATTGATTGTATTGTATTGACTCATATCCCCCGAATTTGCAGCGGGTGCCGGATTGCTCTGATACAGATAAAGTCCGTTGCGATATGTTTCGTCTGGATTTACGCCATTTCCAACATCATTTCTATTTTCTATTAGATTCCCATTCTCATCATAAGTCTGCTCCACATAAAACGCACCAGTATTACTATTTTTATCTGTATAATTTATATTTCCATACCCGTCATCCACATAGTCGTTCTGCCCATAATCGGAATAATTTTCCTGCGGAAAGGTTGTTGTATTATACGGTTCACCAACATAAGTTTCTTGGTTATATTGTGTGTTTTCGTTTTGATACGCTTTGTTGGAATAACCTTGCGTGTCATATCCTGTCATTTCATATGTCTCACTAGAATAACCTTGTGTATCGTATCTTGTCGTTTCATATGTCTCATTGGGATAATTCTGTGTATTATATCCGCTATTTTGATATGGTTCATTTGCATATCTCTGCGTGTCATATTCTGTCGTTTCATATGTCTCATTGGGATAGTTTTGTGTGTCATATCCTGTCGTTTCATATGTCTCATTTGTATAACCTTGGGTGTCATATCCCGTCGTTTCATATGTCTCATTGGGATAATTCTGCGTATTATATCCATTATTTTGATATGGTTCATTTGTATATCCCTGTGTGTCATATCCTGTCGTTTCATATGGTTCATTGGAATAAGTTTGTTCATTGTATCCACTATTTTCATATCCTGTATCTGGATAATTCTGTGTATCATACCCAGTACTATCATAGGATTCCTGATCATATCCTGTCGTTTCGTATGATTCCTCTGCATATGGATCCTGATAATATGCTATATTTTCAGAATCATATTCATCCTCATAGTACATTTCTTGTGCTTCTGCGTCATCACTATAATTGTCCGACGCATGATTCAGCATAGTTTCATACTTCTCTTGCTGTGATTTGGAAAGCGGCACATGCACTGCTTTTAACTCCATTGCCTTCATCACATATGGTCCATCTCCAAACCAGAGTATAATATCATCACATTCTTCAACGCACTTCGTAGACAACCCTACTCTGTGATACAAATAGGCAAGCTCATATGCCCATTCTTCCTGATAATCTTTCTTTTTTAATTCTTCAAGAATCTCAATTCGCTCTTCAAGACTAGCCTCCTGCGCCTCCAATATACGATAGCGAAGCGTAAATACACCGTTGTCTTTTGGCGCCAACTTTACAAACTGCTTATAATACTCAATCGCTGACACAACATCATCTAACTCAATTGATAATTCACAAAGGGAATACACAACAGAACGATTTGCAGGATAACGCTCATATGCTAACATTAACACTTCCCGCGCTTCTTCATTTCGTCTGTTGATTCTATATAGTACCGATATTCTTAACAGCATTGATGCGCTCTTGACCCTTCTCCAGTCAATCGTATCTGCTATTTTTACGGCTTCTGTATATTTTTCCTGTTCGATCATTTTTGAAATTTCTTCTGAACGAACTTTATATTCGTATTTATCCAAGTCTCATCACCTCTGACGCTGCTGCTTTCTCGTCAAATTTGCTAATTCAAAAGCATATTATCGAGTGGGAATACTTTATGAGACAATTTTCCATCCAATACGTATGACAGTTTAACCCACTCTAAAAGTCAGTTTAGCATACTGTTTTCCCCCTGTCAACGACAACACACAGCTCGTTTTCTTATAAGCCATACTTTTCCCAGTCTTTTATATCTGTGATAACTGGCAGCCAACAATCAATCTCAAATGTTGCAGTTGTAATAGGGTCTGCATACCCATCATTCACTGCTGTTCCACTACATGTAATATGTACTCTATCCTCTTTAAATTCCAAAATAGAAAGTTGATAATTTACTAACGGTTCCTGTTCAAAAATATAAAATAAATCGTCTCTATTGTATGCTTCATCCATATTTTTTACTGTAAATGTCATTCCTGCTGTGTCTTCAATCCTTTGCACTGATGTAACAATAATCCCCAACTGCAATTTTGGGGTCACCCGCTCCTGTTGAAATTCATTTGCTTGAAAACAACAGTCAACGCTATATTCCAGTCCGTCCTCTGAATCATTAAAAACAAAAAAAGCAGTTTCTCTTGTGTTTGTATTTAGCGCAAAAAAAGTGTCATTTAATTTCAGTTCTGTCATTTTCCTCTCCTCCTACTATCCCCCATGTCGCCTTTTGCGGCTCAAATAGATATGAAAAACGCTGTCTTTCGCGTTTTTCTCGTGTGAAATTTTAATTTCACACTAACTCCCATCTGCCTGCTTCAGCAGGCGTACAAATCAGGATAGTGAAATTTTAATTTCACACTATCTTCTCAAACGAATCTAAGGAACTGTAGAAAAATAACTGACACATCTTGACTTGTCTATTTCTTCGACTGCACACATCAAAAAATATAGTCCACTACACTTATATTTTTGACATGTACCCTCTAAAATATCCTGCATAATTTGTATCAGTTATTTTTCTACAATTCCTAAATTCAGGCGACTGTTCTGCAACACGCAATTCTCATCCAACGCTTTGCTAGAATTTGTAATGTTTCCTCTCAATAATTTTGATTCTACAGATACAATCTGATTTATTTTTATTCTAATATAGTTTTTTGTCTTTATTTTATCTCATGGAAATTATGATGTCAATTGTTAGGATGAAACTTAGTACTTCTAACTGCCTATGGCAGTTTCCGCTCGCAGCAAAGGGGTTCAATTCAAGTTACTTTTCACACCCGCGCCAAAGTAGTGGGAATCATGCGCCAAAATGCTTGCCTTTTAGCATTTTGTGTGCAAAATCTGTTATAATTCACACCTCAATAACTTATAACATGATAAAAACTGGCGTGGGTGTGAATTGTAACCAATTCAAGGTAAAAGTACTGAAAAATAATAAAACATTGTAGTGCAATTTCTAATTTAGTGTTATAATATCAATAATTTCTTTATGCCATCTAAATAAATTGATTTTACTGCACAAGTCTATGCAAAAATAACTTTTTGAAATCTTTCTCAATGTTTAAGTAAAGTCTAAATTGAAACGTTTACATCAAAAATGGAGTATACAAATGATAATTAGAGAAAATTATGTAATCACAGGCCCTCTTTACCAAGAAGCGTTACAATACGCCGAGCGTTCCAAGGCATTTACCTCAAATCGTCACGATTTTCATGCTGGGGGATTGGAAAATAAAAAGAAAAAAATGTTTGAGGGCAAACTTGGCGAGAAAGCTGTTAAATTATTTCTTCTTGAAAACAAAATACAATTTGTGGAAGACCACACAAGCTATGATACACGTGATGAATACGACTTTCTTCTGGTCAATAAAACAGAACGCTTAAAAGTTGATGTTAAGACAAGAACAGAAGCATATCACAAACGGACTTTAGAGATGGTCGAGCAGGCAAAAACACATCCAAAAGATATTTTTATATCCGTTCGCCTGTTTCGAGAAACAAACACAGTAAAGCTCGTTGGCTGGTATACTTTTCATGATATGATACAAAAAAATCAAATTGAAAATCAGGGATACTTAGACAACTATGTGATGTACGATAAAGATTTAAGATCCATGTTTGATTTAGAATCTTTGATTTTAAACCGATTTAGAAAGGAGTAATAAATGAACTTAAACGATAAAAACAACACAACTTTTTCCTCTGAGGAATTAGCGACAGCACTTGACACCTTTTTTGAAGTACAGGATAAAATCACCAAAGAAAATTCTATAAAGGATTGCCTTGCTTATTTGGACTTGCTTGCGCAACAAAAGCAAACACTGTCTGCCTACGACATTTTTTCTTATGATGAGAATCTTTATCCAAAATATCTAGAAGAACTCTATTGTCTTTCTGGATGCTGTTCCTACTATTTTAAAGATGCCTTGTTGCAAAAGTATGCTGCTGAAAAATCAAAACATTATTGCCAGACACGAGCGATTTTGGAAGAACACTACCAAAATGAAATGTCAAAATGGCTTGAGACCGATTTGAATAATCGTATAAGATATAATCCTTCTATAGAGGAAATTCAATATCTGCGCGATCGGGCACAGAATCTTTTGCGCGCCGACGGAAATCTAGACAAAGCATTGTTCTATCAATATCGAGCAATTCTCCTCTTACGAAAGCGCTGTCGTATCTATGATTCGCCAGAATTTTCACAAGAAAATGCAAGCCTACTAAACTGTATCAATGAGATGGTCTCCACATTTCAATGTTCCTCTGATCCTATCCATGCATTAGAAATGTTAACATACGCACAGACTATCTCTAACCAAATCCTTACAAGATGGGCCGCTCAGAACCAAGATATCTCCCCGCAGAATCCAGAGACTTGGACAGACAGTTTTATAGAAAGTATCCCCACTGTATATTTCGAAGCGTTGCGTATTCTTTTGCGAAAAACAGGTCATATAAAATCTGAACTATGCCGCCCAGAAAATAATATTTCACACGAAGATGTACTTGCAAGCTATCAGAAAGCACTGTCACTCTCAGAGGCAGTCCATGGCAATGATAGTCCGCAGGCAAATGAGATTCGTGGAGATATTGCTCTGCTTGATGCATCCTCCGATGATGAAGAAAAAATTCATATTTTACTGGAACAGTTAGAGGACGCAAAAAAAGACGAAGATTTGGACACAATAGAAAGTATACATGGGCTAATTTCGGAGGCCTATGAAGATCTTGGAAATTTTGAACAAGCGATTGTGCATTGGCAGAAAAAAGTTGATATTATAATAGAGCTCTATGGAGATGACAGTGATGTCGCGGCTGATGATTATAATATGTTTGGAGAACTGTACGAGCGGGCTAATAAATATCCTGAGGCAATGGATTGTTACATGCACGCGCTGGAAAATTATCGCGGATATCTTTTGCGGACACAAGAGGAAGATGCAGACGACGCGGAAAACATTTTGTCAAACTATGAAGAATGTCTCTATCACACAGGGCGAATGCATCTAAATGCAGGAGCGTATGAACAGGCATTTTCCAATTTTCAAGAGGCGTTGGAAATCTATGACTCCCGCAATGATTATTCTGGCATTGAACGTGCTCACTATATGCGGGCACTGGCACAAACTTATGAAAAAGTCTTTTTTATGGAAAGAGCTGTTCATTTCTATCTTTTTGCGTGGGATACTTATCATACCGTCGCAGAGTTTAACAAAGTGCGAGAGCGCAACGCCTCATTGTTTGCGTCAGAGACAGCAGAGTGCGAAGAATGTGAACAGCAAGTGAAACATCATCTGTTAGAACTTGGTTATAAGCAACTCTTTTTGCCTTTTGAAGATATTGACTACCCTTCGCTAACCCGTGAAGAACAAAATTATTTTTTAAATCGTTTTGCACAGATGATTCGCAGACGGCTAGACAAAACAGAATTGCAATACAAATGGATTATTTTATGGAATATTTACTTCCGATTCTGTACAGACTGGGAAAAATGGACCGGCGTGCAAATCCCCAAAATTATCTTAGATGCACTTTATTTATTACAAGGCTATTTCAAGAAAAAAGTTAGTGAAGAACAGTTGGCAAATTTTATTGAGTATTATTGGGCATATGTCTCCGAAAATCTTTCAGATAACGAGGATGAACTTGATATCGATGCGGAAGATGAACTTGACGAATTTGATATTGAAGATGACGAGGAATTTGATATCGAAGACGAAGATGTAGAGGATGAACTTGACGAATTTGATATTGAAGATGACGAATTTGGCATTTGCAATTCAGAAGACGATATGGATGCGGATGAAGAAGACGAAACGCTTAGATGGAGTCCTCTCTATATCCCATTTTACAGTGCAATTGCAGATTTTTTCCAAGTATTTTCCGAGGTTGACGTGGATTTTAACTCCTTGCAAACACTTATGTGTAGTCGTCTTCCTTCCTATGCAGAAGTGTTTACAACAGTCTACCAAAAAGACGAGCAGTACACACCATACGAACACACGCTTCGATACAAACAGGTGATATCCTCCCCTGCTTTTGCAAGTTGGATTGCAGCGATTCAGGAAATTATAAAAGAAACTCTCTAACCCCCATCTGCCCGCTTTGGCGGGCGTACAAATCAGGAGGGTGAAATTTTAATTTCACACTAACCCCTATTCGTTATTCCGATAAATAAAACATCAACTTTTCTTTTGCACTTTTAGCCGCCTCCTCATAAGAAGTCTCTCCTTTCAAGTAATGATTTATCTCAGTCCAAAAGCCTTGTCTCCATTCCGGCCAATAAACAATTTTATCTACCTTGTCCGCATATGCAAGATAAGCGTCAAAATCCTCTCTTTTGAGCGGTGGAAGTTCAAATGGAAATCCATTTATCGCAACTTTAAAAGGACTCTCTATCAAATAGGATTCATATTCCTTTTCCATCACACTTTTTCGCACACTAATATCCTCACGCAATGCAGCGGGTCCAAATAAGTCTCCAAACATATATTCTCCTGTTCCGCGCTCATAAATATCTTTAAACCATGCAAAATAGGCTCTGGTTTCCTCAATATCCCAGACTACTTCACCCTTGTCCACAATAGGATATCCTGCCCCAAAAATACAATTTCTCGCACTTATATCCATTCTGAACAGACGCCTATCATAACTTGTACTGTTTAGATAATGACTAGACTCTTGCATAAAACTGTTAAAATCTGTACAATTTTCAATATGAAACCCTGTCTCATCCAATATTTCACGTGTAGAAATCATCATTGGAAGCCTGTACTCCATTGGCAAAAAATATCATTTCCCATCAAAAACATCTGCGTTCATAATGTCTTCTCGAAAATCCGCATCCTGAAAAACCACACTATTGTCATAAATTTCACTTAGGTCCGCAAATACCCCCGCCTGTATTAACTTATCTATATCCCAGTAGTCTTGTATAAAAAATACATCTGCCCCCGATCCACTCATTAACTGCGCTGAGAGCTGTTGATTATACCCATAAAATTCCTCTGCATCTTCTATAATTTTGCGTTCCGCATACTCCACAACAATATCTGGATAACGTCTTTGAAACTCTTTCACTGCATAATCCATAATGACATCACTCCCGCTTGCATAGATATGGAGGCTATCATTTTTTTGCTTTATTGTCTTCCCGCACCCTGTCAGCACAACACCTGCAAATAGAATGCTTAGTGTACTTAATATCCACTTTTTTCTACAATGCATATAAGTTCTCCTATTCTTGATATGATTTTATTTTTATAAATATATACAAATCAGATACTCTTTTGGTTACATTTTTTCGTTTTAAAAAACTTCTTGCATCCATTGAATAGAACCCCTATAATATAAACGAACCTCATGATTTCCGCTTTTTGGAATCTCAAATTAAGTGTCAAACTTAGCCATAAAATAGCCTTTGCTGTGTTCTTCTTAATGTTAAAATTTGCCGTGTATATGGCGACCATCACCACCATAAAGCGAGATATTCTTTCTGGGATTGTGTACATCATTTTATTTACAGGAGATATTTCATCTATGAGCACTCTACTTTTAATTGTTATCTACATCACTTTTATTGGTTTGGGAATACCCGACTCCTTTTTGGAACTGCGTGGCCTGCAATTTATTCGGCATTTGATGTCGCTATCTCTCACGCAAACTTTGTGACAAGTATTATTTCTGGTGGAACGATTCTCTCTAGCCTGCTGTCCACAAGACTTATAAAGTGTTTTGGAACCGCGAAAGTCACTGCTGTAAGCACTGCTATGACTGCCGGCGCGCTACTTGGCTTCTCCATTGCACCTAACATAATATTTTTATGTCTTTTTGCTGTTCCACTGGGAATCGGTGCCGGTGCAATTGACACTGCATTAAACAATTATGTTGCACTACACTATCGGGCAGTTCATATGAACTTTCTGCACTGTTTTTATGGAATTGGTGTGTCACTCAGCCCTTATCTTATGTCACTTATGCTCTCTGCAACTGGAAATTGGCGACAGGGTTATCAGACAGTCTTCTGGGTACAGTTGGGAATTGCTATTATGACAATTATTTCTATTCCATTGTGGAAAAAAGTCAACAGTACAGATTCCTACGAAGAAGAAAACGCACTTGTTATTGGAATTATTGACTTGTTAAAAGACCTAAAAGTTCGCAGGGTCTGCCTTGTTTTTCTTGGTTCTTGCGCAATTGAGTATACTTGTGGTGTGTGGGGAAGTACATTTCTTGTAACTGAAAAACAAATGGCAGTGGATGCCGCTGCAAAAGTCATTATGTTTTATTATATTGGCATGGCGTTAGGTCGTTTTTCTTCCGGTATTCTCGCTCTAAAATGCACCAGTCAGCAAATGATAAAAATAGGGCAGTGCATCACGCTGATTGCCATTGCGTTGCTGCTTCTGCCCCTTTCACCTATTGCTACCAGTGGTGCACTATTTTTAATTGGTTTGGGAAATGGTCCCATCTTTCCCAATATGATTCATCTCACGCCAGAAAACTTTGGAAAAGAACGGTCACAGGCAGTTGTGAGCATACAAATGTCCGCATCTTACATCAGTATTTTGCTCGCACCTGTCCTGTTCGGTTTACTTGCGCAATTTATTAGTCTTGCACTCTTTCCGTATTATCTATGTGCGATGCTTTTTATAATGCTATTGGGTACATTTTTAACTCGCAAATCTATCAAATAGAAAAGAAGTCATTAATCTATCCCAGCGCAACATCAAGCACCATCATCACAACAAAACCAAACGCCACGCCGATTGTTCCAATATTCGTATGTTCTCCCGCCTGCGACTCGGGAATCAACTCCTCGACGACAACATAAATCATTGCCCCTGCCGCAAATGCCAAAAAGTAAGGAAGCATTGGCACAATTAATCCAGCGAGTAAAATCGTTAACATTGCGCCAATGGGTTCCACCAGCCCAGAAAGCAGGCCGTATACAAATGCCTTTCGCTTGGAAGTGCCCTGGCTTTTTAATGGCATTGAAATAATCGCACCCTCTGGAAAATTCTGTATTGCAATACCCAGTGCCAGCGTGAAAGCACCAGCCATTGTAATCTGTGTATCGCCAAGCAATGCACCGGCAAATGTGACACCGACTGCCATTCCTTCTGGTATGTTGTGCAGCGTTACCGCAAACACCATCATTGTTGTCTTTTTTGCTTTCGTTCTAATCCCTTCTGGTTTTTCTGTATCCAAATGCAAATGTGGGATCACACTGTCCAAAAACAGCAAAAACGCCATTCCTAAAATAAATCCTACTGCTGCTGGTATCCATGCAATTTTATTTTGCTCTGCTGCCATATCAATTGCTGGTATTAGCAATGACCACACAGACGCTGCTACCATCACACCCGCTGCAAATCCCATCAACAGCTTTTCAATTTTCTTATTTATCTGGTTTTTCATAAAAAACACCATAGCTGAGCCTAGCGTTGTCCCAATAAATGGTATCATGATACCCGCCACTACGCTGATATCTAAATTGATATCCATGTGAACTTCCTCCTTTTTCTTCCCTAATAATATATGTTTCGACGAAAAAATTGTGCAGACATTAAATTATATTCTGCCAAACCAAAGTTAGTTATTGCTAATTATGTATTACTATAACATACTCCTTTATTTTTTGCAATCTTATTTTATATAACAAATTTTTACATCTATTTATAATTCTTATGGAAACAGTTCCTAAAAGACTTGATGTATTTTATGGAAAAAGTTATAATAATGTCAATGTATGCCAGAACATAATAACATAGGACTCTTTAGAAATATTTTTAAACAGTTCCTGACAACACCTGGGAAGGAAGGTATTAGAACATGAAAAAAATATTTACACAGCGGTTGTTCTTCTACATGCTTGTTGCACTACTCATCACAATCACAGCTATCTTCGCGTTGCAGACATTTGTCAGTCAGTCAAACAACACAACTGCAAGCCTAACAAAACTTGAAGATGTCCGTTCAAAACTTGCCGCAAATGAAACAAACATTGCACAACTTACCGATAATCTTAGCCAAGATAATCTAGCAAAAACAAGAGCCTTCGCTGATATGCTTGCCGCAGATAAATCGATTGCCGGAAACTTAAATAAACTAAATGAAGTAAAAGACCGACTAATGGTCAATGAACTTCATATTATTGATGAAAATGGAATTATCACTAGTAGCACAATTGATACATATATCGGTTTTGATATGAAAAGCGGAGAACAATCCAATGCCTTTATGGTCATTATCGATGATCCTTCTATTGAGATCGTACAGGAACCTCAAAAAAATGTAGCAGAGGGAATTATAATACAATACATTGGTGTTGCAAGAACTGATGCCAAAGGATTCGTCCAAGTTGGTGTTCGCCCAGAAGTACTGGAAAATATGCTTGCCGGAACAGAAATTTCTGTTGTACTCAAAAATATGGACTTTGGTGAGCAAGGCTATGTCTATGCGATTGATAACACCAGCGGAATAATCTTGGCACATCAAAATCCTGACTTGATTGGCACACGTGCCACAGATGCAGGATTTCCATCAAAACTTATCGGCAAAGGAAAAGCTATTATTGATGGTGTAAAAGGCTATTATGTAGCCGAGGAATGCAACGATCAAGTTATTGGAACCTTTATGCCATCCAATGAATATTTTTCTAGTCGTTTAAATCAAACCTTTGTTGTTTCCTTGAGTATCCTTGTTATATTTAGTGCATTACTATTTATGATAAATCGTATGGTAGATGATAAGATTGTGCAAGGTATCAATCGCATTTCCAGCTCTATGCATGCAATTGCAGGCGGAAATTTTGACCTTGCTGTGCACGAAACTGGTAATCCTGAATTTGAAATGCTCTCTGACAGTATCAATAAAATGGTCCAGAGTATCCGTCAAAGCATCTTGGAAAATGAACAGCTAATTGTACAGCAAAAACAGGATATGGAACACAATCAACTATTAATTAAAAACGTCAAAAATGCCTGTGGGGAACTAAACCGCGTATCGGGAGAGACATTAGAACATGCTGATAGTATCTATAATGGCACAGGCGAACAAGAAACCGCAGTAGAAGACTTAAAACAGATTATGCAACAACTTACTAAGGAACTAAGCAGCAGTGTGAAAGTTTCTGTCAACGTCATTGCAGAAACAGGAATTACCTCAGAAAAAATTATCCAGACACAATCCCGTATGCAGCTTCTCACTGATTCCATGCAAAAAATCAGTGACATGTCTATGGCGATTGAAAAGATTATTGGCGAGATTAATTCCATTGCACAACAAACCAATATGCTGTCCCTAAATGCTTCTATTGAAGCAGCGAGAGCTGGAGAAAAGGGAAAAGGCTTCGCGGTTGTTGCTACGCAGGTTGGAGAATTAGCAGCCAGAAGTGCACAGGCAGCGAAAGAAACCAGCGATCTAATAATGAATTCCATCAATGCAGTAGAGAGTGGACGCCAAGTAACCGATCAGACAGTGGAAGCATTTGATATCGTTGTAGAAAACATTGAGAAAACGAATCAAAGTATAGAGACTGTCACTGGAATGGTTCGTCAAAATGTGGAGATTGTCTCAAATGCGGTGCGTCAGATTGAACGTATCTCTGGTGTTGTGGAGGAAAATGTTCGCATCTCACAAAATACAAAACAAGTTTCTTCAAACATGGCAGAAATTACCGAAAAGTTACTAGGTCTCGTAACACAGTAAGCGTAATGAAAAAGTAACTTCTATACCAATTATATATAGAAATATATATTACATGTAGCCTGCTTTTAGCAGGTTACATTTTGTTATACGCACAGGTATCCAAGTGAAATTTATCAGAAGTACACAAAAAACACAAAATAATACAAATACACATCAAAAATATTGGACAAATTTTATAAACCGTTATATAATTCACTATATATGATTTATTCTGCGCACATAAAGTTTTTGCTCAATCTGTAAACGCAGACAAAAAACAAATATATTGCACGAAAACAAAAGTAAGGAGAACGAAAATCATGTTAAAAAAACTCAATAATTTACAAATCAGAGACCGACTCACCAGGGCCTTCATTACTGTTGCGGTCATTCTAACTACTGTCTCTGCAATCGTCCTAATCACCATGATTGTAATGTCACGAATCTATGCCTCTACTCTAACTAACTATGGATTTGCTCAGGGTGATGTTGGTAGAGCAATGACACAGTTTGCAGACTCTCGCTCCGCAATGCGCGGTGTTATTGGTTATGACGAGCCAGATGCAGTCCAGAGGATACTGTCAGACCATGACTCTTATAAATCTGAGTTCATCAAAGAATTTGACAAACTTGAATCTAGTATGATTACTGAGGAAAATAAAAAACTATACAAAGAAATAGACGACCAACTTGATGACTATTGGGCTTTTGAGCAGGAAATCCTTGACCAAGGAGCCACTACTGACAGAGAGCAGTGTAAGTTGGCGCAGGATAAGGCACTGAATGAGCTGGCACCTATGTACAATGAAATCTATGATGATTTGACACAGATTATGGAAATCAAAGTTGATAAGGGACAGAGCATGTCTAATATCCTTGCCATTATCATTATTATTTTGACAGTCACTATTGTTATTGTTATTGCTGGATCCATTATCTTCGCCCTAAGCCTTGGTCGAAACATTGCAAATGGTATTGCAATACCTCTCGATCAGCTTAAAGCACGTTTGGATATTTTTGCAAAAGGTGATCTTTCGTCACCGTTTCCAACTGTTGAGACAAAAGATGAGTTGGCAGATATGGTTCAAGTTACCACCAATATGGCTGCTGCCCTTCAATTTATTATTCATGATGTAGCAGATATCCTAGATAAAATGGCTGCTGCTGATTTTACAGCCTCAAGTACAGACAAATCAAAATATCTCGGTGAATTTGAGGCAATTTTAACTGCAATGGGACTGCTCAAAAAACAGATGGCGGAGACATTACAGGCAGTCAACGATGCTTCTAATCAAGTGGCTGCAGGTGCAAGTAATCTGGCAGATGCTTCACAAAACCTTGCGGAGGGTGCTACTGATCAGGCTGGCGCAGTGGAGGAAATGCAGGCAACAATCACTACTATCTCCGATGATATCCGGGCAACTGCAAACAATGCAGGTGAATCCTATAATCAAGCACGTACTTATGCTGACGAAGCAGAGCGCAGCCACAGAGAAATGAAAGCAATGATGGATGCAATGTCTCGTATCAATGATGCATCGCAACAGGTTGGAAATATTATTTCCGAAATAGAAGATATTGCATCACAGACAAACTTACTCTCCTTAAATGCTTCCATTGAAGCAGCAAGAGCTGGGGAAGCTGGAAAGGGATTCGCTGTTGTAGCGGATCAGATTCGCCAGCTTGCAGAACAAAGTGCAAACTCTGCTGCGGAAACTAGAACCTTGATTGAAACTTCGCTGAGTGCAATTGCAGATGGTAGCAAGACTGCCGATGTTGTAAATGCCTCCATCGATCGTGTTGTGGAAGGTATCGAGCGAATTGCCAGCTCCGCTAAGACAATCAGTGAAACAGCGAACGAACAGGCGGAAGCAATGAAACAAACGGAACTTGGTGTCAACCAAATTTCAGAAGTAGTCCAGTCAAATTCTGCGACTGCACAGGAAGCTTCTGCTACAAGTGAAGAACTATCAGCACAGGCAATGACACTGGATTCCTTAATCAGCAAATTTAAATTGCCAAATATCTAAATAATACATAATATACAAACATAAAAAAATCGATGCAAACTGCATCGATTTTTTTATGTTTGTATATTAGTTCCGATTCATAAGTTATCTGTTTGTACATTCTAACAGTTTATTTCGATTATTTTTAACAACTTATTTTATACTATTCATATATCATACAAAATTCAATATACAAAGTACCTTATAGGAGCAAACTTTCAGCAGCATTTTGCATATTCAATTTTATATAGCTAAATTAATAGTTACTTTTCACACCCGCGCCAAAGTAGTGGGAATCATGCGCCAAAATGCTTGCCTTTTAGCATTTTGTGTGCAAAATCTGTTATAATTCACACCTCAATAACTTATAACATGATAAAAACTGGCGTGGGTGTGAATTGTAACAATTAATACTTCCAATTTGTAATATCTTCTGAAAATATTGGACAAAAGAAATAAGTAGTTGTATAATTTTAATATATATTATTTCTTCTAAGCACAAAAATCCCTTGTCAATCTCAAAATGTGCAGAAGAAATAGACAGTATGTCTACTATACTATAAAGTAAGGAGAAAGAGAATTATGCTAAAAAAACTGAACAACCTACAAATCAGGGATCGGCTCATTAGAGCCTTTATCACGATCGCCTGTATGTTAGCTGCTGTCTCGGCTGTCATACTAATCACAATGATCGTGATGTCTCGTCTCTATGCATCTGCAATTGTTAATTATGGATTTGCACAGGGAGATGCCGGAAGAGCAATGGCACAATTTGCTGACGCTCATTCTGCAATGCGCGGTATTATTGGCTATGATGACCAAAATGCTATCAACACTTTATTGAACAATCGAAAAAACTACAAAGAAAATTTTCAAAAGGAATTTGAGAGTCTTGAATCCTACATGGTTACAACAGAAACCCAGAAATTATATAATGATATAAAGACGCACCTTGTCGATTATTGGAAACTCGAAGAACAAATTGTTCTTCAAGGTGCCAGTTTGGATATTGCACAATCCAAATTAGCACAGAAAAGAGCAGTGGATGAATTGATTCCCATGTACAATGAAATCTATGATGATCTAACAAAGATCATGGATATTAAAGTTGATAGCGGTCAAAGTGTATCTAATAATCTTACAGTCCTTGTCATTATACTTACAGTTACTATTATCATTATCATTGCCCTTTCTATTCTCTTTGCAGTTTCTCTTGGTAGGGGCATTGCAAACAGCATTGCATCCCCAATTGACCAAATCAAGACACGTCTTGATATCTTTGCAAAGGGAGATCTCTCGTCGCCGTTCCCGACTGTTGAGACAAAAGACGAACTTGCTGATATGGTTAATGTTACTATTAATATGGCTGCATCTTTACAGTTTATTATTCATGATGTAGCACAGGTGCTTGACCAAATGGCAAACGCAAACTTTGCTGTTATCAGCAAAGACAGAAGTAGATATGTCGGTGAATTTGAAGGAATTTTGACTGCGATGAGACTGCTGAAAAGACAGATGGCTGAAACCATACATGCAGTAACTGAAGCTTCTAATCAAGTGGCAGCAGGTGCAAGCAACTTAGCAGACGCTTCTCAGAGCTTAGCGGAAGGCGCTACTGACCAAGCAGGCGCTGTTGAACAAATGCAAGCAACTATTACAACCATCTCTGACGATATTCGTGCAACCGCAGCAAATGCAGGCGATTCTTATACGCAGGCACGTACATATGCAGACGAGGCGGAGCGCAGCCACAGAGAAATGAAGGCAATGATGGAAGCAATGTCCCGCATCAATGATGCCTCCAAACAAGTTGGAAATATTATTTCCGAAATTGAAGACATTGCTTCACAGACAAATCTACTTTCCTTAAATGCTTCTATTGAAGCAGCAAGAGCTGGTGAAGCGGGGAGAGGTTTTGCAGTTGTAGCTGACCAGATTCGCCAATTGGCAGAACAAAGTGCGAAATCTGCCGCAGAGACAAGAACACTAATCGAAACCTCATTGAGTGCAATCGCAGATGGAAGCAAGACTGCTGATGTTGTAAATGCTTCTATTGACCGTGTTGTAGAAGGGATTGAGTTAATTGCCAGCTCATCTAAAACTATTAGCGAGACAGCGACCGAGCAAGCAGAGGCAATGAAACAGACAGAACTTGGTGTGAACCAAATTTCCGAAGTTGTGCAGTCAAACTCTGCAACAGCACAGGAAGCTTCAGCAACAAGTGAAGAACTTTCCGCACAAGCAATGACGCTAGATTCCTTAATTAGTAAGTTTACACTGCCAACTGATTAATATAACTTCAGTACTTAATATGCAATCGAAAAGGGAATATCTCTTTCCCCACTCTCCGCACGACTCGTGTGCCGCCTTAACAGTTTATTTCCTTTTGCACGAGTCTATGCACAAACAGATAGGCTGTGGCTAAATTATAAAAGCCACAGCCTATCTGTTTTTTTGTCATTGTTATATTTGCAGCAACTACAGATTACAAACGAACCTCCATAATTCCATTTCGCGAAATCTCATCAGGATGGGTGAAATCTATGCAACATTGTCAAATGATGAGTTTAATTTTGTGCATAAAAAAGAACTGCCGCATCAAAACGCGACAGCTCCATATGCCAAAAAATTATTTTTCTTTTTTATTAAGATTGCTCAATATCCCTTTTTAATATATCTTCATAATATATTCTTGCCAATTTCTTTGCCCTTTCTTTGATCATTGATTCATTCCATTGAGGGTAATTTTCAATAAACTTTTTTACCCAAATATAACACGACTTTTGATATATATGGATTTTATCTATGTAACACTTATGCCCTGCTTCTCCATTAAGCACCTGTTCTAATAAAACTAAATTGCCAATGTTAAGAGCATTTTCGCCTTCTGTTTCTGAAACTATATGTTCAACGCTTCCATCATCAAAAAAAATTTCCTTATTTGAAAAATATTCGTTTAATTTATTAACAGCATATTTTGTTTTCACATTAGAGGGTTTTTCTGATTTTGAATAGCTAAGTTCAATAAACTTTTTATAAAATTCATCAAACTTAGGAAAAAGAGCATCTAATGGTATAATAAGTTTTTTCTGAATTATATTTTGTGCATCATTTTTTTGAGTTGTTTTCCGTAATTCAATAGCAAAAGTAGAGTATATCTTTTCAAGTCGATTAGGTCTACTCGATAAAACTGCATTATATGCAAAATGAAAATTTTCTAGATATAGAATTGCGGATTTTAACATTAAAAAGTCAATAATTCCACGTTGTTTAGCTTCAAAAAGAGCCAATAATGCAATTCTTACTTGCACTACATTAAAATAGTTATTAATACAATTCAAGCTTTGAACTATTACAAAGTATTCCTTCCTATTATCGTAGTCCTCCCTTTTAGGATTAACTATCTGCATGTAAATTATTGCATTTTTAATTAAATCATTAAGAAATTGTGTATATGTTATCTCGTTTTTCGCTATAACTGCATTAAATGATTCATATAAATCTCCATTCTTGCCAAAATCTGCGAATTTGGGCGTAAGCACAAATTTGCCGTGTGAAAAATTTATTTTTCACACTATTTATTAGAATATACCTTCTTATACTTGAGGACCAATAATGCTGATAAAATGTTGCTAATCCGACGCTCTCTTTTCCAGAACATAATATTGACTTAAGTTTCTTCCAAGATTCGTCTGCAAAATCTGCAGGTTCTACCTTATTCAATAACTCAAACAATTTATTTTTTATTAAATCAATATGTGCTAATCTTTTCCCCTTTGCATTCAAAATTTCAAATATTTTGTTTGCTTGATCCCGATCTGTAGTTGAAATGGATAATTTGTTTTACTTTTTAATATTCTAACCTCATTTCCATCATCATCTTCTGTCATAATATAAGTAAAAATTTGTCTACTTAATGTATTTTCATTTAATTCTATAAATCTATCAGATAATGCTGAAAACATAATAGTTATTGTCGTCAGACGCTGTTGACCATCTACTACTTGTATTTCTTGTTCAGTTCCTTCTGTAAAATTTCCAATGAACAACATTGTCCCTAGGAAATATTGGCTGGAAGATATTTTTCTATTATTTATTATAAGATTTCCAATCATATCATCCAAAAACTCTTGATAATTTTTCTTATCCCATGAATATTCTCGCTGAAATCGAGGAATTATAAATTGTCGTTTAGATCCTAATAAATCTCGTATTGTTTTATCATATGGTTTAATATCCACTAAAGTACCTCCTAAATTTTAATCATTTATTGTACGATCATAATTTTATGTCATTCAGCATTTATTATCCAAAACACAACTTACTTTGATATCCCCCACTAAAAAAGATAAAAGTATTGCTGCCTCATCCAAATTTTTAATCGTAGCATATTTTCGGAATTTCCGTATAAAATTCTGATTTTCATATTTTTAAAATGCTTTTAGTTTAAACATACCATATTTTAATACCAATCGTTACAATTCACACCCACGCCAGTTTTTATCATGTTATAAGTTATTGAGGTGTGAATTATAACAGATTTTGCACACAAAATGCTAAAAGGCAAGCATTTTGGCGCATGATTCCCACTACTTTGGCGCGGGTGTGAAAAGTAACTACCAATCTCCATATCTTTTGTCATTTTTCAAAATATATTTGACATAACTGACGTAATTTAATATAATACTATTAGAGACGGAGCAATCCGCCATCGAAAATATTGTTCGCACACCGTCTGCGACTAATAAATGTACGGCTTGAAAATATTGCTCGCTCACCGGAAGCGTCTAACAAATGTCCGGCTTGAAAATTCTAGCCTTATCCCTCAAGTGATAAGGCTATTTTTACGGAGAGAACATTATGGATTACCAAGAAGGATATGTTTATCATATTAAAGACGAATATTTTATTAAAGTAAATGATCCAAACCTTATGCAAAATAAGGAAAATGGCAACTATCGCCCAACTTTCTACTGTATGCGTGATGAAAAAACATCCTTACTTTGGTTGGTTCCCCTCAGCAGTCGTGTTGAAAAATTTCAGGCAATTTATAATAAACAGATAGAAAAATATGGGAATTGTCTAACTATTGTTATGGGAGAATATGACGGAAAGCAAGCTGCATTTCTTTTACAGAATATGTTTCCAATTACAGAAAAATATCTTGACCATATACATACCCGTAACAACAATCCTGTACCCGTTAAATACTCCATACAGACTGAAATAAGCACGAAGATAAAACGAATACTACAGCTTCACGCACGTGGAAAAAAGATTGTTTTCCCTGATATTTCAAAACTTGAACATCTAATGTTAGAAGAAGCCACATCTGCTGAATAACCGCAGACATAGCTTCTGATTTTTTACAGTTCCCCAACAAAATTATAAGCAATCCGCACTTCCTGTGTCTTTACCCCTTCAACTTTCTTAGGCTCTCCAATCAGTATGCGGTTAATCAGTCGGTTTAACACTGTTTCGTCAAGCTCTGTAATGGCAGCATAACGCCTGATTTCCCCCATGAACATCTGTACATCACCCTCTGAATGTTCCTCCTCGCTGATAAGTACCGCTATCTCGTGCATACGGATGCGCTTTCTGCGCCGCTCAAAGAATTTCAAAGACTGATAACTAAAGCGGAAACGCACAGCAGACATGATTAGCTGAATTGCTGGCTGATCGTATCCCTGTTCTGTTTATTTTTCTATTGGGCAGCCAACTCTTCACAAATAAGTATTGCATATCTTTGATTTCACATGAATACCTATCACAAATTAGTATACACCACTTTCCCATCTACAATCGTATATTTTACCATGCCTTTGAGTGTCTGCCCAACAAAAGGAGAATTGGATGACTTTGACAAAAACGTTTCTACAGTCCACGAAGCGCCCATATTAAAAATTACAAGGTCGGCTGGTGCTCCTTCTGACAAAGTTCCTGCCGAAAGTTTATACAGACGTGCTGGAGCTGTTGACATTCTTTCTATTAATATTTCTATTGATAAATGACCTGTATCTACAAGATTTGTAATGCCAAGTGCCAATGCAGTTTCCAGGCCAACAATGCCACTTGGTGCCTCTGTTATAGACCTTGCCTTTTCTTCCTCACTATGTGGTGCATGGTCTGTGGCAATCATATCAATTGTACCATCCTTTAATCCTTCTATCACTGCTTGTCTATCAGCTTCTTCTCGCAATGGCGGATTCATTTTTGCAAGTGTTCCATACGCAAGCACTGCATCTTGTGTCAGACTAAAATGGTGTGGTGTTGCTTCTGCATGAATATTATTAAATCCCAGTTCTGCCGCTTTTCTCTTTGCCTCTCTGACCAGTGCAACACCCTCCTTAGTACTAATATGCTGAATGTTTAATATCGCTCCTGTTTCCAATGCTATCTGAAGGTCGCGCTCTATCATAGAAATCTCAGCTTCTCGCGGGGAACCAGCAATCTTAAAATATTCTGCTGCTGTGCCTGCATTGACACCATTATTTTGAATATATGCAGGATTTTCCTCATGCAAACTGACAGGAACCTTTAACGCAGCCGCTTTTTTTAGGGCCTGTTCCAATATCATAGTGTCCAAAATCGGTTTCCCGTCATCTGTAAATCCAACTGCCCCTTTTGCAAAAAGCAATTCCATATCTGTCAACTCTTTCCCAGACATTCCCTTTGTCACTGTAGCGCAAGTGTAGACTTTTAAGTCTGTCTTTTTCCCCTTTTCCAGAACATAAGTAAGCGTCTCTGCGTTGTCTACGACAGGATTGGTATTCGCCATTAACACAACACTTGTAAAACCGCCTCGCAGCGCTGCTTTTGCTCCTGTTTCAATATCTTCCTTGTGCGTAAACCCCGGATCGCGAAAATGCACATGCACATCCACAAGGCCAGGCGCCACAATACAACCTAGAGCATTTATTCTATCACAAGAATTGATTTGTAACGCGTCAAGCTCCTGTTGATTTTCTATAATTTTTGCAATTTTTCCCTCTTTTATTAATATAGAAGCTTGTTTTTTAATACCATTTGCAGGGTCTATCACCATACCATTTTCTATTAACATCATTGCTTTTATTCCTCTCTTTGTATCTGTAATAGACTTTCGCAATTTTTCTTAATCAAATAAGAAGATTATTTCTCCTACTAACGCGCTGGCGTTCGTTAGATTGGTGGTATATTTCATTTGAACGCCTGCGCATAAAAACTCCAAAAGTCTATTATGTATTGTATTTTTGTATTTTGTCCTATAATATTATATTACTTAAATTCAATTGCCTTATCTGCAATATTTTCTGTCTTTATTACAACATAAGGCTGTGTTGGTGTGTTGGTTACATTTTCTGCCTTTCCCGGTCCGATAAGTGTTGTGTCAATCACCAGTGACTCCTCTGTCTCATAGAACGCATTTACACTAATGCTGTATCCTCCGCTTGGCTGCTCTCCATATCCTACAGCAATATAAAGTTCTTCTCCAAGCGTATAACTAATCTGAAATGGCTGCGCAGATTTTTCTGCAATAATCTCCTTGAGCGAATCTGGCTGTTGGTCCTCCCCAATTACAGTAAATTCAATATCTTTTAGTTTATCATCCTCCGTTGACTCGCCGGCACAACCTACAAAAATCAGCATTATCATAATACATGCTGCCATAAATATGGTAAGTTTTATCTTCTTTTTTCCCAATTTGTCCATTCTACCTCCTAAAGATTATATTATATCTATATTTATGCTGTTTCAGGATAAGATATACTTTAAAAACTTGATTTTAGCCGCAATACTGTATAGAATAGAATGGAGTATAAATTTAGGAAAGGTATGGTACTTTTATGATTCGATTAATACTTGTTGCAGGATTTGTTATTCTCTTTCTAATATTTAGTATGCCCATTATGTTTGTAGAATGGCTGATTGGGAGACGCAACCCAGAACTCAAGAGTTGCTCCAGTCTGGCAATTGTAAATTGGGCCTTTCGATGTGTCCGCTTTCTTTCTGGCGCAAAGGTAGACTATATCGGTGAGGAAAATATTCCGGCAGACACGCCTGTGCTCTATATTGGAAATCACAGAAGCTTTTTTGATGTGGTGTTGACCTATATTCGTGTTCCACGTCCCACTGGCTATATCGCCAAAAAAAGCATGAAAAAGGTGCCACTGTTAAATATCTGGATGTGCAACCTTCACTGTCTGTTCCTTGATCGTGAAAATATCAAAGCAGGAATGCAGACAATCCTTGCCGCCATCGATTTAATGAAAAACGGCAAATCCATTTGCATTTTTCCTGAAGGTACACGCAATAAGGAAGAAGGCACTTTGCTGCCCTTCCATGAAGGAAGTTTTAAGATAGCAGCAAAAGCAGACTGCCCTATTGTTCCTATGACCATCAACAACAGCGCCGCAGTCTTTGAAAACCAATTCCCATGGATTAAGAAGGCACATGTTATTATTGAGTATGGCAAACCAATCTATATTAAAGAACTGCCAAAAGAGCAACAGAAAAAACTAGCACCTTATGTGCAGAACATTATTCTAGAAACCTATCAAAAAAATAGCGAAAATGTCTAAATTTCTGTCATGAGAGTTGTTTGATAATCTCCTCAAAATGCATTCCATGAGATGCCTTTACAAGCACAAGATCGCCGTTTTGGAGAATTTTCCCTATCTCAAAGAACAGTGCTTCCTTATCCACAAAATAATAACAAGTGGTGTATACACATGATACACTCTGTGCGCCATCAAACATATTTTTGCAAAGCTTTCCCACACAAATTACTACGTCAAGACCTTTCTGCGCCGCGTAAACACCCACTTCGCGGTGCAGTGCCTCCTCCTCTGCACCAAGTTCAAACATATCTCCTAAAATCGCTACTTTTCGTGTGTTTTTATCCGAATTATTTGTCATGCTAAGCAAATCAAGCGCAGCTTTTACAGAGACTGGATTGGCATTGTAACAATCATCAATCAATGTGTAATGGCTGGTATGCATCACATGACTTCTGCCATCTACAGCTTCCACCGCTTGAATCCCCTCTTGAATCTGTGTTGGTGTTAGTCCGAAAAAAGCGCCAACCGCGGCTGCAGCAAGTGCATCATAGAGCATATGTTCCCCGGGAAGTGGTATTTCTACTGGAAACACTACATCATCAATATGAATTTGTGCCCTGCTGCCATTTAATCCTCTGTTTTCATAATGGTCTGCATAGATGGCATTTTGATTTCCACTGCCAAAAAATACTGGAGTGCTGCCCTTTACTTCCTGCACTGTAGTAAGCTTATCATCATCTCCGTTTAGAAAAATACCTGCACCTTCCTGCATAAAATCAAAGATCTCCGACTTTGCTTGAAGAATCCCATCTCTTGTGCCAAGGTTTTCCAGATGGCATTGTCCAATGTTGGTAATCAGACATACATCTGGCTTTGCAATCTGGCTAAGTCGATGCATCTCGCCAAAATTGCTAATCCCCATCTCAAGTACTGCAATCTCACAATCTGCTTGTATCCGAAGGACAGTGAGCGGAAGTCCAATCTCGTTATTATAATTTCCCTCTGTCTTTAGGACACGAAATTTTTGTGACAGGACACTCGACACAAACTCCTTTGTGCTAGTCTTACCAACACTTCCTGTAATCCCAATAACTTTGACTTGAAGCTGTGTTCTGTAATATTCCGCCAACATTCTAAGCGCACGAAAACTATCCGCGACAACAATATATGACCCTTTTGAACGTTTCGGTGCCTGTTCGCAGATGACTCCCAATGCCCCTGCATCAAACACACTGTCTATAAAACTGTGTCCGTCCACATGTTCTCCGCGCGTTGCAATAAAGATATCATCTTTTCCAACTTTCCTTGAATCAAGAAACACCCCTTTTGCTTCCACCGTATCAATTGTAAACTGATCGGACAACATCTCTGTATAAAGCACTCCATTTACCGCTTCTGCAATCTTTTTTAATGTCATATTTTTCATGACAGCCTCTCCCTTTTCCAAGATATTCTACCAAAATCTCCAAAACTGTTGCGAATTTGCTACTATTCATGGCATGGGAGCCGCTCATAATAACAATTCGAGGCGATATACAAAGCTTTGCTTCGCAAAAATCGCCTCATATCTAAATCATGTTCTCATAAAATGCGCAATACCTGCGCAGTTCTGCCCCATAAAAATAATGCGAATTTCACAGATACTTGCACATAGAACTGTCAATAATCCGCTGACACAAATCCGCAAAGTCCATGCCGATTGCCGCAGCCTCCTGTGGAAGTAAGGAAGTTGGTGTCATTCCCGGAAGCGTATTCGCCTCCAGACAATAAAACTGATATTCATTGTCCATGCGAAAATCCATACGCGCATATGTTTTCAATCGAAGTGCCCGATATACAGACTCTGCACAAGACTGCATTGCTTTTGTCACATTGGAGTCAAGCTCTGCCGGACAAGTCTCTACTGTTGTACCTGCCTGATATTTATTTTTGTAATCATAAAAACCAACTTTCGGCGCAATCTCAATTACAGGAAGCGCCTCTCCATCAATGACACCAATAGAAAACTCCCGCCCATCTATGTACTGTTCTATTAAAACTCTGTCCTCAAACGCAAACGCATCTGTCAGCGCCTTGTCAAGCTGCTGTCTGTCATCTGCCCGATAAACTCCCACACTGGAGCCGCCACAATTTACCTTGACAATACAGGGAAAGATGTTCCACGCCTCCACGATTTGCATCTCACTGCGGCAGACAGTAATTCCCTTTGGCGTTGGTATTTTGTACTTGTGAAATAGTTCTTTAGAAATGGCTTTATCCATTGCAAGCGCACTGGAAATATAATCGGTACCTGTATATTTGATATCAAGCAAATCAAACATCGCCTGTATCTTGCCATCTTCACCGTTCTGCCCATGAAGCGCTAGAAAAACAATATCTGCCTGACGACAGATTTCAATAACATGTGGACCAATCGCGCACTCTGGATGCTCCTTTCGCAGTGCTTTTACTGCACTAATGTTTGGACAATTCTCTGAAATGCTACCAAAATTTTCACTCCAATCTTTTTCTAGTGCAAAAATATTTTCAAACTCCTGTTTGTATCCCAGATATAAATCCAAAAGAACCGTCTGGTGTCCTTTGTTTCTGAGTGCATGATAAATCATAGAACCTGTGACAAGCGACACATCACGTTCTGTGCTCGTTCCCCCTGCTAAAACAACAATTTTCATAATTCTGACCATTCCTCTCCTAATTGCTAATTTATAGAAAATGACAAAAATATTTGCTATTTCCTATAATTGATATACACGACCGTATAAGAAATTTAGCCACTTTGCAGCATACGATTAGAGTAAACACAAATAAAATTTGTGTCAAATAAAATTTGTGTCAAATAAAATTTGTGTCAAATATATTTGATATTTACTCTATCTATAGCGTATCGTATATCTTTCTAATATATGTACAAAGGTCTCTGTCTGTGCCGCCTTCCAAGAAAATATGTGCCAGAACTTCGCAAAGGAGACAAACAGTGACCCAAACAATTCCGCAGTATTTTTCTACTGTGCATTTTCACAGGGCAGCAAACCCTTATTGTTTTTATTCTACACGTATTTTCTTCACAAGTAAAGCTACTAAAATAAAATCTATTGTGGCAGTGTAATTCTATTACAATTTACATCCGAAACTGATGAATCATGGTACACTATTTTTCCGTCAATCAATGTCATTATTGTCTTTGTAAATACTTCCATCGGATTTCCGTTAAAAATTGCAATATCGGCATCTTTTCCAGCTTCTAAACTTCCCACTCGATGAGAAACTCCACAGATTTTTGCTGCATTGATTGTCATTGCCCGATAGCCTTCTTCCACAGAAAGCCCCTGTTTTACACAAAGTCCCACACAGAGCGGAAGTGATTGAATCAAAGAGACTGGATGGTCTGTTGTGACAGATACCATAACACCCGCCTTAGCTAAAACGCCTGCTGTTTTAAACGCTACATTCTGTACTTCTATCTTGTTACGCGTAGCCAAATCTGGTCCTACAATAGCAGGAAAACTAGACGCTGCAATCTCCTGTGCGATAAGATGTCCTTCGCTGCAATGGTCCAGTGTCATATTAAGACCAAATTCGTTTGCGATACGAATCGCTGTAAAAATATCATCGACGCGATGTACATGTGCTTTTAGTGGTATCTTTTTCTCAAATACAGGTCTCCATGCCTCATAATGCAAATTAAAATCCTTGTCTTCCCAGTCACTTTTCTCCAGATATTGCCTCGCATTAATAAGCTCATTGCGCAGCATTCCAGCGATTGCCATACGCGTCACAGGAGATGTGTTCATTCCTGCATAATTTACTTTAGGATTTTCTCCAAACGCAACTTTCATTGCAGACGGAAATTTTAAAATCAAATCATCAATTCTTCTGCCATAAGTTTTTACAATTGCAAACTGGCCTCCGACAACATTTGCGCTGCCGGGACCAATATTTGCAGAGGTAATGCCAGCCCTTACTGCATCAGCAAAAGCTGCATCCATTGTATTGATGGCATCAATCGCGCGAAGCATAGGAGTGATAGGATGCACCATCTCATTACAATCATCACCCTCCTGCCCCTTTTTCTCCTCGGTGATACCCATATGACAGTGCGCCTCAATAATTCCTGGCATTACCAGATGATGGTTCACATCTATCTTCATGCAATCCGCAGACTCTGGGAGTTCTATCTTCGGAGACACCTCAAGGATTTTTCCGTCCTTTATAAGTATGCTGCCCTCAAGGATATCCGTTTTATATTGTTCGCATATAGCGTCACTCATACTGCGGATTGCCGCGTTTTCTAATAAAAGCATATTGTCAATAACCATGCCCTTCCATGATATTTCTATCCCCTATGCAAAGGGTCTATTGGAACACCATCCTTTGTAAGCTTATAATAAATGTTTGTTCCTTCTTCTGTATAATAGATGGTTGGCTTTGCTACTTTTCCTACAACATCTCCTGCTGATACTTTGTCCCCATTTTTGAGACTAATATCACTGAGCTGTCCATACGTAAGTTCATATCCATTCCCTAAGTCAAAGCAGATGGTATTACCTGTCTTAGAATCATAGTATACATTTGTCACAACGCCATCAGCCGCTGCAGTGATTGCCTGTCCTTCACTCGCTGCAATGACCAGCGCCGGATTATAATAATATTGTTGCATTGTAGTGTGATAAATTGCTTTGTCCATGCTGTAGTCCAACAGAACATCACCGATCACTGGAAGCGCAAGGGAATCCTCGTCGGAAAATGTCAGTGATGTATCCATCACAATATCTTGTTCCTGTGCCTGTTCCTGTCCATCCATGAATACTGCGGCTTTGTCTGTCCCCTCAAGGGAATTCTTTAATTTTGTGTTCTCCACTTGCCCTGAATTTGCCTCTGTAAAAGCTGGATCGACATCCATATCATTGTTGTCACTTAGATCGTATATATCCTCATCCACAAATCTGTTGTCAATCTGTTTCTTCTCTGTAGAAGTCTCTGATTGTGCTTTGCCAGATACAAATCTAGTGTCTACAAGACCTGTATCTTCTTTTTCAATTGTAGTGTTTTCCTGCTCTAGCTTTGCAAAATCTATGCGGTTTTCTTCTTTTTTCTCTTCGCCCTGCTTTGACATATATACGCCCGCAAGAGTAAGTGCTGACAATACAAATACTGATGCTGCGATAATACTAATCTTTTCCTTCTGCAAGGCAGGACGCCTGTTGTTTCGTCTGTTCATCCTTTCCCTCCATTTCCGGCAAACAGTTCTGCCTCTGACAAAACTGCAACAAACCCTTTGCCTGTCTATAGCATTGACGCCTCAGGAGGATTTTATTCATAAATATTGACCCTGATATCACCGTAAAAATATTTTAATATCTCATAAAAATCCATGCCTTGCGCTGCAAGTACATAGGCATAGTTAAGTGAAAATCCCACTTGATCGCCCGCTTCAGACACAAGCATTCCCGCAGGTGAGGTGGTAAAAAAAGGAGCTGTGATTACGTTCCCATCCTTCGTAATCACAGCTCCTTTTACAGCTTCTACCGCACGCTCTATTTCATTTATTTTTACAAGTGCCTCTGAATCCGACGTAGCTTGTGTATGTATCCGATAAAAATAATTGGCTGCAAAATGCATTTTTTCATACTCAAGCACCTCTGGACATTGTTCTGCCTCCCACACTGCCACAAGATTACTACGACATACAATTGCAAGCGCTTTTAAATATTCCTGTTCAGGGTCCCAAACAGTATCCGCACCGGCAATGTAATCCTCAGAGGAACTAAATACCATATCCTCTGGAATCGCCTTATACATCAAAAATTCTGTCAACTGCTCTGGTTGAAAAACAAAACTGCCAATATCCTCCTCAACGCGAATGACAAAGCGTTCATCTATGCCTCCCTCCTCACTTTCCTCTGTTTTCCATGCCCCTTTATCTGGCTTGACAAAAACAGTTCCAATCAAGGGAAGGCACACAACGAAGGCAACCAGTCTTGGAATCTTTTTCACAGCGCAATCACCTGCCAGCAGTATTCTATTATTTCTATTTTATGCATTTTGAAAAATACTATGCCCATTGGAAATTTTTACTTATTGGTTTATCATAATGTCCATTGCCTGCATATCATTTGTAAGTGTGACCAGCTTATGCTTTCCTCCAAACTCACCGTCGAGTGTCCATGCAACTTCCTCCTGTGATTCTATTATCAGTTTTCCAGATTTAAAGCTGTACATATATGCTGTATCAATATTTTGGATGGCAAGCGCTGCCAGAATCGAATTTAATTCCATGGGATTTTTTGGCATCTTAATAAGCGTCACTTCAAAAAGTCCATCGTTAAGTGCAATCCGCCCCTTGAATACATTACCTGCAATACTTTTAAAACCGCCGACCGAATAAGAGTTTGTAACCATACCAAATATAAAGTCATCCTCAATTATCTTCGTTTCCCCATTTTCTAATACGCTTGTCACTTTTAACCGATACGACTTAATATTTTGAAGATGTTTCACTCCTTCCAAAATATAAGCCATGTGTCCTAGCATATTTTTCATCTCCTGTGGTGTTCCATAAGAAACCTCAGTAAAAAGGCCAAACGCGGCGATATACACAAAAACGTCATCATTAAATCTGCCCACATCACAGGAAAATATTGTACCATGAACCACGGTTTCTGCAGCTTGTTTCATGGTCGAAGAAATTTTTAAACTGTTTGCAAAATCATTTGTGCTCCCTGCTGGAATATAGCCAATTGTCGTCTTAAAACCAGACTGTATCATTCCAGTCACAATCTCATCTAGTGTACCATCTCCACCACTGCACACTACAAGACTGTAAGATATATCGCGCTCACGCATTACACGACAAGCATCCCCTCGCTCTTGTGTGGGATAGACTGTCACTTCATATCCAGCTTTCACCAAAATATCCACAATCCCCAGCAAACTATTTTTTATCAGCCCCTTGCCCGAATGCGGATTGATTATAAATAATGCCTTCTGTTCTAAAACTGTACTCATCAATCACCTCTGAGCTTCTCTGCCAGCTCACTTAATTTCCTCAGTCTATGATTTACACCCGATTTCCCCACAGGCGGAGACAGATATTCCCCCAACTCCTTCAATGCTGCATCTGGATATTCTAATCGCAGCTCTGCCACCTGTCTGAGATTATCTTTCAAATTATCAAAGCCATAATGTTCTTTGATATATTGGATATCCGCAATCTGTTTTGTGGCTGCATTAACCGTCTTTGTAATATTGGCGGTCTCACAATTAACCCTTCTGTTAATAGAATTTCGCATATCCTTAAAAATCCGTAAATTTTCAAGCTTCATCAAAGAGATATGGGCGCCAATCACATTGAGCAGCTCCACGATCTCCTCGCTCTCCTTAATGTATACAACCTGATACTTCTTTCGCACCACTGTCTTTGCATGAATACCATACACCAATAAGATATCTATAAGCTGTGCTGCCTGCTGTGTATCTACACACACATATTCCAGATGATATGCCTTTTCTGGATTACTCATAGAACCAACGGATAAAAAAGCCCCTCTTAAAAAGGCACGCTTACAACAAAAACTCTTTATCAACAGCGGATTGACTAGCAGATCATCACTGCCATGCTTTATCATTTGAAGCACCTTGCGGACATGATTTGCATCTTGTATAAACTGTTCTTCTGTAAAAAATTGTTGTCCAAACAGTCTGTCAAGGAGCATATGGCATCTTTGCATCACCAAATCATCCATTGCCACTTCAATGTGCGTCGCTCCCAGATCATCTGTTTTAATTAGCCCTGCATACATTAATATTGCCGCAAGCTCCGCTATCTGGCAATGCCTTGCATCATTCTCAAACCTTACAAGTTCGTCCTTTACATCCCCTGAAAAAGACATTGAACCACCTACCTACTTCACTTTGTATCCCTGTGACGCAACGTAAGCCCATAATCGCCTTTATCCTTCATGCGGTTATAAAATTCGCCGGCAAGCGTCACACTTCTATGCTGACCGCCTGTGCATCCAATTGCAATGACAAGTTGATATTTTCCCTCATTAATATAATGTGGAATTAGAAAGTGAATCATATCGGTAAGTTTCTCCACAAACTCATGTGCTTCTGGAAAACTCATAACGTAATCTTGTACTTCGCGGTCCAATCCAGTCTTTTGTTTCAATTCATCAATATAAAAAGGATTGGGCAAAAAACGAACATCAAAAACCAAATCTGCATCCTGTGGAATCCCATATTTAAAACCAAAAGACATCACATTTACCATCAGACTATTGTAAGACTGATTGCTGACAAATATCCGATCCAACTCCGCTTTCAATTCCCGTGTCAACAGATTTGTAGTGTCAATCACATAGTCAGCCGCCTGCTTAATACTCGCAAGCAGTGCCCGCTCTCTTGTAATGCCACTCATCAAATCCCCATCCACTGATAATGGGTGAACACGCCGCGATTCCTTATATCGTTTTAACAACACATTGTCCGCCGCTTCAAGAAATAGAATTTCAAAAGCATAATTTTCTCGCAGACGTGCAATGAGCTGATTAACATCTTCAAAAGATTGGTCTGCTCTGACATCCAACCCTAACGCTACCTTCAGTATGCCATTGTCTGGCATTGCCAAAAGTTCCATAAATTTTTCGATCAACGGTACTGGCATATTGTCAGCGCAATAGTATCCTGCATCCTCAAGCATTTTCATTGCTGTTGACTTTCCGCCGCCGCTCATGCCAGTAACGATCACAAATCTCATCCTATCAGTCCCTTCTAATCAAATCCCAATAAAATCACTTCTGGCTCTATTGTAACCTTTGCAGACGCATACACGCGCCTCTGCACTTCCATAATCAATGTTTGAATATCTGTGGCGGAAGCGTTATTTCTGTTAATCACAAAACCACAGTGTTTCTCAGAAACCTGCGCGCCTCCCACAGAAAAACCACGTAATCCTGCCTCCTCAATCAGCTTTCCTGCAAAATAGCCCTCCGGCCGTTTAAAGGTAGAGCCTGCACTCGGATATTCTAGGGGCTGTTTTTCCCGCCGTCTACTCGCCAAGTCTTGCATTTTTTCCTGTATTTGTTCCTGATTTCCATGCGCAAGCGCAAGTGTCACATCCAATACGATCAGTGGTTGTTCTTTCACAAGACTATGCCTGTACGCAAAGTTCATCTCTGTTCCACTTTTCTCAATCTGTGTACCATCAGGCATCATCAGGTGCACACGCTCTACCACCTGTCGCATCTCTCCGTCGTACGCCCCTGCATTCATTACAATAGCGCCGCCAATACTTCCAGGAATCCCAGCCGCAAACTCAAATCCTGTGAGTCCATACGCATATGCCTTGTTTGCAACCTGCGCAAGTGTTGCCCCAGCCTCGCAAATCAGTCTTGTGTTATCCACAACGATATTGGAAAATGCTTTTGACAGATGTAATACGACACCTCGTATACCCTTGTCACTCACCAACACATTACTTCCATTTCCCAACAAATAAAAATCCTTATTCAGACGAGAAAATCCTTCTGCCTTCAATGCTGCAAGCACACTGCTAAGCTGCGCGGAAGTATCAATCTCCACAAATATGTCAGCTTTACCGCCTGCGCGAAAGGTGGTATGAGCTGACATCTCCTCATTGAACAGTATTTGCTCCGAATCTAAGATTTCGGACAGTCTTTGGTAGAGTCTTTGTTTTGCTTCCTGATCAAACTCCATTTTCAATTGTTGAAACCTCTTTTAATTAATATCGTTCTATTTTTTATTTTACGTTTTTATTGTAATACTTTTTTTGTCATTTATTCCAATACCATAGTGTGAGAAGTACTTCTAACTGCTTATGGCCGTTTCCACTCACAGCAAAGGCTGTTTTGTGGAAGATTGATAACAACGCGGTAAATAAACCCTCACACAAGCCAATGTATCCGTTAATTATTATTTATTGTACTAGCTTCGCAGCGCCATAAATTCCGGCATCATTTCCAAGTATCGCCAGACGGAACTGTGCTTCTTTGCATCCATGAAAAACATATTTTTTGTAATATTTTGAAACATACTCGCACAAAATGTCTCCTGCCTTTGAGACACCACCACCAAGCACAATCACTTCTGGATTTACAACGCAGGCAATCATTGCAAGTCCCTTTCCAAGATAATCTCCAAATTGTTCTGCCACTTCACATGCGAGATGATCTCCCTCTTTCACTGCATCAAATACTGTCTTTGCACTCAGTTTGCCATCTGCCTTAACCGCCCGCAGCACACTATCCTGTTCAGAATTTGCAAGTGCTCTGTCAGCCAGACGCACAATCCCCGTCGCAGAAGCGTACTGTTCCAGACAACCATGAGCACCACAGCCACATGCATCTGGTTCGCCTTCCGCAATATGAATGTGTCCAATCTCACCACCAGAACCTGTAGCACCTGTCACCATCTTTCCATTGACAATAATGCCACCGCCAACACCTGTTCCCAGCGTTGCAAGTACCATATCACTACAACCTTTTCCACCGCCGCACCACATCTCTCCAAGTGCTGCTACATTCGCATCATTTCCTGCCTTGACAGGTATTTGTAATAAATCACCAAGAACTTTGTTAATATTGATAACACTCCAACCAAGATTGACTGCCATATGTACAATTCCGTGTTCATCTACGGGTCCTGGTACACCAATTCCAACGCCGATTACATCTTCCTTTGCAATCTGCCTCTCTGCAATTTTATCTAATATCGCCTTTGCAATATCTGGCAAAATATGACTTCCATTGTCCTCTTTCCGTGTCGGAATCTCCCACTTTTCTATCACAGTTCCCTGCGGGTCAAAAAGACCAATTTTCACTGTAGTTCCACCCAAATCTACTCCAAAACAATATTTACTCATAGCACTCTCCTTGTATTTTTATAAATTTTATTCTTCCTCGTCATCACGCGGCTTTGCCAGAGAATTTTGTACACGCTGATACAACTCCTGCGCAGCATTATACCCCATCTTTTTCTGACGATAATTCACTGCTGCGGATTCACAGATAATTGCAAGATTTCTACCAGGTCGAATAGGTATATTATGACAGACAACTTTATTGCCTAAATATTCTGTAAAATTCTCCTCAAGTCCTAGACGGTCATATTTCTTTTCTTTATCCCAATCTTCTAGGCGAATAACCAAATTGATATTTGTCGTATCCATAACACTCTGTACACCATAAAGTGTCTTTACATCAATAATACCAATACCGCGCAGCTCTATAAAGTGACGTGTAATATCCGGCGCAGAACCTATCAATGTATCATCACTTACTTTTCTAATCTCCACAACGTCATCTGAAACCAGACGATGGCCGCGCTTAATCAATTCCAACGCTGCCTCACTCTTTCCAATTCCGCTCTCCCCTGTAATCAGTACACCTTCTCCATATACATCCACCAGTACACCATGCACAGAAATACAAGGTGCAAGTTTAACATTCAACCATCGTATAATCTCCGCCATAAATGCGGAAGTCGGTTTCCCTGTCACCAAGATCGGAACATTATGTTCTATTGCTGCTTCCATAAAAATCTCATCTGGCTGCAAATTGCGACAGAAAATAATACAAGGCGTTTTCTCTGAAATAACTCTTGGATAAACTTCCTTTTTCTTCTCATCAGAAAGATTCTTCATATAAGAATACTCCACAAAACCGATAATCTGTGGTCGAGTCTCCTCAAAATGCTCAAAATATCCTGCCAACTGCAGCGCCGGCCTGTTGATATCCGGCTGATGAATCTTTACATTCGCTACATCAATCTGTGGTGTCAGATTGATAAGTTTGAGCTTTTCAATTACCTGTTCAATACTTACACTTGCCATTTTTCGTTTTCCCTCGTTTCTTTACTTATAGACCAATGCATATGCTGTCGTTGGTTTTCTGGTGCGGAAAGTCATCCTATCATCATATGAGTCAAGATCATCATAAATATAAACCTCCCCCTCACCAATTGCCAGCAACCGAAAGCTTCTTCCCGCACGGCGATAAGCTTTCGGAATCATAAGGATATAATCCAATTCACTAGCTGTTTCTTTTACAGGCTGCTCCTCCTTCTCCACAATGACGTTGAAGGTTGTCGCAAATGTATAATCCTCTATAAATGCAGCATATACCTCATAACATGCTGTGCCCGGATACACTCTTTGTGCTGATACTTTCAGCGTTGGATCTGGTGTCAAAGGCGACAATTTACAGATTGGTGTAGCCTTGCGCCCATTGGCGTTCTTTGAAAGCTTGTTCCACGGTGCTTTCTTATTTTTTGCTGAGTACACATTACCAATTGTCGGATTCGTGCTTTCTTGAAACGCAGTTGCCTTCTTATTGTCATCCAAGATATAGCAAGTGCCCATTGTATTGGATTGTGCAAACGCCTGAATACTATCCAAACTAGTGTATGGTATTGTTCCATACATCCGCGTCTGCACCTTCTCGTCAACGATTCTAAAAATTGGCGAGCTACTAATTCCCTCAAATGCATTTTTATCGTTGATAAAAGTACTTGTTGCAATGGTGACGTGTTTTATGTTTGGACACTTATAAAAAGCATATGCACCGATAGATGTAATGGAACTGTCAATAATTAAGTATTGTGCTGACGAGCTATGCCATGGTCGCTCATACAGTTTCCAGTAATCCACATCTGGAAAATCTCCTGTACCGCAAAGTCGGATAATGTCATCGTCCATATATGCCCTGATATCTGTTCCATCAAGATAATGCCATCCATCGCCAGGGTGTGTCCAAGTGCCAGGTATTGCCTGTTGTGCAGTAGTATCTTCCGTTGCCTGTTCTTCTGTCTCTGTTGTACTATCTTCCGATTCCAATTCTATTGATTCTTCTATTTCTAGGATGTCTTCCATCTCCAATTCATCCGAGACTTCCTCTGTGGTGTCTTCTGACTCCGACGTTTCTTCTAGTTCTTCCAATGTAGTTTCTGTCTCTGATTCTTCCGCTGCTTTTGTTTGAATTTCCAACATAGTAGGAAATGACAATGTTAGTGCTAGCAAAGCTGCCAGTCCTTTATAATATCTCATTCCTCCTCGTTCTCCTTTCTTATATCTTTTGAGTAATTATCGTTGCTGTAATCATGTGCACAACCGCATAAGAACATTGTTGTTTGGTATATATGATTGCCGTAGGAAAGCACAATAGTATTTGCATTCCCTATATCTGTCGTCATTATAACATATTACAACGAGACTTTCCACAGAACTTTTTAAAATTTAAAGCGCCGCCTGAATCCATTCCACAGATTCAGGCGGCTACTTATCTAAGTACTGGACGATTTTTAAAATTAACTGCTGATGAACCATAATATGGCTTTCTGTTAAAAGCAGCCCTTGCCTCTGGAGCGATTCCCCCTGCATTGAGTTCTTTCTCTGTAACTCTTCGATACTCCGGCATCTCATGTTCAACATAGGTGCTTACCATCCGAATCGCACCTTTTGCGCTGACAAAATCCATAGCAATTCCCCCTACAAATACTCTTGAAGAAAGAAAGTAAGAATCTCTTTCTTTATAGCTATATTTATACCACAATATCCCATGATATACAATAGAAATTTGTGTAAATTTTACAAAAAATAGGAATATTTAAGACAGTTTCTACTATTTTATTTCTATTAAGAGAAATTAAATCAGACACTCCGCGCACTGTCCGAAAAAGCGAATATCACCTTCATAAAGAACAAAGCCTACAGCGGTCTTCCTTCCAGTATGATATTTATGTAATTTATACACACAGCACTGCTACTCTGCGTGCACTTCTTGCTTTGTTACTTTTAAACGTTTCCAAAAATTAGTAAATTATGTCTATCCACGGTTAAGTTTCTGTGCTATAATACCGATATAAACATAAAACCAGTATGTACGCTGAAATTGAGTAAGAAAAATTTTTCTTATTTATGCGCCGCCAATATGTCATCCAATAGTATATTTCTTCTGCATCAGCGTGTGCATAAAAGCTGGTGGAAGCCATGGAAGGCGTCATTTTTTTGCAACTATCCGCAAGATATGTGACCTTCGCGGCATTCGTCAAATATCTGTTATACAGTCATTTTGTACATTGATTGCAAAATTTATTTATAGGAAGGAAGGGATACCATATGAGTTTATCAGGAATTGGACATAACAATACAACAGATTTGTATGCTGTTGAGGCAGAAAAAAAAGACAATACTTCTTCAAAGGTTGACACTACAAAGAACGAGGCAGTTGCAGGTACAGAAGAAAAAGAAAAACCGGCTGCCGTTTATGACAAGAGAAAACTATCAGACGAGGACAGAAAGTCTATCGTAGCTCAGCTGAAAGCAGATCAAGAAAAACGCCAGAACCAGTTAACTGACTTAGTACATAGTATGCTTAACACACAGACCAATACATTTGGTGAGGCAAACAATATTTGGCAGTTCCTTGCAAAAGGAAATTATACTGTTGACGCAGCAACACAGAAAAAAGCACAGGAAGCCATCTCCGAGGACGGCTACTGGGGTGTAAAGCAGACTTCCGACCGCATTGTATCTTTCGCCACAGCACTTGCAGGCAACGATTCCAAACAGCTTGAAAAGATGCGTGATGCATTCTTAAAGGGATACGAGAAGGCGGAGAAAACATGGGGCGGCAAGCTTCCTGAAATTTCAAAGAAAACCTATGATGCTGTTCTTGAGAAATTTGATAAATTGATGGAGCCAAAGACTGAAGATAAAGAACCCGCAAAAGACACTGTTACCACAACAGAAGACGGAACAGTAGTAGCAAGAGCACAATAATAAAATCGAGTAGGGAAGGTCTACTTTCCCTACTCTCATTTTTATTTTACAATTAAAAGTTTATCCCCTGCCTTAATCTCATCTTCTGTCAAATTGTTCATCTCCTTAATTCTACCTACACTGACATAATACTTTTTGCCAATTTGCCACAAGGAATCACCTGGCTTGACATAATAAATTGCAAATCCCGGCAGTTTTTCAAGCACATCTGCATCAAGTGGTGTAATACTTAAATCGGTCAAAATATCCTCGCTCTTTGCACTGTAAAGACGCAATTCAATACTCATAGTCCCCCGCCATTCAAACTGTGAACTATCCTTGATACTCACCGTCTGCTGTGGTATCTGAACAGATAGAGAATACTGATCAATCTGTCGTTCATCTACGCCTGAAAGTTCTTTTGCAATTTCAAATGGCACAGTACTCCGCACCGGATAAAGACCTGTGCCACTCTCATTCGATGCATACAGCACTTGCAATTCAATCTCTCCAGAAAGCCGTAACATTCCTTCTTGAAAAACTGTTTCTTCTAGTTTTACGCGCGCGTCACTGTGACACACCTGCAAAATTTTTGGATCTGCATCCTCAATTTTAATACTGCGCGTCAGCTTTTCCTCTGTGTTTAGTTCTGTACAAAGACTGCGAAACTGCTTACTGTCAATCCCTGCCTGCACCTCACAACTCACCCCGTACACATCTGCCACAATAGAGGCGTTTTCCTTCTCATACAGTTTAATTTCTAGCTCAATTGTCATCTCAATTCCAATCAGGCGAAACTCCCCGTCAGAATCTTCTTTCACTGTAATTTCTTCATGCCCTGCCTCATACGTAACATCAGCAATCATACCTTCTCTGCTATTCTGACATTCCACCGAACCATTAAATGGAATCATTGTCTCATACCAATTAATTCTGCCAGAAGCATCCTCTCGATATACAATAAACAGACTGATCTCTCCTGTAATTCCAAGTTTCTCATCCATTGGACGAAAACTAATACTGCTAATCTGCGCATTTTTCCACAAGGCAGCACCGACATCTGGCATTCCAGCCGGCAGGCGAGTCTCCTCGTGAACGCGCAGCAAATCTCGCTTTTTTACAATTGTCTCCAGAAAATCCATGCTCTTTTTACGATATTCTAGTTTCTCAAGCTCGGAGTCTCCTGAATTATCAAGCTCGACACACAATTCTTCTGCAATGCTTTCCTCCACTCTAGGCTCAAGTGATATTACAGCCTGAATGCTAAGTTTTCTTGAGTTGATAATATGTACTCGCATATCATCCAAACTCGTCTTGCAAATCACCCTGTCTTGCCCTTCCAGTTTGTCGAGATAGATTTCCTCCATAAAAGGAATATCTCCTTCCATTCCAGCAAGTGATTTGTCCTCGCTCTCTGTCTGATACAAAAGTTGATAACACAGACGCCCTTTTACCCAGATTTTATTCATTCCGGTCTTAATCTCATCAACCTTAATCTTTCCACAGTCATAAATCACTTTCGCGACATCTGGTTTTGCATCAGACACATTAATATCCGTCTCCAATGGTACTTGCAATAACGCTTTTGATTTTATCCGTTCTGTATGGATATTTTTCTTCATTAATTCCATATAAAAACCTCCCAACAGCGTACACGCTCTAGTAAAATGTATGCTGTGGGAGGACTTGTTATGACTTTTTTTATTTTACAGTTCCGATTATCTGTGTCAAATCTTTAATATCATATTGACGCATATACTCCTCAATACCTTTTATCACCTCGATTGTCGTGTAGGGATTAACAAAATTCATGGCACCGATAGCAACACCCGTCGCACCTGCCAGCAAAAATTCAATTGCATCCTCTGCACATGCAATCCCCCCCATCCCTATAATAGGGATCTTTACAGCATTTGCCACCTGATAAACCATACGTACTGCAACAGGCTTAATTGCAGGTCCAGACAGCCCGCCAGTCTTATTTGCGAGTGCAAAGGTTCTTTTATGAATATCAATCTTCATTCCAGTAATGGTGTTAATCAGAGAGAGCGCATCACTTCCAGCCGCCTCTGCCGCTTTCGCCATCTCTGTAATATCTGTTACATTGGGCGACAGTTTCATAATAATTGGCTGTTTTGCTTTTGCTTTTATTTCTTTTGTGATATCAAAAAGACATTTTGGGTCTTGCCCAAAGGCAATCCCACCATGTTTTACATTGGGACAAGAAACATTAATCTCAAGCATATCAACCGGCTGATCTGCCAGCTTTTCCACAACTTCCACATAATCTGACACAGACCGTCCACAAACATTCACAATCATCCTTGTATCATACTGTTTTAAAAATGGGATATCTCGCTCAATAAACACATCAATTCCTGGATTTTGCAGTCCAATTGCATTGAGCATTCCACCATAAGTCTCCTGCACACGCGGCGTCGGATTTCCCTCCCACGGCACATTTGCAACGCCCTTTGTCACAACTGCACCCAGACAATTTAAATCAACAAATTCTGCGTATTCCATACCTGAACCAAATGTTCCTGATGCTGTCATCACTGGATTTTTAAATGGAACACCTGCTATTGTAATTTTTGTATTCAATTCTACTCCTCCAATATTATAAAACTCTATTTATTCGTGTCATAAAACGCTTGTCCTTGGCGTTTTTTGGTGTAAGACTTAGTAAACTTAAATCTCAACATCCTCCGCATTATAAACAGGACCATCTGTACAAATCCGCGCATTGTTCACATGAGAATGGTGATCAACTTCTTTTGTTTTCACAACGCAGCCAAGACATGCGCCGACACCACATGCCATTCGTTCCTCCAAAGAAAGGTATGCCTCAATATCTTTTTTGGCTGCATACTGTTTTATTGCCCGCAGCATTGGCATAGGACCACAAGCAAAAATGATATCTGCCACAATCTTTTCTTCCTCAATCACATTCATAACGTTTCCCTTTGTTCCAACGCTACCATCTTCTGTCGCCACATGAACTGCCGCATATTTTTGCAAATCCTCTGCCAAAAACAGTTCTTTGTCCCGATAACCGACAATCACATCAACAGATGTCGTATTTTTAACTGCCTTTGCGACCGCTAGCATGGGTGGAATTCCGATTCCGCCGCCCATCAGAAAAAGGCGTTTTCCCTCTGCTTTTTCCAGTGGAAAACCATTTCCGAGCGTTCCGAGAATATCCACTCGGTGGCCTGTTTTGTACCTTGAAAATTCCGCTGTTCCCTTTCCTGCCACACGATATACAATGCGCAGACGACTGTTTGTGATATCGGTCTCGCAGATGCTGATTGGCCGCGGCAAAAGTGCTGACTTGTCCTGCGTATATACACTGATAAACTGCCCTGGTTTTGCCTGACTCGCTAACGTGGTATTGATCCACATATCGTAGATTCCCGGCGCAATCTGTTGCTGTTTGTAAACTCTGGCGGATTCTTTTTTTTTCTGTTCCATGTCACCATTCCTTTCCTTGTTATCAACATTATAATATTCTTATCATATCACAAATTAAAAAAAGGAATCAATATATTCTTATTTTATCTACAAAAAGTCAAAAAGGGCACTATCCAAAAATAGCGCCCAAAATTATTTTATATATTTTATGCCAAGAATGTTTTCACTTGCTCATATACGCCTTTTGCATCAAGTTTGTATTTCTCAACAAGCGCTGCGGCAGAGCCCGACTCGCCAAATACGTCTTGCATACCAATCTTGCAGACAGGCACAGGATACGATTTGCAAAGCGCATCACAGACTGCACTGCCCAATCCACCAATCACAGAATGTTCTTCCGCAGTAACCACTTTTCCAGTCTTCTTTGCAGAATTGACAATAATCTCCTCGTCGAGTGGCTTAATCGTACAAATATTGATTACTTCTGCATGAATACCATCTTTCTCAAGCATTTCAGCCGCGCCAAGTGCAGAATCCACACAGATTCCAGTCGCTACTATTGTCACATCTGTGCCCTCTTTCACAACTGTACCTTTGCCAATCTCAAACTTATAATCTGGTCTATCATTGATAACGGGAACAGCCGCACGACCAAAGCGAATATAAACAGGTCCCTCGTATGCTACTGCTGCGCGCACTGCCGCCTTTGCCTCAATATCATCTGCCGGACACATCACAACCATTCCAGGAATCGTGCGCATTAAAGCAATATCTTCGTTACACTGATGAGACGCCCCGTCCTCTCCAACTGTAATACCAGCATGTGTCGCCCCAATCTTTACATTTAAGTGCGGATATCCAATCGAATTTCTCACTTGCTCAAAGGCGCGCCCTGCAGCAAACATTGCAAAGGAACTCATAAATGGAATCTTGCCTGCAAGTGATAATCCAGCAGCCACACCTGCCATATTGCACTCTGCGATTCCACAATCAATATGTCTTTCTGGAAACGCTTTCTTAAATACTCCCGTCTTGGTTGCCTCCGCAAGGTCAGCATCCAGAACAACTAAATTTGGATTCTCTTTTCCAATCTCAACAAGAGCATTTCCATAGCTCTCTCTTGTTGCTATTTTTGAAACGACTTTGTTCGTTTTTACATCTGCCATTTTTTTCTCCTTTCCGCGCCTATGCCAACTGTTGTGCGATCTTCTCTAAATCTGCCATAGCGGCTGCATACTCCTCATCATTTGGCGCTTTGCCATGCCAACCCACATTTCCTTCCATAAATGATACACCTTTGCCCTTTAATGAATGTGCAATAATTGCTGTTGGCATACCCTTTGTCTCTCTTGCCTCTTTGAATGCAGCGCGAATTTTATCAAAATCATGTGCATCATCCAAATTGATTACATGAAAATTAAATGCCTCAAATTTTTTATCAATTGGATATGGCGAACACACATCCTCAATTTTGCCATCAATCTGCAAACCATTGTTGTCCACAATCACGCAAAGATTATCAAGTTTTCTATGTCCTGCAAACATAGAAGCCTCCCAAACTTGTCCTTCTTCAATCTCACCATCACCGAGAAGTGTATATACACGGTAATCTGCATTGGACATCTTTGCACCCAGTGCCATACCACACGCTACCGAAATTCCTTGTCCAAGCGATCCTGATGACATGTCAACACCTGGTATATGCTGCATACAAGGATGTCCTTGCAGATAAGAACCAAGCTTTCTCAATGTCACCAAATCTTCCACTGGAAAATATCCACGATTTGCAAGGGCGGAATAAAGTCCTGGCGCCGTGTGTCCTTTTGAGAGAACAAAACGGTCTCTGTCTGCTTTTTTCGGGTCCTTTGGGTCAATGTTCATCTCCTCAAAATAAAGAAACGTATAGATATCTGCCGCGGAAAGCGAACCACCCGGATGCCCTGCTTTTGCAGCATGAACCCCTGTCACAATCCCCTTACGAACTTCATTTGCCATTTTTTGAAGCTCCAAATTTGTCATTGTTTTTTCCTCCAATCAATATACTTGAGCGGTCTCGGAAACTCTTTAAGCCCGAATTTCCGCTCTTTTTTCATGTTCT
>ERZ778515.285-NODE-285-length-44960-cov-9.614007_pt1 | contig 44960 bp, 31 predicted proteins | sample MGYA00510343_ERZ778515 | MGnify/ENA primary metagenome ERZ778515 (study PRJEB29527, sample SAMN07138965) | mouse gut metagenome | material: feces | host: mouse | place: China:Nanjing | collected 2016-01-25 ...
CGGCATCGTGCCGGGCCGGTCTTGTTGATATGAATATCTTTTACTGAGCCATGAACTTGGCCGACTTGCTGTTGCCGTCGTTGTCAGTCACCTTGACGATCACCACGCCCTTGTAGCCGTTGAGCGGGAATTCGCCCATGCCCTGACCCTTTGCAGAGAGGATTGCGGAGCCGGCGATGTCGTAGGCAGTGACATTATAGTCGCCTGCGGCGTTGACAATGATTTTGCCGTCGATTACAGCCACACCTGTAAGCGGGCTTACGCCATCAGTGATAGACTCAACGCCGTTGAAGCCGTTGGTCTCGCCGTTGATGCTGACGATGTTGGCATTAATCACGCGTCGTGTTCCCGAGTCAAGAATCAGAACAGCCACATTGCAGTTGTCGGGATTCTCGATGTAAGAGGGGAGCGTGATGTCGAAAGCAGCCTCAAAAGTCTCGTCGGCCTTCATCTGAGCCGGGAAGAGACCTGCGGTGCCGTTGTAGGTTGTGCCCCATGTGGCGCGTGCCACAGAGTGAGCCTCCACGGGAGCCACTGTCGGCTTGCCGTATTTGCCGCCTGCACCCCATTCGCCGAGGTCGGTGTCAGTCACGCTTGAGAGGTAGTTCTTCTGATAAGTCACCAGACCGTTCTCTACCACTACAGCGAATACATTGTAAGTGGCGCGGTGCTGGTTGAGAGCGTTGGTCACCTGAACTTTCACGTGAACATTGTCGTCTTTCTGCTCCGACTTGAGTTCTACGGCGATTTCAGCCGGTTCCTCATAGCGAGAGCGGAAGATGTCGAGCCAGAGGCGCTCATCCTTGCCGGTAGACTCGTTGATGATACCGGTGCCGGAGAAACGGTAGTCGGCGTCAGCCGTCTGAATCATCGGGTAGCCTGTCTCAGTGCGGTCGATGATAGCCGAGGGAGCACCGAGGGGATCGAGGCCGAGGTACTGGCTGTAGGCGCCCTGGTTGGAGCCGAGACGGTCGTTCTGATATGTGCGGATAGTGACAGGAATCATCACGTTGGGATAGAGCGACTCGATGTTCTCCATGCCACGGATGCCGAGCGGGCAGTTGCCGCACTCAGAGCCGGTGTACTCCTCGAGCACGATGCGCCGTGTGGGCTGGAACGTGAGATTCTCCACCTGGCCGGTGAGGATTGATTTTTCACCGCCGTCGAGACTGACCTCCACGCGGTACTGGTTGCTTTCGCCCTTGGTCAGGGGGAAGAGCTTCTCAAAGCTGAAGTCGTAGGACGAACCCTTGGTCAGAGAGAGACCGGACTCGCTGATGCGGTCGATTTCAGTGCCCTCCTTGTCAGTGAGCACGAGTTCAATCGAAGAATATGTCTCGAACTCGCTTGAGAAGAGCATATTGCCCTCGATTTTGACAGCGTCCTGATTTATTACTCGAGCCGGAGTCTCGAAGGTGGTGTAGTAGTCCATCTCATGCACCACGTGGATGTTGTCGATAAAGATGGCGCTCTGGTCTTCATTCTCGTTGACGAATGCGATATAGAGAGGCTTCTTGGCGTAATCCTTCAGGTCGTAGGTATAAGTAGTCCAGTCGCCGGCGAGATTCTCCTCACTTGCGCCGGGGCTGAGTTTCTCGTGGAACACCTTTGTGCCGTTGGCGCGGATGTCTTTGATTAAATCGGCGGTAAGAGTATTGTAGATGTTCTCGCTTGAGTAGAGGTATACATCAAGGTAGTCATCCATACCGGTCATATAGCTCTGTGCGTCAAACTCGAGATAGCAGTTCTCATCCGGGATGAAGAGCTGTGCGGACACCAGCCAGTCGTCAGACTTGCCTGCGGGAGAGTACATGGAGTGAGAAGCGAAAGCCATGTCTTTGCTTTCATTGTCACGCACGATAAACCAGGGGAGGTCCTTGGTGAAACCCCAGCTTGCGGGCACTGCGTCGGGATTGAGGCGGTCGCCGTCGTAGAGCATTATCTGAGAGTATTCGTCGCAGTTCTCCTCAAAGATGTACTTGTCTTCGGGTTTGATTTCACGGATATAGCTGCCGTGATAAGTGATAGTGATTTCCTCATTGGCGCCGCCACCGGAGATGTCGGTAAACGATTTGGCGGGAATCACCAGATGATAGTCCGAACCATCGGCGAGCTGCACACCCGAAGTGGGGAACACAAGGGCCTTGTTGCCGCCTACGCTGAGGTTCATCAGGCAGTAGGGGGAAGTGGCGTCATTGACATAGAGATAGGCCTGCGCGCCTTCCACGAGCTTAAGCTCGGCATCAAATGTGAGCACCACGGGGTTGGTCGAGGCGTCGAGCATCGATACATATGCGTCATCGGCAGGCACAGCCTGAGTCATCTGCACAGGGACGTTGGCACGGCCCATGTAGTTGATTTTGATTTCTTCGTTGGCCTGATCGGCGTCGCCTTCAATCTGCACGGTGCCGGCGGGCACGGTCAGAGTGTATTCCTTGCCGTCGGAGAGATTGCGTGAGCGGAAGTTGATGATAAGCTTCTTGCCGTCGACCACCACACCGTTCTGGGCCACGGGCGAGTAAGACTCTCCGTCGGCAGTGGTGAGAGTGATGCCCGCACCGTCGCCGCGGAGTGCGAGGTCGCGGTCGAAGTTGATTGTGATTGTGGAGAGACGCGATATCTTCACACCTGCGGCGGGAGTGGCGCTGTAGTTGCCCAGTAGCTTCACCCGTTTTGCAGCCTCCGAGAGGGGTTCGGGGAGACGGAGCACATAGGTGCCCACCGTATTGGGAAGCATGATTATGGTCATGCCGTCGTCCGACAGACACAGGGGCTTGCCAGTGTTGGAATAGCCGGTGATGGTGTTGTAGTCGTAGTGATAGACCTGAGAGAAGATCTGGTCGAGCGTGATGAAGTATTTGCCCGAGCGCACCACGCAGGTCGCATAGGGGTTCTCTGCGGGAGTGGCTCCATATACTGTGCCGTCATTGCCGATAGAGAAACCGGAGATGTCGGAGTCTGAGGTCTCGCCGTAAAGTTCGAACTCCTTGGTCTTCACATTATAGCGGAAGGGAGTGTATCCCTCGTCGGCCCATTCGCTGCCGGCGATGGGATGCACCATGTAGGCGCGTCCGGTGACCCATTCGCCATTGTTTGATATTGAAGGAGAATCGACAAAGTAAAGATCTTGCACATCGGGCACCCAGTCCTTGTCGGCATAATCGGTGAAGCCAATCATATCGTAGGTCTGAGTCTCGCGGTCGTAGACATAGCAGCAGAGAGCTGCGGGATATACATAAGACTGCGATATCTCACCGAGCAGATAGCGTCCGTCGGGCGACAAGCCGTACAGTACATTCATTTTCTGATCCAGATGCGTCATGTCGAGCACCGGAAGATTGGGGAGGTCGATACGTTTGCCTGTCGTGAGGTCATACATCATCGGAGACGCCTTGAACCGGTCCTTGGAGGATGTGTAATATCCCACGGCATAACGTCCGTCGGGAGTGACGGCGTTGAAACGACCGAGGTCCATACCTGCTTCGAGATCGACATTCTGCCAGCCCTTATCCTTGGTCCAGAAGCCGGGGATGCCATTGAACTCGCCTACCACGACACATCCATCATTGGAGATGTCGCTTACACCAGACAGTCCGGAAGAGTGGCTGATGGGAGTCTGCTCGTAATTCTCCATATTGTAGATTACGCCGCCGATGGGGCGGAGGTCACCGTCGGTGACACTGCCGGTCTCCGACACAGCCCACTTGCCATTATCGGAGATCTGCTGAAGGATAATCGATTTACCCTGGATGGGGTGCTCGACAACCGGCATATCGGCTGCTGTGACAGTAAGCCCGGAGAGGGTCATGGCAGCAGCAGAGAGATAAGTCAGAATCTTCATTCTATATAGATGTTAGATGTAAAAAACTGTTACGTTGTTTTCTCCGCCATCCTCTTTATAATGTGAAATAATAAAAAGGAGTCAGTCCGCATATGTCCCTCTGGCGAGGCTTCTCATTTTGCCATATGAAAGTGATTATGTCATTTCCATTGGCCATTGAGTCAAAATGTGGTTGACAAGCGGTGTTTAAAATGGGTTAAAAATAACTAAATGGTAGAAAAATCCTTGGTTTGTTTGGTATGGAACGTTATTCTACTGGCACAAAATTAGTAAAAACTTTCGTATCACAATGCAGTACCACTGTTTTTTTACTTTTTTTAAAGTATTTTTTTTAGCTATTCCGAATTTAACACTTATCTTTGCGTTCGGAATCGTGCTCTTCGCGTAGACAGGATTTCGCGTCGGGCGACTGGACGCCCGGCTTCTGCCAGTGATAATACAACCAAATAAAAAAGATATGAAGAAAATCTTTACTACACTTGCAGCCGCGCTGATGGTGGCTGTCTCGGCCAATGCCGCTATCACCGTGACCAACAACGAAGGGGAATCTCTGGAGAACGGCGCCGTAATCACGCTCGGCGACAGCGACTTCCACCTCAACGAGCAACTTCTTTCATTAGGCTTGTACCAGTGGTCGGCCGAGTATGCTCCTATGGTAAAGAGCTCGAGCAACGTGCATTTTTACGTAGAACTAACCAATTCATTAATTCAGTTCTGCCCCACCGGCAACTGCTTCAACCCCACTCAGGATGGCGACAAGTATGTGATTGACGTGGATTATGACGAATTGGAGTTTGCTGCCAATCTGCACCTCAACTATATGTCCGAGACTCTGCCCCAAGCCTCTGAGACAGCAGTAATCAACATCACCAACAAGGAAGGCGATTCATTCACCTACACGGTGAATTTCGTGACAACCGACAGCGGTGTCGATGAAATCATGACCTCATCAGCCAATATCGCCGGCATCTACGACCTTCAGGGACGTCGCGTGCGCGATGACTACCGTGGCGTGGCTATCGTGGTATACGACAACGGCAAAGCCGTAAAGCAGGTGATTAAATAAGTAATTGTTCAGATTTAACCGACTTCAAAATTTGAACACTCAATTACCGCAAATCTTATAGAACCGCATAATAAATCCGCCGGGTCACAATCGTGGCCCGGCGGATTTATTATGCAGATGCGTCATGCCATCATGCAGCCTCCGGCCGTGTGGCTTAAGCCGGATAGCGGGGCCGGAGACCGGACGCGTCAATGCGCGTCAAGCCAGTTGGAGGCTACTCCGGCCTCGGCCGTGAGAGGCACGTGCCCTGACCAGGCCCCGGCCATAAGGCGCTCCACAAGCGGCTGGAGCACCGGAAGCTCATCGGGCACAACATCGAAATTCAACTCATCGTGCACCTGCATTATCATCTTCGACTTCAGCCCGAGACGCTGCATCTCCGAGTGGATGCTGATCATGGCCCGCTTTATGATATCGGCCGCAGTGCCCTGTATCGGGGCATTCACGGCATTGCGCTCGGCGTAGCCGCGCACCACAGGATTCTTGCTATTGATATCCGGCAGACGTCGCTTGCGCCCGAAGCGCGTTATGGCATACTCATTTTCGCGCGCGGCCTCGATTGAATCCGACATATACTTGCGGATAGTGTGGAAACTCTCGAAGTAATTGTCGATAAGATTCTTGGCCTCGGCCCGTGGAATTGCCAGACGCGATGCCAGACCGAAGGCCGAAATGCCGTAGAGTATGCCGAAATTGGCGGTCTTCGCCTTGCGGCGCTCATCTGCGGTGACGTCATCCGGAGAGGCCTTATGGAATATTCTGGCCGCCGTTATGGCGTGGATATCCTTCCCGGATGCGAAGGCATCGATCATGGTCCCGTCGGCTGCGAAGTCGGCCACAAGACGCAGCTCAATCTGCGAATAATCGGCCGAAAGGAAGAGATTGCCCGGCGAGGGGATGAACGCCCGGCGTATCTCGCGCCCCACATCCTCGCGCACCGGGATATTCTGCAGATTTGGATTGGAGGAGGATATGCGCCCGGTGGAGGTGACGGTCTGGTTATAGTTGGTGTGCACACGCCCTGTGGCCGGATTGATGGCTGCCGGGAGGGCGGTGAGGTAGGTGGAGAGCAGTTTCTTCAGCTGGCGGTACTCTAATATTTTACCGACGATGGGATGCTTGTGGGCCACCTTCTCAAGAATCTCTTCCGATGTGGAGTATTGTCCCGTCTTGGTGCGTTTGGCCTTGTCGTCGAGTTTAAGACGGTCGAAGAGAATCTCACCAACCTGCGACGGCGAACCGATATTAAATACCTCGCCGGCCAGAGAATGTATCTCCTCTTCAAGAGCGGAAAGCTTCGCATCCATCGATGCGGCGGCATCATTAAGAGCCTTAACGTCGATGCAGACGCCTGTGAGTTCCATATCTGCGAGCACCGGCACGAGCGGCACTTCAATCTCATCGTAGACACCATCCAGGCGCTCTGCCCTGAGTTGCTTTTCAAGGCGGGGACGCATCCGGAGTATGGCGAAGGCCCTCTGTGCCGCCGCCGCCGCAATGGCCAAGGCATCGGCAGGCTGCGGAGCCGGGGCTGATTTGCCGCCTCGGCGTCTGGGCGTCAGTTCGGGCATAGGGAGAAGTGCGATGTCGAGCAGACCGGATGCCAGCAGGTCAAGCGAATGGCGCTGATCTGGCTGCAGCAGATAGTGTGCCAGAGTGACATCATAGAAATTGCACAATGCCGGGGTGTGGCCATCGCGCTGCAGCGCAGCCATGACATAGAGCAGTTTTGAGGCATCGGTGACTTTGCGGATATCCGGCCGGGCCAGAATGTCGAGCAGGCAGGTCTGGGCGTCGCCACAGGCGGCGTCAAGATACCATACCTTCCCGTCGGCCATAGCCACTGCCGTCCCGACCCATCGGCATGTGACATCATTGTCGCCTTCGGTGACTGCGAATACCCCCACTTCCCTTTCAGGCATCACGGCTTCCTGAAGACGGCGCAGCGCATCGGCTGAATCCACAATCACCGGCTCCGACGGTGTGGCCGGAAGCGGAATGTCAGCCACTTCGTAGGCAGAAGCCGTGTCGGATTCATTGTCGAAGTCAAAGAGAGACGAGGGGAAAGACGTGGATTCAGACTGAGAACTCCCGGCTTTGGCGTCAGAGGGTTCGGATATCGACTTGGCAGGGGCATCGGAACCGGTCACGCCGATGCGGCGCCGCACCCTGTCGGCGAGCTGGCGGAATTCCAGACGGTCGAATATCTCCATCAGCCGGTCGAGGTCAGGCTCTTTCCGTATCAGCGACTCCGGGTCGGCCCCGACAGGGACATCTGTGCGGATAGTGGCCAGGAATTTTGAGAAACGAATCTGTTCGGCGTTTTCCTCTATTTTCTTGCGCAGAGCCCCCTTGAGGCGGTCGGTCTGGTCGAGAAGCTGCTCCACTGAGTCGAATTCGGCGATTAGCTTCGCCGCCGTTTTCTCCCCCACACCCGGACATCCGGGGATATTGTCGATTTTATCGCCCATCAGTGCCAGAAGGTCGATCACCTGCGAAGTCCGGCTTATGCCGTAGCGCTCGCAGATCTCCTTCTCGCCGCGCAATTCGAAGTCCTGCCCGCGGTAGGCCGGTTTGTACTGTATCACCGATTGGCTTACGAGCTGCCCGAAGTCCTTGTCGGGGGTCATCATATAGGTTGTGAATCCTTCAGCCTCGGCACGCCGTGCCATTGTGCCGATCACATCGTCGGCCTCGAAATCAGGCACTTCAAGTATCGGGATATTGTAGGCGCGTATGATATCCTTGATTATAGGCACGGATATTTTGATATCCTCGGGAGTCGCCTCACGTTCACCCTTGTAGTCGGCGAAGGCACGGGAACGGAACGTGGGTCCGGCCGGGTCGAAACAGATGGCAATATGCGATGGATTCTCCTTGCGCAGAATTTCTTCGAGGGTATTGACGAAACCGAAGATAGCTGACGTGTTAAGCCCGTCGCGAGTGATTCGCGGAGCTTTTATAAGGGCGTAGTATGCACGGAAGATGAGTGCGTAGGCATCGAGTAGGAACAGTCTGTTTTCCATATTCTTATTCGGTTTTAGGCTTCTTTTGAGCCGGGCGGTGGCAGCTTCGCAGGAGAGAAGTGCTGCATCGGTGCAAAGAAGTGATCAGTGGAGAAGAGATGCTGAGGGGGCGTAAAAACGGAGAAAGGAGGAAGTGCTGGTAGTGGGGGGGGAGAATGGAGAAGGGAGAGAATCAGATATCATCGAAGAGAGTGGGCTGGCATGGCTTGTAGCTGCGGCGGTGATGAGGGGTGAGCCCGAGGCGCAGTATCGCTTCGCGATGCTCGCGGGTGGGGTATCCCATGTTGCGTTCCCATCCGTAGCCGGGGAAGCGGTCGGCAAGACGTCGCATATAGGCGTCGCGGTAGGTTTTGGCTAAAATCGACGCTGCGGCGATGCTCATGTATGTGGCGTCGCCATGCACTACGGTCGAGTAAGGTATCCCCCTGTAGGGTGAGAATTTATTGCCGTCGACGAGTATATGCTCCGGTACGGCCTTCTCGCCTCCGGTGATTTCGGGAATGTTGGGGTATGGAGAAGGGAAAATGCGTAGCCATTTCAGTCGGTCGAGAGCCCGTTGCATTCCGGTGATTGAGGCGCGTAATATGTTTATACGGTCAATCTCCTGAGGCCCCACCATCACCACGCTCCAAGCCAGAGCCTCATCCTCAATTATCGGACGTAGCTGCTCGCGTGTGACTTCGGAGAGCTGCTTGGAGTCATTTAGCAGTTCGCATTCGAAGTCGGGAGGGAGAATGACGGCAGCGCAGGCCACAGGTCCGCAGAGGCATCCTCGTCCGGCCTCGTCGCATCCTGCTTCGGCCACACCCTGATGCATATAGGGTAGGAGGCTCATCGGTCGCGTGCGATTATGAATTCGAAAAGGTCGGCGAAAGCGCGGCGCCATTCCGAATCGGGATAATTCTCAAGTATGGTGTTTCCCCGGCGTTGCAGCCTACGCATATATTCGAATGCATAGTCGATTCCACCTTCAGCTTTTGCAAACTCCACAAGAGTATCGATTTCTTCGGTCGAGAGGTCGCCCCGGCGTATTAGTCCGCGCATTTTTTCGGCGCGACAGGAAGTAGAGTCGGCGCGCATGGCGTAGAGCAGGGGCAGCGACACTTTCCCTTCGCGCAGGTCGTTGCCGGTGGGCTTGCCTATGCGGGGGTCGTCGAAATAGTCGAATATGTCATCGCGTATCTGGAATGCGATTCCGAGCAATTCGGCGTAATCCACCATCGGAGCGATCTGTGCGTCGGATGCTCCGGCAGTCTGAGCCCCCATTCTGACACAGTTCATGAACAGAGACGCCGTCTTTTTTCGGATCATGTCGATATAGCTCTGCTCATCAAGATTGTGGTCGCGGGCATTGCATATCTGGTCTACTTCGCCGAGCGAGAGTTCCTTCCCGAGAGCCGAGAGCGCGGATATCACGGCGAGATGGCCGGTGCGTATCCCGGCGGCAAGGGCATTGCTGACGAAGAAATCGCCTACGAGCACAGCGAGATGGTTTCCCCACACGGCATTGACCGTATCGACACCTCTTCTCAGTAGCGTCTCATCGACCACATCATCATGTATGAGCGAGGCGTTGTGGAGCATTTCGAGTGCGGCTCCGGCATGTAGGGTGTCGTCGTTGACACCGCCGAAGAACCGGGCACTGAGCATTACGAGCAGAGGGCGTATCTGTTTCCCTTTTACGGAGAGATAGCTCTCGACGATACGGTTCATCAGCTCGTTGGGTGTGGCCAGATGGGAGCGCATGATTTCATTCATGCGTTCGAGATCGGGGGCCAGACGGTTTATTATATGGTCGAAGTGCTGCATCAGAGTGCAAAAATAGCAATAATTCTGCAATCGCGGGCTATCAGGCCGTTGAAAAATGGCAGTAAGAGGGGAAAAACGGGTTTCGACGGGTGCGGCGGCTGCCATCGGCCGTCGATGTCAGCGCATTCCCCACAGTAATTTATGTCGCAGAGTGTCGGCAAAGGAGTCGTCGCGGCGGCGTATGACGCGTGGCGCGAAATCGGCTCTTGTGACGGTGATGGCCGACCCTTCGGGCATCAGGAACGACACCCCGTCGAGACTGACGCGGTAGCGGGGTGATCGCGAGGTGGTGCGCGCCCGCACCACACTGTCGCCCGATGCCACGACCGGACGCGCGGTCAGCGTGTGCGGAGCGATTGGAGCCAGGCATATGACGTCGAGGTCGGGAAACAGTATCGGGCCACCGGCCGAAAGATTGTATCCGGTCGAGCCGGTGGGGGTGGATATCAGCAGGCCGTCGGCCAGATAGTCGGCAAGGTAGTTGCCGGAGAGTCCGACGTTGACGCTTATCATTGACGCTGTCTCTTCTTTAAGAATCGCCACTTCGTTGAGGGCATATGGCAGGCGTGGCAGCAGATTGCGGTCGGCCTCATCGACATCCACCCGCAGAGCCATGCGTGATTCCACTTCGGCATCTCCGTCGAGCAGCATCTGTGTCAGCATCTCTGTCTCGGCCGGGTCGTAGCCTGAGAGAAACCCGAGATGCCCCGTATTGATGCCGAGGACCGGAGTGCGGAGCCGTCCTATCCAGCGGGCGGTGCGCAGGAAAGTGCCGTCGCCCCCTATGCTGATGGCAGCTCCGGCATCGGCCGGAGGCTCATCTACAGACTCACAGGGAGCTGTCGCTATGCCGTGGGATGCGAGATAAGAGGCGAAACGCCTTTCCACGGCAAGCCGGATGCCTCGGTTGCGCAGGGTGTCGAGCAGATGGCGGATATGGTGCAGATAGTCGGCCTGATGTGTGTTGCCGGCTATGGTGAGGAGTCTTACCGGTTCAAGTCTTGGCATATATATTTTCGATTCGTCGGATGAAGTGTGGCCATGCCAGAGATTCGGCATAGCGTCGGGCCGCAGCCTCCCCCATGCGTTGGCGCAGCTCTTTGTCGGCATATAGTGTGCGCATAGCCTCGGCGAGCGCGCGTGGATCGGACGTGGGCACCTCGATGGCCTCCAGTCCCGGGGTGAGATATTCCCCCTGGGCGCCGTTGAATGTGCATATCTGCGGGCGCCCGGCGGCCATGTATTCAAGATTGGCCATGCCGAAGGCTTCGGGCACCGACGACGGTAGCACACCGAAGTGGCATCCCGGGATAAGGCTTGCCGGGTCGGCCGGATTGCGGCTCCAGTCGATGGAGTCCATCACGCCGAGCGAGATGGCTGTGCGGCGCAGAGTGTCGGCATAATCGGGGTCGCCGGTGCCGGCGATTCGCAGACGCATACGGGTGTCGCGCAGATGTGTCATGGCGTGAATCAGCGTGTCGAGCCCTTTGCCGTGGCGCAGTGTGCCGTGATACATGGCCGTGATGGCGCCCCGCTGCGGCTCGGCCGTGGGCGCGGGGATATTGCTGCGGCTGTTGTAGGCCACGTATAGGCGGGCCGTGTCGAGCGGATAGCGCCCGTGCGGCCACGTGCTGAGGAATTCGCGGCGCGAAAATTCCGACACGAATATGTGCGCGTCAACGTGGCGGTAGATAAACCGTCGCAGCATATTGTCTTTTGCCGGTTCGGAGATATGGCGTGTCACGATGATGCGCACATCCGAGCGCCCGGCCATCCGCCGGGCCAGTATGGCGGTCAGAGCGTCGCGGTAGCGGTGGACGTGCACCACCGTCGCTCCCCTCTCGCCGGCCTCGATCAGAGGCCGCAGGGCGAGAGAGGAGAATAGGTCGGGGTAGTCGCGCAACGGGGCGTGGCGTAATGGCACTCCGGCCTCGGCAAACTGTGAGTCGACGGCCTTTGCGTCGCGGGTGAGGGCCACTACATCGCTCCCCGCCTCCACGTAGTGGCGGCAGATGTCGAGTGCGTAGCGCTGAGCGCCTCCCATCGAGTTGCCGTGTACGATGTGTATGATGCGCATCCTGATGCAGATGTATATATTGGTAGGAATATAGAGCCTGCCTGAGGGGGGCGGGCAGGTGCGCGCTCAGTTCTTTGCAGTGAGCATCATGCGCAGGTCGACGGCCGGGAGCTGCACGAGCGAGGCTACGAGCTTGTCGACGAGTTTGCCGTGGAATGTCACCATCCCGGCCTGCACGCCGGGCGAACTGAGCAGCATCTTCTCGAATCCCCCCTTGATGGTCATCTCGTCGAAGAAGTTGACCAGCACGTTGCTCATGGCCATTGCCACCGTGCGTGGCACCGACGAAGAGGGGTGCGTGTCCTTGAAATTCATCACGAAGGCCGAATCTTTCATCACCATATTCAGCTTCTTGGGGAATTCGAAGGGGCGTGTGGTGGTGCCCATGATGAGCACATCGGCAGTCTTGCACTTATTGTAGAGCACTCGCGGATGTATGGAGAGAGTGGTCAGCGAGTCGCCGCAGAACTGTCGTGCGGCCTGCAGCACCGACACATCATTGTTGATCAGAGTCACCGATGCTCCGGCTGCGATTGCCGCGCGGGCGGCATAGAAACAATCCTGTCCCTCGCCGATAATCAGCACCTCGCAGGGGTTGATGCCGGCCACACCGGCCAGCAGCACACCCTTTCCGCCACCGAGGTATGAAAGATGCTCCTGGGCATAGAGAATGGCAGCCCGGCCGTCGATTTCATAGATGATATTGGCGAATACCGGGTCGTCATTGAAGGAATACATATTGTCGAACACGGCACACGCTATGTTGCGTTCCAGCAATGCCTTTACGGTGTCTTTGCGGTAGAGCTGCTCGCCCATCATGCACAGCAGGACGGAGCCGGGGCGCATACGCAGTATGTCGTCGGTGCGCAGCGGCACGTAGCTCAACACAATCTTCGATTTCAGAGCCTCCTCCCGGCTTACGATTTTAGCGCCGAATTCGGCATAGGCCTCGTCGGAGAATGAGATGTCGACTCCGGCCCCCTCCTCTATATTGATTTCGATTCCGGCCGAAGTGAGGAGTCCGCACCCTTCGGGTGTCAGCAGGAATCTGGTTTCTTCGTCGTCGGCGTAATTGGCCACGACACCGATGGAATGCTGTCCGTGTTTCTCGGTTGGAGTGATAAGCTTGAGCTCGGGGTCAAGCACATTGATATCAGGGTGATCCATAGCGTGTTGGGGTATTAGTCGGCGCGGATGTGCCGTCATCGTAGTCGGCCCGGAGGAGAGGCGCGGGGTTAAGGGGTGACGTCCCGGCATAGCCGCGTCGGTGGGATTGTGTTGTGTCGGTTATCGTGTTATCGTGTCATCGTGGGGTGATGGTGAAGGTGATTGTGCCGCGGGCGGTGCGTGCTTTGCGCGAGTCGACCGGTTGCCAGCGGGCCTTGCGCGCGGCCTGCTCGCAGGCTGCACGCAACTGCGATGTGCCCCCTCTGGCGGAAGCCGATGTGACCTCTCCGCGCGAATTGACCGTGACGGTGACGGTGACTACCGTCTTGTTGCGTAGTTTCACATCAGGACGCGGGCAGCCGAGGAATTTCCAGCCGTCGGAGTGTCCGGAGATTCCGGTAGAGCTGCCTGTCGAGCCGTCGGAGTTATTGCGTCCGTGAGTCTGTCCGTTGTCGGGCGAGAATGCGCCAGCCGTGCGGCTTTGCGCCTTCTTCACCTCCTTGTCGGTGGCCTTCGGGGGCACGGCCTTCACCGGCGAGGGCTTTGTGGAGGCCACGAGCTTTTCCTTCGGCGGGGCGGGGCGGGGTTGGCCCGTCGGTTCGCTTTTCACCACCGGTCGCGTCTGTTTCGGTTCAGGCACCACTTCAGGCATACCCTGTGCCGGAGCCGCTGCGGCATCCTTCATCAGGCTTTGCTCTTCGCCCGGGTCGAGGAGCATGGGGTCGAGAAAGAGTTCATCCTCCTCCTCATCGGGTACGGTTTCCGGAATCGAGGCCTGGACCGACTGACTGCGGTCGAATCCGATTTCACCCCAGAACAGGAATAGAAACACGCCGAGCGCCACAAGGAGTGTGACTCCGGCGGCTATGAGCGAGTCGCGGCGCGAGGAGCATCCGTCGGCCCGGTCGGCGGCTGTATGTGAGTTGTCGTTATTGCGGTTCATTTGCTTTCAAGAGGTACGGAGCGAGCGCGGGTGGCCAGCACGAGGCGCAGATTGCTTCGGGCGGCCATATCAAGCACATCCACCACATATCCGTAGGGCACGCGCTCATCGGCATAGAGAGCCACGGGGCGGAGTGAGTCGGTCTGCTGGATGGCAGAGAGGCGCGGGGCAAGCTCCTCGAGTTTAATCTCGCGGGGGATGCTGAGCAGTCCGGTAGAGTCGTTGCGGTCTTCCACAAGATAGAGATTGCGCACAGAGTCGACGTATACTTCAGTCTGCGGTTTCAGCGAAGTCTGTTCGCCGCTTTGCGGGAGGTTGACATCGATGGCGGCGGGGTGTATGAGGGTCGAAGTGACCATGAAGAAGATGAGCAGAAGGAAAATCACATCTGTCATCGACGACATGGAGAATGTCTCAAGAGTCGGAAACTGACGTTTTAGTGCCATAAGCTAAGCATGTGTTCGGTTGGTTGCCGGAGCGGCGCGTCGGGCCGGGGACAGCCCTCGTTCGCGTTCCGGCGGCGGGGTGGTGACGGAGAGGAAGTTATGCCGGCTCATTAAGCAGGTCCATGAACTCAATGCTGCGAGCTTCAAGCCGACTCATGACGCGATTGATTCGAGCCACGAGATAGTTGTAGGCGAAGAGGGCGATGATACCCACCACCAGACCGGCCACAGTCGTGACAAGCGCCTGATAGATGCCACCCGAGAGGAGTGTGATGTTGGAGGCCGCCCCGGCCTTTGCCAGGGTGAAGAACGCCTGGATCATACCCACTACGGTGCCGAGGAATCCGAGCATCGGAGCGCCGGCGGCAGTGGTGGATAACCAGGGAAGCCCCTTGCCGAGATTGGAGATTTCGAGATTGCCGGTGTTCTCGATGGCCGCGAGCACATCCTGAGTGGGGCGTCCTATGCGCTGCAGCCCCTTGAGTATGAGGTTGGCATACGGTGTCGATGTATTGCGGCACAGGCGTATGGCGCTTTCGAGGTCGGCCTCATGCACATAGTCGCGTATGCGCTTCATGAAAGTCGGGTCTTCGCGCAGGGCGCGGTTGATTACGATGCAGCGTTCGGTGAATACGTATACGGTGAGCAGCAGCAGCAGGGCGAGTGGAATCATGATATATCCTCCGTCCATTACGAGGCTCCAGAATGTCAGGGTATCCATTGGGTAAGGTAAGGTATAGGTTATATGGGGGAATCGGGTTGTCATTGTTCGGGGGCGCAGGGCCGATGTCGCGCCGGCCTGCGGGGAGTGCCGGTCATTTGCCCAGACAGGCGCGATAGCGTCTGATTGTCTCTCCGATGCCCAGATACAGGGCATCGCAGATAAGGGCGTGGCCGATGCTCACCTCATCGAGTCCGGGCACCATCCGGTGGAAGTATTCCAGATTCTCGAGGCTGAGGTCATGTCCGGCGTTGAGCCCGAGTCCGGCCTCGCATGCGGCCTTGGCGGCTTCGACAAACGGGGTCACAGCGCGCTCCGGGTCGGAGGGGTAGAGGTCGGCGTATGGCTTGGTGTAGAGCTCCACACGGTCGGCGCCTGCTTCGGCGGCGGCGCGTACCTGACGCGGGTCGGCGGCCACGAATATCGAACTGCGGATGCCGGCGCGGCGCAGCCTGTCGCAGATGGCCCTCAGCTCTTCAAGATGAGCCTCCACGTCCCATCCGGAATCGGAGGTGAGCTGTCCCGGCTTGTCGGGCACGAGAGTGGCCTGGGCCGGATGAGCCTCCTCCACGAGGCGCAGGAAATCATCGGAGGGGTAGCCTTCGATATTGAATTCTGTGGTGACGGTGTCCTTGAGTGCGGTCACGTCAGAGCGGCGTATATGCCGTTCGTCGGGGCGCGGATGCACCGTGATGCCTTCGGCGCCAAGCTGCTCGCAGTCGATGGCGAATCTTATCACATCAGGATTGTTTTCGCCACGCGCGTTGCGCAGCGTGGCCACTTTGTTGATATTGACGCTCAGTCGTGTCATGGATAGTTCAGATATAGAAATTGAAGCTGCTTCTCTCCGGCCCCGCCGCAGAGCGGGGAGGAGGAGGGGGAGGGGACAGTGTCGCGGAGCGCGCATGGGATGCGTGACATCCGGAAATTGCCGTGTCCCGAAATTGTCTAACAATCGGGCGGGGCTGAAAAGTTCAGTCAATTTCAGTTTTTTTCGCTAAAGGTTGGGATATTTGGCACGATATTTGTAACTTCGTATCCCGGAACTAATTGTATGCCTAATCCGTTATAGCGGTAAAGGCACTCCCCCTTTCGGGAAGTCTTCAAATTGCAAAACTAATAAAAAATCCTGATAAACTCCCTATTCAGTCGCAAATATGTGGCATGGTATTTTTCGCCGGCTGCAATAACCGGGGCTTGGCGGAGAAATCTGGATAACCAAAGCAGACCATGACAGCCAAAGACGTAATATCGACCCAAAAGAATCTGCCGACGCTCAAGACCGTGGATTCCTCAATGCCGCTTATCGAGGTGCTACCGCATCTGCTCGACGCACCCGGCCGCTTGTTGGGTGTCAGTCATGACGGGGAGATGATGGGGGTAATCGACCAGGGGTCGCTTCTTGAGGGGCTTGGACGCATGATTGCTCCGCGTGACGACAGTTCGGTGCTTGTGGTGGAGTCGGCTCCACAGGATTACAGCGCCTCGCTGCTGGCCCGGGCGGTTGAGGATGTGGATGCCCACCTTGTCGACCTCATATCGCATCCGTCGTCCGACGGGATGCTGCATGTGACACTGCGTGTGCGCACCACCGACCCCACACAGGCCGTGATGAGCCTTGAACGCTACGGCTACCGTGTGCTTGAGTCGGCTCCAGGCGGCGAGGCCGACGCATCGATACTGGCAGAGCGCCTGGCCTCTCTTCAGGCCCTCATAAATGTGTGATAACTAAATGTGTGTGGGGGCGGCCTGACTGCCTCCCCGTCTGACATATGGCATCCCGCCTGAGCGGGATGCAGACAAAGGGAGGCGCCCGGACCCGGGCGCCTCCCTTTGTCTGCATTGTTTTGGCAAGCGTTCTCAATCGGCAGGATAAGAATGCTTATGCTGATATGTCACTTGTCGTAGCGGGCGAAATCTGCCTTAAGCATATCGCCTGTCTCCATGAATGCCTGATGCAGCGCGAAGCTTGCAGAGAGGTTGTGGGGTGTGTGTCCGCCGTTCTTCTCGGCGAGTTTCACATAGTCCCACAGGAGCTCGCGATATGCGGGGTGGGCACAGTTCTCGATGATGGTCTCGGCGCGCTGACGCGGGTCTTTGCCGCGCAGGTCGGCCACACCCTGCTCCGTGACGAGCACCTTGACGGAATGCTCGCTGTGGTCGACGTGACTCACCATAGGCACGATAGCCGAGATGGCGCCGTTCTTCTGCACCGAGGGGCATGAGAAAATCGAGAGATAGGCGTTGCGGCAGAAGTCGGCCGAGCCGCCGATGCCGTTCATCATCTTCGAGCCGAGCACGTGGGTGGAGTTGACGTTGCCGAAGATGTCGGCCTCCAGGGCGGTGTTCATGGCAATCAGCCCCAGTCGGCGCACGATTTCGGGATGATTGGAGATTTCGCCCGGACGCATCAGAATCTTGTCGCGGAAGAAGTCGATATTATCCATGAAATGAAGCATGGCATCGTCGGAGAATGTGAGCGCGCATGTTGAAGCGAACTTACATTTGCCTTCTTCCATCAGAGTCATCACAGCGTCCTGGATAACCTCTGTGTACATTTCGAACTGCGGGATGTCCGGGTCGTTGCCCAGACCGTAGAGCACGGCGTTGGCCACGTTTCCCACACCCGACTGAATCGGGAGGAACTCTTTGGGCATGCGTCCGGTGCGGAGCTGCTCGCCAAGGAAATGGCATACGTTGGCGCCGATGCGCTCGGTCACTTCATCGGATGCAGCGAACGGCTTGATGCTCTCGGAGTCGTTGGAGGGTACGATACCGATGATTTTGGCGGGATCGATTTTCAGAATGGTGCTTCCGATACGGTCGGAAGGCTTATAAATCGGAATCTCGCGGCGGTGGGGGGGATCCAGCGGGATGTAGTTGTCGTGGAACCCGCGGAATGACGTGCGATAGTAAGATGAATACTCAATAATCACCTTTTTGGCCATTCTGGCGATTGTCGGGGCCATGCCCAGACCTGCGCCGAGGATGAACTCGCCGTTGGGCGACATCTCTGTCACCTCGATGATGGCCACGTCAAGGTCTCCGTAGAAGCCGTAGCGCAGATCCTGCGACACGTGGCTCAGGTGGGTGTCGAAGTAGTGTATCGCGCCACGGTTGGCCAGCTTGCGGGCATCAGGATGGCTCTGGTAAGGTGTGCGGATGCCGATGGCTTCGGCACGTGCCAGTTCGCCGTCGACATGATCGTTGGTCGATGCGCCGGTAAACAGGTTGATTTTGAAAGGTTCGCCTTTTTCATGGAGCTCCTTCGCGCGCTTTGCGAGGGCTACAGTTACAACTTTGGGGGTGCCTGAAGCTGTAAAGCCTGAGAACCCCACATTGTCTCCGTTTTTAATGTGGCTGGCAGCTTCCTCTGCCGTAATAAAAGGGATACTCATTTGTAACGATTAGATTTTATTGGTATTTTTGCAAAAGTAATCATTATCTTTGAATCCAAGAATATGAATCAGACCTTTTTTTTACCCCCGACCGATAAAAATTGCACTTTTTTGAAGAAAGTGCGCATCGAGACCTATGGATGCCAGATGAATGTGGCCGATTCAGAGGTCGTGGCGGCCATGATGCAGCTCGCCGGGTACGAGACTGCCGAGGCCGACGACGAGGCGGCCGCAGTGCTGCTCAACACCTGCTCCATCCGCGATAATGCCGAGCAGAAAATCTATTCGCGGCTCGCCTACTGGAATGCGCTGCGCCGGCGTCTGGGACGCAACATCATCATCGGGGTCATCGGCTGTATGGCCGAGCGACTCAAGGAGGAACTCATCGAGAAGCATGGCGTCGACCTCGTGGCCGGACCGGATGCATATCTCGACCTCCCGAATCTCGTGGCCGCCGCCGAAACCGGGCAGAAGGCCATCAATACGGTGCTCTCCACTACGGAAACATACCGCGATGTGATGCCGAAACGTATGGCCGGAGCCGGCGTGGGCGGCTTTATATCCATCATGCGGGGATGCAATAATTTCTGCTCTTACTGCATCGTGCCCTATACACGCGGACGCGAGCGCTCGCGCCATCCGGAGAGCATACTCCACGAACTGGCCGACCTCCGCGCGCGCGGTTTCCGCGAGGCCACACTGCTGGGGCAGAATGTCGACAGTTACCGCCATACCGACGAGGCTACCGGAGAGGTGACCGACTTCCCGGCGCTGCTCCACCTCGTGGCCGAGGCTGCTCCCGACATGCGCATACGCTTCACTACATCCCACCCCAAGGATATGAGCGATGCCACCCTTGAGGCTATGGCGGCCCACGGCAATATCGCGCGCCATATCCATCTGCCGGTGCAGAGCGGCAGCAATGCCGTGCTGAAGTCGATGAACCGGAAGTATACCCGTGAGTGGTATCTCGACCGTGTGGCGGCCATACGCCGGATATTGCCGGATGCCGGAATATCGACCGACCTTTTCACCGGATTCCATGACGAGAGCGAGTCGGATTTCCGCCAGACTCTGTCGCTGATGGAGGAGGTGGGCTTTGACTCGGCGTTTATGTTCAAGTATAGCGAGCGCCCGGGCACTTTCGCCTCCAGATATCTCCCCGACAATGTGCCGGAGGATGTGAAGATTGAGCGCCTCAACCGTATGATAGCGTTGCAGAATGAGCTGTCGCTTCGCTCCAACCTCCGTGATGTGGGGCGCGAGTTCACAGTGCTTGTGGAGGGACGCTCGAAGCGTAATGCCGATGAACTGTGCGGACGCACATCGCAGAATAAGGTGGCCGTCTTCCCGGCCGATGGTCATAAGGCGGGCGATTTCGTGCGCGTCAAGGTGGATTCAGCCACATCGGCCACCCTTCTCGCCCATGAAGTGACCGACTGATGCCACACGTATGTCATGCATCCCGGCGATAGCCGTGCAGGCTGAACCATCGGGCTGACCGGGCGTTATACTCATGTATAACCCAAATAAGGCAAGGCCGGACAAGCGGGTGCCGGGACTCTGCAATGGCAGCCACAGGCTGCCGCACCGCAGGGCGAGGCAGCCCTGCCCGGCTAAAGCTGTAATTATGAAATAGGAAATCATGAAAAAGACACTGAAGATTTTCTCCCTCCTGCTTCTTGTTCTGGTGGGAACGTCGCTCTCAGCATGCGGCGACGACGATGATGATGTGATTGTGCCCGCCGCGAGTCTTCCGGAGGCGGCCTCTTCGTTTATCAAGACCTACTATCCCTCCGTCAAGGTGGCCTATGTCAACAGGGAAACCGACAAGGGGGAGGTGCAGTATGAGGTGCGCATGACCTCTGGCGATGAAATCACCTTCGATGCCTCCGGCGAGTGGATCGACGTGGATGCTCCTGCCGGACGCAGCATCCCTGAGGGTATCGTCATCGTGCCGATAGTGGATTATGTGGCCGCCAATTACTCCGGCGCCGGCATCAACGAGATTTCGCGTATTGCCGTTGGCTATGAAGTGGAACTGACCAACGGAGTTGACCTCCGTTTCGACCCTGCGGGCAATTTCCTGACGCAAAGCTATTGATAAGCGGAATGATATGAGAACAAAAGGATTGCTGCCGATTTTGTTGGCCGGATGTATCCTGACGGGATTTACATCCGGGCGGAATGATGATGAACCAAAATATGAGGAGGGCATCCCGGATTCCATCGCAGCAACTCCATTAGGCAATATCTTATCGGATATTTTCGAGTCCGCCGATTCGCAGAAGGATTATTACAGAGTCTTTGACTTAGGAGTTTTTAGTGCTTTCTGCTGATGAATATACAATAGGTGAGGCATTTGCGCAATTGATTTTGCCCCGTCTTCTTCCGGTGTCCGTAAAGCCACGCAGTGGGCGGACTGGAAATTTGCCGGATCGGGTAATGGAAAGTCTAATGCCTTGAAACTGGCAACTAAGATTTCCAGACAGATTCCTGCTGACAGGGATTTCGAGATTCATGTGGAACGTGGCGCCGATGGCTCGTATAAGGTCCGGTATCGTCTGGTCTGACGGTAAAGAATAAAGAAGGCCAAACCGGTAAGCAAGGCAAATCGGTAAGCAACGCTAACTGTACAGGAAAGTTGCATTTATGATATAAGGGCGGCAGGTCAGACTTGCCGCCCTTAATATTACGCTAAGACCGCTTCCAACAAAAAGGTATACGCAGGGGTCGCAGATTTTGGTCAGATTTGGCTTTGCAGGTGATGGAGCATGGCTGGTTATGCGGACAGAAGCGGAGGAATGTCTGCCAAAAACACATCTTGCACAGACCCTCGAAAGAGTTCTGATTTCGCTCTTATTTTATCGCCCTGTCAAATTACTATGTTCGAGGCAAGGATGATATGACGAATTTTTTGTAACTTTACGCTATGAAGCAGACTGTTCCCCATATCGTGCAATATCAAGGTTCTAAGCGAAAGCTTGCCGAGCAAATCCTAAGGCACATGCCAAAGAGGTTTAATCGGCTAATTGAACCATTCTCCGGAATGGCGGCAATTTCAATAGCAGTGGCATATCGTGGCATGTCTGACAAGTTCATAATAAATGATATTAATTCCGATGTCGTTTCCATTTTACAATCAGCTGTAGAATCTCCAGAAGAATTGATTTCATCGTATACGCGGCTGTGGAATGAACAGTTTTCGTTTAACGGTGGTTCAGAGGAGCATTTTTATAAGGTTCGCAATGACTTTAATAAAGGAGATAAAAAAGCATGCGCAATGTTATATCTTCTCGCTCGTTGCGTAAAAGGGGCGGTTCGATATAATTCAGCTGGCGAGTTTAATCAATCTCCAGACAAGAGACGTAATGGAACGTCGCCATCTTCATTATCTTATAATGTAAGAGCGATTTCAAACATACTTAAAGGGAAAACGCTCTTTTATTCCAAGGATTTTAGGGAAATACTGGATATGGCACAAAAAGGTGATATAATTTATATGGATCCCCCATATCAAGGAGTCTCTGACGTAAGAGACCATCGCTATATAGCAGGCCTTTCTTATGATGAATTCGTAATTGCATTAAAGGATTTGAACAACCGTGGAATAGACTATATTATCAGTTATGACGGTAGCCTTGGAGAAAAGAAATACGGACAAGATTTACCTCCCGAATTAGATTTGGTTCGTTATGATTTAAATGCAGGATTATCAACACAAGCACTATATCTTGGGAAAAAACTCAATACGTATGAGGCACTATATGTAAGTAGTGGTCTTTCGTCATATTATGAAGAAAGGCCGATTTGCATTCAAAAACAATTAGAATTTGAGTAAATGGATATTACGCCAGAATTTAGAAAAAAGCTTTTGTCTGTAACTGCGAAGCGACCGACAACAATTATAAAACATATTCTTGAGCATGGAAGTATAACATCCGAGGAGATAAAATCATTATATGGTTATAATCATCCTCCGAGAGCCGTTCGAGATGTAAGGGAGCAAGGGATTCCCATTGAAACATTTCGAATAAAGGATTCAGAGGGAAGAAACATCGCTGCCTATCGATTTGGAGATCCAACAAAAGCGGGTAATGCAGTGAGTAAAAAAGCTGGACGAACAGCTCTTTCCAAGGCCTTGAAAAATGCTCTAATAGCTCAATTTGGGTCAAAGTGCTTTGTCTATCAAGAGGAACTTGCCCCAGCGTTGCTACAGGTTGACCACCGAATTCCTTATGAAATTGGAGGCGAACCAGGAGTTGAGGTTAAACACTACATGCTCTTATGTCCATCAGCAAATAGGGCAAAATCATGGTCTTGTGAGCATTGTTCTAATTGGGACATAAAGGACCCTTCCTTTTGTGAAGATTGCTTTTGGGCGCATCCAGAACGATATACTCACATTGCAGGCAATTCCGAAAGACGGATAATCTTAACATTTACAGGCGATGAAGTAAAGGATTACAACGCCCTTATTGATAGTGTAGGTGTTGAGGAAGCAGAATCTTATATTAAGAAGCTAATACGAGATACTTTAGAAAAGGATTCATTGTAGGCATACATTTGTCTATCAAGTTGTTGGTATATTGCTGTTTTTAGTTTTTGCAGTATTGGGGTATTACTGTCTTGCTACCTTAGTGGAAGTGCTTTTCTGCTTCGCGCCCTTTCGTGTCGCGTCCCAGTCGGCTTTGAGATAGTACATCCGGCGGTTGCACACTTTCTTCATTCTCACTCCGTGGGTATTATTATGCTAAGAGAATATTACGCTAAGAGGCGGCTGTGTCACGGATTACGACACAGCCGCCTCGGCCTTATTGCTTATTGATGGTTATGGGTAAGTGTGCGGGGTATCAGCGTACGAGTATCTTTGCCGTATGTCTGCCGGCACGCACGGCGTAGATTCCGGCGGGGAGCATGAATACGCAGTGGTCGTCGAGACGGTCGCGCACCAGGATGGTGCGTCCGTTGAGGTCGGTCACGCGCAGGGGTTCTCCGGCGTATCCGCTGACGGTCATGGTGCCGCGTCCGCCGGTGATGCTTCCCTCTGCGTCGGGATTGAGCGATACGCCGCTGACGCTTCCGAACGAGTAGCCTGAGAACATTGCGAAATTCTGGTCATCCGGCAGATCGGCGTCAACCATAGGTATAAACCATGAACAATCCTGCAGCTCGGCGGGGAGAGTGACGGTGTGCGATGTCCAGCCTTCCGCGTCGCGCGGTAGTTCGGCTATCAGAATCAGATCGGTCGAGCCGTAGGCTTCGGCATAGATGCGCATCGGAGCCGCGTTGCGTCCTCCCCAGTAGTCGAACGTCAGGGTGACATCGTTGAGCCCTGTAGTGCGCATCTTCGGAAGCGCGATCCGGGTCTTGCGGTCTACGGCCTCGTAGGTGTATCCGATGAAGGCCAGCCCTGAAGGAATATCGAATATCGGAGAGATGATGCTGCCGGGATTGCCCATCACCCAGAAAGTGTCGTTATACTGTTCGTCGGGGCGCAATATCCCGATATTATAGTCGGTGATATCATTGTCGAGGTTGTTGGTCCAGGGAGCCATGACAGGCTCGCCGACGGATGCGCTGAGTCCGGCGACGTGGTAGCTGAGTCCGGCCGCATTATAGGCCATCACACCGAGCGTCATGTAGCCCAGAGGTGTTCCTTCGGGACATGTGTAAGTGTAGCTTGATACGTCCCATCCGGCATCTTCAAGGTATGTCCATTGCGAATTATAGTAATATATCACGTAGAGGAACGAGTCGCCGATCGGGCCACCCTCCTCGCCTTGAGTCGGCGGATCCCATGAGAGAGTCATCGACATATTGTCTTCGCTGACATCCATCTTGAGGTTTTCCACAAGATAAGGACGGTCGACACCTGTGTAGATCAGTATCTCTTCTTTCTTGCCGTCGAGTCCGTCGATTGAGCAATGGGCGGTGATTACATTATAGTTCTGGGCAGTCTTGATATCGAGTTTCATCGTCTCGCCGGGTTTGCCGGTGAGATTGAGGGTCTCTACGAGTTCGCGCTCCTTGTTGTAGCCCGGTTCGGTGGCATAGCTGCTGACGGCGACGTCCATCACCTTATCGGCCGGAATGGCGCGGCCGGAGGCCGTGGTGAGCGGGAGTGTGAATTCCACCGATGCGGAGAGATTCCCTTCGGCGGCCGGAGTGGCCGAGAGCCCGGTGACGCCTATCGGCACTTCGGCAGAGCGTTCGGAAAGAGAGATGTCGATATCCGATACGTGGAATGACACCTGTCCGGTCTTTGTGTGTATGCCGATATAATATACACCCGGCTCCGGGATGGCGAAGAATTCCTCAAGGATGTCGCCCAGCATGTGCTCGCAGTGTGATTCGGGGATAATGACGCGGGTCATGGCTTCGGCAGTGGGGGCTGTGCCGATATACACTTCATATGTGCCCGAAGTGTCGCGGTCGTGCACCAGTCCGATTTCCATCTCGAAGCGGTATGCCTTTTCAGTATTGTCAAACTGCATCGGGGGGAGAATCAGCCAGTCGTCGCCGTTGAATCCGGAGGCGAATGCCGGGAATCCCATCTCGGTGGTGAATCTCCATGTGTCTTCTGAGCCGTCTTCAAACTTATTGCCGTCGACGTTGATGAGAGTCATCATCTCAAGCTGCTTTTCGAGCGGGCGGAAGTGTACGGGCATCTTTAGCGGGTCGCCGTAGGTGATGAAGTTGGACGTGGCAGTGGGAGAGGCCCATCCTTTGTAGCTGGCCACAATCTCTGCCGTATAGCTTGTGAATGGCTGCCCCTGGGGCAGAGTGTAGCTGAGTTCGGTGTCGCGTGTGGTTCCGATTTTGCCGCCGTTGAGGTATACGTCGTAGGTGAGGTCGGAGAAATCCACATATCCGTCGTGAACGGATGCCGCGGGCACGTCCCATGTCACCTTGTCTTCCGTCAGGCGGGGGTTGCCGGGAGCCGAAGGGGCGTCGGCGCCGGTCCAGCGGTGCAGCAGAGCGGGTTCCCCCTTGTATCCCTCGACACTGCAGACGAGGGCGTAGGTGTGCTGCCCATTGCTGACTGACGCTACTTTCGATACGATATCCTTGCCCGGGGCGGCGGTCCCCTTGTCGGTCGTAACGCCGTCTACGAGGAGCTCCCAGTCTACGTTACCCTGTATCTTTGTCCCCTCCACGAGGTGGGTGGGGAGAGTCCATGTCAGCGAGCCTGACAGATCGGTGGCGGTGAAATCATACGAGCGCATAGTGGCCTGCTGCGGAGCGTCGGGCTGAGCGTTGGCCTCGGGCGAGATGAGCACCGTATAGATTTCCGCGCCGGAGCTTGAGCCGAGACGTTTCGGCGCTTTGGCTTTCGGGTCGAGGAGATAGAAGACAGTGCCCTGCCCGAGTATGTAGGCATTGTAGATGCATCCGCCGGCCGACGGGCTCCATGCCATGCCAGAGGCAGTGGCGGGCTGCACGTTGGAGATGGAGCGTGTGATGTCGTAGATGGTGGTGAGATTACCCTCGCGGTCTACGTTGACGAAGCGGCCGTCGGTGGTGACTCCATATATCATGTCCGACTGGGAGTCGTAGGTCATTGCGGAGCAGACATCGGCTAAGTCTACATCGCGCAGCGGATAGACACTCTCGATGTTAGTGGGAGGCACGATGGAGAAGCAGAATCCGTCGCCTTCTTCATTATATGTATAGGCATATACCTTGTCGTCGTATACGCGGTAGGCCGATGATACGAGCACCGGGAGCCGTGTATGCTCCAGGTCGATATACTGGACGTCGAGTATTGAGCCGTCGTTGATGTCGTATTCGAGCCATGCGTAGCCCATGAAAGCTCCGTCGAGCTTTACTCCGGCCACACCGGCGAAGTTGCCGTTGCGCATCCATCCGGTATATGTGGTCCATTGCCAGGCCGTAAGCTCGTCTTGCCAAAGGAACTGCGACTGCCCCGTTGCCGGATCAACGTCATACATGCCGTATTTTAGTTCGGCAATGTTGGTGTTGGCCAGAAAGCCGTACAGATGCCCTGTGGCGGGAGCTGTGCGGAATGTGCCGGCAAAATTGCGGTTGTGGAATCTCGGGGCGCGGATAGTCCTGGCGTGTGACTCGCCACCGTCCGGGAATACTTCTGCCACGGCCGAGCCGGGAAGCGTGGGACGGAAAGACTCGAAGCCCGAAGGCACAGGCACTTTCATCGTTGGAGCCGGCGGAAGCCCGATGGCGGAAGCCGACAATACGAAGGCCGACATGGCAAGCGTAAGTGTGTGTCGCATAATAACGGATGTTAGGGTTAGTATTAAAAAGGCCGTCTGTGAGGATGGCTTTTACTCTTTGAAACCATAGGCGTGTGTAGAGAGAATTACAAAATATTATCCACAGAGATAAAATAGTGTAAATTTAGTATCACCGCTTTGATTTTCTGCCTCAAAGATAGGCAATAAATTGGAAAAATCTAAAAATTGTGCTAATTTTATGAAGTGAACAGTCAATAACTTGAACTCAAATAATTCTTGCTATTGAACGGTTGTAACGCGATATGATACATCAATTTGCATTGGCCTGTGCACAATGTCCGGCCGGAAACCGGCTGTAAGGAATATAGCGCACAATGCTCTTCAAACCAACCAAACAAAAACATCTGCCTATGACACATTTTATGCAACGCGCTCTTTCGGCTCTGGTGATGGCCGTGGCGCTGGCAGTGCCGTGTGGTGCGGCCACTCCGGGGCAACCCGAACTGACCATGACATTCGAGATTCTCCCCGGCGGGGGAGCGGTGAAGGGGGTGCTTACGGCTCCGCTCACCGACAACATGCAGCGGGAACTTCCGGCCGATGCGGCTATGGATATTTCTGTCACACGGTCGGCATATTCGCTTGGTCAGTCGGAACTCCAGGTGCAGTATTTTGCCGGTTTGGCTCCGGGGGAGACAGTGACTTTCTATGATGACATTTCTCCGCGGTGGGAATATAACCAGCAGTACACCTATATGGCCCAGGTCACTCTCCCCGGATATACGTTCTATACCGGCTATGGGAATATGCGTCCCGGAGTGGCGTTCAATTTCGAGCAGAATGCATTTTCGCTTGAGCCGTCGGCTGACTGGAAATCGGTCAGGTTGTCGGCGGTGGTGCCGCATCGCGATACCGACGGACTTGAACTGACCGTCGACATAACATCGGTCGTATTCTATCGCGCGGTCGACACCTCTTCGTGGCCCTACCGTTATGAAGAGGTGGGTTCTGCCGTGGATTTCAGCCCGAAGGAGACTGTATACGTCATCGATGATTCTCCTGTTCAGAATGCTACCAATCATTATATGGTGCGTGCCATCACACCCTACGGTTATGCGGAGATGTCAGGCTCGTGCTATGTGGGTCTTGACCTGCCCGGCGCACCGATGGATGTGACGGCGGAAAAAAGCGCCGATGGCGCGCTGATAAGCTGGAACGCTCCGGAGAACGGACTGAACTGGGGGTATATCGACCCGGAGACGGTAACATATAATGTGTACCGCTGCTGGTCATACGGTCCGACAGGGCGTCAGCTGCTGGCCGAAGGGGTCAGCGAGCGCTCCCTGACCGATACCGGAGCCGGACTTGACGCTCCTCTGGCGGTGCGCTATGAGGTGGAGTCGGTCAATGAACGCGGCGTGGGCAAAAGCGCCTACAGCGGCTATGACTATGATATTATCGTCGGTCCGGCATATGCCATGCCGTTCCGCGAGACGTTTGACGGCGGTCTGGACTGTGAGTGGCATCTCGCATCATCGAGCTATTATGCCCAGTGGTATATGGCTACGGCGGGCGAGTACGGCAGCACCCCTGTGACGGTGAATCCGAAGCAGGGGAGCGGTCTGATATACGTAGACTATGTCTACAGCAAGCCCCCGTCGGGCACCACCAATACCATGACCTCATATAAGATCGACATGAGCGGAGCGGATAATCCCTATCTTTCGTTCTGGTATTATGCCATCCCCGACAATGATGTGACCATAGCGGCAGACTGCTCGGCCGACGGCGGCGTGTCGTTCGGCGAGCCTGTCGTGATACGCATTGCCGATGATACGGCCGAAGGGGCCGGATGGTGTCAGGCACGTATGCCCCTTGCCGGGATGAAGGGAAGCGATGCGGTGGTGCTGCGAATCACTACTTCTTATCTCGACACCCCATCATCGGCCATAATCGATGATGTGCAGGTGATCGACTATCCGCAGGTGCGCGGCCTGACGGCCGAAGTCGATGCGTCGGCCATGAGCGCGGTGCTGACATGGAGTCTGCCGGAAGATGCGCCGGAGTGCGTGGGCTTTATGGGCTACATCGACGGCGAGGAGACCGGAGAGGTGGCATCTCCATGGACAGTGGAGAATCTGGAGTACGACCACAGCTATTCATTCCAGGTGCGTCCGATGTATGAGGATGTCGAAATCAATGCGTCGGCACCCTGCGTGGTGGTGATTAATTCTCCGGCTGTGACTGATTTCTCGGTGGGTGATTATGATTATACAGTCCTCTTGATGGAAGTGGTGCCCCCGGTGGCCTACGTCTCGGGTTATCACGGTCGCGGCGGGTTGCTCCGTCTTCCGGCCTCTGTGAAGTTTAATGATGAGGAGTATTCTGTGCAGGGTGTGGCTGATGCCGCTTTCCGTGGCAATGCGTCGGTGGAGAGTGTGACTCTCCCGGATGGCTACAGTTATGTGGGACGGGAGGCATTCGCCGGATGCGGCTCGCTGCTGGCGGTGTCGGTCCCCGAGTCGTTGCTGACCATCGGTAAGCGTGCGTTTGCAGACTGCGGTGCGTTGGCTGATGTGACGTTTGCCGGGACCCAACCGCCTGCAGTCGAGACCGATGCCTTCAGCGGCGTGGCCGAGGGATGCAAGGGGCATTGCCCGGAAGGTTCGGCCGGGAAATATGCCGCAGTCGAGGCACTCTCGCATCTTGATTTCGGTATTGCCGGAATCAATGCAATCGCCGGCGGCGAGGATGTGGTATCGGTGGAATGGTATGATATGGCGGGAAGGCGTCTGCCGGCCCCCGCGTCAGGGCGTCCCTGCGTGGCTCGTGTGCGCCTTGCCGATGGCCGCGTGTTGCATCGCACGGTGCTGCCGCGCCACTGATCATCACATGATGTAAAAACTGTCAGCCGGGGAGGAAGATGTGAATCTTCTTCCCCGGTTTTATCGTGTCTCGGTGTATCTCGCCCCCAGTATCGCCCGCCTCATCTTTGCAGCCCGCTTCCGGGATAGAGGGATAATGAAGTATGACACTGGAAATAATGGGTCAGGCAAGCGGACTGAGCACGCGCGTCAGCAGCGAGCGCTCGGAGGCGGCATCGTCGCCGAATCGTACACGGGCCTTCATCCCGCCGCGTTCTATTTCTATTATGGTGCCTATGCCGAAATACCGGTGGACCACACGCTGCCCCGGGCGCAGCGTCGCGGCGGCGTCTCCCATTCCGGGGCCGCCGTCTGGAGATGCGGCCGTCGTGATACCGGTCTCCGCATCAATCGAGCGGGCCAGCATCCGGCTCCCTTCCCAAAGAGACGGGGCGGCCTTCCCCTCATGCAGCAGCAGCCCGTCGGAAATCTCGGCCAGAAAACGGGAGGGGTATTTGTCGGTCGACGACTGCACGTTGTATCCCTCGCTTTCGGTCAGACAGAGAGTGCGTCGCGCACGCGTGACGGCCACATACATAAGCCGGCGCTCCTCTTCGAGTGCCTCCAGGCGCCGCTCGCGCAGTGCGCGGTGACTCGGAAAAATACCCTCCGACAGGCCGCACACCGCCACGTGGTCGAACTCCAGCCCCTTGCTCTGGTGTATCGTCATCAGGCGCACGCAGTCACCCTCCTGACGATGGTCGGCGTTGGTATACATGGCGATATCCTGCAGGTAGACCGGCAGACTGATTTCATCCTGGTCGCGGCGGCTCTCATAGTGGCGTACGGAGTTGAGCAGTTCCTCCACATTCTCCAGCCGCTCTGTCTCGGGGTCCTCGCGCAGCATCCGCGTCAGTCCCGACTCTTTGAGCACCTTGTTAAGCAGTTCCGAAACACTGGTGGAGAGCATCGCGGCGCGAGCCTCCTCTATAAGCGTGATGAATTCCTGCAGCGGCTTATAAGCCCGCGTCCCCTTCCATTCCTCGATATGCAGCTTCAGGGCCTCATAGCAAGGGATGTTATCGCGGCGCGAATAATCGCGTATTTTCCCGAGCGAAGTGTTGCCGAACCGCCGGGACGGTGTATTGACGATTCGGGCGAAGGAGAGGTTGTCGTTGCGGGCTATCAGGCGCAGGTAGGCCAGAGCGTCCTTGATTTCCTTGCGTTCGAAGAATCGCACTCCCCCCCAGATTGTATATGGTATGTTGCGGCGCAGCAGTTCCTGCTCCAGAGCGCGCGACATATAGGAGGCTCTGTAGAGGATGGCCATCGAGCCGTAGGCGCTCCCGTCGCGATGCAGGCGTTCGGTTTCGCGCACTATGGCCCGGGCCTCGTGCGTCTCGTCGCTGCAGTGGATATGCACGGGGCGGGTCCCTGAAGAGTTCCGGGTGAAGAGTTCTTTGGGAATGCGCCGCCGGTTGTGTGATATTATGGAATTGGCCACGTCCAGAATCTCGGGTGTCGAACGGTAGTTCTGTGGCAGAATTATTGTGGCATCGGCCTTCCAGTCGATAAACTCCGCCGGCCGGGCGCCTCGCCACTCGTAGATGGCCTGGTCGGGGTCGCCCACAGCGAAGAGATTGCGGTAGAGGGCGGTGATGATGCGGATAATCTTCCAGTCGGAGCTGTTGCAGTCCTGGGCCTCGTCGATCATGACATAGTTGAGTGTCTGCTGCCAATACTGACGCACTTCGGCAAATCGGTCGAAGATATAGAGTGTGAAGAGCACGAGGTCGTCGAAGTCAAGGCAGTAGTTGAGAGTCTGGTAATGAATGTAGCTTTCAGAGGGAGTCATCCCCGCCGTGTCGGAGAATCGAGGAGATGACGGAAGCATATAGCGCTCAATATATTTAGGGCATACGGCATATTTGAATTGCGCCACTTCGCGGGAGAGCTGTCGCACTTCCTTCTTGGTGCGGTCGAGACCGTGAAGTTCGAGCACCTGTTTGGCAAGCTGTTCGGTATCGGCCTCATCGAGGATAGTGAAATTGGCCGGGAACCCGAGACGGTAGATGTCGCGGCGCAGCACCTTTACGCAGAAACCGTGGATTGTGCATACGAAATCATTGACACTCCCGGCACCGACCAATGCCGAGATGCGGGTACGCATCTCTTGGGCGGCCTTGTTGGTAAATGTCATGCAGAGAATGTTGGCGGGGTCGATTCCGAAGTTGTTGACCAGATGTGCGAATCGGTGTACGAGCACCCTCGTCTTTCCGGATCCGGCGCCGGCCACGAGCCTCACCTCACCTTCAGTGGCAGCCACGGCTTCGCGCTGGAGGTCGTTGAGCGCGTCAAATATCGGGTCGTTGTTTTCGGGAGCGTTGTGCATGGAGTCGGAAAGTGTCATTGCAGATGGGGGATTAGATAGGATTCCCTTCGATAAATCGCGGGCGCGTAACCACGAGTCACGCCGGGCTGCCCGAAAGCCACGCGCAGCTTCGCGGCGCGGCGCGATGCGATGCGGCTTCGCGACTGCAAATATACAAATAAAAATCTGATTGTGCGCTATTCTTTTTTTTTCGGTCAAATCTCTATGCCATAACACTCTCTTACTAAGAGCGCGTGATTATGTGGCAAATTTACAAAAAATCGGGAATATTGATGTGGATGTCGCTTTTTGGTGGCCCGGCTTTGCTGCCCGGTAGACACAGAGGCGCAGAGGACACGGAGTGGCACGGTGGGCCGGTTGCTTTCAGAGGCTCGGCTTTGATGCCCGGGGGATTGGGCGCGAAGGACGCGAAGGACGGGGGAGAGAATTAGGTTTTTTTAGAGTTCGTTGACCAACCTTTGGAGTACAATGCGTGTTTCCTTTTCAGCCGGGGGTCCGGAGCCCGACGCAACCCATAGGGCTGTGAGACCGGACCATCCGCCGGCACCAACGAATGTAGATAACCCTAAAGTCAACACTTAAAAACAGAAAGGAATATAACAAAGAAATGGAAACAATAATCAACACCCGTATCCCGGAATTTTCAGTTCAGGCTTTCCATAACGGGGAGTTCGTGACAGTGACCGATAAGGACGTGCTCGGAAAGTGGGCAGTGTTCTTCTTCTATCCCGCTGACTTCACTTTCGTATGTCCTACAGAACTGGTCGACCTTCAGGAGAAGTATGACAAACTTAAGTCAATGGGTGTGGAGGTTTACTCGGTCAGCACTGACTCGCACTTTGTGCACAAGGCCTGGCACGATACCTCCGACAGCATCAAGCAACTGACTTATCCGATGATCGCCGACCCGACTGGGCTGCTCTCACGCGCCTTCGGTGTGATGGACGAGGCTTCCGGCATGGCCTATCGCGGCACTTTCGTCAGCAATCCCGAGGGTATGATCAAACTGGCAGAAATTCAGGATACCAGCGTTGGACGTAATGCCGACGAGCTGCTCCGCAAGGTGGAGGCCATTCAGTTTGTGGCCGCACATCCCGGTGAGGTGTGTCCCGCAAAATGGAAAGAGGGGGGCGCTACGCTGAAGCCCAGCATCGACCTCGTAGGTAAAATCTGATAAATTCTGACTTAGATATGCTTGAGAAGGATATTTTAGACCAACTCAAGAGCATCTTTTCGACATTGGAGACATCGGTGACGCTTGTGGTGACCGGTGTCTCTTCTCGTAATGAGACGCGGGAGATGCTTGAGTTCGCTCGTGATTTCGCATCCGTGTCGGATGCACTTTCGGTCAAGGCGGAGGACGCGCCTACGGAGGAGAACGCGCCAAGGCTACAGCTATGGCGCGACGCAAATCCTACGGGGGTGACGTTCTGCGGCATCCCTAACGGTCATGAGTTCTCCACTCTGATCATGGCAGTGCTAAATGCCGCCGGAATGGGACGCAATCTTCCCGACGAGGGGTTGCGACGTCGTATAGAACGGCTGCAGGGGCCGGCCGAGATATTTACTTTTGTTTCGCTTTCATGCACGAATTGCCCGGATGTGGCCCAGGCTCTCAATATTGTGGCGCTGCTGAATCCCCGCTTTACGAATACCGTAATCGACGGGGCGGTGGCTCCGGAGATGGTGAAGAGCTATAATGTGCAGTCGGTGCCAGCCGTTTTTGCCAACGGGCAGCTCCTCTCCGTGGGGCGCGCAGGGCTTGGCGAACTGGTAGGCAGGCTGGAGAGCGCTTTCGGCACTTCGGCTGATGATGCGCTGACCGATAACACGCCACTCGGGTATGACGCCATCGTGGCCGGTGGCGGTCCGGCCGGCGCGGCGGCAGCAATATATCTTGCCCGCAAGGGTTTGCGCACGGCTGTCGTGGCGGGGCGTATCGGAGGCCAGGTATCGGATACGACCGATATCGAGAATCTTATCTCTGTGCCGCTTACCACCGGGACGCGTCTGGCCGACGACATCCGTAAGCATCTCGCCGCTTATGACATCGATCTTTTCGACAACCGGCAGATTACGTCGGTTCAGGCCGGAGGCTTCCCGAAACGTGTGGCCGTAGAAGGTGGCGAACAGTTTGAGGCTCCGATTCTGATTATCGCTACAGGTGCCTCCTGGCGCCGCATGAATGTGAAAGGTGAGGCCGAGTATATCGGACGAGGCGTGGCGTTCTGCACGCATTGCGACGGCCCGTTTTTTGCCGGCAAGGATGTGGCCGTGACAGGCGGCGGCAACTCGGGTATAGAGGCTGCCATCGATCTGGCTGCCATATGCCGCAAGGTCGACGTGTTTGAGTTTCTGGATGTGCTTAAGGCCGATGAGGTGCTTCAGAAGAAGCTGGCCACACTCGACAATGTGACGGTGCATCTCTCTTCATCGGTGACAGAGGTGGAGGGGGACGGCAAGGGTGTCACCGGCATTCAGGTGCAGGACCGTGTGAGCGGCGGAACGGCGCGTTATGCGGTGCAGGGTGTGTTTGTTCAGATCGGTCTTACCCCAAATAGTGCGCCTTTTGCGGCGGAAGTCCCTGTGAACGGACGCGGCGAGATAGAGACCGATGGCGCTTGCCGTACGAAAGTGGCGGGTGTATACGCCGCCGGCGATGTGACCGACGTGCCCTACAAGCAGATTGTAATAGCGATGGGTGAAGGGGCCAAGGCCGCTCTATCGGCTGTCGACGACCGGATGCGCGGTCTGACCGGCGATTGAGTCTGAGGCCATGCGCCGCGAAGATATCCAGTTTTGCCTGCCTCCGCCTGCTCTGCGCCGGCATCTCTCTGAATGATAAGGGAGACACACCGGCGCGGAGCGGGCGGAGGCTTATTTTACAGACGGGGGATCGTGCAGACCTGTCTGGCGGAAAGAGTGAATGGAAATCGGAGGGATACTTTCGGGTGTGCGATTTTTTTTGTAAATTTGCAGTCCGTTATGAAATACGGTTTTGACAACGAGAAATATCTCTCCATCCAGTCCGAACATATCAAGGAGCGTATCGCTCAGTTCGGCAACAAGCTTTACCTTGAACTCGGAGGTAAGCTATTCGACGACCATCACGCCAGCCGCGTGCTTCCGGGATTCCAGCCCGACAGCAAGCTGCGTATGCTCGGCCAACTGGCCGACCAGGCTGAAATCGTGATTGTAATCAGCGCAAAGGATATTGAAAAAAACAAGGTACGCACCGATCTGGGCATAACCTATGATATGGACGTGCTTCGACTGCGCGAGGAGTTTACAAAACGCGGGTTTATGGTGTCGTCGGTTGTAATCACTCACTACAACGGTCAGAGCAGCGCCGATGCGTTCCGCCGCCGACTCGAGAATCTCGGCATCGCCACCTATCTGCATTACACTATCGAGGGTTATCCGGAGAATGTGGCTCTCATCGACTCCGACGAGGGCTTCGGACGCAATGACTATGTGCAGACATCGCGCCCTCTGGTGATAGTCACCGCCCCGGGGCCGGGGAGCGGCAAGATGGCCGTTTGTCTCAGTCAGCTATATAATGAGAACAAGCGTGGTGTCAAGGCCGGTTACGCCAAGTTCGAGACATTCCCGGTGTGGAGTCTGCCGCTGCGCCACCCGGTGAATATCGCATATGAGGCCGCCACCGCCGACCTCAACGATATCAATATGATTGACCCCTTCCATCTTGATGCCTACGGCAAGACTGCCATCAACTATAACCGCGACATCGAGATTTTCCCGGTGCTCAATGCTCTGTTTGAGGGTATCTATGGCGAGAACCCCTACAAATCGCCCACCGATATGGGTGTCAATATGGTGGGGTTCTGTATCAGCGATGATGCTGTTTGCCGTGAGGCATCGCGCCAGGAAATCGTGCGCCGATACTTCCGCGCTCTCAACGACTTCGCTTCCGGAGCCGACAACGAGCGGGAGGTCAACAAAATCTCGCTTCTGTTCAAGCAGGCCGGCATCAGTCCTGACTATCGTCTGCCGCTGGTGGCCGCGCGCGAGAGGGCTCGCCAGAGCGGGATGCCTTGTTCGGCAATAGAACTGGCCGACGGCACAGTCATCACCGCCGAATCGGGCGACCTGCTCGGTTCAAGCTCGGCCCTCCTGCTAAATGCCATAAAGCATCTGGCGGGTATCGACCACGACCTCAAGCTCATACCCCAGAGTCTTATCGAACCCGTGCAGCTCACCAAGACAGCCTATCTGCACAGCCGTAACCCGCGCCTGCATACAGACGAGGTGCTCGTGGCTCTGTCGGTGCTCAGCCCGACCGACGACAACTGCCGCCGTGCCCTTGAAGTGCTCCCCATGCTTGACGGTTGCCAGATGCACAGCACCGAGATGCTTGGAGAGGTGGACCATAAAATATTCAAGAAACTCGGTATCGGTCTGACATGCGATCCGGCAAAAAAACGCCGCCGCTCAGAATTCCCCGCTGAATAAGGCGGATGACGCTCTGAATGCGCCCGGACATCCGACAGTCAGCCGCACTTTATAAAAATCGATATCGTCGCTACAGCCCTGGCCGTAGCGGCGATATCAATTAAGATACACACGCACCTGCCCGATGGGGAGATTCCCTATGAGCTGGAGCGGGATATGGCGAGGGTCGGTGGATATCCAGGCATCGATGTCATCGCTCGACTTGCGTCCCCCGCCGCCGGTGAAGCGGAATCGGATATGCCATGCCTCGCGGTGGGTGCCGTCGCGCAGTTTCAGACGCGTCTTCCCCTCGCAGCGGATGGTGAGGCGTTCGGTCTGTTTGCCTGAGAAGATATTCACAGTCTCCGCCATCCCCTTGCCAAGGGCCGCATAATCGAGACGGCGGAGATAATAGAATACACTAAGCATATCGAAGGTGGCCCCTTCGGCCTTCAGCCTCAGCGAATTCTCGGAGCGCTCTCCCTTTTTCCCCACACGCAGCCTGCGGGCTTCGCCCTCCACATGATTCCCCTTGCGCGAAAAGATAATCTCATCGCGGCTGAAGCGTCCCCCTTCATGGGCGCTCTTCACATAACGGAGGGGCTGGAGTGTATGGGGATCGGCGATGGACAGGAGTGTATCGCGCACAGCAAACATTTTGTCGGCCCACGGGCGGGTGCGCGCCGTGAGCGTCAGACGCGACTCCGTGCCCGACGTCTGCATGGTGAGGGTGGCATCGCCGGCCTCTTTGTTGATTAGTCCCCATTTATAGGTGATCACATAATGCAGTGTCTCGCTTGCGGCACGTGTCGGCGTGATGTCCAGAAGTGTGGCTATGACTGTAAGTAAGCCTGTAAGAAAGATTCTCATTACTTTATAACGCCTCACAGGCAAATAAATTTGAACTCTTGCCTGCACTCTCTGACCGGTTGCGATAGATTCTGCGTTTGCCCGGCTTATCGGTGCAGACGCATCCCCGCCTCGGGATGCTCCGGAAAATGAAGCATATACACGCCTTGTGGCAGAGAAGTAACGTCGATATCGGATGAAACGCCACGGTCAAGCAGTCTGCCGTCGAGGGTGTAGAGATGCCACACGGCCGGCTGACTCAGTGTCACGCAATCCCGGCTGTGACCGATGATGCTGAAATCATCTGACACTTGAGTCTGCACCCCGGTCAGTGTGCTGTCGACTGGATACTCATAGACGGTGAGCATCGGATTCCTGAATACGGTATAATTCACCTCCACATTCATCCGGCTTCCGGCTGAGGGCTCTACATCGGCGTGCCAGCGCCCTTCGGCGAATGTGGCCGCTACCCCCTCGACTGTGACTCCGGTAATCTTGACTCCGGGAACCAGAGGCTCGATCATGACGGAAGAATTCTCTTTGTCGGTAATGTAAGAGTACATCTCGGCGACACGGCATGACGTGGCAGCCTCATAAATCTCACGGGCACCTCCGGGAACATATATCGTGCGCCATGTCGAACCGAGATCATGGCTCGCGCTCAGCGAACAGTGGTAAAGGTCGACATTCGGGTTGGGATGACATCGCTGCGCCTCAAGGGGCTTCAGGTCGGGATTATTCACAATCACTTCACATTCCCCGGTCGTAAAGGGGAGTTCGTTATAATACAGATCACAGACTCCGGCCGGGAAATATACTCTCCGCAGCTCCCCGCAACTGTCGAACGCCGATGACTGGTAGGAGCTCACGCCGTAAAGGGCGATGGCCGTCAGGGGAGTCCCGGCGAGGGCGCGGTACATTATCCTGCCGCCATCCATGCGCAGGGTTATCTTGCAGAGCGCTGAGCAGTCGCTGAAGCATCCCTGCGGGATTGTGGAGATATTGGCCGGCACTGTCACCTGCGTCAGTCCCGTACCTTCAAACTGATAGCCTGAGGTATGCATCTCCTCCACAAGTCCTAAAGGGAATGACGTGAGCGACGCGCATCCGGCAAAGGCCTTCTCCGGAAGGATGGGGATGCGCATACGCTTTGTCAGCGGCAACGATGTGAGGGCCGCGCAGACGGCAAAGACCGACTTCCCCATCTCCACGACCGTCACATCCGGGGTAAAGGTCACATCTTCAAGTTGCCGGCACCCCTCGAATGCCGATGTCCCTATGCGTAGCGATCCCGAAGCCTTCGCTCCCATCCTGACTGACTTCAGTCCGCCACAGCCGAGAAACGCGCAGTCATCCACCTGCATCGGAGAGCGGTCGGCCTCCCATATGACCTCCTCTATCTCAGAGAATGCGAAACAATCCTCCGGCACAGAGCCCTCGACCGACTCCGGGATTATCACCTGGCGTATGGATGAATTGCAGAAAGCCCCGGCGCAGATATATCTCACACCTTCAGGCACAGTGTAGGAGGCGCGTATAAGCCCCGGACACACCGAATGCAGCATCCCCTGGGAGAATAACACCCCCTCTTCCCGTTCGCGCAGTCGGATACTGGCCGAGCAGTCGACCGATTCAATCGATTTGTTGCCCAGCTGCCAGCTCCGGCTCAGCTCCTGGTCGCCCGATACATAAATCTTGCGCAGATGCGTATTGGCCGCGAAAGTCCCGGCCGCGACATAGGCGGCGCGTGACGGGATGGCAAACACCGCATTGCGGCGTGCCGAGGGGTAGCGGTAGAGTTCCCATGTGTCCTTCCCGTCGTCATCGGTCCATAGACGGTAATACAGCATGCCGTCTTCCGAATCGAATTCGCTGCTGCCCGCCTCTACCGTATATGACGCGATATTATGGCATCCCGTAAATTCATATCGCCCGATCATGCGGTAGCGGGCCGGGATGGTGACCGATGTGATGGCATCGTTGTCGTGAATGGCGGCCGGTTCGCCGGCATGGCTGGTATAATTTGATTCGCCCAGCGCCACTACCTCATACACGCTGCCATCAACCTGTATGCTGTCCGGCAGACGGATATCACCCGACAGGGTGGCACCAGGCTGCAGCCCGGTCAGTATGGCCTGGTTACGGTCCTGTCCGGCGAAGCGGGTGAGATGGCATGTATAGGTGTCGGTGTCTGTGACCGGGGCCGTAATAGCTGCGGTCCGTGTCGGCAGACATGCCATGAAAATGGCGGAAATAAAAGTAAGGAAGGTCTTCATAGCCCCTTTTTGATATAGTTTGTGAGGTTGCAAAATTATCCATGAACGGGGGCGTTGCCAAACGTATGAGGTCTACATAAGGTCTACACAGACGGGGTAGACGCCTCTCTGACCATATGTAGACGCCTGTAGATGCCGGTCTGATCAAGGATTTTGCCTAACTTTGTATTTTAGTAAGTGTTCAAATTAACCGATAGTAATTTAACATAAATTTTGCCCCCTCCACTTATGCCACAATGCCAAAATAATCCGGGCCGACGGTTTCGCCGGTGTCACGCGCCGCTGTTGCTGACGGTGATTATGGCCGTACTGTTTGCCGCCGGCTCCTGCCGCCGCAGGCCACAGACGGTAGCTCCCACGGGATGGCTCGCCACGTCCGAACCGTTCGACTCCCTGAGCCGTATGCTCGACCTCGGATTCAGCGGCGATATGGCCGACGACTCACTCCGCATCGTATGCCATCGGTTTGACAGTGCCGCACGCCGTTCGGCTGACCCGATGCAGCTCAACCGTGCCGCCTACTGGCGCGGACGCATGGCGCGGCGCGAAGGGCGCGACTCGGCTGAACGCCTGGAAATGCAGCGTGCCCTCTCCGGAGCGCCGACAGAGGAGTCTGACTATCTGCGCCGCAAGATTGAATGGCTCGATGAGAATCCGCATGACTACGACCGTATGCAGTGGTATGATTTCCTGACTCAGGAGGTGGATTATTATCGCCGCCGCGACGATGATGTGATGCTCTATGGCCGATATATCGAACTTTTCAATCTGATGCGCGACATAGGCTATTCCGGTCAGACGGAGAAATATCTCGCCCTGGCCGACTCATGCGCCGCGCGTATCAGCGGCTACCGGCCGATGCGCGGCAGTGAAATCAACCGGGCGCTTCTCCTCTACGGAATGGGGCGCGGGGAGGAGGCCGCCCGGCTGCTGTGCCGCCTGCGTGAAGACCCGGAAGTGACGGCCAATCCCGACGTGCCCCCGCTGCTCGATTTCAATCTATATCGTATATACGGAGATACAGTCCGTCTGCAGTCTGCCTATGACGCGTTGAGCCGCACGGGGCAGAATCCCTACAATCTCTATGCCGAGGTGCTGCTGCATATGGCCGTGATGGCGCTTGACCGGAATCAGCCTGACCTGAGCGCCGACTTTCTTGCCGAGAGCCGACGGCAGGGTGCCGGACGCCGGGAAATCAGCGACGACTATCTGCTGCTGCTCCACACAGAGGCGCGTCTGCACGACAGTCTCGGCAACTACAGGCGCGCAGCGCGTGGATACGCGCGTTATGCCGCCGGTGTGGATTCTGTGAGGCATGCCCTTGAAGACAATGAGCTGCTCAACCGCGAGACCCTTCAGTACATGGAGAGTGTGGAGCATCGCCACATCGAGCATTCGCGCCGCATGGAGCGGATGATATGGATCGCCACTACGGGGTGCGTGCTTCTGGTGGGACTGGCCATATGGCTCGCCGTAAGAATACGCAGGGGGCTGCGGCTGCGCCGCGCCTCGCAGCGCGAAATATGCGAATCCGAGCGGCAGCGCATGGCCCTGCAGATAGTGACCGACCGGCGCGGCGAAGCCCTCAGCGACACCCGGCGTCAGCTCGAACAGATGCGGCGCACGGCTGATGTCACGGCCGAGGATGTGGCGCGTCTGCTGGAGGTGCTCAAACGTGGCGAACTCTCAGAGGGGCAGTTCGCCTCATTCCGCGAGCTGGTGGAGAAGATCCGCCCCGAATTCGTGGCCAATTTGAGAAGCCGATGTCCCCGGCTCGGAGAATCGGCGCTGCGGGTGGCATGCTATGTCTATATCGGACTCGACACCAAAGAGATAGCCCAGGTGATGAACGTGCGCCCGGAGAGTGTGAAACAGGCCCGCTGGCGCCTTCGCAAAGCCCTGTCGCTCCCCCCTGAAGTCGACCTCCGGGATGCATTAGGGGAATTTGACCGGTAAGCCGGGGGAGGGTAGTCTCCCCCGGCTTACCGTCTCTTATCGCTCGCCGATTGCCTGCCGGAGCGAGGATGCACATCGTGTGACTTCTTTAATATCGTACGTCTGCTTTAAATCGTGCGTCTGCTTTAAATCGTGCGACTTCTTTACAGGCCGGTTATAGTCATTGGAGTCGCGGGAACGTATCGATATGGGAAAGCCCCGACTTGTGGAAGTCGAGGCTTTCTTTTGGCTGTCTTACGACAGTCTGTGAAAAGATGATTGCTATTTTCGTGTGTCAGATCACTGTTTCGGGATATATCCCCAGATAGCTTTGGGGGTGAGAAGAATCAGGTCGTAGAGGGGTTCCACCAGAACCTTGCCATCGGAGATGGAGACTACTCCTTTCCTTGAGTCACTGCTTCTGAATGTCATCTTGCCGCAGCAGATGCGTCCGTATACGCGCCCGGGCAGAGCGATGCGCTCTCCGGTGGCGGCATTCAGTATGGCCGGAGCATCATTTTCGGCGTTATTGATCAGTATGTAGCCTTCGCCGAGGTTGGATGCCTCGGGAAGGTGTTCGGCAATAGTGTTGCCGTATTTGTCGATCACTCCATAGTCACCCTCGGAACCCGTTATGGCGTAGCCGCCGATTATCATTCTCCCGGGGCCGTCGATGCTGAATGCGATGTGGCCTCTCTCATCCATATAGACGGTCTTGCCGTCGCGTCGCAGGAAGATCAGGCCGTCGATGAATTTCAGGTCATTCACGAATGTGCAGGGATGTTCCCACTCCTTTTCGAGAATCACATTGCCGTTGTGGTCGGTCACGCCCCAAAGCTTGTTGTCGTCGGAGACGAAGATGACATGCTCGAACACCTTGACTGCTCCAGCCTTGCATACATGAGTGAGGTCTGGCTTCAGAACCTCTTTGTAGTCAATGACGATCAGGCCGTGCTCCATATGGATGCTTCCATTGCCGGTGATCAGGACGTTGCCTTTCAGGTCGGCCATGTGAATCGGTCCCATTCTGAAATCCTTCATGAAGAGGATGTATTCTCCGTTGAGGAAACTTACGTCTTCATACTCCATGGGAAGCACAACATCTCCATTCGGGGCCACGACACCGATTTTATCGTTATCGCCTACAGCCAGATACATGCCGTCGCCGTGGTGGCAGTATTGATGGATAGGATGGTCCACCGGGCCAGCCACCACATTGCAATCCTTATCGATGAGGAAATATTTCCCGTCTTTGTCTGCCACGCAGTAGTCTTGGAGTTCGTCAATCCCACGGCGGAATCCGCCGACAGAAGAATATTCCGGTGCAAGCGCCCAGCTGCCGTCGAGGTTCAGCAATCCGAATTTCCCTTTTTCTTCGCAGGCCACAGAGAGATTGTGGTGAAAGCCTCCCAAACGGAAGAATGTCGGTGGAATCAGGAGATTGCCTTCCAGATCGAAGGCACCTTCTTTCCCGGTATCGTTGCATTTGACAGGAATGCGCCCGTCAGACGCAGAGAGGCATACCGGAGTATACTCCGACGGGTCAAACAGGAGGTCGCCCTGGCGGTTGATGTAGCCCGTCTCAGAGTCTTTGGTAGTTCTGTTTTTCTTATCGATCTGGAATACGTCGCCGTCGGCCTTAATGCTTTCAAATTCGGCGGGGGATATCATCTCGCCTCGGGAATCGACGATGCCCATCTTTTTCCCCTTATAGAAGGCGCAGTAGTCGTCGGAGAGGTAGCACATCTTTTCGATGCCGCCATAGAAATCGCTTTTGAGTTCGCCGTTGATTTCGGAGAGTAGATTCCCTTCTGGATCATATGTTGCCACCCTTGCTTTGGTAGCATCAAACTTGATTTTCTTTTTTGCCATATCGCGTTGGTTTATTGTCACTTATGTTTTGGGAGTTATTCTTCCCATATTGTTTCGGTGGATATCTCGCGTTCGGAGTCACAGTCGAGATCAATGTCATACTGCTTCCCGTCGTAGACCGCTGCGGTGTTGACTTCCAGCTCGGTGTCGGGTAGCACAAACTCATTGTAAAGGAAATGGAATTTCTTGGGGTCGAACTTCTCATTCTCAGCGATTCTGATAGTGACAGATGCGTGAATCTTGGTCTGAATCAGCTCTATCCGGCCAATCTCCATATCCTCGGCTTCAAGCAGGTCGCATTCAGCGAAGTGAAAGACGTCAGAGGGGGTCTTGTCGGCATATTCCAGGTAGGCCGGATCCAGAAATTCCTTCCGGTCCTCGTCATAGATGTCTTCGGGCCACTCGTAACTGTAGATGGTGTGGCCCAGATCGTCGCTGGAATACTCCGTTTCCTCGTTGCCATCGGCAACCGTGATTCCGTAGATTTCAGAGTCTCTCATTGCATTGTAGCACTCCATCAGGTCCTCTTCCGAATCGAACACGTCCAGTCGTGTCCCCTCTCCATAAAGGTATACTGTCACTTCTCTCATTTTCGGAGCCGAGTCGGGGTTGCCGTTGGCGTCGGCGCGTTTCACCTTCAGAGGAGGCATCTTGCCGCTATGAGCAAACTCTACGATCACAGCGCCATAGCGCTGGGTGTTCCATCCCTGCTCCTTGGGGTCGGGGAGAAAGTTGATCTCCTTGGCCACTTCGCGAAGGGCTTCCATCGTGTTGGCGTACTTGCGGATTACGTTGATGCGGTTGTTCTCCTCGCGCTCGATGGCATATTCTCCCACCGTGCCCTCCTTCTCACCGCCGCACAGAGCCTTGAGCACCTGGTGTCCCCACTCCTGGGTGTTCCATTCCTTCTCCGGCATGGGGAGTCGGGCGTTGGTCCAGATTTCCTTAAGGGCCTTGATGGTAGACTTATAGATACGGCTAACCTCAACGGAGCCGTTGTCGTGGATGGTGACGATGTATTCACCGATGATTTCTGATTTCTTTGCCATTTTTTTAGGATTAGATTAGGTTAAGATATTTGGCTGATGCATATGCGCACTGATTATCTGTCGGCACATGTATGCACCGATAAATACAAAATTCTGGGGATAAATTTAGTAGACACAACTTTAGCAGACACGACGCGTCGGCAAGCCGGATTTCCGGCTTGCCGACGCGTCGTGTCATCGAAAATTTCGTAATGAAGTATGTGAGGTTCATATCGTTGCATAAAGATTAGATTCTCTTCCCAGAAAAGAGATGGGAAAAGGTATCGGTAATCTTTTGCAACGGGAGGCAAAAATCTGTCGGTTTATCTTTCCGGACTCACTCGCAGAGCCGGAAGAAGGGATGAGGAGCCGTTCCACAATTTTCAGCCGTCGCTCTTCCTCTTGAAGAATCGCCAGGTCGAATTGCCATGATTGTGTAATCATCCCGCCGGAGGATCCATCTGAGGCGCACTCTCCGGTTTGCATCGCAAATTTAACAAATCAATGCCAGTTTTCCAAATATTGTCATAAAAAAATATTGCTGTCCGGTAAAACTTTGACATGATAGGAAATGGACTATCT
>ERZ778515.293-NODE-293-length-44306-cov-7.125218_pt1 | contig 44306 bp, 58 predicted proteins | sample MGYA00510343_ERZ778515 | MGnify/ENA primary metagenome ERZ778515 (study PRJEB29527, sample SAMN07138965) | mouse gut metagenome | material: feces | host: mouse | place: China:Nanjing | collected 2016-01-25 ...
ATGGAATTATAAAATCAAACCCAATTGTAAGGATTAATTTATTAACAGTTCCTAATAGCTTTCCACATATCCCATCATCAAATCAGCACGGCTAATTTCCATCAAAATACACCTCCCCAACAGAAGGCTTGAGATGAACCGGCGTCTGAATATTACTGCCGGATTTATTCATCAATATGCTTCCAAAATCTTTTACTCCTGGCACATGTTTAATAGCGTCTTCCACATAGTGAATTCTCACCAGACCGCCAATGCTGACTTTGGCAACTTCCCCCTTCACCGCTTCAATAATATTCTGCCGGGTATTTACCAAACTGTATCCCGCTTCAAATTCAAGGCCGGTAATATCGATTCTGATTGCATAATTTTCTGTTGTAATCACAGTAACAACCGCCCCGATGGGCGCCCTTCCTTCTCCCTCCCCCTCATGATCTGAAGGATCTAAATGTTCTTTCACCCTATCCACCAAATCCGGAATAGGAGAGCCGCCTTCGCCAATAATAATAACTTGAACGGTACCAGGCCCATCCCACAAAGGAATAACTTCCACCTCGGCAACTCCCGGAACTTCTTTCGCCCATTGTTTATAATCATTTTTATTTCCGCCGCTTATGGGGTTTCTCACTTTATCCAATAACCTTGACAAAAGAGATTCATCTTTTTCCTCATCCACGCCATTTGTAAACGCTACCGGATTACTTATAGATACCAGATTTTCAATATCCGATAAATTCAAATTGATTTCTTCCGCCTGTGCGTTACCTGCGGCGCCTATTTCATCTGAAATCACTTCCACCTCTATTTGCCCGTTATCTCCAACCACCGCATACTTTTGTGATGTGTAATATTTTACTGCCAGAGCAGATCCCGCCGTTATGGTATTTGAAAATTTTGTCCCGGCCGGAATTGCTGTTCCGACAGCGCCTGTTATCAGAAGGTTTCCGCTAGCAAATGTTGCGCCTTTTCTGTATACCCCGCGGGAAGCTGCTGCCAGTGTTAGCCATTCGCCAAAGGAATGCTGCGGAAAGGCAAGCAATATTATATTTCTCAGCATAAAGTACACTATCGCAAATTCCATATTGGTAGGCTCAATGGCGTCGTATTCATAACTTCCAACAGAAGTATCCAGTCCCTCCGGTACTCTTTCGTATACCCTTTCCCTTATGCTTTCTTCATCCTGCAATGCCAGCCATTCCACCACATCCAGAGTACCTTCCTGAATCATTTTTATAAAATCATAGCTGGGTTGTTTCGACATATCGCACCACCTCTCTATGACGGCTGGATGTTCCGTCTATACCATTCACAACAAATTCACATAAAATCATATCTCCTTCCCCTTTAATCTCAAAATTGCTGAGGCTTGCTATCAGAGGGTGATATACCAGCGCTTCGGTAAATACCCTTCGCAATTCACACTCCACCACCTCATACGGATCGTCTTGATTTAAAATCAAATCAACTTCATTTCCATACGAATCTGGATAAATCAGATTTTTATATCTTCGATCATGTAAAATTTTATTTACCACTTGTTCCAGAAGTTCATTGGGGTTATTTGTCATGATGGCATTCCCCATTACATCTGTGACAAACTCATTTTTTTCAAAATCAAATTTAAAAGTTTGTTTCCCTATCAGGCTGTCCTTATACGTTTTTATGGTAGTATCTGCCGTAATTTTTTCTGATAACTCTGGTAAAATTCCCATTATGCAGGCACCACCTTACATAATATGACATAGTGTGTGCCGCCCACTGCAACACCGACAACTCGATCTCCTGCAGAAAGGGCGCCCTTAAATTCAATTTCTGAATCTGGCAGATCCATGACCGGAGAGGTAATATCTCCCTTTCTTTTATGACCCATAAATGAGGAATTCACTAGCAACCCCGCTGACACATCAAATCCCACATCATCAAATTTTACAGTCAATGGGGAAATGGCCGATACTGTTCCTAGCATGGGTTCAAATCCACTTGTCTGTTTCCGGCCAGATATTTTACTTATAATTCTTGCTGCCTCCGCACTCAAACTATCACTCCTTTCTGCAGGCTTCCCTACGATTCTTTAGGTGCCTGATATTCTATTTCCGGCAATTCATCTGTCCATGCCAGCGTAAGGCTCATTTCATGGTAGCCATTACTGTATCTGTGGCTGTCGGATTCCACATAAAAGCCCCCTACCAGCCCTGTTTCATTATCGATCACATATACCCCCGTACCTGTTTCAACTCCTTCAATTCCATAGGTTTTGATAGAACCGCTTTTTTGCAATGCCGATAATTCTTTCAGCTTTTGGGCGGCGATTGCATTCACTTCTGCCTGAGTAGCCTTGTTGCTCTGGCTGACATATTCCTGCATGATTCCGTAAAGTTTTTGGGCTTCTTCGTTTTTCTGAACAGCAGATATTTCATTTCCCTTAGAATCTTTACCGACCACCTTCACCTGGGTATATGTGCTTTCTATGCTTTCATCATAAGAGGCATCTATCAAATTCACGCCTTCCTCAATTACCCATTGAGCTGTCTGGTTGAGTTTTTCAATCAGTTCCAGATTTCCGTTTTTAATGCGTGTGGTGTATCTTTTCCCACTCTGTTTCCGAGTTTCTGTTAATGCCGTAATAATCATATCCCACGGTGTTTTTTTCAGAAAATGTAATACCGAAAATTTCACTCCGGTATCTTCCACTGTTCCTGTGCTGATTCCCAGCGTTTTGCACAAACTCAAAAATATCTCACCAGCAGTCATGTTCTCAAACTTCTTATCCATTTTACTGCGCGTAAGCCACCAGCGTATGTCCCTGGCAGTATATTTTATTGTCGTACTGCTTCTGGTTTTGCTTTTCTTTGTAATGATATACCGCATCAGTTCTTCATCAGACGCATTATAAACCACAACACAACTTCCATTCGGAAAATCTGTCTTTCCTTCCACTTTCAACACTTCCATATTCAGAGTGCGCGAAGCTTCATTTTTGCTGCCACCCCAGGTCATTGAGGTGACAGCTTCCTCGATCCAGGAAATAAGCGTTTCCTGAACTACGGCCACTTTATATTTTTCTCTTTCTTTATACAGTTCGATCATGATGGAATCGTCAATACCTGTCCGGGATATATCAAATCTGCATTCTGAATAGGGGGGCTGTTTGCAGCAAATATTTTTGGATATTGCGCCCCATTGCCATAGAATCTTTTAGCAATAACCCACAGGCAATCTCCTTTCACAACAGTATAGGTGTTGGCCGTGGCGGCCGTTTCTGGTCTGTCAGACTGCTGCTCTACCTTCGGCGCCACTTTTACCACTTCACGAATCTTTATGAATTTGAATTCTTTAAATTCAATATCAAAGTATACATCTCCAGGCTCCCCGCCCTTCTCCCGATAATCAAACTTCCGGATCGTTGCATACATATTGATGTCCGTTTCTGTTATCAGCAGCTTAACCGGCTTTCCAGAATCACGCCATTTGTTAATTTTGTCTACTGCCTCCCACGGATCCGGAATGTTTTTTCTGACACAATAGGAAGAATCATAGTCCCTGGGGAAAAAGGAGGAAAACGCAACGCTTTGTAGCATACTGTTTCCAATAATTGTGCGTTCCCCTCCCTTAATTACCTGGGAATCCGAAAAGGCGGTTCCTCCGCCACCTATTACGAGTTCGGGAGGATTAACCGGAAGTGTAATGCTTTCTTTTAGATTTTCAAATGATATTTTGTAAATCAATCAAAGTCCTCCTCTCCCATGTTTTCCGCCGTTTCTTCAATATCATCTGCAAGTGCTGCCAGTATCTTTTCTACCAGCCTGTCTTCATCACCTTCTCCCGTCACGGTTACACTTTCAATAATTTTTTCGATATAATATTTTTTTACGCTCTGCTGCTGGTTTTTCGTTGTTTCAGAGTAGGAATTGCTTACATCCGAGTTACTTATGGGCTGTGCAATGTCCAACCCCTCATACGTTCCACCGCCTTCTTTGGGCGGCGGTGGTTTTTTGGGACTTTTAGGTTTATCTGGTTCATCCGGTTCATATGGTCTGATTTCCGGCGGCTGCATATCTGTGAGATTTGCCCCCATGGTTAATTTCATATCGCCTGCCATGTTTTCAACTTCATTATTTATCATGGCTTTGGTTTCTTTCAAACCTTCTACCACACCGGCGCCGACATTAAATCCAACCTGGGCTTTCATCACTGTAGACGGGGAATGAATTCCCAGGAATCCTTTGAATTTGTCCACAATGGAACTGGCCACATTTCCGATGGTACTTGCAATTGCCTTAACGCCTTCAACCAGCCCGTTTCCTATGCCTTTTATCAGATCAATTCCGAGCTGCAACCAATCCGTACTTGTGATGGTTTCCCAAATGGCCTGTACAAGCTGCAAGGCTCCCTCAATAAGCTGCGGTATAGCCTCTATCAGTCCTTGAACCAGAGCAACAATAATCTGGATGGCAACCTCGATAATCATAGGCAGATTTTCGGTAATAAATGTTACCAGACCTGTAATAATCTGAATTACCCCATCTACCAGCATCGGGATGTTCTCTGTAATCCCCTGGACCAGCGCCAGGATAATGTTTAGAGCCGCCTCCAAAATCATAGGCAGATTATCTGATACAAACTGTACAATATTCAGAATCACTTCAACAATCGCCGGAATCAATACCGGAATCGAATCTATGATCCCCTGGGCCAGCGCCATCAATATATCCAGCGCTGCCATAACAATCGTACCTAAATTCGCACTGATAAACTGCACGAATCCCATAATGATCTGTACCACTGCCGGAACCAATACCGGCAATGCCTGGGTAAGCCCCTGGACCAGCGCCATCAGAACCTTTAGAGCCGCATCAAGAATTGGCTGCAGATTCTGCCCCATAGAGCCAGATAATGCGGTAATAATTTTAACTACCACATCAGCCATTAAAGGCGTTCCGTCTGCTATCCCCTGGGCAAGTTTTGTGATTGCTTCGGATCCGCTGTTTAGCAATTCTGGAAGCTGTTCTGCAATCCCCTTGGAGAGTTCCAAAACCAGATCCCCTCCGGCCAAAAGCAACTCTGGAATCAGCTGAAGGATTCCCTGGATAAATACGGTTCCTGCTCCCGTCAAACCGCTGACTATCTGTGGCAGATTGCTTTTTATGCCAGAAATAAGGCTGCTGACAATTCCAACTCCGGCCTGAATCAACTGCGGCGCCAATGAAGCCATTTTGGTAACAACCTTTGCAAATACAGAACCGATTGCCCCTACCAGACCGTCTATGCCGCCTTCTTCCGTTGCCTTTGTCAAATCGCCGATCCAGCCAGATGCTTCCTTCACCAGATCCTTTAGATTACTGCTCCCCAGCGCCTCATATATGGCAATGCCAGCGCCTTCCATTGCAGACTTGAACTCTGTTATCCGTCCTTGCAGATTATTATTCATGGTGTCAGCCATGTTCTGCATAGCACCATCTGAATCAGCAATATATCCGCTTAATTCATCAAATCGATCTCCGCAGTTGTCAAGAAGAGCGTTTACCGACTTTAAATCTGCTTTGTTAAAAATAGTTGACAGTGCATTTTGTTTCTCTGCATCTGTCATATTCTCCATAGACGCATTCAGATCGCCCAACACTTCATTCATGGGGCGCATTTTCCCTTGTGCGTCATAGACACTCACACCAAGAGATTTCAGCTTTTTAGCAGCAATATCCGTGGGAGATTGCAGGGAAAGCATGATATTCCGAAGCTTTGTACCGCCCTCTGCCCCTTTTACCCCATTATCAGCGATTATGCCCAGCAGAGTATTTAACTCTGTTGTGCCACCGGCCAATGTCTTAGCCGTACCGCCGACCGTAAGGATTGCTTCTCCCAATTGGGCTACGCTTGTATTGCTCTTTTGAGCTGTTTTTGCAAGCTGATCCCCAAACTGTGTAAGGTTTTCTTCTGTTGCGGCAATTCCCAGGGCTGACATGCTGTCCGTCACCATGTCGGATGCCGCTGCCAGATCCATACCTCCGGCGGCTGCCAGATTTAGAATTGTGGGAAGAGCTGCACATGCTTTGTCCGCATCATATCCGGCCAGTGCCAGGTAATTAAGTGCCTCGCCTGCTTCTGAAGCAGAAAACTTCGTGGAGGCTCCCATTTCCTTTGCCACATTTGCCAGTTTCGCATATGCCTCATTACTGTAATTCGCTTCATCTGCCGTCATTCCCATTGTAGCAGCAACCTGACTCATGCTGGCTTCAAACTGAGAACCAACATTAACGCTCGCCGCACCAATACCGCCAATTACGGTAGCTGCTGCCCCCACAGAAACAGCCAGCCCCTTTGCAATTTTTCCGGTAGCCCCGGCCACTGCTTTACCGGCTTTTGCACTTAATCCGGCAAGTTTAGCGCCAAGCTCTTTTATGGTGTTGAATGCCTGTTGTGCTTTTAGCCTTACTTCCGGGGTAAATATTTTACCGCCCAAAGCTCCTAATTTGGCCTTCACAGCATTCGCAGCTTTAGAAGCAATATCTTTTACCTTAATGACCGGATAAGCCACTGTACCGGCTATTTTCGCCAGTCCTGTCCGTACAGAGGACATTACCGACTTTGCTTTGTCCACTGCCGATATGATCGGTGCAAACTTTTCTCTGGCAAAAGTCTTCGCCTTGTTTTTGATGCTGTTGATTTTTTCTGTTGCCTGGTCTTTCAGCTTTACAACCGGGCTTATTATCCGCTGCCCAATAGACTTTAGCTTTTCATCAATGTCATAGACCTGTTTTAAAGCGTCAGTCTTAAAATCCAGATACGCTCTCACGGCCACATTGGTACTGTTCAGATTTTCCAACGCCCTTTCCAGGGTAGAAAGCTCCGCTCTGGCAACTTCCAACTCATTGAAATCTATCCGAATCTGCTGCCACTCTGCAAATTGCTGTTTCGCCGCTTCAATATCCGCCAGCTTTTTTTCCAGACTTTCTATGGACTGCTCTACTCCCAGCCTGACACTGCCTTTTGTTCCATCTGTAAATTCCGCCTGTTTTTGTTTCAGAACAGCCAGCTTATTACCGTATTCCTCCACTTTCCCGCTGTTCTTTTCCAGGAAATTTCCCAGTTCAGCCAGCTTCGCATTTATCGTTTCATTTTCCAAACCATCCAGATCTATTTTTGTTTGCAGGGAAAGTTCCTTTTGGGAAACCGTATTTCGCAGGGAGGCGATTGAAGCCTGGGCAGCGGAAACCATTTCGGATATATTGCTGTTTGCGGAAATATTGATATTCTGTGTTGCCGCAATTTTAGAAATGGCATCTTTGGATTCATTCACCCTCTGTGTCATTGCTGACACACTCTTGCTGGCCTTATCCATCTGTGCCGACAGCTTATCTCTTAATGTAAGAACCGCGCTTAATTCCATCCTCTCACCTCCCCGCCCTTAATTTTTCTTACCAGCCTTCCCTCCCGGCTTCTCTTTTCTCTCCTTCAAAGTAAGCTCCAGCGAGGCATACATAAAATCCCGCACCCGGCGTGGTTTTGCATATATTTCATCCGGGAACAGAGAATAATGGCTTTCTTGAAGCAATCGGTGTATTATTCCTGCTTCTCCGCCTCGCATAATGAGTTTTTTGCTTCTTCCAGCCCGTCATCAAATCCCGAAATATCCATAATGGCCTCTGTAAGCTGAGAAATTTCCCCGATATAAAGCCGTTTCCGGATTACTTTGGCAGGATCGGAAGTATTATATTTTGCCAGAAGTTTCGGCTCATTCCAGTCCGGCTTCACGCATGCCGTAACGATCAGAAGGTTTGACAGCATTTCCTGATTGGTCTTTTCCTCAATCTGGTGCGTTCTTTTGTTTTTTACCGGATATTTGCACCGGTTTTCCAGTTTGCTGTATTCCTCAGAAGAAATGGCCTTGACCGTAAAATAGGCATCAAAGCGTTTCATATAAACCTGCTTTGTCGCCTCATCCGGGGTTCCCAGCAGTTTTTCCAGCAATTCAGCATCCGACATTGTCGGCGGCGCAATATAGGCATCTCCCGGCATATCTTCCATTTTTTCATAAGCTGTTATTTTATCTTCCATCTCAAAATCTCCTTTCAAAAACAAATGCGGCCCATCGGCCGCAAATCTTATTTTTCAGTAATCGGATCCAACCATTCCACTCCGGTAAAGGAAAAAGGCCATTCTTCTTCAACAATAGAACCCACTTCCCATCCCACAATAGGTATCTTCGTAAATTTTACATGCTTCAGACGCACTCTTTCACAGCCAAACGCTTCCGGATCATCCAGTTTAGAAATAAGCTCTGTCACATACTCCGACTTCCGGTCATCGGTAATTCTGGCAACATTCTGAACCAGCTCCGTTGTGATTTTATAACCGGAAATGCTGCCTGTACCCTTTACGCTCAAAAGCTTCTGTCCGGTCCAACGTGTCCCCGACATTTTTACATCACCGTATGACGGTTCAACATCTGCCGACATTTTATAGATATTTGTCAGCCATTTTCCTTCACTGTGACATTCGCCAAAGGAACCGTTAATTACTCTGGTATCATCTAACATACCGCTCCTCCTTACAGATAAATTTTATTAAAGATCTGTTCAATCTTATCAATGGTAAGAGCCTGTGTTTCCATATAAACTACATCGCCCTCACTCACAAGAGCTTCACTCAACCCTACCAGAATATCCGGGCTGATTACATGCTCATTTGCCAGGGTTTCCAGATATTGCGAAACACCGCTGAACAGCGCCGCCCGGCCGTCTGCATCATTATCAAGTTCGCCGAGTACATTATTCATGGCATACCGCCCAATATCATAGTCAATTGCCGCCATAGTGGAGATTGCCTTGATTTTTCTGAGTTTTTGTCCAGCCTCTTTACCAAAGCTGGTAAAGGTATTTATGCCTCTTTCGACTTTGACTTTCACCTCAAAACTCTCCGGATCTGTATCCTTAAACAGGACAAAGGAGCCTGCCCTGGTAGCCTCGCAAATCTGCGTGTCCGTCAGCTCCACTGTCACATCCACTATATCTTCCAGTTGCTTATAGGTAATGGAAGCATTCAAAGGCAGCGCCGCCACTGCCCCGGCAATTTGCGGAGCCATTTCTGCAGATGAATACATATTCCCTGCGGCATCAATCCCACCGACAATACAGTTGATAATTCCGTAATTGTCGCATGACTTTGAACGGGTATTGCCAATGTCTGGCTCCTTATCATCTGCATGCGTTCCGCCAATAACAAGCTGAATCATTTTCCCGGTATTCCACACCCGATTATGCCAGCTTTTTACCATCGTTAGAATTGCTTCATCGGTCACTCCATCTAAGGCCAGCGTATTCATGTAAGCTGTTTCAAAGGCTGTCAGTGCCTTTATATAGTCCTCTACCCTTACCTCGCTTCCAGACGCACCGCCAGCAAAGGAAATGGAGGCCGTGGGAGAAAGTGGCGTTTCTCCCGTTCTTACTGCTGTTACCAGGGACTCCGCATCGTTATTGACCGCCTCAACCAAAGCATCCAGGTCGCCTTTTTCAATGGTATACTTGCTTACCATTGCGCTGTCCTCATAAATACAGAGATTCACACAATCCTCATTCTGGATGTTTTCTGTAATGGAAGCCCTGAAATGGTTTCCGCGTTCCCCTTTATATTTTGCAATCAGTTTGAAGCTGCCTTCCACTGTTGCAACTGCCTGTTCCGCCTCTGCGGTTGCCATCCTGTAAATAACCAGCTTGTGGGGCTTGCGGTCTTTTCCCCCTTTCGCTGCCCTTCGCGCCAGGTAAACCGTTCCTCCATCACCAAATGTTGAGATAATATCCGTATCATCACTGCAAATAGTAAGCTGATTACATGGCCCCCAATCTGCTTTAATGGGAATGCCCACAACGCCTTTCTTAGCAGCATTGATCCGGGACGTTGCCAGAGATACAAACCAATTGTAAAGTCCTGTGCGGTCTTTGGTTTCACCCGGTTTCCATGTTCCACTGGACATATTACACTACCTCCTTTTTTACAAATTTTTCAATGGCCTTTTTTACCTCGGCCAGGGTATACTTTTCTTTTGTTTCTGCCGGGAGAAGCGCCCCGTAGATCACTTCCGGATAAACTCCAAAAAGTTCCTTTGAATGCTGACATATTTCATCCAGACTAAACTCTCCTTTATCATTCATCGCTTATCGTATCCCTCCCATCTACTGAAATACTGTTTACTATTTTTCTGATTTTTGGCACCGCAGGGCGTCTTAAATTCCTTGCTTTCACTCTGGATACCTCAATCATAAACGCAACCATAGAATTCACATCATCTGTATCTGCTGCCACCTGCTCCACTGTATAATAACGATCTGTACCAGGAATCGGTACTTTTTTCACCCCCATAAGATAATCAACAAAAGAATCCTTATAGCTTGTAAGGCTCTCGACATCATCCTCTGTGGCAAAAAAATATATTTCATAGTTTTGCATGGCCTTATATGACGAGGCTGTCATTTCTTTTGTCCTTGTTGTTTTATCCGGATTGATGAAAAGAAAACAAGGACGGCTGAAATTCTGCGGAACATCTGTTTCATATTGCTGAATATCCCCAAACACCTCCTTTACGATTTCAGAAAAAACGGAATTCTGTGGGGACGGATTACCTGCTGAATTCTGCTGCAAATCGTTCAAGTTCGTATCTGACAACTTCTGGAGCCTCCTTTTTCATTTCCTCAAATCCAATATCAAAAAACTTTACACCTTTATAAACTCGCGGCTTTACCCATATTCCAGTCTTTGCCCCTGGCTGATAAATGAATTTGCCGGTTCCGTCAATCGTACCAGGAACCCAATGCGGTGTTCGCATGGTATATCCATCATTGATAAATCCTGCATAGGACACACTTGAACCTACACAAAGAGAAAATCTCCCCACCGAACCACTGTAAATCCAGATATTACCTCCAATGCCTCTGGATAATGAATTCCACAAAGCTCCGGTATCAATGGAATTGGTGGAAACCGTCCCTTTGAACTGAAGATAATTTTTCTGTTTGCCTTTATTGGCACCCCTGGTAATGGTTCTGGTCTTCTTGACATATCTCGCATGCGGCCGTGTGTCACTTTTTAAAGTATCTTTTGCCGAATTTAAGATAATCTCTCCGAGGGTTTCTAAAATGTTCTGAATTATCTGCGGAAATTCCTTTGAAGCCGCTTTCAATAGTTTCTGCTCCAATTTATCAAGATTTTCAATATAGAATCCATCCCCCATCAGACTTCACCCTCCTTTTCCAGAGTGACTACATGAAAGCGATTAGACGGCGCGTATGGCTCCTGAACCGTATATTTTGCCTCTGGATCCAGGGACCATATCACCACATCACCATTTTTCACTTTCACCCGTTTGGGCAAATACAAAACATAATAGGCAGATACTTTAGTCCGCCCATTGGCCTCTGTATTGGTTGCGTTTTTCCGTACAAATCTGCAACGGGTTCCAGGCGGATATACAGAAACCGGCTTCATTTTGGTAAAATTCCCCCGCTTTCCTTCTTCATGCCGTAACACTTCACATTTATGGATCAGCATTCTTCCGAAGCTCATTCAGATCACCTTTGCCCTTATGCTTTTCCTCCGGCCACAGATTGTTTCATCGCCCACTTTTAAAAAATTCAGCCGGGAAAGAATATTAGAAAAAGCATTGAGGTTATTGTCATAAGAATAATCCTCAATGCTCTCTGCTGTTTTGCTGGGATCGGATAAGATGGCAGATACCAACTGTGCATTTACCAATTTCACAATATAGGGAACTTCTTTATCCTCGCCAAAACTTTGCTGACAGTATGCGTCTATCATCTCTTTTCCCGCTGCCAGAAGATTATCCAAAGCAGCTTCTGACAGTTCTGCCAAATCGTCTGAAGGAATCAGGCCGGCAAATTCCCCATTTTCCCCCAGTAAATCCCTCCCGGATATATACGCACCCATAATCAGATCCGCACAAACAGCCCGGTTCTTAAAAGCTGTTCATACGCCTTCTGATCGGTAACGTTGGTCGGCTTATTTTTGAAATATCTGATACCAGCGTCCATATAGGTTGCAGCGCCTGTGAGAACAACCGTCCTCTCAAACACATTTTTCTGCTGGCCTTCCTCTTTCCCGGCCAGTTCTGTGCCTTCTTTTGTTTCAGCAGAATCTTCCAGTAACTCCTTCATGGATTTTTCCGGATCCGTTGCGCCGCTCCCTTCATCTTCACGCTGTTCCTCTTTCTGCTGGCCTTCCTCTTTCCCGGCATCCGCCGCCTGGGATTCTTCCTCTCTTTCTCCCAAAACAAAGTCCTCCGCCGCATTCTGCTGCTTAATCAAATCTTCTGCCGCTCCCTGACTGCTCTGCTCAACTACCTTGTGATTTTCTGTCACTTTTCTTCCCATTTTCTTTCTCCCTTCTTATGACCGGTCTTTGCCAATTACCAGCACATCCGGATTATGGATTTCAAAATCAAAATCTGCCAGAAGCGTATATTCATGCCTGGTTTTCCTCGGCACTACCTGATGATAGGTTTCAATATTGCCTCCGTACACCCCATATGCCAGATTTTTCAGCGGTGTTACCATCTGAATATCATCCTGCAGGAAGCCAACGGGGATAATCTCAAACCCGTCATAGGTCACATTCTTTCCGCTGATCAGAAGACTGTCGCCCAGAGCCGTATTCCTCTCTGTCAGTTCTTCTTTATACTCGCGGTTTACCGAATGGGACACCAGAATTTTCAGAAGGCTCTTGTCTTCCTGCTGGTACATCTGAAAATATTTGCTAGGAACCTCTCCCAGAAGCCCTCTAAACAATGCTCTTTTCGTGGGAAAGCTGGCACTGTTGACCTTATGGGTATCCGTATCCGCCTCTGCGATACTTACCCACCCATTGTTGATATTGATGAAATCATCACTGGAACTTTCATCTCCATTGAATCCCAAATCAATGGTATCATTGGCAAACTGCTGGGCAAACAGCCGGGCCAGCGTTGTGTTGACCTGTTTGCCTTCAATGTTCTCTTTCATAAACTGGAAGGTAATATCATAGGGCATGATTACGCCGACCGCATTCAGTTCTCTCTGCTTCGTGGAGAAGCTGCCGGTTGCCGGATTATCCTCATTCTCTTTTGCCTTTCTCATATTTCTTCTGGATACATCGCCATACTCCAGAACGCGGCGCGTAGTCTGCATAGTGATAAAATCCACCGAACGGAGAAACGCAGAGTAGTCTTTCATAAAAGTAATGAACTGCTTTGACTGCTCCGGATTCATCTTACCGCCTGTTCCCAGGGTGTCCGTATTCACCGCCGCCTTTGCTAACAAAGTACGATTATTCATATTTTCCGCCTCCTTCTTTTATACAAAATAGCCGTCAAATACATCTTCGGCCTCTTTTTCAATCTTCCCTGCCCTTTCCTCTCCTTCCAGGCTTCTTGCCATTCCCCTGGACTTCTCCACCTTTTCCAGACGGCTTTCCAGTGGACTTAACGCTTCGCCAATCACAGATTTGATAATCTCCGTGATAGCCTCCGTTCCTTCTGCCACATCTTCTGTTTCTGCCTGCTCGTCGTCGGCATCCTCCTTCTCGATCTTGTCGAGCCGGTCATTGATGGGCTTCAGCGCTGCCTCCATAGCCTGCTTCATAACTTCTGTTAATTCTTCCTTCTTCACTTCCTCTGCCTCCTTCTCTCCATTATCATCTTTATTCTTTTCAGGCGGTTCCGGCTCTGGCTCTGCTTCGCTGATTACTGCGGATAGTGCCCTTTGTGCCGCTTTTAAAGCCTCCAGGTTTTTACCGGATACCTTTTTTCCTGCCTTCTGAATCTCTGTTTCAGGAACATCAAAAAAGCTATCGCCCTTTGCGATAGCCGCAGTATTGACTTTGCTTTTCATGTATGCGGAATATTCATCTACCGCCTGCAGAAGCGCCGCCTTTTTATCAGCAACTTCCTCATTATTGATAATATCCCTCATAACACTCCGAAGCGTGTCATTTGCCCTCCACATATTTTCTGTAATGTCATTAACTGCCATCATCCCGGCAAAAGTCTTCTTAGGTTTTTTCGCTGTTTCCTCCGCCTTCTGTACCTTCCCGGTAAAGTAGGATTTCAGCACACCGATAAGCCCTTTCACTTCATCTGCTTCCAGATCCTCTGAGTCTTCACACTCATTTTCTTTATAAATCTGAATTTTCTGCTTGTTGGCACCCTTACGCACCAGAGAAATCATGCTTATATCCATATCACTCATTTCCCCTGGTACAATTTCGACTGTTTTCGCAGCCTTTAAAATATTGCGTCTTCTCACTTCATTCACCTCCCTTCGCTTCAATTTTAGCGGTTCCCCCAATGGAAAAGCCCTCTATTTCCCCTTTCTGAATCTGTTGCCAGCAGGTATCGTCTGTCACCTCCACGGCGGCAACCCAATCTCCTTTTGCGGCATTGATTTCCGGAATGTCTGTCATGGCAATATAACTTTCTATCACAATTCCATAACCGGCCTTTTCATTGTGCTGCTTGTCAACACCGACCTTTCCCGCCAGCTTTTTGTTTTGCAGCTTTTTATTGAAATTATGGCATGCCTTTTTCACTTCTGTTTCGGTTGCCCAATTTCCGTGAGTGTCTATGGTTGATTTATCCACCGGTTTCCCGTCTTCCCCCACTGCTTTAGAAGCCTTATACACAACACCTATCACTGTCCGGCTCGCTTCATCAACCTTGGCTATTGGCATAGCCGCCAATGTTTTAACCTCCATAGAATTACCTCCGCATTTTGTATTTTAAGACACTTTTCATAGTACAGCGACAGTGAATCACATTCTTTGCACTTGCACCCATAGAAGAATCTCCTGGATGCATGAGCTTTTCACCGCCGACAATAAATGGTTCTTCGAGAGGAACCTGCTGGCCGTCCGCATTTTTATGCCATTCTCTGGATACTTTGTCACAGGCACATGCCCACTCTTTTCCTCCGATAACCTCGCTTTGCCGCCATCCTTCCAGTGTAGCAGCATTCATAGCACTTATTGTTTCTGTTCTGGCAATGCGGCGCGCCCGATAAAACTCAAAACATTGCTGCTGTTCCACAGCCTGGTAAACCGTATTGTATTTTTCCGGATCCGTCAAAGCCTCCAGCTTTTTTTCTTTCTCCTTCACCTTGCTTTGATTGAAGTGATTGGGTACATCTGATACCAGCTTATTGCCCGCCGGGTTATTCCCTTTGCCTTCCCCCAGGCTTTCTTTCAAACTCTTAATGACAGCATCATGTGTTGTTTGATTTACCTCCTGGGCAAATTTTATCTTATGCTGATCGAGCCAATCCGTTGCCTTCTTTGTCAGGCTCATTTCAGGACCGAGGCGGGAGCCTTCTACAGATCGGGCGCATATCTCCGCAATCTGCCCGAAAAAAGAATTGGTAAATGCCACATAAAGCGCTGCCAGCTTATCAATATATGCTTTTTCATTCGCAAAAATAAAACCAGCCATAATCTCGGCTATATTATCTATCAGAACTTCCGGAACCGCCGCTTTTTTGACGGTACGCCCTACTTTCTTATGATTTTTCTTCATGTATTCTGGAAGCCTTGCTACGGCAGCCAGATACTCTTTTTTCTGTTTGATAAAAAGAACTTGAATTTGCTTCTCAAAATTGTCAAGAGCCTTTAACAGAATCTTATTCTGCTTTTTATCCAACCCCAGGGAGCGGATAAATTCCTCATTCTCTTTATCAATTTTCTGCAGAATCGCATGGATGGTCTTTTCCATTTCCTTTAAAACTAAAACCTTTTCTTTAGATAGCATCCGCCAGCACCTCCTCAATCATGCTCTGGAGGCTTTTCAGTATACAGACAATGCTATTTATACTATCTGACTTTTCAATGCTTTCCAGCCCTTCCTCAGGGCTTTCAAGGGTATTTATATCTTTCTCCCCTTCCTCTTTTTCAGCTTCTTCCTCCGACTCCTTTGTTTCATTCCCTTTTTGAATCTCCATTTCTTTCAGGAGAAGCTGCATAGGCTTATCAGCCCATTCCCCTTCAAATGGTTCAAAGGATTTACCCAAGAGATCTCCCAGGGCATCAATCAGCATATTTGGAGTAGCAGCGCCGGCCACGACATACGGAGATACCGCCTTGGCAATTTCCGCCTTATCAGAAATCGTTGGGGCAACAAACTTCATGCTGACACTTTTTATCAGTAAAATTCTTTTCAGAGTATTGTTAAATGTAAAGGCTATATCATCCCGTTCCGGCTGGAATACCTGTTCTTCCGTCACCTGTCTGGCAGTGTCCGCCGTAGCCCTGGTATAATCCTGGGATTCTCCTGTGTAAATTGGATGAAGACGGAATGCGGACCGGATTTTATCTCGGTTATTTTTGCAATACTCCTGAAATAATCCGTCTTTCTCCAACATTTCCGCCAGCTTTTCAATGCGAATAGACACTTTGCTCTTTACTTCATCATCACCGATCTGGACATCATTCTCTAGCCCCTCTGCTTCCAGAATAAGATATTTGTGCCTTGCCTTATCCCCTTTTGCTCCGGAGATTGTGTTTACAGAATCCTCTGTCAGCTTTCCGTTCTCCACGATAATCGCCATCGGCATATGCCGTCCATCCATGAAGTAGGTATAATTCAATTCCTCCGCTTTGCGGTTTCCCTGGATATTGAGAAGCTGACCGATATACCGCGGCAAACCATAGGGAGTGTATGGACAGTAGACATTAAAAAAGATGATACTGGAAGCCTTGTCGTCTGGCTGAGTATCATCATCATACATACCTGTTCGGCAATTCATTATTCTTGGATCTCCAAATTCCTTAAAAAACACCTTTTCATTATCCACTATCTGAACAAATTTTCGGAATTTCTTCAAAATGGAAATCTCTATTTCTTCCCCATTTTCATCCTGAATCACCGTTGCCACTGGAATAGCTTTTGTTTCCCGTTTGCAGAGCCGGATTTTATGGGCAGGAATGTGTTCCAGACCGGCCGGGACTCCGGACATATCTTCAATCACTTCCAGGGCACCCCATCCTATACGTTCTTTATCATCAATAACTTTTTTCATAATCGACGTAAAACTTTCATCCAGATTGCAGTATTTAAAGAAGTTTTCGTATCTGGCCCATTCCCTGTCCAGCGCCGCCTTGACTTCCTCCCCCTCCTTATCAGCATCAATGTCATATTCAAAATCAACTCCAAATCCCACAATATTTGTCTTGTAAGCATCAATACACTGCTGCAGAATATCACTGCTTTCCGATAACCGAGTGAGAGATTCCGGGTTGTATAGCGGCTCCAGAACCGCACCGTCTTCATACAGTCCATGAAATTCATCTTCATCAACTGCCCTGCTCTCCATGATAGAAACTGTTTCCCTGGATATGGCCTTAATAACAACCGAATTGTGAACTGCCGGCCTTTTTACTTCTTCTCCCAATTTTCCCCCTCCTTTCTATGCAGCCTTTTTCTTGTAGACAGGCATACACGCCAACGCAACGGCATCCGCTCTATCTGGAGAAGATAAACCGCGCTTCTTCAATTCTTCCTTGCTTTCCAGCTTCATTTTCCCATTTGACTGGAAGTAATATTTTCTTGTTGAGAACTCCCCTACCAATACGGAATCATCCGGTAATTTAACCTCTTTATCTTTCATCAGATCCCGAACATTGGCCCACATCCATGTGACAATATCATCATAAAATCTGGCAGATTTAGATTTTGGAGACTTCCTCGCAAAATTTACCGGAATAACAACCATCTTATCAAGCCCCTCTGCTGGGTCTTCTTTCAGTTCATTCAGCCTGTCAGTCACTCCGCCGCCAACTCCGGTATCGTCTATTTTGACATAAACATAATCATCATACCCTGGATACTTTTCCATAAAGTCACGGTAAATGCGAACAATATCCCCTACTGTACGCATGGTATTCTGTCCGTGACGTGATAACAGTTCCGGAATTACCTTATCCAGCTTTGTAGCAATCACTGTATCATCATCCCCGAAACGGGCAACATCCACGCCTATATCTATCCGATCCGGTATATATGTTCCCTCGGTTTCCCCTTCTGGCTCAACTTCCAATTTGACAGCATCCTCAAGCAGTTGCAGAGCAATAAATATATCATCTTCCTGTTTCGGGAAAAGCCCTCTCACACGCACCCTGACAACATTACTGTCATAGCCAAATCGGTCTATCAGAGATTTTATGTTATCTTTATTTGTCCTCTGGCTTTCCTCTGATGAAACAGTATGGCACCGATACATCCAACGGGAAGAATAGAAAGCGTCATAAAAAGTACCGCTGGTTTTCGTTGGATTTCCACACATCAGCAGCTTATTATTTCCGCCGGACAGTGTTCCCAGGATTGCTTCCATAATCGGATCGGCGACACCAGACGCTTCGTCAATGATGAAAAGCATATTATCCTCGTGGAACCCCTGCATATTCTCTGGCTTTGTGGCGGTTCTGGCCGTAGCAAACCAGCGTTTTTCATGCCCTACCATGTAGATATACGTTTTTGTCCATTTGAGAATATGCTTTAAAAGCGGGGAGCGTTCCTGCCACTTCGCTACTTCGGACCACAAAACATCATGGAGCTGCTGCTTCGTTGGCGCTGTTGCCACAATTCTCGGATAAGGAAAACATGTCAGAAACCATAAAAGAGCTACCGCTTCCATACCTGTCTTTCCAACACCTTGACCGGATTTTATAGCAACCTTGGGCGTTTCCGCCAAATCTTTAAGGGCTTCCTGCTGCCAAATGTCCGGCTCAAATTTCAATACTTCTTCCGCAAAAAGTATGGGATTTTTCTGGTACAGAGGAATTCGTTCCTTAAAGAATCGGCGGCGCAAAATGGCAGCGTTTGCATTCATTCATCACCGCCCCCTTCCTGGTCTTCCCCCATAATACTTGCTATCCAATCATCAACAAGTTCATTTCCCTTTCCGGCCTCATCCAACTTTCTGTTCTCTATCCTCAGGCGAATTAAAGAGTCAATGGCTTTTGTCTTTTTGGACTGAACGCTTGTAAGTTCTCTTTCAAGCCGTGCCACCAGATCTATTGCCGCTCCGGTACTTGTCTGGATGCTATGCCGCTCCCCTGGAAGCCGCTCTCCCTTCTTGACCTTTTCCTGGACAGCAGTTTTATAGTTTTCTTCTTCCTCCGGTGTCTTGAATTTCCGCTTTTCTTCAAAACTCATAACACCAGATACATACTGGCCGCCCTTTGCCTCTGTATATTTGTTGATTGCTTTCATCAGGCGGCGCTCCCTCACTGCGAAAAGCTGTATCTGCTCCATAAGCAGAACTTCCTCGCTGCTGGGGGTTCCTTCAATCATTTCCCGTTCTTCATCAGAAAGAACATCCCAGTACACTGCAGAATATCCCCCATGCTTCAGAGCATTTTTATTTCCGTCCGGGGCGCCGGAACCCTCTGCATTTTTATTCCCTTTTGGCGGACCTGGTTTCCGAACGCTCGCTTTTTTCTTCCCTTCTTTCTTTTCCGAACGCTCGCTTTTTCTTTTACCTTTATCATCCCATTTTTGTGTACTTTTCCAGCGCCGAACCGTACCTTCTGGTACTTCCATTTTCTTTGCTATATCAACAAGTTTCATGCCAGAGCGATACATCTTTTCGGCTTCAATGCTGTTGGGACTTCTCGCCCTTGCCATTTATCACCACCTCGCTATTTGTTTGTTTCGGATTTTGCCGATTGAATCAGGAGCGTTCGCCAGCGCCCATACCCATGTTGCCGCTATGCTAAGTGAGGATAATAGCCACCCTGCATTACGATCACCAACGCAAAATCCCTCAACACCTTTTTCCTTTCGGGTCAATGTGACAGTTGCCAGAAGCATGACTGCCGCGTAAGCCAGTAGAATACATATTCCTTTCATAGAAACCTCCTTCTTGATTGTTTGAAGGAGTTCTGCCTCTCCCTGTCCGGTCCATCTCCTTTCCGGGAATTTTGGCATGAAAAAAGAGCTGCCGGCTCTACACCTCACAGCTCTCCAACGCATGATTAAAATTTTACGGATACAGTCTAGCACATTTCCCTTTGCATAGTCAATGTAAATTTTTTGTAACTAGCGGTTCTAACGTACTGACAATCCATCCACCCCAAAAATAAGTGCAGATAGCCTTTCTGTGGCAATTTTCAAGTCAGAATAGACATTTTCTTTGCTCATGCTTTTCTTTTTTGCAATATCCTTTACCGTCAAACTTTCCTCTGCGATATACATATCATAAACAACCTCATATCTTCTTATGTCCAGAATATTGGATGATTTCTCGCAATATGCCCGGTATATTCCCATCATAGTATCAATATGCGACACCATAATGGCGGTTCTGGTTGCAGACCTCTTTATCGCATCCACTATCACCTCATCATCGTAAAGATTCATCATGCTGCAGAGTATGTCGGCGGCGGACTCTTCCATCTGGCTCCGGCCAAAAATTGAATTTTCGGAGTTATCTTTCAACATCCGATAATTTCTCAAAAGCAGCTTTGTATTATGGAGCCGCCGATCTGCCGCCTTGCTGTGCATTTTCTTTTTTTCCTGCTCCATTGTTTCCAGGGCTGTCCTGGCCCCTATCTCTGCTGCCTCTTTTGCGATAGCGGCCAGTTCTTCCCTGCTTAAAGAAATCATTACACTTTTCTGTTCCTTTGATTCCGGCTTTTTCTCTGTATCTTTTTCCCCTCCATTCACAAATTCATATATTGCTTTATCAACATCACCAGGCTCCATTTTCATTTCTGCCGCAATTCTCTCTGTTTTCCAGCCAGCCTTTTTTAGTGCTATAATCTTTTTTACATCTGTTTTCTGCTCGCTCATGCCTTCGCCCTCCACCATTTTTTTATTTGATATATCTACCGAAATAAGGTATAATATATCTGTCTGTTAGTGAGGGGAGTTTGCGAAAGCGCTCCTCTTTCTTATTGACAGCCCTGTAATGTTTCCAGTATGGCCGCTGCTTGCCTCGTGGTTATTGCACCTGCGGATACAGCAGCTTCCACGGCCTCTTTTTCACTGCATGATCTGCAGATTTCTGAACCGTCTGCCCTGGATTTTCCGGGAGCCTCGTCATAATTCTTCCCACATTTTGGACATGTTCTCAAATTCATTCCTCCTTACAGCATAAACTCTGGATAATCTTCAATACTCATTTGTCCAGGTATATTTATATTTTCTTCTACTTGTGGAGATTTTGACTTCTTACATCCCACCTGGGAACCGCAACGGCTCTTATGGCTCCTGCCATGAAGCCGTTCCCAGCAAACAGGTCCATATCCCCGTTCCAGGCTTGTGGTATCCTTTAGCTTTCTTCCGCAACTCTGACATACCATTTCCCTACCTCTTATTCATCCCTGCTGCCAGAGCACATAGGGTACAGGCCGCACCACTCCCCATAGCAATCACCTGACGTGCCAGATCGGATTCCCAACATTCTTCCCCACAAACGCAGCATCTGGTTCTTTTCCAATCCTTTGATTTTGGTACTGGCACGTTTCTAACCAGTGGAAGGCAGGCAATTCCTCCCTTCTCTCCAGCTTTCCTTGGTTCAATCTTTACTGTCATACACTGCACCCCTTTTCAATGGCAATTTCACGGGCAAATGCCAGATCCTTATCCGGCGGCATTTCATACACCTTCGGCGGAACAATGATATTTGTCAACTTTACGCCAGCTTCATCCACGTTTTTTAACGGATAAAATTCTGACTGAACCTCGAAAATTTCCTTCAATACATCTGCCGCCCTCTCCTTCTTTGCATAGAATCCCAGGGCAAAGGGTTTACCATCAGTCCGGCGCCGAAGCATTACGGCAAAGTCCGTTTTCCCTTCGGCCGGATCAGCGACAGCAATTTCATCCAATCCTTCAGTGCTTAAAATACGCTTTCCATTTTGAGTTAAAATCCACATATATGCCTCCTATAATAGCGATAACTGTTTGCCTATTTCTGTTCTTCCATTGTCACAAGGAGAATAACCTGTTTTATTTGTAAATGGATAACCAGAACACAAAACGTGACTCTCATTGCCTCCATGCTTTAAATCACAGTCTTTGCAGCTCTCGGCCCGTTCCCAGGTTCTTTCTTTAAAATATTTGCAAGCTCTGCTATTGTCATAAATACGAACATTTTTTCTCTTTTCATGCCTGCAGTCTGCTCCCCTGTGCTTTTTGAATCCCAAAAATTTTCTTGTATACCTTTTGGGATTTTCCGGATCTTCTTCCCACTCTCCAAAATCCATTTCCTTATAAAATCCAAAATTATCACATTCTCCGCATGTCTTTATATCTCTATTTATATCTTCCCTCTCCCTTCATTTATTTCTCAACTAAATTTCCATGCATCCATTCCGTACAGATTGTGGCTTTTTCTTGTCAGAGTGATCTTATCCATAAATTCCTCTCTGCAGCTTTTCTTTGCTGATCTTCTCATTCCCCGAGAAGTGCATCTCTTGATGTGCCGTTTATACCCTGGTCCAACAAATCTGTTTTTATGATACATTCCCATAGGCACCTCCTACTTCTTTACCAGCCTTATCCTTTTCCCGTTTCTCTTGGCTCCATAATCAGACATAACAAAATTTGTGCATTCCCTTTGATCGGCAACTGATTTACTGTTGTTTAATGCCGCCAAGTTTTACAATTCTGATAATGTCTTTGTATGCCCTTACTAGTTCGTCACATATGTACATCAAATCATATTTTCCAGCTTCGTCATATTTTACTGCTCTTGATTCTTCGCAGCGTTTCAATTCTTCCAGCCGTTCCACAACCTTATCCACGTCATAAGCGGTAGGTATGGCATCCAAAAAATCCTTTATTCCCTTTCCAGAGAATATACATTTCTCATTTATCTCAATCTTATCAATATCAATCAGTCTCATTCTTCTTTTTCTCCCATTCTCCTACAAACCTCTAACTGTAACCGGATTTCTTTCTCTCTATCTCTTTTCATTTACACCCCTCTTAATTTAACCGGAAGGACTACTGCCTGCATATTTCCCGCTTTTACAATCATCGGAACACTGCTGCCTCCGAATCTTAAAACAATATCATCTGCATCAAATGCTTTCAGCGTTTCTAACACCAGACTGGAATTAAACCCAATCACCAGCTTTTCCATTTCATCATACAACTGTACGATTTCCGAGTAATCAGCAGTGCTGTCCTTGATACTCAATTTCAGAGAATCTTTTTCAATTTCAAATTTAGTAGGCGTCTTTTCATCTGTACACAATTTTGCTCTTGTAATGGCATCCAACAATTCCCGCCGCTTCACTCTGGTTTCCGTTGAAAACGAATTGAACATATTGGCATATGGATAATACTTGCCCTCTACCAGCCTCGTATATACCTCATATTCATCTGACCGGAAAATGGCACAGGATTTATCATACTCAATGGACACATCTTCTCCCATTTCCAACGCAAGTAATTTCTCTACAGCGCTGCGCGGTAAGAGCATTGAAAAATCTCCTTCAAATTCCTGCTGATCCCAGGCAAGCACATGCCCATCCAACCCGACATAGTTCAATTTTCCTTCTTTAGCTTCTAGGTATAACGCTGTCATTGTTGTGTTTGTGCTTTTCTGCGGAATTGCATACAGCACATGAGCCATTGCCCCTTTCAGTTCTGTTGCTGGGATCTGGGCTTTCCCTCCGCCTTCGGGCGTATGCTCTGCAGAGTAGGGATAGGATTCTGCCGGAAAACTCTGGTATGAATTTTTGATTTTTCCCGTTTTTATAGTAATGACATTTTTCTGATTTTCTGTAATGCTGATCTCGCCTTCCGGCAAATTCTTTATCAGATCAAAAGCCTTCGCCGGGATAATAAAGGATTCCCCCTCCAAAGCTCCTATTTTGGCCTTGACTGTCATTTCACCATTGCCGGCAATCATTTTATCCCCGCATACGCAAATCCCCTGCAAAGCGGCTATATTGCTGCTTTTTGGCACAACGCTTTTTAATTTATCAATCTTCCTCGCAAGCTCTGACTTTTCAATCTGCATCCACTTCCACTCCTTCCAAAATCAATAATATACCCCGATACTGTTTTAACTTAAAAGGCTCCAGATCCTCTATCTGCATATATTTCCTTCCATACCGGCTTTTCATATCACAGAACACATTCCAAGGAACCCGGAAGAAGTCCCGGAACCCCATTGAAACCATAACAAAGCATCTGGCTCCCATCCTCTGAAAATCATTCAAATTCTGGCGCTGCGTTTCTGTAATAACCGATTCTTGTATCCTGTCTTTGTCCGTATGCTTCGCTTCAAAAATAATTGCTTTGCCGTCACACAGCACCCCTTTGTAATCCGGTTGTGCCTGTTTTACGAAACAGGCTATATACCTCCCTAGCTTTCGATCTCCATAGGGTTGCAAAGGACGCATTGGCTCTGGTGTTTTTTCGATAATCGCCACATTCTTTTCACGATAGTAACTACATGAAGCACTCAACATATTTTCAAACATAGCCCCTGCCACATTGGAACGCTTTCCTGAAATCTGTCTGTTTATATCATTCAAAGAATCCACCTTCCTCCGCATACTTTCTGACCTTATCCACAGTGGCCGGGCCAACTCCGGGGATAACACCTGGAGTTGCCAGCGATTCCAAAAATTTTTTCAGGCTTCCGCCCTTTTTAGCTGCATTTCGCCCTTCGCTCCTTGCTTTCTCAACCCGATCCTCCACATAATGAACCAACTGCTCATCCGTCATTTTGCGCATTTTGACCGCTTTCTCATGAATCTGACTTTCATCCTGAGTTCTGCGGCAATTTCTTTTTTTCATTCTCCTTACCTTCCTTTCCTGTCTGGCGGCTCTCTGTACTGCCAGAGCTGCCGTTGTATCTATGTATCCTTCTCTGTTTCTCCAGAGCATGCTGCTTCCTCCTTAAATGCCGCCAATTCTGGCATCTGTATTTCATATCTCCGACACATTTCCAGAAAACAGTTCCAGCACATAAAAGCAAACTGTTTGGGCTGTTCTCCCCGCTGTGTTCTTACGGATAAAGCTGCCATCTCACTTTTCTTTCCAAAAGTTTTGCAAACACAGCAGGTATCATACAGTTTCTTTTTCATTTTGGGACTTACCGCTTTGGCTTGGAGCTGTGGAGGGAATTCTCTACGCATATTTTTTTCTCCAACTATTGGAATTAAGCTGTCCTTCATGAATACAGGTATTTGAAACTTATCGCAATGTTTCAATATTTTATCTATCCATTCATTCTTTGGAATTATCTTTGTCTTATTTCTTCCGGTTTCTGCCCCTATAATTACCCACTTGCCCGCTGGACAAAGGATGTGTTCATCAAATAGTCGCAAGTCCTCAAGTAAGGGCTCAACACTCACAAAATTATTTTTATCGCCGTATTTGCTGGCCCAACCTTCGCTATCATTGTTGGTGTACGAAAATCCATACCACATATTCCTTGCAGCCGGAAGCATCCCTTTGTCCTCAAGTTCCCAATATCTTTTTGGGTTTTTTGTTAAAAACAGATAATTATGTATGGGATATTTCTGACAAATACCAAAAATCTCACTGATCCATTCATCTGGTACCCACTCTCCGAATATATCCGCCATAGCTCCAACAAAAATGTTATTTCCCATTTTCAGTTTCTCTAAAGTATTAAAGCGGTACCGATGAAGCGTTGGTTCAAAGCCAAAAGGATAGACCAAAGAATTCCCTGTTTCAGACAGCATAGCCTGATCCAAAATATACAGGTTCTTCCCATCTGGCGTCTGCTGGAGCCGATAGTCATTGACTGCCGCTTTATTCCGCTTAATGTCCCCCGAGAATCTCACTGACATTTTCCTGGCATAGCAATATGGGCACCCATGCAGGCATCCTGTTATAGGATTCCATGTGTGATCACACCATTCAATTCCGGACCGATTCATAAGCAGCCCTCCCTCGCAAAACCCAATTCCCTATCTTCCTTCCACTCAATTCCAGCAAAAGTGAGTTTCTGTCCGCACTGATCGCAATATCGTGGCTGATAGAGCGGACCAGCATTTAATACATGATTGCATCTGGGACAATGATGGTTCTCATGTTCTGTTATAACAAATCCATATTTCAAATAAGTGATTTTCCTTGCTATTGGCTTTCTTGCCTTTCTCTTTTTAACCATCTGTGGCTTCCTCCCAATATTCAATTACATATTCTTTCTGTGCGTTATTCCTGCCGGCCTGTTCAGGAACTACCCTGTGTGTGATTTTGGCAGCGTATCCGCACTTTAAAAGAAGTGCCGCTATCTGCAGGCGGTCGTCTTCATTCCATTGTACAGATCCTTTTCTTATGCTTCTAATCATTTGCCTTGCCATATAAAATTACCCTGCCTTTCTATGTTTCCTGACTTTACTGTGCCCCTGAACAGAATCCTGCATCTTCTTTTCAAAAACTTTCACAAAAGCTTTTACGTCCGGCGGCATATCACAATTATGAAGCCCTCTGCACTGAATAACCCTATTGTCCCTATACTCTAATGTAAAATATGATTCCCCCGGAGCTTCTGCCTTTCTGACGAAAAAAATATTGGTTTCCCCGCTTGCCACCCGGCTCACATATCCGCCTACACAATGGTGCAAGGCTTCCCCCTCTGCTTTAATTTCATCTCCGTTTTTAGGAACCATCAGAATCAATCCTTTCCCTTTAATAGAAAAAGCATCTGTCCCCTCATTCTTTTTAAAGATTTCCTCTATGGCCTTTTGTGTTTGCTCCATCCGCTTCCTAGCAAGGGTTTCCTGTCTTTTTCTTTCTGCGGCTGCTCTCTTATTCTGCAATGCCTGATATTCTTTTGCCGTTCTGTCATGAACCTTTTTGAAATTGGTGGGCATATAGATAAACAAGTTATCTAAATCATATTTCAATGCTTTGCACCAATCGAGATATTCCAGCCAATCCCTTGCCATGTTGCGCTTTCTTTCAACACGGGGATCTTCACGTTCCCGGTATCTCATACACGCATAATTGCCACATCCAAAGCTATCTCCCAACGGATACCGTTCACTTTCTTTTCCGATATATTTCACCAATTTGTGAAGTGACACTTTTCGATTTGCCTGTTTCAACAGGTCTGTATTGCACTCAAAGGTTTCATAGTATTCCCTCAGCTGATCCGGTTTTAATTGTAAGCCTATTGTTTGGGCCACCTGAAGCAAGCGTAATTCATCATAGTTGCCATCAATGGACTGCAAAATTTTAGTATTCACCTTATTCAGACCTAAAATTTTATAAATCGTTCCACCTTTCATATTGATTTTTCCGGTAGCTCCATGATATGTAGCGTTGATGATTCCCTTTGCCAGCTGGTTAAGCCCCATCTTGCAGATCCATTCTAATTCCGGGAACTCCAGGAAACGCTGGATGCCGCGCTCATATACAAGTGATATGGTCGGCATATTTTTAGAAAGCGTTTCCAGGGCGGAATATTTCATAGGGGTATGCTCCCATGCCTGTGGTAAATTCCCCGGATATAAAATACATTCTGCACAGGCAATTTTACCTTCATCATGGCACCAGCGCGTTTTTCCAGACTGCTTAAATACTGCGTACTCATACGGATCGCACTTTGGCTTTCCATCCGGAAAGGAGTAAAACTGTCTGGCATATTCCTTTATCCCCTGGGAAACACGCTTATGTCTAATCGTCTGTTCTGGATATTTATGAATCTCACGATAAACATGAAAATACCGCCAGATAAATCCTTCTTTTGTAGGATCTACATATGCAACCCATCTTTCATCCGTAATGCGGTAAGGGAGTTTTCCTTTGGCTTTTATGGTGACCTTGCTTCCACAGAAAGGGCATATTCCTTTTTCATTATTCCTCAAACGAATATCTTTCCTGTTTACCCGACCGATTTTACCGCAATGTGTACATTCGCATTGAGCAACCCCTTTTTCAATCTCCTGGTAAATAAGGTATCTGCTAAAACTCATAGCAGAATCAAAAGCCCATGACCGGAATTCTTCTGGCTCCTGTTTGACCGGATCCATTACCGCATCAATTAAATCTGTTTCTTTTTTATGCTTTGCAGCCAGTCTTATGGCTTTTACTTTTTCCTGGAATCTATGAACCGCATCCCACGGAACTGTTCCATCTTCCTGCCTTGTGTATTCTTTAAAAAATGTTGAGATAAGCTCCTGTTCCTCATTGGAACGAATAAAAATAAGCTCCTTTCGTACAAAGCAATTTTTTTCCTTATCCCACGTTGATTCATATACATTAAATTCGTTCATCATGGAAAAGGATGCCGTAAGCCACTTGACTTTTTCCACTCTCAAATCCTGAGTTATATAATCTTCGTGAGAGAGAAATGTTCTGAAAGCTGCTCCCTCCTTCCCCTTTGCAATGTCTGAAATTTTATAAAAAGTCAGAATTAGTATTCTGTTATCCTCAACCATTTGCGCCGTTACAATATGGCGCATTCCTTTCAGCCGTCCGGCAATCTCTATCATATCTTCACTGGCTTTTTCCCTTGCGATTGCAGATAATTTCCGTTTTTCCATACGAGCCGCCCCCTTACATACCCATCATGGAAAACATATCCATCTGGCCTTCCAAATCTTTATTGTTTCTTCGGGTTCGTTTTTCCTCCGCATTTTCTGCAGGAGCAGGAGATTTTCCCTTTTCCTGTGCTGCCTTATTTTCAGATTTAGGCTTGCCGGTACTGGCCTTTGATTTTGCAGCCCGTTCCGCCGCTTTCTTCTTTGCTTCTTCTGCTTTTTTAGCCTTTTCCGCTTCTTCCGCCTTATCGTCTTTATGGTAATAATCTTCAGCCCATTCATAAACCACTTCGTCACGGACAGCCGCACAATTTCCATTTGCCTGCTTCCTGGCAAGAGAATATACATAACTCAAACATTTCTCCCAAGTTTTATGCTTCTGCAGAATATCCTCCGATAAACCTTTATCATCTTCACACCGGCCCATAAGATATTTAATAATCGGATCCGCAAATGACTTATCCTTGGCATTTTTCAATTCATCTTTGAGCTTTTTTATCGCTCTTTCTTTTACAGCCGCAGCATTTTCAGAAATCTCCGCTGGTGCTGAATGCGTATGCTCCGCTTCCCCAGTTGCACCTTTGTTTCCCTCCGGCTCCCCGTCTTCTTCTGGTATTGATGGTTTATTTTCAGGAGATTCCTCCTGTTCTTCGTAAGTCAATTTTTCCTCTCCGGAAAGATTACTGCCCTTTTCCAGAGATTCATATTCCTTTGTCAATCGCTCATTTGTCACATCAAAAAGCGTATCCCCATCCGAATCATAAAATGCCGTAACCTTATCCCGCCGAAGCACTTTGTATATAACACCGCCTACTTCCAGATCGCATCCCTTGTCAGCCGCTTTGTACCCTATTTTGAAATACTCCTTGACAACTGCGCCCCATTCCGGCCCATATTCATTGCCAGCCTCAGCTTCTTCCGAGAAATGTTTAATCTCCCTTCTTGCCTTAATTCCTTCCCTAGCTTTCTGCCAGGTTTCGGACTGCAGGGCTTTCTTGCTTTCTTCTGACAAGCTGCTGTTTTCAATTCCGCTGATTCCCATATTCAACCTCCTGTTCTTTGAAATCGAAAAACATAAAATAACGCTCTTTTTCCACTGTTTTTTGAGTGGTTCCGGTTCCACTGATATTTTTCAAAAGGCTGAACGCCCTTCTGAAATGCCATACTTCGCTAAAATAAAGTGGTGTATACCAAAACTCCTGCCCCTCTTTCTCTATGGGCATAAGCGGCGATCCCACTATCGGATTTGTCATTGTGTTTGCAATGACGATATATCCGGGACACCCCAAAAGAGAAAGCTGTATATAAGCCATCATGCCAACCACCCGATCAATATCCTGACCAACAAAAAGCACATGATTGTGATAATATACATTCTGGTGCCGCAGCGTATGGACTGCCGCTATCATCATGGCCCCGCCGCCTATACATGGATCGCATATAGAAATCCAACCATCTTTCTCAATCGCTTTCTGGCAATCCCCCATTGTCATTTCAGACATAAGCTGGCAAATATTGTACGGCGTAAAAAACTGCCCTTTCCAATGGTTTCCCAGCTCTAAAGTCATGTACAACTCACCGAGGAAGTCCTGATCGGGTTTTGCCTCTAACTCTTCCACCAGAATGGCGAATAATTGTGCAGGCTTTTCCACACCGCCCAGGCGCTTTATGCACTCTGCATATTCCTTTTCGCGGTTCTCATGCCGCTTCGGTGACTTATCCACGGCATTTGCTATCGAGCAGGCCATAACCGTAATTACATCAGACCAAACCTCCCATGGCTGGCGGGAATAACATAACTCCCGGATGATTTTTACAAATTCCCCTTTGCTCCCCTGAAAGCTTCTTTTTGCATGCCTTTTCATGCCCGTATCTCCTGGCTTAAAAATTTATCAGCCATATTCTCTACTTTTTCCCAGGCTTCTTTTCCGCTAAGTGTTTCCAATAACTCCAAAACAAAATTCCTCTTTCTTAAACCTCCGTTCTCCCTTGCCTGTGTCATAAGATAATCAAACAGTTTATTTTGACTATCTGCATTCAGATAATCGAATTTCAGCAACATCCTGGTAAATGCATTTTCCCAGTAAGCCTCTTTCCGGTCTTCTGGAACCCCTTGCAACACCATTTCGGTAATCTGCTTTTTTCTTTCCTCCACCCCTGTGAACTGAATAATATTATTTTTCATTGCAATTCCTCCATCCGTCACAAAATAACGTGTTGCGTTTTCTTTTCTCCCTCAACATATCACAAATAACGCTATTCGTCAACACAAAAATAACGAATAGGGAGATTTTTTTCTTTTATTGCTTGACTAAATTCTTTTACACGTTATAATATAACGGAAGGGAGGTGCTCCATGCTCAAGTCAAAATTAAAGGTTTTACTTGCCATGCATGACATGAACCAAAAGCAACTTGCAGAGCTTACCGGGGTTAGACCTCAAACAATCACCAACATTGTGAATAATAAAATCAAGCAGATTCCAGTAGAAGCATTGGATTCTATCTGTGAAGTTCTTAATTGTGATGTGTGTGATGTATTTGAGCATATCCCCAACCCCAATCCTGAAAAGGCGGAGAATTAAAGTTCTCCGCTTTTTAATTTTAAGTACAACCATTCTGGAGTGATATTCAGCAACTTCAAACCATTACAAACCATATCCAGAAAAAATCTCCCTGTTTCTCCCAGTTCTATTGGCTCAATATGTTGCAAGAGCTTCTGTGCCATATCCGGGCTTATACACTGTTGAAATGCCTTCTCTTTATCGTTGAAACTCCCAATTTCAGTGTTATATCCTGTAAATGCGGTTCCAAAACGAATGATATACCACGCTTCCAGCAAGTCTATGATTTTGGATACTTCCTGCCTGACTTTTAACGATTTCATGTTAAAATCCTTAGAATCAATATCAAACAAAATATCAAAAGAGAATTTGTTTCCAGAATCATAATCTTTCTGCATATCCTCAATTTCTTTCCCCGCCTGGAATTTATATTTATGGGCTTCAATTCTCTTTTGCAGTTCCATACTCTTGCCAATGTAACTTTTGCCATTGCTTTTATTTTTAATCAAGTAAATCCCTATATCTCCCATATGTCCTCCTGAATAAATGCTTTTCTATGCCCTCCTTCCGGTTCCCATTGACTGATAGAGTTCCTCCAAAAGTTTGTTGATATGTTCCGGGGCTGCTCTTACCACGCTTTCGGGCGCCTGATTTTCTTTGCTCTCAATTTGGCGGACAGGCGGTGTATGGCTTTCAATCATCCGGGTTCTTTCATTTCGCACAAATTCCGGAATCTGTGTCTGCCTCTTTTCTTCTTTCACCATTCCTTCATACATTCGCTGAAAATGCGCCCGGTCTGCCACCGGATTATCGCTGCTGCACAAATTCTGAAACCCCATCCGGCGAACAGCAACCTCCGTCATTCTAGTCATTGAGGCCAGCGCTTCTTCCTCCCGGTAGCGGCCATACTTCCGGATAGCCCTCTGCACTTCTTCCCATGCCTCCCCCCAGTCAGTCACCATCGGAGATAGTCTGGCCGTACACTTTTCCCGAATTTCTGCAATACTGGGAGGAAACGGGGATGTGCCTATATGTTCCCAAACCGCATTTTCTACCACGGCGGATTCCAGATCCCCCAGCATCCGGTACCAGACTTTCATGGCATACTTATCGGGCAGAACGTTGGAATTGGGATAGGCTGCTTTTAATGCCAACGCAACTGTTTCAAACTCCTGATCAGTCACTCATTCCACCCCCTGATTGATTCCGCATATTGTTCTGTTGTCATGTTCCGGGCATTGTTACCGACAGCCCTTTTTCCTCCCTTGTCCTGCTCTCTCGCCAGCCAGGAGTTTATAAATCTGCCAATGCCTCGCTTGGTTTTCCGCTTTGTCGGATTCGTCATGAGCCACCCTTTCATACCCCTCATTGCTTGCAGTATATCTACCGCTGGATACAGTTCAGCAAATGCATCAATATCACGCTGAAAAATCAAGTGTTCTGCGCCTGTATTCAGAGGGAGCGTTATGATGGGTGGTTCCTCCGGTCCGGAGTTTAGCTCCGGGCAAATATCTTTTTCTTTCTCTTTCTCTGTGTCTTTCTCTATATCTTTATCTATATCTATATCTGTGTTACCACTTTGTAACAGCGGCGTTACATCTGTGTTACTTTGTAACGCTTTTTTCTCTCTATACCGTCTTGCTCTGGCCGCAGATTCGCTCTCAGAGCCAACCATTTCATCGCACTGAAGAAGCAAAAATTCATCTTCTCCCATCACCCGAATTAAACCCTGGCGCTCCAAAAATGATAATGTTACTTTCACATTTTCCGGATCTTCATCAAGTTCTAATGCCAGTTCTTCCGGGAAGGTATCTTCCACTCCTTCAAAAAACAGTTTATTGCCCTGCTTTACCGCAGCCAGAAGCATTTTAAGGTAAATGACGGTATATGTATCACCTCCCGCAATTTTTCTTAGCTTTTTGATTTCTTTCTGCTTGAAAAATCCTTCTTTGAGCTGAATCCAGTAATATCTTTTTTCTGCCAATACAATTACCTCCTGCCCGGAGGGGGATAACCCTCCGGTTATCCCTTAATAAATTACCTTGCTCCCATGTTCCGTCTTCACCACGTCAAGGTTCTGCAGGAATCGAGCCTTCATAGTCGGATCATGGGTAATTGCCATGATTTTAATATTCCCATACCGTTCCTGAATCGTTTCCAGAGCGTCACAATATGCCTGAATGCCATCCGCATCCAAAAACGGCGGTTCATCAATGAACAACATGCCAAACTGGACACCTGCGGTTGTAGCTTTAATTTCCGCCAAGGCAAGTATAACCGAGAGGGAAGACTTCACTTTCTCGCCGCCGGACTTTGACAGGTAGGGAAGGCTGCTCTTTCCGTATTCCTCAATGAAAATATCCAGAGTAACCACTTCTTTTTTGCTGTTGCTTTTTAATATCTTCTCTGTTACAAAGTCCACACCAAGCTGTCCGCCGGTCATCTGTCCCAGGATATTATTGGCCGTGTTTGACAGCTTCGGAAGAATTGTCCGGATAATCTGATGGGGGATTCCGTCCTGGCTGAAGGAAAGTTTCAAAGCGTCATAATCTGCCGCATCCTCGGCCATATCCGCGATTTCCTCCTGAATAGCAGCTATTCCCTGCCGCATTCTCTGAATTTCACGGATCCTCTGTTCAAAACCACCGATTTTCACCTGAATTTCTTTGGCCTTCCTATCAAGACTGTCAATCTCTGTCTGAATATCCTTTACCTGCCGCTCTGCTTCCACAACCCCGACAGCAGCCTCCTTTTCCTTGCCGGCCTGTTCCCGTTTTCCTGTAAGTTCCGCTTCAAGCAACTGAATTTCCTCCGACAGCTCCTTTGCTCTCCGCTCCGCATTGGTACGCCTCTCACGAATAACCGGAATTTCATTTTCTTTCTGAAGCCAGATTTTCAGTCCTTCCATCTGGTTCCGTATCTTTTCATGCTCCAGATAACTTTCTGCATACTTCCCTCTCTCTGATTCTGCCTCCAAAGCCCTGGATTTCAATTCTGAAAGGTTTTTTTCGGTGTTGCCTATATTAAGTTGTATCCCTTCAATCCGAGCCTTAATTAAGGCAATCTGGCTTTCCTGGCGTTCCAGTTCTCTCAGCTTTTCCGTGTAAATTTCCAGAGAACCGCACTCTCCCCGCAGCGCATCCAGCTTTTCTTCCGAAAAATCCAATTCCCGGATCTCAGCCTCTGCCGCTTCAACATCTTTCTCAAGAGATTCCAGGGCTTTAGTACGTTCTTCCGCCAGAATTTTCAACTTTTCCGGATATAACGCAAGCTCTGCCTTTGCTTGTAGAGCATCCGCCAGAAATCTGCATGAGGCTTTTTCCATATCAACACATCCGGAATTATCCAGCAGCTCCATGCGCTTATTCAGAGAATTCTTTTCTGCCAGAAGCGCTCTCTCCTGTTCGTTAAAATATGCCTTTTTACTATCAAGTGCCCACGCGCAGCGGCTCCTTTTATCCTGCAGATCTGCAGCCTTTCGGGAAAGGGCATACATGGAATCAAGCAGCTTTTTCTTTTCCTGGTATTCTGCCGCTTTGCTTTTGATTTCTTCCTTGTCTTCCTGGGATTCAATGGACTTCAAGCGGCTTTGGTACTCTGTAAGCGTCTGCCGATAATCTGCAATTAGCTTTTCCGCTTCGGATATTTGCCCATTTATCCTATCAAGTTCCGCTGATCTGGCTTCATAAACAGCAGTTCCCTCAATCAGCCCCTTTTCCTGTTCCACCAGCGAACGGTATTTCCCGGCATTTTCCAGAATCACATTTTCTTCCGCCAAACTCACATCACATGTCTGTACTGTGGCGTCCTCAGCCGTTTTTCCGCTCTCTGCAATCCGTTTTTTATTTTCCAAAGAGGAAATATCCACCATAATGGCACGATAACGTTCCTCCGCTGCCCTTGTGGTTCCCAGGTGAAGGTTCGCGTTTTGCAGCTCCAGCTTCTTAATCTGGACTGAACCCTCTACCCCCCGCAAGTCTTCCCTGGCCTCTGCCAGTTCTTCATCCGGCTTTCCAAAGGCAAGAATATTATCTGACTGGACTTTAATGGTCTGCTTCTTCCCAGCGATCCGCCGGTTATAATCCGCCGCCTGATCCTTTGCTTTTTCCTCCATACTGCCATAGATACCCAGCCCCAAAAGATTTGACAGGATTACCATGCGTTCCTCTTTTTTGGCCTGCAGAAACAATCCATACTGATCCTGCATAATAAGGGCGCAGCTTTTAAAAGTCATGCTGTCAACACCGATCAGCCGCTCAATGTCTGCCTGGGTATCATTAAACTTTTCCTGTGAGCGATCTTCCCATTCCCCGGCAATCAGCTCCGCAAGGTTCAAAGTTCCTTTCCCCGATTTGGCTCTTGTTCTGGTTACGCGGTACACCTTATCACCAATAGAAAAAGTGAATGATATGTACCCTGAGCGCACCCCTTCATCATTTCTCAACCACGGAACCTTTACCGATGTGCTTTTTCCTTCCCTGGGTTCCTCATAAATACAATCAATAATCGCGTCCATAAAGAGGGAAGACTTTCCGGCTCCGTTCTGACCGTTTATGGTACAGAATTGAATATCCTCAAATGAAAATTTTTCCTCGGCATATGCCCGGTAGTTTTTCACTTCGATTTCAATGGGCACAAACATTCCGGAAAAAGCTGCTCCGGTTTCTGCTGCCATTGCTTCAGCGATAATCGGCCGCGCTTTCAGAATCAGCCTCTCAATGTCCTCCCGATCCATCCCCTTTTCTTCCAGATACGCTTTCAGATTTGCTTCCGGATCTGTTTCCTGAGACAAATCGGTTCGATCCGCGGACGACTCTATTCTTTCCGGCGCAATGCCGGAAACCCAGAAAGCCCCGTCTTCATACAATGCTTTTTCCAGCAGGGCAGCGTTGAAAGCCTTTTGCTTCTCAGCAGAGCATTCATATAATACCCGGACAATTTTATTTGCCACGGCTCCATTCCAGCGCCAATAGTTCATGGCCACCTCATCCACATGCCCGTAAATAATTGCCGTAATATCAGTATCAGTAAATTGAAATGTGATAAATTCACGATATGGAGTCTTTACAAATTCAGAATCCGTAAAAACCATGCCCTCCCGGTCAAACGCTCCCTGTTCGGCATGATGAATCCAAAACCCCCGTTCCTGCCCTTCGTCATTGAAATTATTGGCATTGATGGAACCGGAATAATATACATTGTCAAATCCAGATACCAACTGCGGTCTGTGTATATGCCCCAAAGCTACCAAATCATAATTGGAAGCAGATAAAGCCTCTGGCGGTATAATCGGCTCAAACTGAGTAAGGAGCTGTGACTGACCACTCTCTGTATTACACCCTGGCACTGTATAATGTGCCATTAAGACCGCTGACCGATCTCCGCGGCAGTGCGCCCGAAGTCCCATAACAATATTGCCAAGTTCCTGAGAAAACACTTCATTTTCTTCCTCTTTTCCCAATCCGGGAAACTTCGCCCGATACACACCCCTGTCAAATCCCGGAAGAACAGCAATATCAGCATATTCTGTCTGAATCACTTCCGGATTGATAACAATATGGACATTATGGAAGCTGGCAAAATGCGCTTCCAGGACTTTAAACTGCCCCTCCCCGTCATGGTTTGGAGTACCTTTCATGATAACTACATGGTCCGAAACAGCGGCCAGACGGGTAATGATTTCAATCGCCGTTACCACTTCGTCACAGCAACGGTCACTCCATGTTTTCCCAGTGTGAAAAATGTCCCCCGGTACCAGTACCAGCTCCGGGCGCTCCTGTTCCGCACGTTCCACCATAAATTCAAGGCAACGCTTTGTGTCCAGGGAGCGGAGATTTACTCCCTCCCTTTCTGGTCCCTTAAAATTGCCGATATGCCAATCCCCTGAATGGAAAATCTTCATCTATGATTCCTCGCTTTCTCTGCTAATTTAGTTAATTTAGGAAGCAACATTGTGAACTGATCCTCTGCTATTCCACAGAAAACAATCCCATCTCTATCCAATGTTTCGCCTACGAACAAAATATTTCCCGCAATAGCCCATCCATGTTTATCCGATTCATACAAATAGCTACCGACCAAATTATCATCCAGGTCATGATAAAGGGCTTCTTCATCCACCAGCATACTGACACAACTGCCTTTTTTCTTTCCAGTCTTGCCAGAAGCTCCCAGTTCTCTATATAACCGCTTCGGCATAACATGTTCATATAATTCACAGCGTGGGCCGATCAGTTCGCGTAATACCTGATTCTGTTCGGAATAGGAACCCTCTGGAAAATCGTGGACAGAAATTTCATTATCCGTACTAATTCTGATAATCTTCATTATCTCTGTCCCCCTCTCTGTTCGCTCCTGACAATGCGCTGGCATTTATAGCAAAGCGGCCGCCCAAAATGCTCGTTGGAATATCTCCATACCTCTTTTGCCACAGTAGCTCCACATTTATCACAACAAAAATCCGATATGCGATCCGCCTCTGTCATTACCCGACCTGTCCCCTGTGGCTGGCGCTGGTTCTGCTGGCGCTGTGCCGGCTGTTCATCTATTGGCTGCTTTGGTTCTGGCATTGATTCCCCCTGGAATTGCCCTTCTTCACACACATCTGGAGGAATATCCACTTCATCATCTACTACAGGAATGGAAATTGTCTGTACTACTGGCTGAACATTTCCAAACAGATTTCCTACACTCTGCATTGCCTGTTGCAATAACATCTGCTTAACCATCGGATCATTATAATCTGGCGAGAATGAAGTCCTTGCCACTGCAAAGGGCTTTTTCAGTTCATCAATAGTGTAAGTACCCTTGATGCCCAAAAGGTCCCTGATAACCCTCAAGATAGCTCCTGTGGCAGCTTTCTGCGGAGCATTCGCCCGTAACTGCGTCATAGCATCAAGCAAGCTATTCTCAATGTACTTTCCTCTTTCCTGTTCAGAAACCATATATAATTTTATTGGATACCCTTTATCATTTGTCCGGCCAGTGTCTATCCATTCTCCTGTATACTTTTTGGATGCGTCTGTGGCTGCTTTATAATCAGAAATTCCTCTTTCCGCCTTTTCTTCGTAGGCTATGCGATACTTCTTTTCTTCCGTGGCCAAATCGATCACTTTGAAATTGTTGCTGGTACGCACACTTCCGTCAGGGAGCCGAATTGCCCCAAATGCACTTGCTTTCCATGTATTTTCATCCATCTTTGTCACATCACCGGCACCAGGACCAAACTGAATCCCGGCCTCCGTAGCCAACCTCTGTAAAAACGGTTTTGTCAAGGAATATAAGTCTTCCCACCGGTTATTGCCAATGCTCCGGGAACCAACCTTAAAAACCTGTGACGCCCGTTCATCCGTGTCTGCGTAAAGCAAGGAAACACTCATTTTGTAAAAGGGATTGATCTGCTGAGTTTCCACGAATGGAATAGCAAGATTGTAGTTATTCCTCTGGGCGAGGACATTTTGAATTGATAAATTACTCACTTTTTTTCAACCTCCATATTGATTTATTTGCATTTCCATGCTACAATATGGCTGCTTAGGGAGTGTTCTGGCAAATTGCCGAACGCTCTTTTTCCATATCTCGCATGTTCATTGCCACTAATTTTCACGCTCCTTTACATAGCGCCTGCGTTTTTACCCCCCCCGCACAACGAATAGCAGTTGAGGTAGCTGTCATATGTAACCATATCCATCAAAGTCATACCATCTGAATCCCCCACAATAGCATCCAGGCTGATGGTCTTAATTCTGCGATCTGCCTTTTTAAGCTCATTGCTGATATAAGAACGCATTGCCTGTTTCGCTATCGTAGAAAAATGATACTCATGCAGCTCACTTCTGGTGTGCCATGACTTGACCGCCTTCAAGTAGCCTATGGCAGCCACATCATAATACTCTGAAAGGTTATAATTACTGATCCGGAAAAACCAATCAATTACCCAGTGATTTTCTTCCGCAAACTTTTGTTCCTCCTGTGTCAGCGGTGTAAGTTTCTGATAAACTCTCATATGTAACACCCCCGTAAAATAATTTCTGAATCCACCCAAACACCTTATATATCCCATAAAACACAAACGGTATCACGAGATATTCCCCGCCGTAGGCTTTGTATCCCCTTTGGATAAATGCCTGCTCTATGGACCACACGGAATACAAATATGTCAGGGCAATCGCTCCAAACAGTCTGATTACATGCGGTGCCGCTTTCTTAATGAATCGTCGGGCCGCCTGCCATTTGCTCTTTCGCACTTTGGACAGATATACCCGGACTTTGGAATCTTCTGCAAGACACCGACATTCCATGATAATCCACACCTTACACACCGCGCCTTCATCCGACACCAGCCGTTTCCTCTTTATCAATCCGGTTAAGTTCCCGGACAATGGCAAGGATAAGGTCTTCTTCATCAATACAGTGCCAAGAAATAGGGGCTTTGGAATTATCCAGAGCTGCCAGTATTCGCTCCGCTTTTTTCCTGTTCTCCATCTCATACCTCTAACCTTTCCAGGGGCCAGTTGAACGTAAACTGATCGCTCCCTGCCTCCTTCTTATAAAAACTTTCCCTGCGCTCTGCTTCCCGCTTCGCTTCTTCTTCACAATCACAGTGCTCTCCAGGATCCAGACGAGCGCCGCATTTTTCGCATTGATACCGGTACATTCCGCACCTTCCTTCCATCGTTTTAATCAATCCCACATCTGGAGTCAAAATACCGCTTCGGTACCCGTCCGGCAGGATATTCTTCAATCAGCCGGCCAGAAGCAATCAGCTCTTTTCTCAGGCTCCGCATAATGTCATACGCCTTTGACTGCTTCACCCCCAGGAGATTCATCACATCCTCTACCGTGTAATAGTTCCTGTTCTCTTTGGTAAGCACTCGTATAACCCCATTCCTTCCCGGAGCAATCGGAGCAGCTTGTGCTTTCACTTAAATCTCTCCTTTCTCCACAAATACCATCACTTCACCTTCCGTAACATACGCATGACAAATGTCAATACTGGAAAACATACCAATAATTTTCTTTATTTCCTCGTCCGCAGCTTCTCTGGTGAATTCCCCCATTTCGGCAATCAAATCCACCATTCCAATAAGCTGTTCTTTAAGATTTCCGCAAAGCCGTATACACTTTTCCAGATTGTCATATGGATGTTCTGGATCGTAAGCAGCCCTGCAGGATCGCAAGTACAAATCAAAAAAGTAATTGTACTTCTCTACCACGCTTTACTTTCCCTCCTTTGACAAATCCTTTTTCAGCAAATCATCTACGGTAATACCAAAAAATTCTGACACGTTTATTAAACCTTGGTTACTCAATTCGGCAGCGCCGCTTTCATATTTGCCCATATGGGCCTTGCTTATTTTGAGCAGCCTTGCCATATCACCTTGACTGAAATGCTCTCTATTTCGGAGATACTTCAAATTACGGGCAAGCATGGAACCTTGCGGCCGCAAATCCTTCAGGAGCAGGTCATCAATACTTACCGAAAAATACTCTGCTATTTTTATCAGATTTTTCAGTGATGGCTCCCGATCTCCGCTTTCATAAAGTCCTACTGCTGATTGTGTCAGCCCAATAACCTCCGCCATTTCTCCTTGTGTCAGTCCCCATTTCTTCCTAAGGAGTGACAAATTAGTATTCAGATACACTACAGTCCTCCTATTCCAGATTCTTTTCTGTCCATGCTTTTAAACTTTGTGCAATGGTAGAAATTTCATCAAGCGTTTCCAGAACCCTCTTTAATGACGGTTTTTCATCCTCGCTTATCACTCCGTCCTCGGTTATGTTCAAAAGAAGGTCTTTTGTTTCCTCCGCCTTTCTCAAAGTTGCCATAGCTCTTACTGTTATCCGATCCAAATCAGTTACTTCCAAAACCGGAACATGCTCGCCCAAAGGACACATTTCTCTGCAATAGAGATTCTTCAATTCTGGAGCCCGGTATAAATCCGCCATTCTCAGAATGTTATCCGGCGGAATACACTTTGTAATTCCCAGTTCATAATCCTGAAGCTGACTGGCTGAAATATGTAACTGCTCCGCAGCGTACTCCTTTGAAAAGAACTTCTCATTGTACTCTGCTGCCCTTAATCTGGCCTGACAGAATGGATTATCTGCTGCTTTTGTTGGACGTCGTCCCATTTAATATTTCACCTCCTTATGCTACAATTTTACAAAATACTACATTACGGCGAGTTTTGAGGCAAAAAAATATCAGGAAATAGCTTTTCCAGAGAAATCCCGTAGTAACTGCTGATTTTACAAGCTAATTTCATGCTGGGATTTCTGTGCCCAAGTTCCAATTTGCTTACATACTTCTGTGTAACTCCCAGATTGAGCGCTACTTCCTGCTGTGTTTTGCTCCCTCTAGCCTCAATAAGCTCTTTTCTTGTCAATATCTCACCTCCATTCGCCTTTATGTAGTAATTCTATACTACTTTTTGGCGATTGTCAAGTATAATTCGCCACTTAGTTCCTTTTATTTTACTCCTAGTTGTAGTATGATATATAAGGAGGTATTTTATGAACAGAATTGCAACCGAACGCAAGCGTCTGGATCTCACTCAAGAAGAATTAGCTGAAAAGCTGAATATTTCCCAAAAGTCAATAAGCAAATACGAAACCGGAGCCCGTAAGCCATCTTTTGAAACTTTGACGGAAATGGCGAAACTATTCAATGTTTCTACGGATTATCTATTAGGAATATCCGATTCAAGAACAGGAAATAGTGGGCTATTTGCCGACACGCCTTTCCCCAGAAGAACTATTGGCAGCGCTATCAGACTATGGATAGGAAAAACCGGCTTCGGTGATGATGAAATTGCTGAAATGCTTGGAATTTCAGAGGAATTATTAAAGAGCTATTATTCAGGTGAAAGTATGCCATTGGAAACGCTGGTGAAATTATCAGAAATATGCGAGGTTTCAACGGATTGTTTGCTTGGCCTGCGAGAAAAGACCAGGCCGAAACAAGATGGAGCATACCCATTCCGATTTGACCCGGAGATCTCCCGGCGTCTGAAAGACCAAATGCAGCGGATGGGAGAAAGCTATTCCCAAATAGCCGCTGCCATAGGAATTGAGGAAGAAGAAATGTTTGATTTTCTGGAATACGGCTTTGTTCCCCATATCTCTGTTTTTGCCCAGATAGTGGAGCATTTTCTGGTATCCTCTGACTTCCTACTCAACAGAACAGGCAGCACTATAACCATACAGGAAGATGAAGAAGAACTTTTGCTCTCATACCGAGCACTTAACTCCAAAAGCAAAACAATGGCTCTTTCACGAATTTACGAACTGGAAAGGGAAGAAGAATCCTTAGTTGCAGCTAAGAATCGTTACCTGGACAGAGAGGGAAAATCCTTGCCTTCGAGTGGTACCGGAGGCGGCACAATGGTGGGTTAAAAAAAATAGCACGTTTGTCGATTCAGGCAGTATAAGATAAAACCATGTGTTTTAACAGTACAATTTGACAGCGGGCGGCCATTGTGCCGCCTTTTATTTTAGGAGTGTGATCGCATGCCCGTATATAAGGACAAAAAACGGAATACCTGGTACTGCCAGTTTTATTATAAGGACTGGACCGGGAAAAGCAAACAAAAGCGGAAGCGTGGATTTTCCACCCAAAGAGAAGCAAAGGAATGGGAGCGCAATTTTCTCAACACTCTGCAGACGAATTCCGATATTACATTCGCTGCCCTGGTAAACAACTATATGGAGGATCTGGCAACACGTCTGAAGCCTACCACTATGGAAACCAAAAGGAGTATTATTGAAGATAAGCTGCTTCCCTACTTCAAAGATATGAAAATATGTGATATAGATGAACTGGCTGTCCGCCGCTGGCAGAACGAATTGCTGGATTACCGGAACGATAAAGGCAAACCTTTTTCCGATACCTATTTAAAAACCATCAATAATCAGCTTTCGGCCATACTGAATTATGCTATAGTCTATTATAAGCTGGCAAAGAATCCCTGCAGAGCAGTAGGCTCCATTGGCAAGTCAAACGCTTCCGCAATGCAGATCTGGACTCTCGATCAGTTTGAACAGTTCATTGGATATGAAAAAAAGGCAGCCGGCCGGCTGGCTTTCAATGTCCTGTTCTGGTCCGGCATCCGGGAGGGGGAGCTTCTGGCGCTTACCAGAAACGATTTCATTCACAGCGGCACCGATGAATACCGCCTCAATGTCAATAAAAATTTCGAGGTTGTAAAGGGAACTCAATATATTCTTACCCCAAAAACAGATTCCAGCAACCGCTGTATCACAATCCCCCAGTTTCTATACTATGAAGCGGTACACTATTTTGATTCCCTCTATGAACCAGATCCGGAGGAACGCCTTTTTTATTTCACAAAAAGTTATCTGCTGAATGAAATCAAACGAGTGGCAAAAGCTGCCGGACTTAATCCCATAAGAATCCATGACCTCAGGCACTCCCATGCCTCTCTACTGATCGAGATGGGCTTTAATATCCTGATGGTATCGCAGCGCTTAGGCCATGAAAAGGTTGAGACAACCTGGCAGACCTATGCACATCTGTATCCGGACAAAGAAAAAATGCTGGCCGCCCAGTTGGATACTGTGAAAGTACAGGGCATTACCGCCAACTTGACCATCGAAGATCGGCTTGCGGAATTCATGGCTCAGTTCCAAAGCCATCTGAAGGAGCAGCCGGCTCTTATTGACATAAACAGCGAGGAAATTATCCGATGGGATCCGGAAAAAAGAGAGAAGGCCACCGTTACCGCGGCGGAATTCGAGCAGGAGGCCCAGCTTGACGAAGGAATTGAAGCCGGCCTTGCCTCAGCAGAAATCTTCCAGGCCGGATACCTTGAACTGTGTGGCATAGTCTATTTCCTTGCCAGCCGGGGGCTGCCAGCGAAATTTCTTTAATACTTGCAAAATCCAAAGGCATAGTATATAATGAACGTAGAAAGAGCACCCACTCCAAAGCGGATGCTCCCAAGCGAGATTATCTACCTCTCAATGAGAGGCGCCTCTCCTGTGGACCAGACAGGAGGGGCATTATTTTTTTCGCCTGTTCTTCCTATCTCTGTCGAGAAAGGCAAGCAACGCCACAATCAAGCTGCCAAAGGACATTAACAGAGCCAATATCCCTATGAAAATCGAGATGATCTCATAAGCCGTCATAAACGCCACCTCCCTTCCTATGTATTCCGGCATGCCGGTTTCATTGGCTCGGGAGGCTACCACCCTGTCATGGGTACTCTTCCATGAG
>ERZ778515.298-NODE-298-length-44094-cov-6.079248_pt1 | contig 44094 bp, 32 predicted proteins | sample MGYA00510343_ERZ778515 | MGnify/ENA primary metagenome ERZ778515 (study PRJEB29527, sample SAMN07138965) | mouse gut metagenome | material: feces | host: mouse | place: China:Nanjing | collected 2016-01-25 ...
CGGCACAATCTATGACCGCTGGCCTTACGCCGACAACCAGATGGACGGCTTCACGCACTGGAGCCATATCGGCGGCCGCGGCAAAATAATACTCGACGGCGACTTTCTTCGTCTGAACCGATGCTCGTCCGACGACGAACGTCGCGCCCAGGTTTCTCTGCAGCTGATAGCCGGCGGTCCTGTAGCCATTGCCGATACCCCCGAAACGATTGGAGATCTTGACCGTTTCTACACCAATGAGGAACTTCTGGCTCTCAACAAGGACGGATTCGTGGGCAAACCGCTGTCGGACGAAGTGAACAGCGAGGGCAGCTGCATCTGGTGGGGTACGATGAGCAACGGCGAGGTCGTTCTGGCATTCTTCAACCGCGAGGACTACGAGCGTCAGATGAATGTAGATCTGTCGCAACTTAATCTACAGGGTACCTGCCGGGTACGCGACATGTGGACGCATGTCTATGAAGCCCCCGTATCGGGAGCATTCAGTGCGAACGTGCCCGCTCATGGCTGCAAGGTGGTGAAACTGCTCCCCGAAGCAGCCTCGAAGCCTTCCACGCTCTATATGATAGGGCGGGCCACTCCCGCTTTCTGGAAAATGGAAAACGCCTGCGAGATGACGGTAGAGAAGGGTGCCTTTGTCTATCGTGGCCCATTGTTCAAAGGCGAAGTCCGATTTGTCAGTGCACGCGACTGGAATTCGGTGAACTATATTCCCAAGGGTGACAACGGAACATGGCTTGTAGATCCGGGAGTAGTCGAGGTGTTCAACGGCGACCCTCATGAATTCGCAAAAAACTGGTGGGTGAACGAGCCTGGAAGCTATGAAGTGACAATGAAGATTTCCGCTACAGGAAGTTTTGCGTCGCTTACGGCAACCCGTACGGGCGACCTTCCCCCGATGATGACCGTTCTGGGTGTAGCGACAGGCTGCTGGGAAAATGTCAACGGCCACATAGTCTATGGTTCGGAAGAAAATCCCGATATTATCGAGTGGACAGGTGTGGTGCGGCCTGATGCCGGACGTTGTCATTTCAAATTTGCCTCATGCCCCGGAGAATGGTGGGAATCGACATTCTATGTACCTGAAAATGTCGATTTCAATAATAAGGTGAAAATGGTCAAGCCCGGTGAAACTCATAAATACCGGGAGGATTACGGCGGCGGACTTGATTGGTTCTGGGGTTTCGAGCCTAATGACTGCGGTTTTTACCGTGTGACTCTGAACAAGGCTGACAAGACGGTGACTTTTGCACCACGGAATTCTTCGGCACTCGCCACGGATCCTGCAAGCCGTCCTGATTGTCTTGACACATATTTTATTGGCGATACGCTCTACGTGGAATCAGGAGAAAAGGACGTCGAAGTCTTCGACATGAACGGACGCTGTCTGGGTCGCTCCGACAGCGGACGGATAGCGATCGACGGACTTTCCGCCGGGGCATACGTTGTGAAAAGCGCTTGTAAAGTAGTAAAAATCTTAAAAAAATAATTCCGTAAAGCACGCCGTTTAGCCGGTGTGCGGGAAAAATAAAACCAATTATAAATTTTTATTAACCTTAAATGTTATGAACTTACATTTACTCAACAGCATGCTTGCCGGAGCGGCAATGCTGCTCGGCACGGCTGCCGCAACGGCCGCAATCCCCGAACATCTCTACATGGTCGGCGAAGCTTCGCCCAGCCTGTGGCACATTGACATCGCCCAGGAAATGACCAATGAAGGAGAAGGCGTGTTCAGCTACCGCGGTACACTCTACAACCAGAACCTCCAGTTCATCGATGCCAGAAACTGGGATACAGGTGTGCGTTATGTTCCTGAGATCAGCGGTTCCTGGCTTATCAATGCCCATGAACTGAATATTGTCAGCGGTATAGGCAATGAAAACCGTTTCTGGGTTACAGAACCGGGCACCTATGAAGTGAAAGTCTATTTCGGTGACAACGGCGAGTCTGTGATGATAACCGCACAGTGGGTTGGCGAGATGGCTCCTATGGTAGTTCCCCTCGGTGCTGCTTCAGGGCAGTGGGATAGTGCATCCGTTCCTTTCCCCTATAATATCTATCCCAAGGAAGGAACTGATGATGTCTTTGTCTATGAATGCACCGTGAAACCGGAAGCAGACAGCAAGCACTTCAAATTCATCTCTTATCCCAGCAACTATTGGGAAACATGGTTCTATCTGCCGGAGTCGGTTGACAACGGAGTCGTGAAATTTGTCAAAATAGGCGACAAACTCAAAATCCGCAGAGCATGGAACGACGGAAACCTCGACCACTTCTGGGGCTTTGCCTACGAAGACTGCACACCTGAGAAAAAAGTGCGTGTGACCCTGAACCTTGGCGACGACACCATCGAATTCTCCGAACCGGGAGCCGGTGTCGAAGGCATTGAAGCCGGAAACACATTGAAAGCTTCGTTCGTAGGCGACAATCTCGTAGTCGAGAATGCCGGAGCTGCTGTTGCCGTCTATGATATCGCAGGCCGCAAGGTGGCCTATTCCGCCGCCGGTATGCTGACCGTTCCCGGTCTTCCCTGCGGTGTTTATGTGGTTAAGACCGCAGGCGCCGCTGTGAAAGTAGCCAAATAATCTATAACAATCCTTGCCTGAAGAAGAATTATAAGCTGTCACAGCTTCTCTTCTTCAGGCAATTCCGTATATTTATATTAATGCGTAAATCAGCCATCATATTTCTTTCTGTCGCGTCCGGCCTATCGGTCGCTGCGGCCGCATCTGTTCCTGAGTCCGGAAAAAATTTCATCGACAGTCTTATGTCGGAAATGACCCTGGAGGAGAAAATAGGCCAGCTTAATCTTCCTGTCGGAGGCGACATACAGACGGGCGTTGTATTAGGCCCTGAACTCGACAAGCTTATTGCAACGGGTAACATAGGAGGATTTTTCAATGTCAAGGGCGTCGACGAAATCTCGCGTCTTCAGCATATTGCCGTGGAAAAAGGCCCTCACGGCATTCCTTTGCTTGTCGGTGCCGATGTCGTACATGGCTATGAAACCATCTTTCCGATTCCATTGGCTCTTTCATGCACATGGAATCCTGCATCGGTCGAGCGCATGGCACGTATATCGGCCATAGAGGCGACCGCCGACGGTGTCAACTGGAATTTCAGCCCTATGGTGGATATAAGCCGCGATCCCCGTTGGGGACGTATAGCTGAAGGTTCGGGCGAAGATCCATGGCTGGGAAGCGTGCTCGCCGGAGCCTACATCAAGGGATATCAGGGCGACGACATGAAGTCGGACTCGACTCTGATGGCTTGTGTGAAGCACTTCGCTCTTTACGGAGCTGCCGAGGGCGGCCGCGACTATAATATAGTCGACATGAGCCGTGAACGTATGTTCAACTATTATCTTCCGCCTTTCAAGGCGGCTATAGACGCAGGGTCTGGAAGCCTTATGACCTCTTTCAACCTTATAAATGGCCAACACGCCACAGCTGCGCAATGGCTTCTTGACGGCCTGCTCAGAAAAGACTGGGGCTTCGATGGTCTGACAGTCACAGATTATAATTCTATACCTGAAGTGGCATCGATGGGGATGTCTACTCTTGAAGAGGCAGCTGGACTTTGCCTGAAAGCTGGTACAGACATGGACATGGTATCGGGTCTGTATGTCAAATACCTCAAGGATGCGTTGAACCGCGGAGAGGTGACGGAAAAAATGATCGACGACGCCTGTCGCCGAGTCCTCGAGGCAAAACAGAGCCTTGGTTTATTCGACGATCCTTACAGGTATTGTCGTCCTGAAAGAGCAGAACACGAACTCTTTACAAAATCACACAGGGACGCCGCCCGCGAAATAGCGGCGGAAACATTCGTCCTTCTGAAAAATGACAAAAATCTGCTCCCGTTGAAGAAACAAGGCACGATAGCGCTTGTTGGCCCGCTTGCCGACGCACCGAACAATATGTGCGGATGCTGGAGTATGTTCGCCAGAACTGAAAACCACGCTTCATTGCTTGATGCGTTCCGTAATGCTGTCGGCGACAAGGCTGAAATAATACATGCCAGAGGGAGCAACATATATTATGATGCGGAAACGCAGAACAGAGCTACGGGTCTGCGGAACATACCGCATGTGGGAAACGATGAGGAACTGCACGCGGCAGCTATGGCCGCCGTGGAGAAAGCGGATGTGATTGTGGCTGCGATCGGAGAATCGTCCGACATGAGCGGCGAGTCGGCTTCGCGAGCTGAAATCACAATACCCGACACACAGAGGGATTTGCTTAAAAAACTTGCAAAGACCGGAAAGCCTCTTGTACTTGTGCTGTTTACCGGCCGTCCGCTTGTCCTCGACTGGGAGAGCGTGAATATACCTTCGATTCTGAATGTATGGTTCGGCGGAAGCGAAGCAGCCGACGCGATTGTCGACGTGCTATTCGGCGACAGTACTCCCGAAGGAAAGCTGACAACTACTTTTCCGCGTAGTATCGGTCAGATACCCCTGTATTACAATCATCTGATGACGAGCCATCCCGATCCTGAGGAAGGCTTGTTCAACCGTTATTGCAGCAATTATATCGATTGCTCGAACGAACCGCTCTATCCTTTCGGTTATGGAATGAGCTATACGCAATTCGAGTACGGGATTCCGTCGCTTAGCGGCGATGTTATGGAAAAAGACGGGGAGCTGACTTTGACTGTGGATGTCAGAAACATCGGCGAGCGCGACGGAGTGGAGATCGTACAGATGTATCTTCGTGATCCCGTGGCTACCATAGCAAGGCCGCTGAAAGAACTCAAGGATTTTGTGAGAGTGCACATTCCGGCAGGTGAAACGCGTAAGGTGCGTTTCACTATAACTCCTGACAAGTTGAAATATTACAATGCCAATCTCGAATTCGCTTATGAGCCTGGAGAATTCCATGTGATGGTCGGTTCGGACAGCGAACGCGTTCATACTCTTAAATTCACTGCAAAATAATCACTAAATGAAAACAGGAAATATAGTCGCCGCGGCATTTATACTCGCCGCAAGTACGGCGGCCGTAGCGTCGGCCGCGACTACCGAATTGGAAAACATCAGGATAAGAGATCCGTTCATTCTCACCGACAATAAGACCGGTCAATACTACATGTACCGTACGTCGGATTCGATTGCCGCCGACGGTCGGGTTTTCGGCGGTGTAGAGATGTTCCGCAGCAAAGATCTCAGAACGTGGGAAGGACCGGAACTTGTGATGAGAATTCCCGACGACAATGCTCTTACCGGCACCGTCTGGGCGCCTGAAGTTCATCGCTACAATGGCCGCTATTATCTCTTTGCCACCATCAACAGCGACATCGAATGGAAAAAGAGAAAAGAAGGGTGGGGTGAATACACCTGGAGAGGTACGCAAATTTTTCATGCCGATCGACCTGAAGGCCCCTTCCGTCCTTTCAGCAAATTCGTCACCACTCCTATGGACTGGATGGCGCTCGACGGGACGCTGTGGGTCGAAGACGGAACGCCTTATATGGTATTCTGCCATGAATGGGTGCAGACTGAGGACGGCACCATGGAAGCCGTGGAACTGAAGCCCGACCTTTCGGCGATGGCCGCGGAGCCGCAGACTCTGTTCTATGGCTCTGCTCCGGAATGGTCGACCGGCATAGAGCCTTCGCCCGGATCTCCAAAAGGCTACATTACCGACGGCTGCTACCTCTACCGTACGAAGACGGGAAAGCTGCTTATGATCTGGTCGAGTTTCAGTAACGGCGATTATGCTATTGGCATTGCCGAATCGGTCACAGGCAGCGTGAAAGGTCCGTGGCGTCAGCAGGAAAAGCTCCTGTTTGAGAAAAACGGCGGCCACGGCATGATTTTCAAGACTCTCGACGGCGAGTTACGTCTTGTACTGCACCGGCCCAACAGTCCGCTCGGTGCGGAACGCGCGAAAATCTTTAAATTGGAAGACGACGGAAATACTCTGATACTTAAATAAATCCGATATACTAACCCCAAAACAAACCAATCAATAACCAATGAGAATTATCCGGCTTTATGCTCTTGTGGCTTTGTTGCTGCCGTGCCTGAACAGTGTTTCGGCTAAACAATATCAAGTGGAATCTCCTTCCGGCAAAATCACAGCCAATATAGATTGCGACGACGAGATGACTTATTCCGTATCTTACGATGGCAAGGAAATCCTTTCGGAATCCCCGATCTCTATAAGCCTCTCCGACGGAACGGTGTGGGGGAAGAACGCCAAAGTTTCCAAAGCGATGCGTGAATCGGTGGAAAATATTGTCGAAAGTCCTTTCGGCCAGTCATCGCATATCAGCGACAACTACAATGGACTGACCCTGCGCATGAAAGGCGGATGGAGCATCGAGTTCCGCGCGTACAACGACGGTGTCGCCTACCGCTTCGCAAGCACTCTGAAGAAGCCTTACGAGATCGTGGGCGAACAAAGCGATTTCAATTTCCCCGCCGACTACACGGCCACTGTGCCCTACGTGCGCACCGGCTCCGACGACGACATGCAGTCGCAGTTCTTCAACTCGTTTGAAAACCGATATACGGTCAATAAACTGTCGGAACTAAATCCGCGGCGCCTCGCTTTCCTGCCTCTTTCTGTCGATGCAGCCGGAGTCACCGTGGCAATCACCGAAAGCGATCTGAAGAATTATCCCGGTCTTTATCTCTATAACCCCGACGGCACGACTTCGCTCAAAGGCAGACATGCGCCATACCCGACAAAAACCGTCGACGGAGGTTACAACAACATACAGTCCGTTGTGACAGAAACCGCCCCTTATATCGCTAAGGTAAACGGCCCGCGCAGTTTTCCCTGGCGTATCATTGTTCTTGGAACAGACAGGGATATTGCGGCAAGCAACCTGACCTATCTTCTCGCCGAACCGTCGCGCATAGCCGACACTTCGTGGATCAAGCCCGGCAAGGTCGCCTGGGACTGGTGGAATGGCTGGAACATTATCGGAGTTGACTTCGAGTCCGGCATCAACACACCGACATACAAGCATTATATCGACTTTGCCTCAGACAATGGCATCGAGTATGTGATTCTCGACGACGGATGGGCCGCAGGCAAGGGGGAAGACCTCTTTGTCCTCAATCCCGAAATCGACCTCGAAGAAATAATCGGATATGCCGGTAAAAAGAATGTGGGCATTATCCTGTGGGCCGGCTACCGCGCTTTCGAGCGTGAACTCGAAAAAGTGTGCAGACACTATTCGGAGATGGGAGTGAAAGGTTTCAAAGTCGACTTCGAGGATCGCGACGACCAGTTGATGACTGCCTTCAACCACCGCGCCGCCGAAACAGCGGCCAAGTACCACCTTGTGCTCGACCTCCACGGTGCCTATAAACCGGCCGGAATAAACCGTACATGGCCCAATGTGCTCAACGTGGAAGGAGTGAACGGACTCGAGAATATGAAGTGGTCAGAACTCGACAGCTTCGATATTATACAGTACGACACCGAACTTCCGTTCCTGCGTCAGATAGCCGGTCCTGTCGACTATACCCAGGGAGCGATGATCAATGCCGCCCGCCACAATTTCCGTCCTGTCCACAGTCAGCCTATGGCTCCCGGCACGCGTGCGCATCAGCTGGCCTTGTATATGATTCTTTACTCTCCGCTTAATATGCTCTGCGATTCACCGTCGAACTATAGAAAAGAGCAGGAATGTACTGACTTTATCTCGACCATACCCACTGTCTGGGATGAAACGATAGTGCTCGACGGAAAAATGGGCGAATATATCGTGACTGCACGCCGAAAAGGCAACGACTGGTATATCGGAGGCATCACCAACTGGACTCCGCGGGACCTTTCAATAGACCTCACTCCGCTGAATCTGAAAAAAGACGCACAGATGACACTATTTACCGACGGAGCCAATGCCCACCGCAACGGCAACGACTACCGTAGCGTAACTTCGGCAGTCACACCCGCAGGTATTCTGGACATACATCTTGCACCCGGCGGCGGATTTGCCGCACATATCCGGGGCAACTGATAACCTATAATTTATTTCAGCGATGATAAACTTAAAAACATCAACCGTCTTGGCTTTCGTGCTACTGGTAGTGACCGCGGCTTCGGCCTACGACATGGCAAACTTCGGACGATATGAGAGCGATAACAAGCGTGTAATGGGCTTGCCCAATACGGGGTCGCGTGTAGTGTTCATGGGCAACTCGATTACTGATTTCTGGCCTACCAACAGTCCGGAATTTTTTGCACTGAACGATTTCATCGGCAGGGGTATCTCCGGGCAGACGACATACGAGATGATTTTGCGCTTCCGTGAGGATGTGGTGCGCCTCAACCCTGCGGGAGTAGTGATTTTGGCCGGCACAAACGATATTGCCGAGAACCTCGACATCCTTTATAATGAGGAACGTACGCTCGGCAATATCCTTTCTATGGCCGAAATTGCCAATGCCAACGGCATTCAGGTGTTCCTGTCTTCGGTGCTCCCGGTGACAAATTACGGCTGGAAACCGAGCATTACCAACCATAAAGACAAAATCGAGCATCTCAACGCGCGGATAAAGGAGTATGCCGAAGCGCACGACATGCCGTATATCGACTATTATTCGAGCCTGGTCTATGGCGACCGCGACCTCAACTACGCACTGACCGGCGACGGGGTACATCCCAATGCCGAGGGCTACCGCATCATGGAAGGGATTGTACTGCCAATAATCCGCGAACGCATAAAATTCGAAGGTGCAATCATACCTGAACAGGTGACGTTGTCGGGCACGGCGTTGGCCTAAGCAAATCCAGTTGTATGTACAAAGGTGTCAATCAGTGCTTTCGAGGCTTTTGTGGAGATGAAAGCCGGTGGTAGCTTGGAAATCAAAAACGAAGACGGTACTCCGTATTTTATAAACGGCAATCAGATAGCTGAAATCGGACAGTCTATGCAGGTTGCCAATGACGGTGTGTATTGTGTTTCACTCGACTTCCTGACAAAAACGGCTTCGGTCAAGGAGGTGACTTCGATGTGCGTGCTCAACTGCTTCACCAAGAAGAGTATGGCAGACCTTACTTATGCCGGCGAGGGAACATGGAGCGGCGACTGGAACGTCAATCTAAAGATGCCCTGGGGTGATGAGAACCGTTATCGCCTGATGATGACTATCGGTGGCGAACAGGTCAACTGGGGATATACCTTCGGTGCCGACAAGGAACCTGACGGGTCGGCCGAATATTACAATATGATGCGTGTCGAGCCGGCAAGCACATGGGCCAACACATGGCGTATACCCAAAAACTTTGACGGCAAAACGGTTCACGTTACGGCTGTTCTGCGAGGTCAATATACCCACTGTTATTCTGAGGTGTCATCTGTGGCGAATATCGGAACGGATGCCGACAAAATCATAAAACAAGAAGGTCGTGCCGTTGTCTGTCTGGTCGATGAAGCAGTTATTTACAATATGGCCGGAGTAAAAGTGGCTGTAGTGTCGGAAGGTGATGCAGTAACTTTGCCGGATGGCATTTATGTGGCCGAATCAGTAACAAAAGTTCAGAAATTCATAATCAAAAACTAATGAAAAAGCTATTAAACATTATCACATTTCTTTCCGCTTCCGTGACTCTTTGGGGGGCGGAACTTAATCCTGTCGCCAATCCCGAAGCGGTGGTGACAGAGGGTGCGGTGCGCTTCACTGTGCTCACCCCCGAGATGATACGCATCGAGTACTCGCCTTCGAAACAGTTCGAAGACCGGGCCACATTCACCGTAGTAAACCGTAATCTGCCCGTACCTGAGTTTACGAAGTCGGAGGATAACGATTTCCTCTATATCACCACCAACAAGCTGAAGCTGAGATACCGCAAAGGCACAAACCCATATTTTGAATCCAATCCTCCCGGAAACCTCAACATAACGATGGATCTCAACGGACAGCCCGTGACATGGTTCCCCGGTCAGGGCGACGGCCGCAATCTCAAGGGCACATGTCGCACTCTCGACCGATGCTTTGGCGACGGTTACCGTTCACAACTGGAAAACGGGCTGATTTCACGCTCGGGCTGGGCTGTCATCGACGACTCGCCTCAGTGCGTGCGTGCCGACGGCAGCCGCTCCCTCGCTCTTGTTCCTGATGAAACGGGAGTGGAATGGGTGGCTCCCCGCGACGACAAAGAAGCTCTCGACCTGTACTTCCTCGGCTACGGTCACGACTACAAGCGCGCCCTGAAAGATTACACGCTTATCGCTGGCAAGATGCCCCTGCCTCCGGATTATGCTTTCGGCTACTGGTACAGCAAATATGAAAACTATACAGCCGACGATTACCGCAATATCATCAGGAATCTTAAAGAGAACGACGTCAATACCGATGTCCTTATTCTCGACATGGACTGGCACTGGAACGGCGATCCGAACCCCGCTATCTCGGGTGGACGCGGTGGATGGACCGGCTGGAGCTGGAACACCAATCTGATTCCTGAACCGACTAAGCTGCTCAAGGATATCCACGACAGCAATCTGCACCTTGCGCTCAACCTCCATCCGGCCTTGGGCGTGGATTCATCGGAAGATATGTTTCGCGACATGGCCGCCGACATGTGTCTTGACCCAGACAGTGTGAATGTTATTCCGTGGAAACTCGAAGATACCGGTTTCTATAAGGCTTTTGCAAACAATTTCTTGCGTCCGTTCGAGAAACAGGGTGTCGACTTCTGGTGGCTCGACTGGCAGCAGCATCTTACAAGTCCTTATACCGATGGTCTTGGCGAAACATTCTGGTGCAACCACGTTTTCTTTAACGATATGAAGACGAAGCGCCCCGACCGTCGACCGATGATCTTCCATCGTTGGGGCGGCCTTGGAAGCCACCGCTATCAGATCGGTTTTTCGGGTGACACCTTCATCAACTATGCCTCGCTTGCTTTCCAGCCATATTTCACGGCCACGGCGTCAAATGTCTGCTACGGATACTGGGGACATGATATCGGAGGACACATGTATGACAGCAATTACCCTGTGAACGATCCCGAGCTTTTGCTCCGCTGGTTCCAGTTCGGAGTATTCACCCCGATATTCCGCAGCCATGCCGCCATAGGCACTTGGATTAACCGCCAGATATGGACCTACGATAACTTTCCGCAACTCAATGCGACGGTCAAACTGCGTTATGCCTTGTTCCCGTATCTTTACACCATGGCTCGCAAGAGCTACGACACGGGTGTAGGCATCTGCCGTCCGATGTACTATGAGTATCCCGAAAGCGATGAAGCATATACATTCGAAGACCAGTATTTCTTCGGCGATGACATCCTTGTCGCTCCTGTCGTGGCACCTTCTGTCGACGGCATCAGCAAAAAGAGAATATGGTTCCCTGAAGGCAACTGGTGGTCGGTGGCCCACAACAGAATGGTCAATGGAAATTCCATACAGACTCTCGACTTTACACTCGACCAGATTCCGTATTTCTACCGCGAAGGTGCTATAATCGTGAATAATCCGCCGGAAGTCAAGAGCACCACAGAGCGCCCAAATAAGTTGATAGTCAATATTGTTGCCGGAAAAGACGGCGAGGCTACCCTTTACGAGGATTCAGGCGACTCAAACGACTACGATACCAACTTCGCTACAACGCGATTTGCCCATAAGACAGTAGGCCAGAAAGCTACATATACTATCGCCGCGCGCGAGGGTATGGCTGACCGTCTGCCATCCAAGCGTGCCTACAGGCTTCGCATCTATAACACCGGTGCACCCGTGGACGGAAAGGCGAAGGTCGACGGCAAGAGCGTAAAAGCCGAATACGATGCGGAAACTCGTTGCACCGTCGTCGATGTGCCGTCGGCAAAATGCGACAAAGCCCGTGAAATCACTGTTGAATATAAATAATGGTATGAATAAATATCTCATAGCGGCGGTTTTATTTGCCGGAGCGATTGATTTTGCCTCGGCTTATAAACCGGCCGGAAACAATATAATGACGACGTGGGGCGAAAATATCGATCCCGCTGATGTATGGCGGGAGTATCCCCGCCCGATAATGCAACGCAGCGAATGGCAGAATCTCAACGGATTATGGGATTATGCGATAGTAGGAGCCGATGCTTCCGATCCGATCGGATATCAGGGTGAAATCCTTGTTCCTTTCTGTGCCGAATCGGCGCTGTCGGGAGTCGGTAAAGAAGTCGGATCCGACAATGCGCTATGGTATCGCCGCACATTCACCGTGCCGAAATCGTGGCGCGATCGAAACATAATGCTCAACTTCGGGGCTGTCGACTGGCAGGCCGACGTATGGGTTAACGGTGCGAAAGTAGGCAGTCATACAGGTGGCTACACCCCATTCAGCCTCGATATCACGCCGGCGCTCAATGCCAAGGGCGACAACGAACTTGTGGTGCGTGTATGGGATCCTACCGACCTCGGCCCGCAGCCGCGCGGAAAACAGGTGGCAAAACCGGAACTTATATGGTATACTCCTGTCACCGGAATCTGGCAGACCGTGTGGATCGAGCCTGTGGCTAAAACACATATTTCAAATCTGAAAATATTGCCGGACATAGACCGTAATACACTGAGTGTCGACGTGCAGTCGTCTGCTTCGGAGAAAGGATATATGGCTGAGGTCACTGTAAAAGACGGCGGCAAGACCATTGCTACAGGAAAAGCCCTTTCCGGCGAACCGGTAGTTATCACTATGCCGGACGACGTGAAACTTTGGTCGCCGGAAAGCCCGCACCTCTATGATCTTGAAGTGCGTCTGACCGCAGGAGGAAAAACTTTCGACAAGGTTGACAGTTATGCGGCTATGCGTAAGTTCTCCACGAAGATGGGCGAAAAAGGAATGGTGCGCATTCAGCTCAATAACAAGGATCTGTTTCATTTCGGTCTGCTCGACCAGGGCTGGTGGCCCGACGGACTGTATACAGCCCCGTCATACGAGGCGATGGTGTACGACGTCGACAAGACCGCCGACTGGGGCTACAACATGATACGCAAGCATATCAAGGTCGAGCCGGCCACATGGTACAGCTATTGCGACCGCAAGGGAATCATCGTATGGCAGGACATGCCCAGTGGTGACAAGGATCCTGAATGGCAGGGGCGCAATTACTTCGACGGTGAGGAACTCGTGCGTACCCCAGAGAGCGAGGCTACCTACCGAAAGGAATGGCGGGAAATAATCGATGCGCTCTATAACTATCCGTGTATAGCCGTATGGGTGCCCTTCAATGAAGCCTGGGGACAGTTCAAAACCAAGGAAATCGCCGACTGGACCAAAGCCTACGACCCTTCGCGTCTGGTGAATCCTGCCAGTGGCGGCAATCATTATCCGTGCGGCGACATGGTCGACGCCCACAGCTATCCGTCACCTCCCGTCACGCATGTCTACGACGCCAAGCGTGCCAACGTGCTTGGAGAATATGGCGGCATAGGAATGGTGGTCGACGGGCATATCTGGGCGCCTGATCGTGAGTTCAGCTATATCAACTGCAAGACACCGGCCGAGTTGACTGACCAATATATCGGCTACGCAAATTTCCTTGACAGACTTGCCGACGACTGGTTTGTCGGCGCTGTCTATACTCAGACTACCGACGTGGAAATTGAGGTCAACGGCCTTATGACCTACGACCGCAAGGTTATAAAAATCGACGAACCGCGTATACGTGAAGTGAACCGACGCATAATCTCAAACCACAGCAAGTAGACTATGAAGCAAATAGCAGCTATTGTTTGTGCGGCTGTGTGCTCGTTTGGTGTGATGGCGGAAATTACTCTGCCGCAGTTCTATACCGACAATATGGTGCTGCAGCAGAAATCCGTAGTCACTATGCCGGGTACGGCGACTCCCGGCTCAAAGGTTACACTCTCGGCCGATTGGCTTGCCAAGCCGGTCTCTGCCAAGGCCGGAAGCGACGGAAAATTTATGCTGACCTTTACCACGCCACAGGCCGGAGGCCCGTATACACTGCTTGTCAGCGACGGTAAAGACCGCAAAGCCTTGCAGAACGTGCTTGTCGGCGAGGTATGGCTATGCTCCGGACAGTCGAATATGGAATTCCCGATAAAGGGGGACTGGGCACAGCTTATGGATGCAGATGAAGTCGTTGCCACAATGCAGCGTCCGGCACTGCGTCTGTTGCAGATAAGGAACACCACCTCCGTTACTCCCCTCGACGATGCGTCGCTGGAGTACGGATGGGTGGAGTCGTCACCTGCCGCGGCATCATTTTCTGCAATAGGCTACCTGTGCGGCAAAATGCTTCAGGATTCCCTGAATGTTCCTGTCGGTATTATCGATGCGACGTGGGGAGGCACACCCGTCGAGGCTTGGACTCCTTGCGAATATCTTGACGGCGTACCCGGATTCGAGTTCTATCATGATTTGCTGGTCGCCGGAAAGGATGAACAGCAGTTGATAGCTGCCGCCATGTCAAAGGTATATGACGATTACGACAAGCCCGGAAAAATGACATATCCTTTCGACCGTGCCGTGATGCAGACCGAAAAAGCCTGGGGAAAGATGCCCGTGCCGTCCTTGTGGGAAGAAAATGTGCTGCCCGGCTTCGATGGAATTGTTGTCATGCAGTTTGAACTTGATCTTCCTGCTACAGCTGCCGGCAAGCCTCTGCAGCTATGCCTCGGAGCTGTCGACGACTGGGATATCACTTATTTCAACGGCAAGTATGTCGGTGGCGGACGGATTTTCGACCAACTCAGAGATTATAGGGTTGACGGAAGTTTTGTAAAGACGGGTAAAAACGTCATTACTGTCGAGGTTATCGATAACGCTGGTGGCGGCGGAATCTGGAAATCTTCGTACGCGATTGTCGACGGGGTCAGATACAGCCTCGACGGTCAATGGAACTATGCGGTGCTCTCTGATTTTTCCAAAACAGATATGTCATATCTGTTGCCGGACACTCCGCATTATCCGTCCGTACTCTATAACGCCATGATTGAACCGCTGACAGTAATGCCTGTAGCCGGTGTCTTCTGGTATCAGGGATGTGCGAATGTCGGGCGTGCCGGGCGATATGAAATCTGTTTCAAAAACATGATAAATGGATGGCGAGATGCCTTTGGCAATCCATCCCTTCCATTTTATTTTGTGCAGCTTGCCGGATTTTTGCAGCCTGTCACAGTACAGCCGGAGTCGGAATGGGCCATGTTGCGCCATGCTCAGGCAAAAGCCCTTGAACTGCCGTCGACCGGCATGGTTACAGCCATTGATCTCGGCAATCCGGTCGATATCCACCCTACAAACAAGCATGAGGTGGCGAGGCGCTTGTCGATGCTTGCACTTAATGATACTTACGGAATTCCTCAGACCTGTGAGGCGCCCCGGTGTATAGATGTGCAGGCAGTCGACGCTTATCTGGATCTGACATTCGACAACGATGTCAAAGCCACCGGAGGAGTTGTTACAGGCTTCATCATTAAAGGTGACGACGGCACATGGGTATATGCCAACGCCCGGCTCCCCTCTGCCCGTACAATAAGGCTGTCATCGCCGATGATATCGGCTCCTGTGGCTGTAAGGTATAACTGGGCCGATTATCCCGGTGGAAATCTAAGTGGGGTATTATCCGGTCTGCCGATAGCTCCTTTCGCAAGCGACAAATGAAAACGATCGCGAAATCCGCGTTCTGACGCATCCTCCCGTTCATACTCAATCTTCAATCCATGCTGCTTAACCGCCTGCTTAGTCCGGCAGTTAAGCAGCATTTATTTTTGATATATGCCGTAATTTCGCGAAATCTTATTATATTTGTAAATATTTATGAGAATGATTGTAGGGACGTGCCACGGGCACGTCTGCCTATGTCAAAGCCTCAAATTAGGCTTCGAATCCGACATTTTTTGAAAGGTAAAACTGATAAAATCTTTGCATAACCCTAAAAACTGATCACATCGCATGAAAAAAACGATTCTGGCGCTTGTCGCCATTACCGCTCCATTGCTCCTTGGTGCATCGAAACCGATTTATCTCGATTCGTCCAAGCCGATGGATCTGCGTGTGGATGATGCTTTGTCGCGTATGAACCTGAGCGAAAAAATAGCCCTCATCCACGCCCAGTCAAAATTCTGTTCGCCGGGCGTAGCGCGCCTCGGGATCCCCGAATTATGGACAACCGACGGGCCCCATGGTATACGTCCTGAAGTCCTTTGGGACGAATGGAATCAGGCCGGATGGACAAGCGATTCATGTGTCGCTTTCCCCGCTTTGACCTGTCTGGCAGCATCATGGAATCCTGACATGTCGGCGCTCTACGGCAAATCCATATCCGAAGAAGCCCTTTACCGCGGAAAGGATGTCCTGCTCGGTCCGGGGGTGAACATATTGCGCACACCGCTCAACGGCCGTAATTTCGAGTATATGGGCGAAGACCCGTATCTTGCATCGAAGATGGTTGTGCCTTATATCCGCAATTGTCAGGACAACGGAGTTGCGGTATGTGTCAAACACTATGCGTTGAACAATCAGGAATTCCAACGCCACAATACAAACGTTGTCATCGACGACCGTACGCTCTACGAGATATATCTCCCTGCATTCAAAGCTGCGGTAAAAGATGGCGGTGCCTGGTCTATAATGGGTTCCTATAATCTTTACCAAAATCAGCATGTGTGCCATAACGACCGTTTGCTCAACAAAATCCTTAAAGGAGAATGGGGCTTCGACGGTGCAGTGATAAGCGACTGGGGCGGAACACACGACACTCGCGAGGCCATCGCCAACGGTCTTGACCTCGAATTCGGGACGTGGACCGACGGCCTTTCGATGGGCGCCACCAACGCTTACGACAATTACCACATGGCCCGTCCATATCTTGAACTCATAGAAAAAGGTGAGGTCGGCACCGACGAGCTTGACGACAAATGCCGTCGTGTGCTTCGTCTGATTTTCCGCACTGCGATGAACAGCGAAAAAGGTTACGGTAGCCTGTGCAGCGACGAACACTATGAAGCAGCCCGCCGTATTGGCGACGAAGGAATCGTTCTTCTTAAAAACAAGAAAAACCTTTTGCCTGTAAGGCTCGACGGAACCGGCAAGCCCCGCATACTTGTCGTAGGAGAGAATGCTATAAAGATGATGACAGTCGGCGGCGGAAGCTCTTCGCTGAAAGTGCAGCATGAAGTCTTGCCTCTTGACGGCATACGTGCATTCTGCGGCGACCGTGCCGATGTCGACTTCGCCCGTGGCTATGTAGGCGACGTCAATGTGATGCAGGATGGCCTGAGCACAGGTCAGGATCTGACAGATTCACGTTCGCAGCAGCAGCTTATGGATGAAGCCGTCGCTAAAGCGGCCAAGGCTGATTATGTGATATTTGTAGGCGGCCTTAACAAAGCGTCCGGACAGGACTGCGAGGATAGCGACCGCAAATCGCTCGGTCTGCCATACGGACAGGATGAACTGATTGCGGCTCTGGCGAAAGCCAACGGCAATCTTGTCGTAGTCAATATCAGCGGCAATCCTGTAGCCATGCCCTGGGTCGATAAGGTACCGGCTATAGTACAGGCTTGGTTCCTCGGTTCCGAGGCCGGAAATTCTATTGCCGATATACTGTTCGGAGCCGTGAATCCTTCCGGCAAACTGCCTATGACATTCCCGGTGGCTCTCTCCGATGTCGGCGCGCATACCGCCGGCCCGGCTTCCTATCCCGGAATCCGCCGTGAAGGCTCTGACAAATACGACACCGAGTACAGCGAAGGCATCCTTGTCGGCTATCGTTGGTCTGATGCCAAAAAAATCAAGCCGCTTTTTGCTTTCGGTCATGGCCTGAGTTATACCACGTTTGACTATGGTAAGCTTAAAGCCGACAAAAAGAGCTTGGCCGATGGTGAAAGCATTACATTCACTATTCCCGTGACCAACTCCGGCAAGACAGCCGGCGCGGAAATCGTGCAGCTCTATATATCCGATCCCGAAAGCTCCGTGATGCGTCCGGTCAAAGAACTTAAAGCATTTGAAAAAGTATATCTGAAACCGGGTGAGACACGCGATGTGAAATTTACAGTCGGCAAAGATGCCCTGTCATATTTCGATGCCGACAAGCATTGCTGGGTGGCCGAGCCGGGTGAATTCGTTGCTCACGCCGCAGCCGCTTCTGACGACATACGTTCGAGCGTCAGATTTTCTCTGAAATAAAATACATAGTATAAAAAATAACCGCGGCCGTCGTAAATCGATGGCCGCGGTTTTTTCGTTGCTTGGTCTTTTATTTTCTGTCGCCGGCAATCGACAGTTGCCTCCTGACTGATTCTTCGTGTACCACCGCAAGGAGTGCTTTCACGAAATCGCCGTTAAGCCCCTGGCTTTCGCCTTCTTCCACTCGGAGGCGCATCAGTTCGTCGTATCGTCCGGGCTGCACTATCGTCATTGCATTCTCGCGTTTCAGTCGTCCGATTCGGTCTGTTACATCCATCCGTCGGGCAAGAAGCTCGAGCAATTCGCTGTCGAGAGAATCCACCTGCTCGCGAAGCGACAATAGCAATTCCTGACCGCAGGCATGTTGCCGGGCCGGCAGTGATCTGAGCAGTCTTTCAAGTTCTGAAGGAGTGATCTGCTGTGCGGCGTCGCTTAATGCTTTGTCAGGTTCGCAGTGGCATTCAATCATCAGACCGTCGAAATTCATTTCGAGAGCCTGATGGCAGAGTGGGGCGATGAATTCGCGTTTGCCGCCTATGTGGCTCGGATCGCACAGTATAGGCAACTCCGGAATCCTGCGGTGCAGCTCTATGGGAATGCGCCATAAGGGGGGATTGCGGTATAAATGTTCGCCATAGGCGCTGTATCCGCGGTGTATGGCAGCCATGCGGCGTATACCGGCGTTATAAATGCGTTCAAGTGCCCCTATCCACAGTTCGAGGTCGGGGTTGACAGGATTTTTCACAAGCACGCACAGATTGTCGCGTACATCGTCGGACAAGCCGGCAAGCGTGTCGGCAATTTCCTGAACGGCAAAAGGATTGGCGGAAGTGCGTGCGCCTATCCACAGAATGTCGATACCGGCAGATATGGCATCGTGCACATGCTCGCGGGTCGCCACTTCCGTAGCCGTTCTCATGCCGGTGCGTTCCTTGGCTTCGGCAAGCCATTCGAGAGCCGGGCTTCCTATACCCTCGAAGCCACCGGGTTTTGTCCGGGGTTTCCATACTCCGGCCCTGAAAATCTTGATTCCGGCATCGTGCAGTTGCATGGCGGTGGCCAAGACTTGCGTCCTGCTTTCGGCGCTGCAAGGGCCGGCAATGATTGTCGTGGCATTATCTTGCGGCTGAAATGTGATGGCTTTCAGATCCTTCATCTATTATCAGGAAAAAATAAAAAAAGCCTGCCGGAAGCATTATTGCTTCCCCCGGGCAGGCTTTCTGCAAGCTGAGATTCGGGGTTTATTTATTGGTATGCTCGTATTTGAGTGTCATCGAAGGCTGGTCGCACACATCTGCTGCACCGAAGTACTGTATGGGTCCGGGGTAGATGTAGCATGTGTTGAGCGCCCATTCGTCGCGTTTTGCGGCGAATTTCTGGAAAGGTTTGCCGTCGAGGCGTACGAGTGCTTTCTGTATCACGGGCTTGTCTTCGGCGTTGCGGCGTTCCATGTTCATCATCATAGTGATAGGTATGCCGCCGGCGATCCATTGTACGGCCGGATTCACCAGATTGCGTATCGACGACATGTAGCCGGTCACACCGCCGTTGATAAGAGCTGCGGCATTGTATCCTAGCGAGTAGCAGTAGTCGGCGTCGAAATTCGAGGGATCGGCGCAGCGTCCTTCGTAGCCGAAGAAGTGGTGTAGCGAGGAGAATTTTCCGTTTGCGGCCTTGAATGCGTCGGATTTGGCGAGAGCCTGGCCTACGAGTTCGCTGAGAAGCTTTTCTGTTTCGATAAGCGATACCTGTACGTTGCCGTGGGGGTCGCGGTCGAGCATAAGCTGGCGCGCTACGGATTCGGGAAGGCTGTTGAGTGCTTCTATGTTCTGCTTGTCAAGATTGTTGAGGATGAAAGCAGTGAGTTCCTCGGTGTTCATTTTTGCCACCTCGTCCTTGTGTGCGCCCAGAAGTTCGTTAAGAGCGGAGATAAGACGCTTGAATTCGGGAATGAATTCGATAAGGCCTTCGGGAATAAGAACTGTACCGAAATTGTTGCCTTCGGCGGCACGGGCCGTAACGATGCCGGCGATGTAGTTCACGATATCGTTGAGGCTCATGTTCTTTTCCTCGACTTCCTCGGAGATGATGCACACGTTGGGCTGTGTCTGAAGCGCGCATTCCAGAGCGATATGGCTGGCCGAGCGACCCATCAGTTTGATGAAGTGCCAGTATTTCTTGGCCGAGTTGCAGTCGCGCTGTATGTTGCCGATGACTTCCGAGTAAACCTTGGTGGCGGTGTCGAAACCGAAAGAAGTTTCTATAAGGTCATTCTTGAGGTCGCCGTCGATAGTCTTGGGACAGCCGATCACCTGTACGCCTGCGTTTATAGCCTTGTAGTATTCGGCCAGCACGGCGGCGTTGGTGTTGGAGTCGTCGCCGCCTATGATTACCACGGCGGTGATGCCGAGTTCGCGAAGGATTTCAAGACCTTTGTCGAACTGTTCTTTCTTTTCCAGTTTGGTACGTCCCGAACCGATGATGTCGAAGCCGCCGGTGTTGCGGTATTCGTCTATGATGGGAGCGGTAAGTTCGATATACTTGTGGTCGACAAGACCGCCGGGACCCATGAGGAATCCGAAGAGGCGGCTGTCGCGGTGTATTTTCTTGATACCGTCGAAAAGGCCGCTGATCACGTTATGGCCGCCGGGTGCCTGGCCGCCGGAAAGGATCACGCCGACATTGACAGGCTTGCCTGCTCCGGGGGTGGGGTTCTTTTCGAAACGGATTTCAGGAAGACCGTAGGTGTTGGGGAACAGTTTGCGGATAGCTTCCTGGTCGGCTACCGATTCTGTAGGACGGCCCTCTACAACCTTTACGGCTCCTGTGAGCACGATGGGGAGCTTGGGCTGATAGGCTGCACGAGCCTTTTGCAAAGCACTCTTTTTCATTGTAAGACAGTATCTTTTAAGTGGTTGATTGTTGTTTTTGAAAATTTACCGCAAAGGTCGTAAAAAATAACGGTTTTAGAGGTAACAGTTATGTGAATATATGTTTAATAATCTTTCGATGCGGCAAAAAAATTACATTTTGGATATATCGCCGACAATTACACTCCGCATCGTTTCTCCCATAAGATAGCGCCTCGTCATTTCGGCTATGATGTCGGGCGTAAGGGAGGCGATAGCGCGTTGCTGGGCTTCGAAATAACCATTCGGCATGTCGACGATCAGCGCTGTACTGTGGTAGTTCATTATCGACAGCGGTGAGTCGAGGACTTCAGCCAGCGAACTTGCGGCGTGGAATTTAAGTCGTTCGAGTTCTTGGCCTTGCGGAGGATTGTCGCGCATCCTGCGCACTTCGGCATATATCTCGTCTGTCACCGCACGCGTATAGCGGTTGTCGCACTGCGCGCTGATATGTATGCTGCTGCCTTCGCGAGAGCCGGCAAGGTAGGCGTAGATGCCGTAGGTATATCCTTTTTCTTCGCGTATGTTGGCCATAAGCCGCGAACCGAAATAACCTCCGAGAGCCATTACCGTCAGGCGTAGCGGAATATAGTCGGGATGAGTCCGTTCTATCGTCGGAATGCCCATGGCTATGGCCGATTGCAGAGAACCGGATAGGTTTTCGGTCACTTCGGTAACGGATTCCGGAGTGAAGGCTCTGAAGTCTTGTACGATTCCGGCGCCGTCGAGCCGCAGGTCCTCGAGAAAGTCGAGATAATGGGCGCGAAGACTGTCGTCGAGTTTTCCCGCAATGAATGCGTGGGCGCCCTGTGTGCTGTTGTGCCGTTTGTGGAATTCGGAAAGTTCGCTTCCGTCGGTGGCGTCTATGCCGGCGGGAGTAGGGGAAAAAGCGGCGGGATGGTTTTTCCCGCACAGAATTTCAGAAAGGCCTTTGTCGGCCAGATAACTCACCTTTGCCATATCCGTCAGCAGCCGCGATTTCATCTGAAGACGCGCGTTCTCCACAGCGCGTTCGTCGAAAGTCTGACAGCACACTATGTCGCTTATCATGGGGAGCACGGCATCGACGCGGCCGTTGAGCGTGATCATTTCGAAACCGGTGTAATGCTGGTGGCATTTGCCGTTGAAACGTGTGCCGTTGAAATCGAGGATATCGGCAATCTGTTCGCCGCTGTAGTGCCGGCTGCCTTCGGCCGCGAGGGCGGCAAAAAGCTGGGGAACCACAGGATTGGGGCAGTCGCATGTGCCGCCGGGGAAAAGTAGCGACATGGAGCTGACAGGCTGATCTCCGCCATTGTAGAGGTGGACAGTCATACCATTGTCAAGCTGTGTGACCTCTTCAGGCGGCAGTGCGCGGAATTCGAACGGCTTTACGGGAGGTGGAGTGCGTCTGTCGGTCATCGTCATAAACTGTTTTTCTCAAGCAGACGGCATGCGGCTTCAAGGTCGGCGGGAGTATCGATGCCTATGGTCGCTTCGTCGGTGAGCGCGACTCGGATCTTATACCCGGCCTGAAGCCATCGGAGCTGTTCCAGCGATTCGGCCAGTTCAAGCGGCGACTGGGGAAGACGCGTTATGCTCTCCAGGCTTGCCGCACGGTACCCGTAAAGTCCGACATGGGTGTGGAATACGGTCTTGTCGAGCCATTCTTTCCATTCCGCTCCGCGGACATACGGGATAATGGAACGCGAGAAATACAATGCGTTCATCTTTCCGTCCATCACCACTTTGGGCGTATTGGGATCAAAAAGCGCCTCGAATCCTCTGGATTTGTCGAAAGGGCGGGCGAGGGTGGCGATTTCCACATCCTTGTCGTCAAAACATGCTTTCAGCGCTTCTATTTGCGATTTGGCTATGAAAGGCTCGTCGCCCTGTATGTTAATCACCACGTCGGCATCCGAATCCAGTCTGTTGTATGCCTCGCGGCAGCGGTCTGTGCCGCTGCGGTGTTCTGTCGAAGTCATGACCGCACGGCCGCCAAAAGCCTCGACCGCATCATATATGCGTGAATCGTCGGTAGCGACAGCTGCGTTTCCTTCGCCGAGAGCCTCGGTCACGCGGCGGTAGACGCGTTCTATCATAGTCATGCCGCCTATCATCGCGAGCGGTTTGCCCGGAAAACGTGTCGAAGCGTAGCGGGCCGGTATTATACCTATGAATTTCATACTTGATGTTTGTAAAAATCTATCGGAGAGCTTCAATCATTCGTTCGACAGCTTCTTCGGGATTTTCGCTCGTAGACATAGAATGTCCAGTCAACACTCCTGACACTCCTTCTGCTTTTAGGGCGGGGGCATCCGATGCCGTGAAATCGCCGCTGGCGACGACCGGAATTGTCAGGCCCAGTGCCGATGCGTCTTTGATGAATGCTGTCCTTTGTTGCGCGGTGAATTCCCGGGGCATAACCACATAGTCGATGTCGAGCGACTGCATGGTCGATGCGGCAGCGACTGTAGCTACCTCAACGCCGATAATGGCTTCGGCGCCAAGTTTTTCGCGTACGGCTCCCGCTGAAAAATCCCGTCCAAGCAGACACACGCCGTGCACGCCCAGTTCGCGTGCAAGTTCAGGCCTGTTCTCTATGGTCAGGATAACACCATGTTCCCGGCATTCGGGAATAAGTTCTTCGGCGACGGCTTTTAACTCATCGTCAGTCATTTCCGGCGCATTAAGCTGCAGCCACATACATCCGCCTTTCATAGCCGCACGGGCAAGATCGGCCATATTGCGTGTTTCGCTTGGTTCTACCTTGAATTGTAACATACTACAAAAGTAACAACAATCGTCAAGCCTGACAAAAATTTATGATTAAAAAACTTTTATTGCCTGACTATTGTTTTTTTGATTGAAGAGTTGTAATTTTGCATCGAAAACAAGGATTAGACCTCTCTCCCGCAAAATTCTCTCCGGAACCAATTATATGACAGCCCTCTCGTATGTCCGGGCCATAGAGCCGTGATGCGTGTGGCGTTTTCTTTTACCAGTAAAAATCCCCGTCAGTAAATTTTAAACAATTAAGCCGTAACCACGCATTAATGCGTGGCAACATTGAATCAGAGGCTCGACTTTGAAGAAAAATTTCTGCCCTCACACATTATAAAATATGTACAACATTTCAGAGCTAAACGAAATGCCGGATTCCGACCTCAAAAGTGTGGCCGAAGGTATGAATCTGAAAAAGATTGATTTAGACAAAAAAGAAGAACTTATCTACAGAATCCTCGATCAGCAGGCTATCGACCGTGCGGCTGCTTCCGCTTCCGAACAGAAAAAGCGTGCCGAAACGTCGCAGACCGATAAGCAGCCGAAAAAACGCGGCCGCAAGAAAAAGGAAGCCGTAGCCGAACAGCCTGCGCCAGAAAAAAACGTCGCACAGGAAGCAACAGCCGAAAGCGCCCCGGTGCAGCAGGATACAAAACCCGACAGCAGCCCCGCAGAAGGAGCACCTGTTGTTGTTGAACGCAAACGTCGCGGTCGTCCGCCGAAGAAACGCCCCGAAGAAGCAGTGGCTGCATCTGCCGCTCCCGTGAAGAATGAGGCTGAAACGGTGTCGCAACCCGAATCGTCGGACTCGCTGCCTGAAGTGCAGCAGACAGTGGCGGAATACCGTCCCGCAGAAACGGATAATCAGCAGGAAAATAGCGAAGGGCAACCCGTTGCGGACGATTCCGGGCGCGCATCGGAACCTCAGGCGAAACGCGATTTCCGCCCCGGAGCCGATGGCTCGCTGGGAGCATTCTTCCCCCGTAGCGTGGGCCGCAAGTTTGTTCCACGCAGCGAACGCGAAAGAGAAGAAGCTGAAAAAGCCGCAGCAATCGCAGCAGCTACTACACCCATCGTGATAGCCGAACCGGGCCAGGTAATCCCTCAGCAGCAACAGCAGGGTAAAAAGAATAAGAAGAACCGCTTTCAGAACCAACAGAACAAAGCGCAACAGCAGCAGATGCCGCCACTGATGCCGCGCTACGATTTCGACGGAATCCTGCGTGCGGTAGGTGTGCTTGAAATTGTGCCCGAAGGCCACGGTTTCCTGCGTTCTTCCGATTTCAACTATCTCGCTTCGCCCGACGACGTATATGTTACCCAACAGCAGATAAAGGCATTCAGCCTCAAGACAGGCGACGTAGTCGAGGCTACAGTCCGTCCGCCGCGCGAAGGCGACAAATACTTCCCGCTCTCCGACGTGCTGAGCGTCAACGGCCGTTCACTCGATTTCATCCGCGACCGTGTGCCGTTCGAACATCTCACACCTCTTTTCCCCGAAGAAAAATTCAACCTCACCGGAGGCCGTTCATGCACCATGTCCACCCGTGTCGTCGACATGTTCTCTCCGATAGGCAAAGGTCAGCGAGGTCTGATCGTAGCCCCGCCCAAGACCGGTAAGACCCTGCTCCTTAAAGATATCGCGAACGCCATTGCCGAGAATCACCCCGAAACCTACATCATGATTCTCCTCATCGACGAACGCCCCGAGGAAGTGACCGACATGCAGCGAAGCGTCAACGCCGAAGTAATAGCCTCGACATTCGACGAACCTGCCGACCGACATGTGAAAATTGCAGGAATCGTTCTCGAAAAAGCCAAACGAATGGTCGAATGCGGCCACGACGTTGTAATTCTCCTCGACTCCATTACCCGTCTGGCACGTGCCTACAACACCGCACAACCCGCATCCGGAAAAATTCTGTCAGGCGGTGTCGACGCCAATGCCCTTCAGAAGCCCAAACGATTCTTCGGCGCCGCACGTAAGATCGAAGGCGGTGGATCTCTTACAATCATAGCGACAGCACTTACCGAAACAAGTTCCAAGATGGACGAAGTAATATTCGAGGAATTCAAGGGAACAGGCAACATGGAACTACAGCTCGACCGCAAACTCTCCAACAAGCGCATATTCCCCGCTGTCGACATCATGGCCTCCAGCACCCGTCGCGACGACCTGCTGCTCAGCAGCGAAACTCTCAACCGCATGTGGATTCTGCGTCGCTTCCTTTCAGACCGCAACTCCATCGAATCGATGGAATTCATCCTCGACCGCATGGAACGTACGCGTGACAACGACGAACTCCTTCGCACCATGGGCGATTGATAAAGAACACATAAACAAAAGCGGGGTGGCAGATGCAAGTACATCAATGACTTGCGCCTGCCACCCCGCTTTTGTCATTTGATTGTATTGTTTCTGGTAGCTATATAGCTCGTTGAAAATGAATCTGGCTAAGAGCGGATTTGCTGCTATAAAATCGAAATTCCGCTCCACGCCTCGGATTATTTGCTCTATAAGTTGTAATTTAATATATTTGACTAACATCTTTGTTAGTATAACTATATGCTGTTTTTTCGACACTGCCAAACCCGATACAAATTATTTTATTACAAGATAGTAATTCTAAATAATAACGTTGCAAATCGGCCGATTTGCAAGAATAAGAGATAATAGCTAATTTTACGGCACTAATGGCAATAATAGAAATAACGACACTCGACCATCCCGGCGTGGCAATATTCGCCTCGTTGACCGAAGCGCAGCTCCGCAATCGTCTTTCGCCTGCCGACGCCATGTTCATCGCCGAAAGCCCGAAGGTGATACGTGTGGCGCTCGACGCCGGATGTGAACCATTGGCCCTGCTCTGCGAGAAGCGTCATATAAACGGCGATGCCGCCGACATAATAGCCCGTTGTCCGGACATGCCTGTCTACACCGGTTCGCGCGACCTCCTTGCCGGACTGACAGGCTACACGCTCACCCGCGGTGTGCTTTGCGCAATGCGTCGTCCGCATTTGCCCGACGTATCAGAACTTTGTCGCGACGCCCGCAGGGTAGTGGTGATCGACGGAGTGACCGACACCACCAACATCGGAGCCATCTTCCGCTCGGCAGCAGCACTGGGAATCGACGCCGTGTTGCTGACTACTACTTCGTGCGATCCTCTCAACCGACGTTCAGTCCGTGTGTCGATGGGTTCCGTTTTTCTTGTGCCGTGGACATGGTTGCCCGGATCATCCTCATTATTGCATCAGTTTGGATTCAAAACTGCCGCCATGGCATTGACCGACGACTCCGTGCCGCTCGACGACCCCGCCCTATGTGCCGAAGAACGCCTTGCTGTAATAATGGGTACCGAAGGCGACGGCCTCTCTCGCGATGCGATTGCCGAAGCCGACTACGTTGTGCGTATCCCGATGACACACGGGGTCGATTCGCTGAACGTCGCCGCCGCTGCCGCCGTGGCATTCTGGCAACTCAGGATAAAAGATTAAGCAGGCTTATGAACAAGGTTATTCTACTTGGAAATGTGGGACGCGACCCGAAGATACGCTTTGTCGATTCGCGTCAGGTTGCCGAATTCCCTCTTGCCACATCGGAGCGGGTCGCAGGCTCCGACAGCCCCGAGATCACCGAATGGCACAATATCGTCATGTGGGGACGTTCGGCCGAGATGGCCGAACGCTACATCCGCAAAGGCGCCCGATTGCTCGTCGAAGGGAAAATACGTACACGCTACTGGGAGGACAACAATGCCATAAAACGCAGCATTACCGAAATATACGTCGATAATTTCGAACTACTTCCCCGTTGATTTCTTGGCGAAAAGCCCCTTTACCTTCACTGCCGATGCTCCCAGTTCCACAGCCCGTCGGGCGTCGGCATGCGCATCGTCCATGCGGTAACGGTCGCGGTTGAGCCATGCCCGGTAGTAGAACAGTTCGGCATCGTCGGGATACTTCTTCATCCCGTCGGCTATCACAGTCGAAGCCTCGCTCAGATTGCCGAGAGCCAGATGGCATCCGGCAAGCCCCGCATAATATTCGGCAGCTGAGTTTTCAGAAGAAACAAGCTTCTCGAAATATGGAATAGCCTCGCGGTCGCGACCTGTAAGCGAGTACAAAGCAGCAAGTGCCGCCGCCGTATCGCCGCCTGACGGTGCACAGTTTTTCAGCACCGTGAAATCAGCCTCCGCCACATCTGCCTTGCCGTCGTAGAGAGCTATCATCCCGTGGTAGAAACGTGCGTCCGCATTCAGCGAATCTACACTGAGCACACGGCTGAAATCATCGTATGCCTCGCGATCGCGTCCCATACCCAGCAGAACAAGCGCCCGATTGCCGCGTATCGTGGTCATTGCAGGATAGCGGCGAAGAGCCTCGTCGAGGGTGCTTAAAGCAAGCGAATCGCGTCCGAGAGAATGATATGCCATTCCGAGATTCGACATAAGCAGGGCATTCGACGGGTGGTTGGGACGCACCGACATGGCGTCGATAAGCCTTGCGCCGGCCTCTTCGTAATCCCCTCTGGAGAAAGCGCTGTCCGCCTCGGCAGTGAGCAGAAAATAAGGATCCTCTTCATCTTCGGCAACCGACGTTGGCGTGCCGGACAAGGAAACGGAAGCCGAAGCACAGAGGACTGTGCCGAGCAGCAAAAGCGAAAAGCTCTTTTTCATCATTGATTCTTTTTTCGCAAAGTTAAGCCTTATCGCCGTTAAAAGACACTTAAACCATCCCAAAAAAACGTAAACAGGATGCATCCCGTAGCACCGCCCCCGCGTAGCAGAAAGCTCCGTAAATTGTTAAATATTTATGAGAAAGTTGGTTTCGTGAACGAAAAAGATTATCTTTGCGTTGCTTGGTTAAGGACTTGATTAAAATCAAAGAAATATGAAACCCATAAAGAAACCATTTGCAAAGAGTTCGCAGAAGCCGCAATGTGTTTCTGTAGACAAATCGCGGTCCAATAAAATTCGTATTACTTTAGTTTCTGATAAGGAGCGCGATGCTTATAGTGTTCCTTCATACGGATATATTTTACCGTGAGCGGACTTATAAGACATTATAAGGCATCATTCATAATGCGGAGCAAAGACCAATCTACGCTTCGCATTATTGATTTATGGGGATTCAAATCATCAAAAAGCAATAAACGTTACATTGTTGAAGTCGAAAAATTTTCTAACCGTTTTCTCGGACTAAAATTCTACTGGAAAGGTGTCGCGGATAGCAAAGATCGTTATTCGTTATTGACTAATGATTATGAACCACGAACAATTGTGATGTCGTGTGTTTATATAATGTTGGAATATTTTAGAAAGGATGCTTGTACCTCATTTGGATTTGTTGCTGCAAACGACCTGAATCATTCTAATATAACACTAAGTCCAAACAAACGCTTCCGTTTTTACCGCAGAATGATGCTGTCTATCTTCGGAACAGAAACATTTGCACAGGGTTACGATATTGAAAATTCGATATATTTACTTATAAATAAGAAAATGTTGCAACAAGGCAGTATCTGCATTAATAAGATAGAGGATGAAATATCAAAACTGTACGACGGAGAGTATTCATTAGTATTAGAAACATAAGACAGATTCTAATACTCTATTCATCCGGTTAGGTAGAAAACTCTTGTGATTTTCAAGATATAACAAGCTTGTTAAGAAGTGCGCATTTATTTCTCCAAAACAGACAAGTCTACGTTAGGCAGCAACTCCGGCACTTTATCTGCCGGCACTGTTACGGAACAAGCCCCTTGTGTTATCGGAGAATTGACTTGAGGAGCACTGAGAACCGTACCATTTACGCAGATGGCAATTCTTTTACCGATATTTGCTGTCGTTATTTTCTCCCAAAGCGACCTGTCGTTAAATCTGAAAGCGACTTGATAAATGTCCCCGGATTTCGGTAATTTATTGACCTCCGTAATTTCAACATCCTGTTCCAGCAAAGGTGTGGAAGCTATGATAACCAGATCCATTTTTCCAGGGTCACCATAGTTTACCCATTGATAGCTATAACCTTGTGTTGAAAGAATTGAATCATTTTGCAACAGAATATCGCTGACCTTGGCCGACTCGTCCTGTGTGTAGCTGTAGCGTAAAGGAAGAACATCATTATATGTTTCTGCGTCGGGGATTTCAAGTGTAATGGAATCCAATGGCACAACCTCGTATGTGGCGACGTTCCATACCATATTTTTCACTTCGGCGTTCTTGTTTGTGTTCGTATTACCGCAACCCGTAGGAATTGAGATGAAAGCTGTAATACATGCAAGGAGAGACAGATTGATTTGCACTTTTTTCATGGCCTATATTGGATTAGGTGAATTTATAATGCGAAGGTACACAAATTAACTGATATCAGGAATATAATATTAGCGACCGGCAAATCAAAATGGAATTGCCGGTCGCTAATTCGGTGTCTGTATATATTTCCGGGGGATTATTTCTTGTTCAGCTTGGGTTCAGCCCTGAAAGTGCTTGTACCTCCTTCAGGCATATCATCCGCCGAAGCTATCACATTCACGCGGTAGGCTATGACTGCGTCTGCTATCGACTTGTCGACTGCGAATACCTGGCAGGCGATTTCAAGAATGTGGCGGCCTACGGGAGTGTTCTCGTCCGTGCTGATTTCGAATTTATATGGAGGCTCGGGTGATACACCTAACAGGTAACCGTCCCAGTAGAAACTCGGAGTACCGATGGCGGCATCTTTGCCCTTGTCATTGTTGATGACTTTGATCGACTCGATGACAAGTTCATCACCTTGCACAACGTAAAGACCGTCATCGAATTTAACACCGCCGCTGATAGTTATATCGAAATCCACGTCGGGCAGATTGTCATCGTCGTCGCACGACGAAAACATAGTTCCGAAAGCCGGAATAAGGCAAAGAAGAAAGAATAACTTTTTCATAAGAATTGAATGCTTGTAGGAGTTTGTCATTTTTTGCAGTAGTTTTTTACATTTATCTTGATAACGCATTCTTTCCGCTTTTGGTTCACAATTTGTCTATTTCAGGCATTTTGCAGCCATTAAACACTTTTCAGGGTGTTAAAAGTACCGTTAGCCTATTGTTTTGCACGATTTATTGCATAAATTTGTAACTCAAGCGGTATAATTTGACTTTTATGCCGTTGCAAAAAACTGAAATATGTAATGAACAGACTGCGTTCGTTTATCTGCCGCACAGGACTCGTAATAGCTTCCGTATTTTTTATAAACGGAACACTTTCAGCATCTTTGCACCCCAAGCGTGAATTTCGTGGCGCATGGATGAACACCATATACCAGCCCCAGTACAAGGCAAATTCCACCGAAGCCAATAAGAAATATCTGTGTCGGCAGCTCGACAGCCTGAGCCTCGCCGGTGTCAATGCCGTTATCTTTCAGGTGCGCCCGCAGGCCGATGCTTTCTATGAAAGCCGCCTTGAACCGTGGAGCCGTTTTCTTACCGACGGCGGCAAGGCTCCGAGTCCGTATTGGGATCCACTTGAGTTCATGGTCGGGGAATGTCATGCACGCGGCATGGAACTCCACGCATGGCTTAACCCTTACAGAGTGACCTCCGCGGCCGGACAGCAGTTGCCCCCCGGACATATATATCACAAACATCCGGAGCGTTTTGTCCGCTATGGCGGAAAACTTTATTTTGATCCGGGAATTCCCGAGAACAGGGACTTTATAGTCGCTATAGTCAAGGATATTGTTAGCCGTTACGATGTTGACGGCATTCATTTCGACGACTATTTCTATCCGTATCCTATAAAAGGTGTGGATTTTCCCGATAAGAAATCCTATGCCCGTTATGGGAAAAAAATGAAACGCGACGACTGGCGCCGACATAATGTCGACCTCCTTGTCCGCGACGTGCACAACGCCATCGACGCCACCAAGCCATGGGTGCGTTTCGGCATAAGTCCTTTCGGCATCTGGCGCAACCGTAAATCGGATCCGCGCGGAAGCGAAACATCAGGACTTGAAAATTTCGATGCGCTCTATGCCGACGTGCTTCTGTGGGCATCCGAAGGATGGGTTGACTATATTGCGCCGCAACTCTATTGGGAACTCGATCACAAAGCCGCATCCTACCGCACACTGATAGACTGGTGGAACCGGAATGCCGACGGTTGCCAGCTATACATAGGACAGGATGTGGAACGTTCGGTAAAAGCCGGAGAACTGGATTCCAAAATGTCCTTGTTGCGCGCTTCGGGCAATGTCGAAGGGCTATGTTGGTGGCCTGCCTATTCAATTACGCGTAATGTGGGTGGTGTTGCCGACTCCCTGGCCTGCATCCACCATGCCGTCAAGGCTCTGCCCCCGTCCTTTCCCTACAAATGCGGACACGACCCCGAAGCACCTTCAGGTATGCGCATCGAGGGTGGCTCGCAGATAAGCTGGGACAGACCCGCGGCAAGCGGAGCATCGACCGATGTCAACCGTCATGTGATATACCGTTTCGACACTTCTGCCGAAGTCGACATAAGCCGTCCCGAAGCTATTGTGGCGGTAACATATTCCGGCAACTGGAATGTAGAGGCTCCCGGATGCTATGTCGTGACAGCACTTGACCGCGCTAATAACGAGTCCGGACCATCTGAAATAGTAAACGTATGGAAACGCCGCTGATATCAGTAATAGTTCCTGTATATAATGCACAGGAATATCTTGCCGAATGTATTGAAAGCATTCTTGTGCAGACATTGACCGCTTTCGAACTTATTCTTGTCGACGATGCCTCCACCGACAAAACATCCTCGATATGTCGGGACTATGCCTCAGGCGACAGTAGAATAAAGTTCATACAACTCGAAAAAAACGAAGGACAGGCCAATGCCCGTAACGTCGGCCTTGATGCTGCAGCCGGGCGCCGCATCTGTTTTGTCGACTCCGACGACTGCATCCATCCCCAGGCTCTGCGCCGCATGTCCGATGTCATGGATTCAAGCGGCGTCCTGATGGTGGCTGCCGAAGCCATTAATGCCACATCTGTAGAATTTAAGCCTTTTGAATCCGATAGGGTGGCATACGATGTGATTGGCTTTGAAAAGGCCATGAAACTATTTTTCTATCAGAAAAAAAAATACTGGGCTTCGGTATGTAGCAAGCTCTATGACTGCTCGCTTTTCGACGACAGTCTGCGTTTCCACAAAGGCCTGTACTATGAGGACCTTGAGATATTCCCCCATCTTATGCGTCGTGCCGGACACATTGCTTCATTCAACGATGTAATTTATTTTTACAGAGTCAATCCAGGAAGCTTCATAAATACGTGGAGCGACAAACGCCTCGACGTACTTCATGTCACCGCCCTGATGGAAGATGATGTCCGACGCCATTTCCCGCACATTTTGCCCGCTGCCGCCGACCGCCGTTTCAGTGCCAATTTCAATATCTTTATTCTTGCCTCGGCTGCGGGACGCAAAGATGTGGCACAGTCGTGCTGGAAGGTGATAAAGCACTATCGCCGCAGATGTCTTGCCGATTCTTCGGCGCGGATGAAGAACAAAATGGGGGCCTTGCTGTCATATTTAGGGCAAGGATGTGTGCTTTTTGTCGCAAGATTATTAAATTTGCACTGAATTACGATGACCGTCAATAGATAATTGTGAGCTGGAAGATACTGACACTTGATAACGATGCCTTTACCGACGCCTGCCGACTGCTTGAAGCAAAAGTGGTCGAGTCCGGCTTTTATCCTGACATGGTTGTTTCCATCCGTAGCGGAGGCATGTTTGTAGGCAATAAGATGTTCACGGACATAAGGCACCGCAGTACATTGCTGCAAAGACCGTCGACAGCCGGTAAGAAACGATTCGTGGCGGCTATTGTGCGTAATCTTCCGCGCTTCGTCCAGAATTCATTGCGTATAGTCGAGGCACGCGTGCTCGGCAGAAAGAAGGCACGCCGTATATCGGGCGGCGACCGTCCGCAGATCCACATTCCATTCGGGCCTTCCGAAAGGGCGCGCAAGATTCTTGTTGTCGACGATGCTGTCGACAGCGGCTACACTCTGAGCCATGTCCTTGACGCTTTCAAGGCCGTCTTGCCTGTCGGAGCGGAAGTGCGCTCTGCAGTGATAACAGTCACCACCGACGATCCTCTTGTGATGCCCGATTTCTATCTTTACAACGATAAGACTCTTGTACGTTTTCCATGGGCGATGGATGCTTGAGCGGCGGTCTGACTGTGGTGGATTTCGATGGCACCTATATTGCCGGAAATTCGCTGCATATCTATCTGCGCATGGCGTTCATGTATCATCTGCGCGGACTGCGCCTGAAGCGTGCGTTCCGCATCGCCATGGCTCTCGCCATGCGTAAGGCCGGAATGCTGTCGCACGTGGCCATGAAGCGGAAAGCGCTTGCCGCCGCCGGAACCCCGGAATCATTGCTTTCCGGATTCTCAAAAAAAATAAAACACATGGTACGCCCCGATGTCGCGGATTTCATCTCTTTCCGCAAATCTTGCGGCGACGTGATTCTGCTTGCCACGGCGGCTCCCGGTTTTTATGTACGCCGGGTATGGCCGGGTGAGTATTTTGTGGCAACGGAATACAGCGATGCCACTATGGGCGAGGAGTGCCGAGGCGAGGCAAAACTCCAAGCGGTCCGCCGTTTCATCGAAGAGCACGGCCTGCGCATCGGCTATGTGCTTAGCGACCACCTCGACGATGCCCCGCTTATGCGCTTCAATGCCGCGGCAGGCGGAACCAACGTGCTTGTGGCGCCTGATGAGCGTACTTTAAGATTTTTCCGACAGCTCGAGCCAACGGAGTTCCTTTTCATCGAGCAGATCGCCGACAGCACTGTAACGCTGTGACTTTTCGGCTATGTCATCGCCGCCTCCGGCATTGAAATAAGCCTCAAGTTCTTTCTTTTCGGCGCTCAGAGCCTCGATTTCTTTCTCAAGCTTTTCAAATTCGACACGTTCCTTGTAGCTCATCCGTTCGGGGCGCTCCGCATGGCGGCGTTCGGCTTTAGGAGCATCGGACACCGTAACCTTGGCAGCTTCCGAGGCCTGACGGTCCGCCCATTGGCGATACTCGCTGTAGGTGCCGGGAAAATCCTTTATGACTCCGTTGCCCTGCATCACGAATATGTGGTCCACCGTGTTATCGATGAAGAAACGGTCATGACTGATCACGATAAGGCAACCCTTGAATTCGGTAAGGAATTCTTCGAGAATACCGAGTGTGACTATATCGAGATCGTTCGTCGGTTCGTCAAGTATGAGGAAATTAGGCTGCTGCATAAGCACTACGGCCAGATGAAGGCGGCAGCGCTCGCCGCCGCTGAGGGTGTGGATATACTTCTGCTGGTCGGCGCCGCTGAAAAGAAAGCGCTGCAGGTAAGGGATAGGGGAGATGCGTTCTCCGCCGCCGAGCACAATGTCGTCGGCTATTTCTGTCACGGCGTCGATCACCTTTTTTGAACTGTCGAACGCTATTCCGTCCTGGCTGTAGTAGCCGAACCGCACTGTTGTGCCCACATTCCACTCGCCCGAATCAGCCGGGACAAGTCCTTGCAGCATCTTTATGAATGTCGACTTGCCTACACCGTTTCCACCTACGAGTCCGAGTTTTTCTCCGCGGGCAAACGTATATGTGAAACCGTCGAGAATCACTTTGTCGCCGAAACGCTTGCTGATGTCCGTCGCCTCGAAAATCTTCGAGCCTATGTAACTCGACTGTGCGCGCAGCTCCACGTTCTTTTCAGTGAGATTCATGCGCGAACGTTCCTTAAGGTCGTAGAAACTGTCGATGCGGAACTTTGCTTTGCCTGCGCGCGCCTGAGGCTGACGGCGCATCCATTCCTGCTCGCGGCGAAGGGTGTTCCGCACCCTGGCGAGTTCGGCGCCCATGGCTTCTATGCGTTCGGCGCGTCGGCGCAGGTAATATTCGAAATTTCCGTCGTAGATATATGCCGTGCGGTTGTCCAGTTCTATTATACGGTTGCACACACGGTCGAGGAAATAACGGTCGTGGGTAACCATCAGCAAAGTCATGCGCGAGCGTCTGAGGTAATTCTCCAGCCACTCGATCATTGCAATGTCCAGATGGTTCGTCGGTTCGTCGAGTATCAGGAAATCGGGCTGACGGATCACCACGCGGGCCAGAGCCACACGTTTACGCTGTCCGCCCGAAAGATTTTCCATTCGGGCGCCGAGGTCGTTTATGCCAAGCATGGTGAGAGTCTGCTTCATGCGGTCGAGATAGTCCCATGCCTGACGGCTGTCCATCTCGTGGGCTATTTCGGCGGTGGCCTCGCCGTTGCCGGCTGCAATGGATTCCTCGTAGCGTCTGACAAGGACGGCAAGTTCGTCGTCGGAATCGAGTGCGGCATCCAGCACCGTCAGGCCGGGGGAGAACTCCGGAAGCTGTTCCAGAAATGCTACGCGTACGCCGTTGCGGAACGTTATTTTGCCGCTGTCGGCAGCCTCGGCGCCGGCAAGCATACGCAGCAGCGTACTCTTGCCGGTACCGTTTTTGGCGACGATGCCGATTTTGTCGCCTTCGTCTACGCCGAATGTCAGGTCGTCCATCAGAAGGCGGTCGCCATAGCTTTTTGTCAGATTTTCTATGTTGAGGAAGTTAGCCATTGTCTTTATTTCATTTTGTGCGGGCAAGAATGAGTGCCGATGTCGGAGCCACCATCGTTGTGCCGCCTTTTACCGTGTCCAGACCGTCGGCGTCGATTTTGCCGTCGCGCGCTATGACCGTCCATTCGCCTTTGGGAATCCTTGCCGCGAACGGAGCGTCAGAGCCGTTGAACACAAGTTTGATTTCCTTCCAGCTGTCGCCTCCGGCATTGTCTTTCAGTGAATATGAAATGATATTGGGTGATTCGATTTTATCGAATACGAGGTGACGGGCGATTTCATCGGCTGTCCTGAGGCGGAATGCCGGATGCTCGCGGCGCAGGCGGATAAGTTCGCGGTAGTAGTCGAATTGTTCGCGGTTTTTGTTCTTGAGGCTCCAGTCTATTGCATTGATTGAATCCGGGCTTTTGTAAGAATTGTGCACGCCTTTCTTGTCGCGGAACAGTTCTTCGCCGGCGAACATGAACGGCGTTCCCTGCGATGTGAATACTATCGTCTGTGCCAGGCGTGCGGCGCGCTGGCGGTCGGCCTCGCTGCTGCCGGGCATCGAAGCGGCAAGCTTGTCGGTGAGGGTCAGGTCGTCGTGGCACGACACATAATTGATTATTTGTGTCGGAGCCGACGCGTATGCGAATTTTGAATTGTTGCCTTTGGAGTAGTCGACTTGCGGATGGGCTGTCGACGCCACGATGCCAATCTTCACGGTTTCCTCGTTGCCGGGTTTTCCTGTTGCGAAACCTCGGTCGGCGGCGTTGCTGTAGTGGCCTTTGATCGCGTCGCGTATGTCATCGGAGAATACGGCGATGCCGTCCATCTTGGCCACGTTTTCTTTCAGGGCACGGCGGTCGGCGGGCAGAGGTGAATCGCCGGCGGTCCATCCTTCGCCATAGACGAATATCGACGGGTTGATTTTTTTCAGTTCGTCGGCCACGCGGTTCATCGTTTCAATGTCGTGAATTGCCATAAGATCGAAGCGGAAGCCGTCGATATGGTATTCTTTTGCCCAGTATTTCACTGAGTTGACAATGAAATCGCTCATCTGGCGGCGTTCGGAGGCTGTTTCGTTGCCGCAGCCCGAAGCGTCGCTGTAGCTGCCGTCCTGACGGTGGCGGTAGTAATATCCCGGCGCTGTCAGAGAGAAGTTGGAGCCGTCGTTGTCGGCGGTGTGGTTGTAGACCACATCCATCACCACGCCTATGCCCGCACGGTGCAGAGCCTGCACCATTTTTTTCATTTCTGTGATGCGGGCGGCAGGATTTGCCGGGTCGGTGGAGTAGGAACCCTCGGGTGCGTTGTAGTTGTAAGGGTCATAGCCCCAGTTATACTGGTTGGAGAGCAGATTGGATTCGTCGACGGAGTTATAGTCGTAGGACGGTAGTATGTGTACGTGGGTCACCCCAAGCTCTTTCAGATGTTCTATGCCTGTCTTGTCGCCGGCGAGCGAGCGTGTCTGCTCTTCGGTCAGAGCAAGGAATTTTCCCTTGTGTACGATGCCCGACGACGGATGCACGCTGAAATCGCGGTGGTGCATTTCGTAGATGACGGCATCGTTGATGCTTTTCAGTTCCGGCCCGCGGTCTTCGCTCCATCCTTCGGGATCGGTGCCGGCAAGGTCGATGATGGCTGCGCGGTGTCCGTTGGTACCTACGGCCTTTGCCCATACACCGGGAGTTTCAGCCAGGCGGCGGCCTCGGCCGTCGGTTATGGCGAAAGTATAGAATTTTCCGTAGAGTTGTCCGGGTGCGGTAGCGCGCCAGGTTCCGCGGTCGCCGCGTCTCATTGTCAGCGAGTCGACGGCGGGAGTGTTGCGGTCCGAATCGTATATATAGACTGTGGCGGCTTTGGCTTCAGGCGACCACACTGTGAAATGCGTGCCGTTGCCGTCGACCCGAAGTTCAAGGTCGTTGCCGTCGTAGACAGGCCATGTGGCGTAGTGTGAGTCCATGTTTTCCTGTGCGTTAACTGTCAGAGCCGGTGATGCGAGTGCTGCTATTGCCATTATGGCACTGCCGATGGGCTTGATAGGTCTGTTCATTTCTGTTGAAGTTTTTCGAATAAGCAGTATGAATTCTGAAGGTGATTCTTCGATAATGCAAAGATACTTCTTTTCCGTCAATAGCCCAAAAACAAAGTCCGGCAGGAGTGGCTGAAAACCGAAATTTCAGGTTTCGCCGATCCTGCCGGACCGTTTGTTATGCTCCGATGGCAATCAGTTCTTGAAAATCAGGCCGTCGCCTTGAGGGTCGACGTCGATGACTATCGGATGAGTGCGGTCTACTTTCTGTGCGAGTATGTCCTTCGAGAGCTGGTTGAGCACCAGGCGGTGTATCGCACGCTTGACCGGACGGGCGCCGAATTCGGGGTCGAAGCCTTCGTCGGCGAGGTAGCTCAGGGCAGCCGGGGTCACCGACAGCTCTATGCCGCTGCTGCGGTGCAGCATCTTGCGTATTCCTTCGATCTGTAACCCCACGATTTCCTCGATCTCGTTGCGGTTGAGCGGCGTGAACATTATGATTTCGTCGATTCGGTTGAGGAATTCGGGACGTATTGTCTGCTTCAGCATGTCGAGCACCTGTGTCTTGGTCTTTTCGACAACTTCATCCTTGTTCTCAGGCGTCATTGCGGCGAAATTGTCGCGGATCAGCGGCGAACCCATGTTCGATGTCATGATGATTATGGTGTTCTTGAAGTTGACGTTCCGGCCTTTGTTGTCGGTCAGACGTCCGTCGTCGAGCACCTGCAGCAGGATGTTGAATACGTCGGGATGCGCTTTCTCGATTTCATCGAAAAGAACCACGGAGTAGGGCTTGCGGCGTACGGCTTCGGTGAGCTGGCCGCCTTCGTCGTAGCCCACATATCCCGGAGGCGCTCCGACAAGACGCGACACCGAATGTTTCTCCTGATATTCGCTCATGTCTATGCGGGTCATCATGTTCTCGTCGTCGAAAAGATATTCGGCAAGAGCTTTGGCAAGTTCGGTTTTTCCGACACCGGTAGTGCCGAGGAAGATAAACGAACCGATGGGGCGCTTGGGATCGTTCAGGCCGGCGCGGCTTCGGCGTACGGCATCGGATATGGCGCTGATGGCTTCGTTCTGGCCTACAACACGTGAATGCAGTTCTTCCTCAAGATGAAGCAGTTTCTCTTTTTCGGTCTGCACCATTTTGCTTACGGGAATACCCGTCCAGCGGGAAACCACATCCGCTATGTCCTCGGCATCGACTTCTTCCTTGATAAGCGCGCGGTCGCCCTGCATCATGCGCAACTGTTCCTGTATGGTGGCGTTCTCCTTTTCTTTGTCCTGGATTTTGGAGTAGCGTATTTCGGCCACACGTGCATAATCGCCTTCGCGTTCGGCGCGTTCGGCTTCGAAACCGAGCTGCTCGATGTCGATTTTATTCTGTTGTATGCGGCTTATAAGGTCGCGTTCGGCTTTCCATTTGGCGGAATATTCTTTTTCTTCCTCGCGCAGCGATGCTATCTCATGTTCGATGTCGCGCACTTTCTCTTTGTCGCCCTCGCGCTTGATGGCCTCGCGTTCGATTTCTTTCTGGGCGATGCGTCGGGTGATGTCGTCGAGAGCTTGCGGCACCGAGTCGATTTCCAGTTTCAGTTTCGATGCAGCCTCGTCGATAAGGTCGATGGCCTTGTCGGGTAGGAAGCGGTCGGTGATGTAGCGCTCCGACAGTTGTACGGCGGCGATAATCGCTTCGTCACGGATACGAACTTTGTGATGGTTCTCGTAGCGTTCTTTCAGTCCGCGCAGAATCGCTATGGCACTTGTTTCGTCCGGTTCGTTGACCATCACTTTCTGGAATCGGCGTTCGAGCGCCTTGTCCTTCTCGAAGTATTTCTGGTACTCGTCAAGTGTTGTAGCGCCTATGCTGCGCAGTTCGCCGCGGGCGAGGGCAGGCTTGAGAATGTTGGCGGCGTCCATGGCGCCTTCGCCTTTACCCGCGCCTACAAGGGTGTGGATTTCGTCGATAAAGAGTATTATTTCGCCGTCGGCCTGTGTCACTTCGTTCACGATGGCTTTCAGTCTTTCCTCGAATTCGCCTTTGTATTTGGCGCCGGCGACGAGTGCGCCCATGTCGAGCGAATAGATCTGCTTGCTGCGCAGGTTTTCGGGCACGTCGCCGCGTACGATGCGGTGTGCGAGTCCTTCGGCGATGGCAGTTTTGCCGGTACCCGGTTCGCCTATTAGCATGGGATTGTTCTTGGTGCGTCGGCTAAGGATCTGGAGCACGCGGCGTATTTCCTCGTCGCGGCCTATGACCGGGTCGAGTTTGCCTTGTCGGGCGCGTTCGTTTAGGTTTATGGCATATTTTGAAAGAGCATTGTAGGTTTCTTCGGCGCTCTGGTCGGTGGCCTTTTTGCCTTTGCGCAGTTCGTCGATGGCCGCTTTCAGCTCTTTCTCGCTGAGTCCGGCGTCCTTAAGGATAGTGGATGCCGATGATTTTATGTCGAACAGCGCTACAAGGATAGCTTCGAGAGTGACGTATTCGTCGCCCTGTTTGCCGGCCACGTCGAGGGCTTTCTGCAGAACGTCGTTGGACGTACGGCTCAGATATGGTTCGCCGCCGGAAACTTTCGGCTGGGCGGAAATCTCTTCGTCGATTTTGTTCATCACCCCCGTTATGTTGGCGCCTGTTTTCTGGAAGATGAATTTGACGACAGATTCGCCTTCTTCGAAAACGCCTTTGAGGATGTGGACAGGCTCAATGGCTTGTGCGCCGCTCGAGCGTGTGATTTCAACAGCTTTCTGAATTGCCTCCTGCGACTTGATGGTGAAATTGTTGAAGTTCATGGGATAAGTAATGAGTTTTTGTTTTGCTTTTAAACTTTAACAAATTCTGTGCCAAAATGGTTGGCGTGTCAGTGCTTGATTCTTTATCCTGATTTTTTTCTGTCGCCGATTCTTCTTTTCTTATGGCCTTTTCACGGCGGCGTTCCGCACGTTCTTCGCGACGGCGCTCGGTAGCAGTGACGATACGGTATTGTTCTGGTATGGGCATGGCATTCTTGCGGCGGCGATATCCCAGCTGCAGATTGCGGGTGGTGAGAATGTTGTGGTTCAGGTACATCTCTTTGTCAAAGAAGCCTGCATCGACAAGTTGATGGATGTTTTTCCTGAGCGCGTCGTGCTTGCGGCCTGTGTAGAGGTGGAGCGCGTCGATGAACGCTTCGTCGAGTTCCACATAGCAGCCACGGCGGCGTATGTGGGTCATCAGGACCATGTAGATGAAAAACAGGTCTGTGCGTCCGATTTCCATAAGACGCATGGCAGGTTCGGAGTCCAGAAAATTGCTGTTGATGTTGAGCGAAAGCGGGCGTTCGGTTTTCATAGTGCTTTTGTATAAAGGATTGATATTTATATTGCAAATATAGCATCTGTCACGACCCGTCCGACGGCATTTTAGCAAGCGGTGATTATTTAACAATTTCGGTTTGTGCGTTTTTATTGTGTAATGTCTTTAAATACAGATGTCTGTGCCCCGATATGCCAATTTGTCAGTTGTAACGTAAAAATAAAAAAACGAGGCCGGCAGTCTGTTATAGCTGTCGGCCTCGGCTTTTGTCTGTAGTCTTGTGACCGCCGGAGCGGCAAGTGTGCTTATTCGAATTCGATAAGGACTGCGTCGGTACCTACTACCTCGTCAGGTTTGACGAATACGCGTTTTACGGTGGCTTCCTTGTCGGAGTTGACGTCGTTTTCCATCTTCATGGCCTCGTAGACCAGAAGCAGATCGCCTTTCTTCACAGCCTGTCCGGGCTTCACGGCTACGGAGATGATACGTCCGCCCATGGGAGCACGCAGTGTCGGGCCTGTGATCGGCTCGTTGTCGGTAGCAGCTGCTTCGGCGGCAACTTCGGCTTTGGGCGCGGCGGCCTGTGTGGCTGCGAATTCCTCGGCACGGCGTTTGCGCAGGAATGTGTTGGCTACGGTAGGCAGAAGTTCGAGCAACAGTTCTTCCTCGCGGTTTGCGGCGAGTTTGACGTTGCCGTATTCAGGCAGCACGGGGTTTTCCGGACGTTTGTAGCTGCTTACATCGTAAGGCTTCTCGACAGGGCTTCCTGTGATTTTTTCGCGGAAAGCGGGTTCTATAGCTACGGGAGTGTGGCCGTATTCACCTTTTACCAGAGAGATAAACTGGTTGGAGGGGTTTGAGTAGTCGGGATTGCCTTTCTTGCGGTCGAGAGCCACGCTGACAGCTTGAGAGCCTACGATCTGGCTGGTCGGGGTGACAAGAGGAACCAGACCGGCGTCGCGGCGCACCATGGGTATCAGTTTCATCGCGTCTTCGAGCAGATCCTCGGCCTGCAGGGCTTTGAGTTGGGCCACCATGTTGGAGTACATGCCGCCGGGTACTTCGGCGTTCTTGACGATTTCGTTGGGCTTGGGGAATCCGAAGTATTCTTCGATGCGGTGGCAGGCGTCCAGAAGGGTTTCCTCGTCGGATGCCTTGGCTGCTGCGACTGCACGGTCGAGCTGTGCTTCGATTTCGGCGGGCAGTTTGTCGGTCAGCGGGTCGAATTCGCGAGGCATCTTGCCGAGGTCGAATGCTTTGAGGCTTTCGCGGGCGCTGCGGAGCTGGCGGCGGATTTCGCCTACGGCTTTCATGTCGGCTTCTATCTCAACGCCGAGCTTTTGGCAGAAGAGGTAGACGAGTTCGATTGCGGGTGCGGCCGAGCCTCCTCCGAACCACCAGATGTTGGTGTCGAGGATGTCGACGCCGTTGATGATTGCCATTACGCTCGACGCAAGGCCATAGCCGGGTGTGCAGTGGGTATGGAAGTCCACGGGAACTTTTACCGCGGCTTTGAGTTTGCCTATGATGGAGGCGGCGCGCAGCGGGTTGACAAGGCCTGCCATATCCTTCAGGGTGATGATCTTTGCGCCGAGGGCTTCCATTTCCTTGGCTTTGTTGACGAAGTATTCGTCGGTGAAGATCTTTTCAGGTTCGGCTTCTTTTTTTCCGAAGAGTCGGCTGAAAAAGCCTTTGGGTGCGGGTGCTTCGGTCTTGGGATCGACTGTATAGCATACGGCTCCGTCGGCGATTCCGCCCAGAGAGTTTATAAGGCGTATCGATTCCTTTACGTTGTCGATGTCGTTAAGTGCGTCGAAGATACGCATAACGTTAAGACCGTTGGCGATAGCTTCCTTATAGAATCCTTCAAGGACATAGTCGGGGTAGGGTACATAACCGAAAAGGTTGCGGCCGCGCGATAGGGCGGAAAGCAGTGATTTGCCTTTCATGGCTTCGGACACACTGCGCAGGCGGTTCCACGGTGATTCGTCGAGGTAACGCATGACGGAGTCGGGCACTGCGCCGCCCCACACTTCCATGATGTAGAAGCCGGCGTTTTCGTAGTAGGGCAGGAGCTTGTCGATTTCGGCCTGGCTCAAGCGGGTGGCGAACAATGACTGCTGACCGTCGCGGAGGGTCAGGTCGCGAATTTTCAATTTGCGTTGTTCCATAATTAATAAACTTTACTTCGATTGTATCGTTGGTTAGTACATTCGCAAAGGTATTACTAATTTTTGATTAAAGAAAAAAATCTTTATTAAAAATGCGATGCTTTCATATTATATATGAAAAATAAAAAAGCCACGGAATTTCTATTCCATGACTTTTTCAGTAGCGGGAACGAGAATTGAACTCGTGACCTCCGGGTTATGAATCCGACGCTCTAACC
>ERZ778515.311-NODE-311-length-43019-cov-7.203403_pt1 | contig 43019 bp, 35 predicted proteins | sample MGYA00510343_ERZ778515 | MGnify/ENA primary metagenome ERZ778515 (study PRJEB29527, sample SAMN07138965) | mouse gut metagenome | material: feces | host: mouse | place: China:Nanjing | collected 2016-01-25 ...
TATTTCTCTTCTGCGAAATGTTTACCGAATCTTTTTCTCCACAGGAAAAGAAGAAAGCTACCAGCAGGATGATAACAGCATGTAGTTTTGTCATGGCTTTAAGTTTTAGATTTGGTATGCTGCAAAGCTACTGATAATATTCTTTAATACCAAACAGGCTCTAACTATAAAATTTTTTACAAAGGTGCAAATTCGCATGAATCCGCCTTTGCGGCGCCGTAACTTTGCGGTCGGATAAACATTAAAACACAACATATGAGAAAGAAAACACAGGTAAGCATCCGCCTTGAATGGATTGCGGCAATGGCTCATCTCGCCTCTGAGGCGCGCCATGAAGTGCCTGACGCAGTGATAGCCTATCTAACCGATGGCACCGTAGCCGATGTGCCTCAGGAGGGGGCTGCCGCTTTCGGCAGCATCAGAGCCGACATAGACCGCCGCAAGGAAAAACACGCCGAGCCGCGGGTAAGACGAGCCGCGCGCGCCACCAAAAAAGCCGAAAGAGAGCGTGCCGCCCAAACCGAAACGCCCATACCCGGCTACCTGCCGGCATTGCCGACCGCCGACCTTGAAGAGCGTGACGAGCGCTGCGAGGAGTTCAGCTACTTTGACAAACCGCTTCTTTGGCATTGTAAGCCATGGCTGCGGAGCCATAATCCGCGAGAGGTGGCTAAGACACACGGCGCCATACACCGGCTACTCAGCCGACGCCTCCTGATATATTCGGATAAATCAGTTATCTTTGCAGACAGATATGAAATTTGAAGCAATAAGACAATACTGCCTGTCACTGCCACTTGCTACAGAGGATATGGCTTTTGGCGAAGAATACCTCCTTTTCAGGGTGGGAGGCAGGATATTTGCCTGTGTCGGGCTGGTGAAACAGGACTATTTCACGCTGAAATGTGATCCGGAACTCGCTTTGGAGCTTCGAGAACGTTACAATGAGATTGCTCCTGCCTGGCACTGGAACAAAAAGTACTGGAATCAGATAGCTGTAAACGGCTTTTTGCCTGACGAGTTTGTGAAATCGCTGATACGCCATAGCTACAGCGAGGTGGCAAAGAAACTGAAAGTGAGTTTTCGGAAGCAATATCCGCAGGTGTGCGAAATAAATATGGACAATAATGGCTAATCAGGACTATATAGCGAAAAACAAGGCGTGGCTTGCCGCAAAGGCAGCCGAACCGGGAGTAAAAACTCTGGACAAAGGCATTTTGTACAAGATAATCAAGAGCGGTAAGCCTGGAGGTGTGCACCCCGGTCGCAACAGTGTGGTGACAGCCCATTATGTAGGCAAGACAATAAACGGGCGCACGTTTGACAGCAGCCGTGGCGGTGTGGCTCCGGCATTCAGGCTCAGAGAGCTTATTCCGGGGTGGATAATTGCCCTGCAGCAGATGGTGCCGGGTGACAAATGGGAGTTGTACATACCGGCGGAGCAGGGGTATGGCCGATTCAGTCAGCCCGGTATTCCAGGCGGCTCTGTGCTCATTTTTGAGATAGAACTGATAGGTGTGGGATAGCCGCCCGGATTACTGCGCTAGGCATAAAAAAACGCGCTGTCGGGCTTGCCGGCAGTGACGTTTTCAGTAGCTCCGAGGGGAATCGAACCCCTATCTAAAGTTTAGGAAACTTCTATTCTATCCGTTGAACTACAGAGCCAAAAAGGATTTGCGGCTGCAAATATAGCTTTTATTTGCGAGAGAGGCAAACGAATCTGTATCTAATTCCGCTCTTTTCATCTGTGAGCCACTGCTGCGCCTCGCAGTTCCACCCGTCAGGGTCTATGGTCGGGAAAAAAGAGTCGGCATCAGGCCGGTCGGCGTCTATCTCGGTGATATACAGTTTGTCGGCTATAGGTAGAGCCTGCTCGTAAATCTGCGCGCCTCCTATAATCATCACCTCGGCAGCGTCTACAGTCATTTCGAGAGCCTGACTGAGCGAGGATGCCGTTTCGACAGACGGAGCGCAAAAATAGGGGTTGCGGGTTATGACAATGTTCCTGCGTCCGGGCAGCGCTCCGTTAGGCAGCGAGTCAAACGTTTTTCTGCCCATGATGACCGGCTTGCCCATGGTGAGGGTTTTGAAGTTTCTGAGGTCGGCGCTGATATGGAAGGCGAGGTCGCCCCCCGCTCCAATGGCGTTGTTGCGCCCTGTCGCCACTATTATGCTGGTGATCATACTGCTACAGTTCCTTTTATGTGCGGGTGCGGGTTATAGTCCTCAAGAGTAAAATCAGAGTACTTGAAACTGAAGATATCCTTTACTTCGGGATTGATAATCATTTTTGGAAGTTTGCGGGGCTCGCGACCGAGCTGTTCCTGAACCTGGGCGAAATGATTTGAGTAAATGTGCGCGTCGCCGAGAGTATGGATGAAATCGCCTGCTTTCAGTCCTGTGACCTGGGCAACCATCATGAGCAGCAGCGAGTACGACGCGATATTGAACGGCACGCCCAGAAAGCAGTCAGCGCTGCGCTGATACAGCTGCAGGCTCAGACGCCCGTCGGCAACATAAAACTGAAAGAAAGCGTGGCATGGAGGCAAAGCCATCTCCGGAATATCGGCTACGTTCCAGGCGCTCACTATTATGCGTCGCGAGTCGGGATTGTTTTTTATGGTTTCGATAGCTTCGGCTATCTGGTCAATCGAGCCGCCCGCACCGTCGGGCCAGTGGCGCCATTGGTAGCCGTATATATGACCGAGGTCGCCGTTTTCGTCAGCCCATTCGTTCCATATCCTCACCCCGTTTTCCTGAAGGTAGGCTATATTGGTGTCGCCTTTCAGAAACCATAGCAGCTCGTGTATGATAGATTTCAGGTGCAGTTTCTTTGTTGTGAGCAAAGGAAATCCGTCTTCAAGATTGAAGCGCATCTGATAGCCGAAAATGCTGCGTGTGCCTGTGCCTGTGCGGTCGCTTTTGTCAGTGCCGTGCAGCAGTATGGTGTCAAGCAGGTCGAGGTACTGTTTCATTTGTCATTATGTTTTGATTTTTCACATGTAGCCGGTTTGCCGCTGTCCAAAGTTGTCTCCGGCACTCTTTTTAAATCCTTAAGGCTCTGCATCATCGGTATTGACAGCTGTTTGCGCCGGGATGTGTATCTTATTGCATCATCGGGACATACGTTTATGCAGTTGAAGCAGTTGACACAGCGGCTGCCGTCAACCACATGGTCGTTCATGTCTATGCAGCAGCTTTTGCACACATACTCGCATCTGCGGCAGTTGGTACATTTGTCAGTGTCGATGTCAATCTGGAATATGGAGAAACGGGCAATGAATCCGAGGGTGGTGCCTACAGGGCATACCGTGTTGCATATTATGCGCCCCCGGCGAGCCGAGAAGCCGGCGACAATGGCGGCTGTTATAATAGCTATGGAGGTCCCTGTCCAGCCTGTCATCGCTTTGACAGCAACATTGTGCTGCCATGCCATGTGTGCCGGCGGTTCGGCGGCGGAGCCTGTCAGAAAGCCGTAGACCGGCGCCAGGATGTCGTTGCACATCCGCATGTACGCTGTGTAGGGGTCGATGATGGACGGCACTGCAAAGACTCCCGCCATGAGGCAGCCGAGTACAATAAATACTGTGATGTACCTCACATTGTTTGCCGGGGCGGTGTAGCGGTAGTCGCGCGGTTTCAGTCGCAGGCGTATGCAGGCGGTTATGTCCTGCAGCGTACCCATGGGGCATACTGTCGAGCAGTAAACCCGCCCGAATACAAGGGTGATAATGAGCCAACTGATGAATATGAAGAGCGAGAATGTCATCACCGCAGGCAAAAACTGGATTTTTTCCGTCCATTGTGCCACGACCGGTACAGCGAGTGGAGCCGCCGTCAAAGCGGCGGTAATCACAAGAAAAAATACGATTGACGCGGTAATGCGGGTTATTCTAAGCAGTCGGTTCATTCAGCGGTGCGCTTCTGAATAGAGTTTTGTTCTGCAAAGGTAATAAACATCCTTTAAATATGCTATCCTGTTTGGCTGGCTCACTGGTATTTGATAGACCTGAAACCGTAGATGGCGATTACAATGAAGCATATCAGGGGCAGCACGAACGACACATTGACTGCCGGAAGTCCGGCTATTGAGCCGCAGTCTATTATAGTGCCCTGCAACGGTGGCATAAGTGCCCCGCCGACAATAGCCATGACAAGAAACGCGGCGCCGAGCGAGGTGTCGGAATCATCGACACGCTCAAGCGCTATGCCGTATATGCTCGGAAACATGATTGACATGAATGCGCTTATGGCAACCAGACATATCAGTCCGGCAAATCCCACTATCAGTATCGCGCCCAGAGTGCAGCAGGCAGCGCATATTGCAAATATGGCAAGCAGCCTTGCCGGCTTTATGTACCTCATCAGGAATGTGCCGGTAAAGCGGAAGCACAGAAACATGACCATTGCGGCTATGTTGTAGTTTTGTGCTGTAGCTTTGGATATGCCCAGATTGTCGGCGTACTGGATTATGAATGTCCAGGTCATAATCTGCGCGGCTACATAAAAAATCTGGGTTATTACTCCCTCGCGATACTCTTTGTTGCCGAACAGCCGTTTCATTGTGCCGCTGTGGCGCTCCGATTTGTTTTCGCTGCGCAGGTTCGGCATTTTGGCGAGTGCTACCACAACAAGCATTACAAGCACAACAATGCCTATAGCCACATATGGGTCTCTGATTACAGCGATGTCGTGCAGGCGTATGGTCTCTTTGGAGGCTTCGTCAAGTGTGTTGAATACAATCGCGCCGGAGCTGTCGCGCCGGTCTGATATCAGGTTTGGCAACACAATCAGCGATGCCACCGCCATGCCGCACAGAGAGCCGAGCGGGTTGAACGCCTGGGCAAGGTTGAGACGTCTTGTGGATGTCGCTTTGGTGCCAAGTGAGAGTATAAAGGGGTTTGCCGTGGTTTCAAGGAACGCGAGTCCGAATGTTAGTACATAAAGTGATATGCAGAAAAATGAGAATTCCTGCATGTTTGCTGCCGGTATGAACATGAACGCACCTGTGGCGTACAGGGCAAGCCCCAGCAGTATGCTTTTCTTGTAGCTGTATTTCCGGATGAACAGCGCCGCCGGCACAGCCATTGTGGCATAGCCTCCGTAAAAGGCGAACTGAATCAGCGATGCCTTGGCGGCGCTTAGCTCCATCACGGTTTGGAATGCCGCAACCATGGGGTTTGTGATGTCGTTGGCGAATCCCCACATCGCAAACAAGGTGGTTATCAGAATGAAAGTAAAGATGTATTTTTTCTCCACCAGCGGGGCTTTTTTACGGTCGGTGGAGTCTGTTGGTTGCGGTTTCATGGTTGAAAAATGTCAGGTATGTAAATTAAAATTCAATAGTGGAGATGTCTTTTCCCGCCGCTTGTGCCTGGACAAGGATGTTGCCTATGGCGGTGGCTTCTGCGGGACCGGTGTGTGTGTCAAGCCCCGTAGCTTCAGCCGTCAGGCGTGTAAGGAGTGCGTTTTTTCCGCCTCCGCCAATTATGACGAGCGATTTCACTGGGTGGGGCAGTACGGAGTTGAGTGAATCGATGCCTTTTTTGTATCGATTGGCGAGCGAGCGACACACGCACATGGTGTAGTCGCCGGGACTGACAGGCTCTTCAAGAGAATTGGCACGGCAGTAGTCTCTGATTGCCGTAGTCATGTCAAAGGCGGTCGAAAATGCGGGGTTGTCTACGTCAATGACTGTTTCGCAGGTGCTGCGGGCTGCCTGTTCAAGCAGTTCGGGATAGCCGTTGAATTTGCCCTCTTTTGTCCATTTGTCAACGAGGCGCTGTAGAATCCACAGCCCAGTTATGTTCTGGAGCAGACGGATTTTCCCGCCTACCGCACCTTCGTTGGTGAATCCGGCGGTGCGCGCCTGCTCTGTGAGTACGGGGCTGTCGAGGACAGTGCCGAGCAGCGACCATGTGCCTGAACTCAGGAAAGCGTTTCCTTCGGCATATTTCTCCACTGCGTACACGGCGCTGGCGGTATCATGCGAGCCGACGGCTATAACCGGAATGGGGTAGTCGGCGCCGATTTCGTCGAGTATTTCGTCTTTGATGTGACCGGTGACGGTGCCGGGCATCACTATCTTGCCGAAAATTCGCTCTGGCAGCCCGCATTCCTTTATAAGGTCTTTGTCCCAGGTGCGTGCGGCGGCGTCGAGCAGTTCCGATGTCGAGGCTATGCAGTACTCATTAGCAGCTACTCCGGTAAGGAAATAGGCGAATAGGTCGGGGGTGAAAAGAAGAGCCTGAGCCGATTCGAGTAGCCATGGGGACGAGTCTTTAAGAGACAGCAGTCTGAAAAGGGTGTTGATAGGCATCACCTGAGTGCCTGTGACGGCGTAGTGGCTCGAAGGGGAGTGGCTCTGAAAAAATTTCTCAGGATAGCCGAGTGTGGCTTCGTCGCGGTAGCTGACAGGGCTTGAGAGCAGGTTGCCGTTTCGGTCAATCAGTCCGAAGTCCACCCCCCAGGTGTCAATGCCTACGCTTTGTATGCGGTAGCCTTTTTTTATGGCTTTGGCGAGACCTTCCTTAAGGTCGGCGAACAGCGACGGGAAATCCCAGTAAACTGTTGTGCCGAGCTTTACGGGACGGTTGGCGAACCGGTGTATTTCGTCGAGTTGCAGGCGCCCTTCGGCGACGTAGCCGGCGATAACACGCCCGCTGCCGCCGCCGAAGTCGGCTGCTATGAATGCATTTTTCATTTTTTCCCGTTTATATAAACGTCAAGGTCGCTTATCTCCGCTTCTGTCAGCGGGTTGACATTGGCGCCGTTGAGAACGGCTATTCTGCAAGCCATTTCAAAGAACATGGCGCGTTCGAAAGCCTGATTGAAGTCGGCTCCGCACACTACCTGACCATGTTTGCGCAGTATTACCGAGTTGTGGGTTTTCATTTCTGCGACAACATGCTGCGCGAGTTCAGGCGAGCCGGGTCTGAAGTACGGAATCATGGGTATAGGATTGCCTACGTGTATGGGCACTTCTGCGGTGAAGTTGAAGTTTGCCGGAGGATTTTCCATGCAGGTTACCGCTGTTGCGTAGGGTGACTGGAAGTGGAGCACAACCCCGACTTCGGGGCGCTCGCGCATCACTCCCATGTGAAACACGCTTTCCATGGAGGGTTTTACACCGTTCAGCACGGTGCCGTCGGAGAGGCGGCACACCGATACTCTGTCGGGTGTCAGCTCAGGCACCCAAGAACCGGTGCCTGAAATGAGTACTTCCTCGCCGATTCTCCAGGAGAGGTTGCCGCTGCTGCATATTGTGAGTCCGGCTTCGCCTACCTTGCGGGCGTAGCCGACAAATGTTTCAATCTGTTCTTTTGTAGCCATGTGGGGAACCTGTTTATTTGTAGATGGGACCATAGTTCTTGCATGCGCGGTAGTCGGAGCCTTCTTTGTCCATGCCGAATGCATTCCATGCGGCGGGACGGAATATCCGAGAGTCTTCGATGTTGTGCATGCACACGGGGATGCGGAGTATGGAAGCGAGAGTTATGAGGTCGGCTCCTATGTGACCGTATGAGATGGCTCCGTGGTTGGCTCCCCAGTTGTTCATCACCGAGTAAACATCCTTGAAAGCGTCTCTTTCGGGCATGAGGCGCGGCACGAACCAGGTTGTGGGCCATGTGGGGTCGGTGCGCATGTCGAGGGCTTTGTTGATTTCGGGGTCAATGTCGACTGTCCAGCCTTCGGCAATCTGGAGCACCGGACCGAGACCTTTTACAAGGTTGAGACGTGACATGGTGACCGGCATTCCTCCTTTGGTGAGGAAGTTGCTTGAGAAGCCGCCTCCGCGGAAGTAGTCGCGGTCGGCGGGGTACCATGTGGTAGCCTTGAGACATGCTTCCATGTCGGCGTCTGTCATTTCCCAGGAGGGTTTCATGCAGGGTTCGCCCAGGGCGTTGGTGCTCGCTCCGGTTGCGTCGAGGGTTGTGGCTCCTGAGTTTATGAGGTGGATAATGCCGTTTGAGGCGCGTCCTGTGAGATCTTTGCCTGTGACACGTTTTACGGCTTCGGGGCTCCAGTACGTGCGTACGTCGGAGAACATCTGACCGCAGCCTGTGAGGAGGTGTCCGAAGAGCATTGCAACGCCGTTGCATGCGTCATTTTCAGTTGCAAGCACGAATGCCTCACGAATTCCGTTCCAGTCAAACGAGGTGTTCAGTAGGGCTTCGGTGTAGTCGCCGTTGGGTTTCCAGTCGGTCCACTGGCGCTGTCCCTGGAATCCGGCAGCTATTGCGTTGTGTCCGAGCGCTTCTTCCTTGAATCCGAGTTCCTTCAGTTTCGGATTTCCTTTCATAAGGTCGCGAACGATGAGGGTCATTTTGACGATGAATTCCCAGTCGGCGTCTTTCTGTTCGCGTGTCTTGCGCTTTTCGGGGCGGTTCTTGAAGTCTTCGCCTTCGTTTGTCTTGCAGTGTTTTTCAGTCCACGCCATTGCCTTTGCGTACTCTTCGCGGTCGAAGATGCCTTCTTCCATGCGTCGTAGAATTTCTGTTTCGTCAACGCTTTCGTTGCGCATTCCGAGGTATTCCTGGAAGAAGTCGGGGTCAACGATAGAGCCTGCGATACCCATGCACATGCTTCCGATAGAGAGGTAGCTTTTTCCTCTCATGCAAGCCACGGCAACAGCTCCGCGAGTGAACCGGAGTATCTTTTCAGCCACGTCGGCAGGTATTGTGTTGTCATTGAGGTCCTGTACATCGTGTCCGTATATGCCGAATGCAGGGAGACCTTTCTGAGCGTGTCCCGCGAGTACGGCAGCGAGGTAAACAGCTCCGGGGCGTTCGGTGCCGTTGAAGCCCCAGACCGCCTTTGGCCAATAGGGGTTCATGTCCATGGTTTCGGATCCGTAGCACCAGCAGGATGTCACAGTTATGGTGGCACCAACGCCTTCGCGCTCGAATTTGTCGGCGCAAGCAGCCGCTTCAGCTACTCTGCCTATTGTGGAGTCGGCGATGACGCATTGTACCGGTGTGCCGTCAGGATAGCGGAGGTTGGTTGATATGAGTTGAGCCACCGCATTGGCGAGGTTCATTGTTTTTTCTTCAAGGCTTTCTCGTACGCCTCCCTGACGGCCGTCAATGGTGGGGCGGATACCGATTTTAGGGTATTTGTTCATAACTGTTTATGCTTGTGTTGGTTGTTATTGTCTGTATGATTTTGATTTGTCGGAGGTCATACGGAATACGAGCGAGCCTCCTTTTGTTATGTCTTCGTGAGTTATGTAGGGCAGGGTGTATGGCTCTCCGTCAAGAGTGACACTTTCCACATATATTGCTTCTCGTGACAGGTTTTGAGCCTTGATTGTAAATGTTTTGCCGTTTGCAAGGTGTAGTGTGAATCCGGGCATCTGCGGGGCTCCGAGGATGTATTTGGCGCTGACGGGGTCCACCGGATAGAATCCCATTGCCGAGAACATGTACCATGCCGACATCTGTCCGCAGTCGTCGTTGCCGCTGAGTCCGTCGGGCTCGGGGCGGTAGAAGCGGTCAAACACTTCGCGTATGAGTTCTTGTGTGCGCCAAGGCTGTCCGGCGAGAACATATAGGTATGTGACGTGGTGGCTCGGTTCGTTTCCGTGAGCGTATTGCCCTATGAGTCCGGTGACATCGCTTTGGCTTGTGACAAGCTGAACCGAGAATACAGAGTCGAGTTTTTCAATGAACGGACGGTTGCCGCCGAACAGCTCTATCAGTCCGGGAATGTCGTGCTGCACATGCCATGTGTATTGCCAGGCGTTGCCTTCGGTGTAGTCGCCACCGGTGCTTTCTGCGTGGCTTACTCCTGAGGGGTCAAAAGGTGTTTTCCAAGAGCCGTCAGCGAGTTTCGGACGCATGAATTTGGTTTCTTTGTCGAAGAGGTTTTTGTAGAATGCGGCTCTTTCGCGGAATATTTTTTCGTCGTCGGTGCGCCCGAGCAGTGAAGCCATTTCGGCGGCTGCATAGTCGTCATAGGTGCTTTCAAGAGTGGATGATACAGATTCGGCAGGGGTCAGGTCGGTGGGGAAATAGCCGTATCTGACATAGTTGTCCCAGTCGCTTTTCTGAGGGTGCGGCACTGTCTGAGTGCGTTTTATGGCATTGAATGCCTTGTCGGCGTCAAATCCGCAAAAGCCTTTGCGGTAGGCTTCGGCAATAACCGGAACGGCGTGGTTGCCAATCATAGTATATGTTTCTCCTCCCCAAAGAGCCCATATCGGCAGGAATCCCTGAACTTCGCTCTGCGCCACAAGGGAGTTTACAAATCCGTCGACTTTTTCCGGAGTGGCGATTGTGTAGAAGGGGTGAGCGGCGCGGTATGTGTCCCACAGCGAGAATGTTGAGTAGAATTCTCCACCGGGAGCTGCGACAACCGAGTCGGCGGCATTGCGGTATGAGCCGTCTGTATCGGATATTATGTTGGGTTGGATGATTGCATGGTAGTACGCGGTGTAGAAGTTCGTTTTTTCTTCGCATGTGCCCTGAACCTCGATTCTGCCGAGGTAGCTGTTCCATTCGTCGCGCGCCGCTGTTCTGGTATAGTCAAAGTCCCAGCCGGGTATTTCGGCTGCAAGGTTTGCCTTGGCTCCCGGTATCCCGGTGGTGCTCAGCGCCACTTTCATGAGCAGTGTGTCGCCCGGCTGCATGTCAAAAGTGGTGACTATGCGTTTGCCGCGTTCACGTTCGAGCATCGGCAGAGAGAGGGTGTCTGTGACCGGTCTGTTGAACTGCATTACAAAGAAGTAGCGCTGGTTTACCCACACGGCGTTTCTTACAGAGCCTGCAATGGTTTGGTTGTCAAGCCACTGTACTTCGCACTCTCTGACTTGTGCGTGGTACTGGCTTTCGCTCCATGCCGGCCCGTGCTGCAGGTCTATGAGCAGTGAGGCGGAATCACTATTAATATAGGTGTAGCGGTGCATAGCCGCTCTTGTGGTTGCGGTCAGTTCCGCCCGCACATCCGGAGCGGAGAGTGTGACCGCGTAGTAGCCAGGCGATGCTTCTTCAGTTTTTTTATTGAACGGGCTGCGGTAAGCGTCCCAGCTGCGTAGCCTTTGTCCAGTTGACGGCATTACAAGAATGTCGCCGAGATCCATGCACCCCGTGCCGTTAAGGTGGGTCTGTGAGAATCCCCAGATTATGGAATCGGAATATACGTATTCGGAGCAGTATCGCCAGCCTATGGCTCCAGTGACGGGGCTTGTCTGTACCATGCCGAACGGGCGGCATGCTCCGGGAAATGTGTGCCCGTTGTCGGCGGCTCCAATGAACGGGTCGACGAACGATGCGTAATCGGTTGAGTCAGCAGAGGATAAGACTCCTGAGCAGGATGCGGACACTCCTGCAGCCAATGCAATAATTGTATGAGCAAAGAACTTCATGGTATACATAGTAAGTGAACATCAGAGCGGCGCATGTGTTCAGCCGCTCCAAATCAAAGCCGAATTTACAGTATTTATTTCAAACAGACAAAAAATGAAGGAAATAATGAATAAAAGAGATAAATGGGAGTCATTTTTTTTGCGAAATAGAAAAAAGTGTGTAATTTTGCCCCGCAAAACACCCAAAAGCATTTAATTTATAACTAAATAACAAAAATGATAATCGTACAAGTTAAAGAAGGCGAGAACATCGAAAGAGCGCTGAAGAAATTCAAACGCAAATTTGAAAAGACCGGTATTGTAAAGGAACTTCGCAGCCGTCAGGCATTTGAAAAGCCCTCGGTAAGCAACCGCAAGAAAATGATGAAGGCGGTGTATGTCCAGAAGCTCCGTGCCGTTGAGGAGTAAGCAACTTAGGCTTGCCTGCTTTATTTGACAGACATTAAAAGCATCCGGCGGTCTGCTGCAAGAGTATTAGTCTCGCGGCAGACCGCTGAGTTTTTATAATACATTATTAAAATACGGAATATATGGATGTCAGGACTCCGGCGGAGGTAGCGGAACTTGGTGTGAATGCTGGGTGTTCGAAAATCAAGACTACAGAGAACACCGGCAGGCTTATAGCGCTGTCAGTACTTGCCGGTTGCTATATTGGGCTCGGCGGGGCGCTTTCGCTGGTGGTAGGCTATGGTTTTCCGGGGCTTACGGCAGAAAACCCTTCGTTGCAGCGATTGCTCAGCGGAGCAATGTTTCCCATCGGTCTTATTCTGGTGGTTGTTCTTGGCGCGGAGTTGTTTACCGGCAACAATGCGTTGCTTATGCCGGGCTTTCTAAAGGGAAAGTTCGGAATTGGGGCTGTGCTGAAGAACTGGGCGATAGTGTATGCCGGAAATTTTGTCGGAGCGACCGGCTTTGCATGGCTTATGATGTATAGCGCGGGGCTTACAACGCCGGAGCCGTGGCACAGTGCGATTGCCGGTATAGCCGGGGCTAAGGTGTCTATGCCGTGGATAACGGTGTTTGTAAAGGGCATCGGCGCCAACTGGTGCGTGTGTCTTGCAGTGTGGCTCGCCATGTCGGGTCATTCGCTTGTCGAGAAGATGGCAGGCTGCTGGTTTCCGGTTATGGCTTTTGTAGCGCTCGGCTATGAGCATTGCATAGCGAATATGTTTTTCATTCCCGCCGGGATGCTTGAGGGTGCTTCGGTGACCTGTCTGCAGTTTGTAGTAGACAATCTTGTGCCTTCAACGCTCGGAAACATAGTCGGAGGAGCTTTGTTTGTGGGTTGTGTGCATGCAATGCTTCATCTGCGCGGAGGGCAGGGGCGGTGATGAGTGCCGCTGTGAGCGACTTTAATTTGAATTAGCAGAAATTAAGTTGCCGGTTGTTTTATATTACTGTGCAATTTTGTATTTTTGCGGTACAGAAATAAAAAATCATTTTTTCACCAAAAAAATAAACCAAAATGGTAAGTTACAAAGAACTTGGCCTGGTGAACACCCGCGAGATGTTTGCAAAGGCTATCAAGGGAGGCTACGCTATCCCGGCTTTCAACTTTAACAACATGGAGCAGCTTCAGGCTATCATCAAGGCTGCCGCCGAAGAGAAGTCTCCCGTAATCCTGCAGGTGTCCAAGGGCGCTCGTAACTATGCGAACGCTACTCTTCTCCGCTACATGGCGCAAGGCGCAGTGGCATACGCCAAGGAACTTGGCTGGGAAAATCCCCAGATTGTACTGCATCTTGACCACGGTGACAGCTTCGAGCTTTGCAAGAGCTGTATCGACAACGGTTTCTCATCTGTGATGATTGACGGTTCTCACCTTCCCTACGAGGAGAATGTGGCTCTTACCAAGCAGGTTGTAGACTACGCTCACCAGCATGATGTAACAGTAGAGGGCGAACTCGGTGTGCTTGCAGGTGTTGAAGACGAAGTTTCTTCCGACCACCACACATACACCGACCCCGAAGAGGTTATTGACTTCGCAACCCGCACCGGCTGCGACAGCCTCGCTATCTCAATCGGCACATCTCACGGCGCTTACAAGTTCACTCCCGAGCAGTGCACCCGCAACGCCGAGGGTCGTCTCGTGCCGCCGCCGTTGGCTTTTGAGGTTCTCGATGGTGTAATGGAGAAGCTCCCCGGATTCCCCATCGTGCTTCACGGTTCTTCTTCAGTGCCCCAGGAGTATGTTGATACTATCAACAAGTTTGGCGGCAAACTTCCCGATGCAATCGGTATTCCCGAAGAGGAACTGCGCAAGGCTGCGAAGAGCGCTGTGTGCAAAATCAACATTGACTCAGACAGCCGTCTTGCCATGACAGCAGCTGTACGCGAGGTGTTCGCCACCAAGCCCGGTGAATTCGACCCCCGCAAGTATCTCGGTCCGGCTCGTGACGAAATGGAGAAACTTTACAAGCACAAGATTGTGAATGTGCTTGGCAGCAACGGCAAGGCATAACAAGCCGTAGAAAGAATAATCTACCAAGTATGATAACAGCCGGCGGTTCTTCGGGACTGTCGGCTGTTTTGTTATGTGTTATGATAAAGCTGATGTTTATTGCGGGAGTCGGCGGTTTTGCCGGTACCTGCGTGAGGTTTCTCGTTGCGCGGCTGATGTGCGGCATTGCGCCGACGGCTGTTTTTCCGTGGGGTACTTTTCTTGTTAATGTGGTAGGATGTTTTCTAATCGGGATTATTCTCGGGGCAGGGGAGAGGTTGCATGTGTTGTCGTCGACAGAAAGCGCTCTTTTTGTGACCGGTTTCTGCGGCGGCTTTACTACTTTTTCTGCTTTTGCCAATGATATTTACAGCTTTGGGTCGCGTGGCGACTGGAGCGTGGGTGCGCTTTATGCGGCGCTGAGTGTGGCTGCGGGTGTGGCAATGGTCATTGCTGGCAGACTGGTTGTGAGATAGGAGGTGTTGCGTGGGCGTAAGCTTCTACACGGTCTGTCCTATTTTCATAATGTCAGATTCAAAGCTGTCGCGGTCTATAGCTCTTGATCGCAGGCGGTTTCGGTAGGCGTATATGGTGTTGATTGAGAGTCCCATGAATTTTGCTATGCGCGAACTGTCGTCAAAGCCGAGACGCATGAATGCGAGGAGCCTCAGGTCGGTGCTGAGAGAGTCTTCTTCGGGCATTTCGAGCTGTTTGTCCGGTTGAAGCAAGCGGTTTATTTCCTTGACGAAGTTGGGATATGCCTGGAGGAAAGCTCCGTCGAAAATTGAGTCGAATTTTACTGTCTGCTCCTGAAGCATTTCGCCTGATTTGAGCATTTTGTACAGTTCGTCAGCCTGCCCGGCTTTGAGCTTGCGGTGTGTTAGCCGTCGGTATTCGTCAAGCCGTTCCATGTACAGGGCGCACATGTTTAGGAAGTTGTTGAAGTAGTGGATTCTGACCGAGTCGGCATCTTTGAGTTTTTTTTCGGCGATGAGTGTCTTGCCGTGTAGCCTGCGGTGCTTTATGTATATAAAAGCTATTGCCGCGATGAGTGCCGTTATTGCCGCGAGCGAGGCGATAAGCCACAGCCGGTAGCGTTTGCTTGAGGCTTTGAAGTTGTCTGCCATGTCGGGGATAAGCACTGCTGCCTGAGTGAATTTCATTCTGTCTCCGGATATGACGGCGTTGTCAATTGCCATTTCAAGGAGTTTGTCGGCGAGGTTGTAGTCACCGGTGTGCATAAGAATCTTTGAAAGTATTCTTGCTCCGTTGCCGACATGCACACCGTTTTTTATGTCGTTTGTAACTGCATTTGCAAGGTGGACTATCGCATCATCGTCTTTCTGTGAGTTTATTGCTATCACACCCATTATTTCCTCTGCCCAGGTTTTGTATGGGGAGCTGTCGGGCGAGTTTTCAACAACATCGCTAAGCAGAGCCATTGCTTTTGCCTGCCGGTGGTCTATGTTTGCCACAATAGCGCTGACATAGTTGTAGGCCGGTGAGTCCGGGGTTTCTTTCTCAAGGTATTTCAGTGCGTATTCTCGCCCGGCGTGGTCGATGTTGTCGGTGTTTTCGTTGTCGAAGCCGGGTTTGTATAGCGAGTATGCCAGATAGAGCCGCCCGCCTGCAGCGTAATATTCTTTGAGGTGTTCCGGTCTGAGTGCTGTTGTGTCTATCTGTTCAAAGAGTTCTTTTGCATTGAGTATGTCGCCTCTCTGTGTGAGCAGAGACACGGTGTGAGCCTTTGATATGGTAAGCAGTGAAGAGTCGCCGATTTCTTTAGCCAGTTCTCCCACTTTTCGGAAGTAGTATTCGGCGGAATCGAGGTTTATTGTAGTGTAGCGGTAGGCGAGGCGTGTCGCCTTATCCACACGTTCGGCAATATCTTCAGTATTCAGAAAGTCGTTTGCCAGTACAATGTCTCTAGCTTTTCTTTCCTGAAGATATTCATCTCTTTTTGCCATAACCTTTATCAATTCGGACAGGGCATCCTCTGAATCGGATGAGGCTTTGGCTTTCTGTGAGGTCAATGACGCTATCGCCATTGCCGATAACAGGACAAATATTTGAAAGCGCATATATTTTAATAACTTTACAACAGTTAATGCAACTGAGGTGCATAATGTATGGCAAAGATAGTGTTTTTTTGATTAGATGTACAATTTTGCGGCTATAAAAGTTTGTAAAAGTGTCTATATCTACATTTTGAAAATTTATATTACAGCGGTGTTCGCGGCTATATTTTAATATTTGCAATAAACAGAAAATAAGGCGATAAGAGGTGTATTTGGCTGTGTAGACAGTTTATATTTTCTATAATGTATTGCGAAGCGGGACGAGGCTGCCTAATTTTGCATCAGAAAATTCATGGCGTTTACAGGGATACCTTATATATCTTCGTGAAATATGTATATATTTAACGGAGAGACATGTTTGAAAGTAAGAAGTGCATAATAGTAATGTGTTTTATGTTAGGTTTGGCAGCCTGAATTAATTGATTTTTGTTCAGGCTACGATTTAAGCCGCTCCGTGAGGAGCGGCTTGATTCTTTTTATGCGGTGGGGTTCAGTCTTCGGCGCTTATGATTCTGTCAAGCAGTTCTTTGCGTGAAATTATCCTGATTTCGTTGGTGTCGTAGTCTATAGAGCCTTGTTCTCTCATTTTGTCGAGCGTGGCTATAAAAGAGCTGCGCTGCACCCCGAAAAGCGAGTATAGGTCTCTTTGCTTGCATGTTAGGGTTATATCGGTGCCGGAGGGTTGTGTCAGGGCTATAATCCAGAATGCAATTCGTTCTTCAAGAGAGCCGGCGGCAACGGCAAGCACTCCTTCCACGGCTTTCTGTGCGTTCATTGACAGTGTGTTAAGGAAGTTGTACAAAAAAACCGGGTCGCTGTTGAGTATGTCGATAAAGTCTTGTTTGCCAATCTGTACAAGACCTGCTGTTTCGTTGGCTATTGCGGTTACGGGGTATCTGGTGGCTCTTCCGAAAAGGAAGTCGGGAGCGATTACGTCCGGAGCCACGAGTGTCTGGCTCACTTTGAATCGTCCGTCGGGATTTGCGGCTATGACTCTGACGCTGCCGCTTATGACAAATTTCAGGTGGGTGCAGGGTTCTCCTGCCTCGATTATCTTTTCGTTTGGCAAGTATTTGAGGAAGTGGAATTTCGCTTTTCCCACTATTTCGGATATCCGGTTGTAGCTTGCGCCCTTGAACAAAGGAAGTTCAAGGAGTATGTCGTACATGCTTTCCATACGCAATGGTGTATCTTTTGATTTTAAACAAACAATTATCGGTTAAAGTTTCCTTGTGCGGGTTTTCTTGTCGTGGTAGTAAAGCTGCAGAGTGTTGACTGTGTTTTGCCATGCCACATAAGCTGCCGGTCCCACGGAGCTTATCGGGTTGAGATAGGTGAGTGCCATCCATATGGCGAGTACTGTGTTTTTTTGTCCGAGTCCCTGTGCTCCGGCAATTTTGTCGCCGAAACGCGCTCCGATTTTTCTGCCGGCAATGAACTGTATGCCGCACACGGCGGCGGAGCACAAGGCTATGACTATCATTTCCGGTATTTTACCTGCCGGCTCGCTGATTACAAAGCTGACAGCCCTGCCAACCACAATGAACAGCGACACCGCCCATATATAGAAGCTCCAGCTTTGTTTTGACGCGATAGCCGCATGGGCTTTCGGAGCCACGGCGAGCAGAATGAAAGCGAGGGCAAGCGGGGCTATTATCAGCGGCACTACTTTGGTGGCTATGCTGTGGGCGGAGGCTATGAAGTCAATGCTTTGTCCGCTACCCACGACGCTGAACAGCAGAGGCGCGGTGACAGCTACCGTTATGTTGCTGATTATTGAGGATGTAGCGAGTCTTGGCACACTGCCGCCGAGCATTCCTGTGATGACAGGGGCGGCAGTGGCGGTGGGGCAGAACACGCAAATCATGGTGCCTTGCGCCATGTCTTTACCGAACGGAAGCAGGGCGAGGTAGACTGCGACCGCCCCGGCGGTCTGCACTGCAAGAAGACTCCATGTAAGACCGGTTATTTTCAGCTCTTTAGGCTTTACTTTGCAGAAGGTGATGAGGAGCATTGCAAATATCAGGTATGGCGCAAGAGCCTCCACCCGGCTCATATAATTGTGAAAAATCACTCCGGCGAGCATGGCTCCCGGCAGCACCCAAGGCTTAAGCCTGTCAAGGGTCATCTGTTGTTTCATGCGGCAAAATTAGTAATAAATCCGATATTGTCAGTTATGTGATTTTAACTTAATTGTGCTAGGGCGGGTGAAGCAGGCTGCTATCGGGAATACGCATATGAATATAAAGCGGCATATAATTTCGCATTAACAATAGTTTGCTAAGCGGGCTATGTAATTAGTAATGATTAACGAATGGGGGGGGGGTAATTTTAAGGCTAATTTGTAATTTTGTAGCGTATTCGTAAAGATTATACAGCTTCGGTAATACCGGACTTGATAGACGCAGGATACACATACACACATTTGCTTCCACGGAAGTCGCACACGCCCTAACAGGAAAGAAACGAAATTAAACGCAGAAAGCACATTGCAAAGCTATATAACACATTTATTGTAATTGAATATATGTCCAAATTGTCGAAAAAAAGCATCGTTATGATGTTTTTGCTGTTATTCGGTTCTGTAGCGCTCAGGGCTCAGGATGTTGCGGTAAAAACCAATCTGCTGTATGATGCGGCTTTGACCGTAAATCTTGGCGCTGAAGTGCGTCTCGCTCCAAAATGGTCTTTTGATTTGTCGGGTAACCTCAATGCCTGGGATGTCAACAGCCACAAGTGGAAACACTGGCTTGTGCAGCCTGAGGGTCGTTACTGGTTCTGCGAGGGGCTTCAGGGTCATTTCGTTGGTGTTCATGCGCTTGGCGGTGAATACAATGTAGGTAATGTTGACCTTGATTTCAAAATGCTCGGCACCGATTTCAGAAATCTTAAAGACAAGCGTTATCAGGGCTGGTTTGCCGGTGCCGGTATAGCCTACGGCTATTCGTGGATTCTCGGCAAGCACTGGAACTTCGAGGCGGAAATCGGCTTAGGCTGGATTTATACCCGCTACGATGTGTATCCCTGCGCCAAGTGCGGCACAAAACTTGCCACAGGTAAGGCTCACAACTATGTCGGGCCCACAAAGGCGGCGCTTAACTTAGTGTATGTATTTTGATTTTCACACATTCCAAAATCACAGAAATGAAAAAATCACTCCTTATTATATATAGTGCGGCGTCACTTGCTGTTGCTCCGTATGCGTCAGCGTCTGCCATACACGCTGCCGATGCGATAGAGCGCACGGAAAACACCGTGTATATCAACACCGACATCGATGTGTCCGGGATAAAGCGCGGCTCAAACCGCGAGGCATGGATTCGCCCCATGATTGTAAACGGCACAGACACTCTGCGCCTTGACGGAATTATGGTGGCTGGAAGAAACCGCTATTATCAGGCCGAGCGTCACAATACTGCGGCAAAAAACAATCTCACTCTTTACCGCTCGTCAGAGAGTCTCACTACGGTGCCCTACAAAACCTCAGTGCCTTACCAGCCCTGGATGAACGGAGCCGACCTCGTTGTAAGTGTGGAATACCGCGGATGTTGCGGAGCTGACCTTGAGCCGTCCACTGTCACTCCGATAGCGTCTCTCGACTTTGAGCCGAAGCGTTTTGTGCCGGCATTCAACTGGATTGCCCCGCAGGCTGAGACTGTAAAACACCGTGAGCTGCGCGGTCAGGCGTTCATCGACTTCCCTGTCAATAAAATAGTTATTTATCCCGATTACCGCCGCAACACTGTCGAGCTTGCCAAAATCCAGGCTACGATAGATTCGGTGCACAACGACAAGGATATTACAATCACAGCGTTGTCTATCAAGGGCTTCGCATCGCCCGAAGGTCCGTGGAACAACAATGTGCGCCTGGCTAAAGGCAGAACTGCCGCGTTGAAAACATATGTGGAACAGCTTTATAATTTCGCACCCGATTTCATTCAGACCTCATACGAGCCGGAAGACTGGGACGGACTGCTTGCATATGTTGAAAAGAGCAATATCACCAACCGCGAGGAGATTCTCAAGCTCATCGACTCCGACATGGAACCCGATGCGAAAAACTCCGCTCTTGAGCGCACATATCCGTCACAGTACAGCTTCCTGCTTGCGAATGTCTATCCCGCTCTGCGTCACTCGGATTACAAAATCGAGTACAACATTCGCAGTTATACGGATGTAAGTGAGATACGCCGGCTTGTAAAGACACGCCCGCAGAATCTTTCGCTCCAGGAATTTTTCCTGGCAGCCAAGAGTGTGGAGCAGGGCAGTGACGAGTTCAATGAAATATACAGCACTGCGGTGCGCATGTATCCTGACAACGAGGTTGCCAATCTCAATGCTGCAAATGCTGCCATGTCACGTGGCGACCTTGACTCTGCTGCCCGCTACCTTGACAAGGCAGGCGATTCGCCCGAGGCTATCTATGCCCGTGGCATTTACAACGCACTTGCCGGTGACTTTGCGAAGGCACGCTCTTTCTTTATACAGGCGGCGCGCCTTAAGGTGGCTGACGCACCTGCTGCTATAGAACAGCTCAATGAAGTGAAGAAATAAAAGAATAAACTCAGAAAATATCATATTGCGATGAAAAATCTCAAATCTTTGCTATGCGCGCTATTCGCGGCAGCTTTCATGGCGGGTTGCTCTGCAGACCAGCTCCCCGACGAACCCCAGCCGATTCCCGAAGGCGACGGTGACGGCTTTTTCATGAGTCTTGACATTCTTATGCCAAACGGCGGCGGTGTCGGCTCGCGCAGCGTTACCGACCCCGACGGCTCTTCCTCAGGCGGTACCGAAGTGGGTGCCGATGCAGAAAACACAGTGAGCAGCGCGCTCATTGTGCTGGCACGCAAGAGCGATGACCCCACAAAAAATTTCGGTTTCATTGCAGCCGGTGAAGTGGCTTCAAACAACCTTACCGGTGCCACAACCAACAATGAAAAAAGCTACAGGGCGCTTACCCGCATTTACAAAAACAACCTTCAGCTGCTTTACAGAGAGGTGAACAACCCTAATGTGAACCCCGAAGTGTATGTGTTCGTGTTCTGTAATCCCAACCGCGAACTCACTGAGATGTTCCGTGGCACAGCAACCCAGTACGGCACAAACGAATGGGTTACAGCCGCATGCTCTGTGGTTCAGGGCAATATAAGTGTTCCCGACCAGAATGTGGGCATCTGGGGCGCAAACAGTTTCCTCATGAACAATGTGGAGCTGACAACTCGCGCTCTTCCCAAAACTCTTGTGGAATGGGAGCTGTTCAACAAGGCAGAGCTGCCTTTCCACCTCTCTGAAAGCAATGCCACCGCGGGTCCCGATCTCCCCGACAACGGTGCTACAAACCGTGGCGCAGTGCGTGTTGAGCGCTCTGTGGCTCGCTTCGACTTCAAGGACGGCAGTGCCGGCGGCGACCAGACCTACAATGTGCTCTTCCATTCTCACGAAGGTGTGCTTCAGGAAAATGAACCCCTCGTGGCTGTACAGCTCCAGAAAATGGCGCTCGTGAACATGAGCAATAAGTTCTACTATCTTCCCGCTGTCAGCGCCGATGGTCTTGTAACCGGTGCCGACTACGAGATTTGCGGCAAGGAAAAATCCTGGCAGCGCGACCCCCAGACCGGCTCCTACAGCCAGGGCAACTATGTTGTCGGTCCCTATGCGGCAGACTATGCTGCAGGTGTCACTTCCGATTTCAGCAGCAAGTTCAACTACGCTTTCTTTGAAAACGACGGCACTTTCAACAACGCAACCATGGCGGCAGAGCGCTGGGATGCGCACTATGTCAGCGATGTCCTCGCTGGAAAAGTAACAGACAACTACAACGGTAAGCACGATTACAAGGTGTGGCGCTATGTCACAGAAAACGTTATTCCCGTTGACCCCCTGAACCAGACCAACGGCATCTCTACCGGCATTATCTTCAAGGGTCGTATGCTCGGCACTGAAGAGGCTCTTAACCTCAACACCTCGTCTCATGACGCACCTTGGGAAGCAGGCATGCACCAGCAGGTTGCAAACTGTCTCAACGGCAAGGCATTCAAGCTGTACGACGGTACTGAACGCGCTCCTATTGTAGGTTCTTCCGACAAAGACCCCATTCTGTACTATCTTGACGGCAGACTGTACCTCACATGGCTCCACATCCGTCAGGCTGCAATCCAAGCATCTGTTACTTCTAACGCTCAGGGCACCGCTTTTGAAATCAACCGCTCCAACTCGCTATATCGCGCAGTGTTCGGCAAGGGCGGCATTCCCGCCGGCAACAGCTACATCGGTCCTGACGGCAGCAAGGTGGCTATAAACGACACACAGTTCGCCGCTCTTGAGTCGGAGTATCTCAAAAGCGCCGACTATGCGTGGGAGCAGTGGAACAAAGCCGGCAAGCCGGTACCCGCTCAGGTGGGTGTTAATGTTCCCCAGACACTCACCGCAATGCGTGAGGCAGTGACAGCAGCCGGAATATCCATATACCAGAGCAGTGTCGAATATACTCGCGACGGTAAGGCATTTGCCGGCTACTTCTGCTACTATTATTACTGGAACCGTCACAATGACAACGGTATTTCCGGTGTAATGGGTCCGATGGAGTTTGCGGTTGTGCGCAACAATGTGTACAAACTCTCTGTTGACAAAATCTCTCGTCTCGGTCACCCCCGTATCCCGGGCAACGACCCCAACAAACCCACTCCCGAAACTCCCGACGAATCAGATGAAATCTATCTTGATGTCACCGTCGAGATTGCTCCCTGGGCTGTGCGTCTCAACAGCATCATATTCTAATTTCATTTGGTTTTTATTTATTTAATTGAAAATCAAAGTTATGATAAACATACGACGCATCCTGTCAAGAACCTTCGCGGCAGCGGCGATTGCATTCGCCGCTGTTGCAGGGCTCTCATCCTGCGGTGCCATCAAAGACGATCTGCCTCCTTGTCCGGAGGGCGTTACACTCCGCTTTGTATTCGATTACAACATGGAGTTTGCAAACGCGTTCCCTTCGCAGGTAGACTGTCTCACCCTGCTTGTCTACGACAACGAAGGCAAGTACGTGACATCCCGCACGGAAACATCGTCGGTGCTCGCCGACGAGAACTGGCGCATGACTGTTGACCTGCCCGCCGGCAAAACTTACACATTTGTAGCATATGGCGGTCTTGCCTGTCATGACGCCTCCTTCCATTTTGTAAGCCAGCCTGCCGACGGCTCCCTGCGGTCACTGCAGGTGGGCATGAACGCCGACTGTATCGGCGCCGATCCCGGTGTGAATCTGCACCAGCTCTTTTACGGCAATCTTGACCTTGCCGTTCCCGCAAACGCCACCGACTATACCGAAGGCACTGTGTATATGATGCGCGACACCAATTCTATCCGCATCCTGCTCCAGAACCTTGATGGCTCTCCTGTCAAGGCAGAAGACTTCACTTTTGCCCTCACAGCCGACAACACCCTGCTTTCAGGCGCTGACAACGCGGTCATTCCCGCCGGCACAACCACATACTTCCCATGGGCTGTAGGTCAGGCAGGTGTAGGCACTGTCGAGGATGGCACCGATGCCGTGCTTGCCTTTGCCGAGTTCTCTACTTCGCGGCTTATCGCCGAATCGGGAGCGCGTCTCGAAATCACAAACGCCGTCTCTGGCGAGAAGGTGCTGAGTGTGCCCATTGTCAACTATCTGCTGCTGCTCAAGAGCATGCAATACGAGAACATGGGCGCCCAGGAGTATCTTGACCGCGAGCACCGCTGGAATGTGATTCTTTTCCTTGACAACGGTCGCTGGATTGACACCCGTATTATCATTAACGACTGGATTGTACGACTCAATAACGCCGAATTATGATTCATTTCTCAGTGCGAAACATAGCTTTTGCAGCGCTTGCAGCTTCTGCTGTGGCTCTCGGGTCATGCTCCGAAAGCGAATCCGCGCTGCCTGCCGCCGGCGACATTACCATGCGCCTCTCGGTTGACACCGGTACCGCGCCCGGCGTTTCAAGGGCTGGTGAACCGGACTATTTCGAAGGCTCCTCAGGTGATTTCGAGAAGGTTCGTACACTACGTGTCATAATTTTGCGCGGAGTGACCGATGGCAATCACAAAGGCACTGTCGAGGCAAACAGACTTGTTGCCACAAACGAGCAGGGCTACCCTACGGGCAACCTCGAATTCAAAGTCAGAGACAACGAGTACAAGCGTGTGTATCTCATTGCCAATGAGGCTTCTATTGTGTCTCCGCTCGGCAAGGACACTCCCACAACCGAGTTTCTTGACAGCTTCGAAGAGGGCAAAGAGCTTGACACAAATGTGTTTGCCGACTGGACTGCGAGCGCACCGGGAAGCAACCCCAATATCTCCGGAAATCTCTTTTCAGATACCCCGGGGGTTGTAGGACTTCCCATGACAGAGTGGTTTGACGTGCCGGTGCTGCGCACATCGCCCGGACGTACTGACGGCCCCGCCGCCAAGGACGGCGTTTCCATAAGCGTGCATCTGTTCATGACCCGCGCCGCCGCCAAAGCATCTTTCAATGTCAAGGTGAGCGATGACTACCGTGCAAAAGGCTCGAACATAACGGCTATACGTCTCAACGGAGTCAATTTCAACGAGTATGTTTTTCCGCGCGACGCTGTTTACCAGCCGCAGAAACTTGTTACCCCTGAACCCGGTGAAAACGGCATTGTAAACCGTTACATCACATCGTTCGAATCATACCCCCGCTCGGTCAGGGGAGGCAGCAACATCACATTGCAGAAACTTAAGATTCCCGTAAAGGCGGGCACTGACTTCACAACCGCGGCTGTCTATTTCCCCGAGTCAAAGTTTGAGGATGCCGACGGCAGGTTTACCGTCGAGGTACTTCTGGACGGAGATGCCGGCAACACACAGTGGCTCAAGGCTCAGCCCCTTGTCGACAACATTCTCAACATAAGTGGCTACGAGGCTGTGGCACGCAACACCCACCTGCGCATTGAAATCGGATTTGGCGATAACGGCTCTCTCACTTGGCAGGCTATTGTGGCTCCCTACAACAGTGTTGAGTTAAAACCCGGTTTCGGCATTTGAATCTCTCTCTTTTATACCCAAGGACTATTATTCTTGTCTGATATATGAACAGGATTTTTAAATACATACCTATTGCGTTGGTTGCGGCTGTGCTTGGAGCTTGTGCCGACAAGGCGCTTTGGAATGAAGAGGAAATCGGTTCCGGTGAAGCAGAAATATCCGGAGCACTCTCCTTCAGGTCATACGCTTCCGCACTCGACTCGCGCACCGGTGGCACGACGCTTGACGAGCTTGGCTCACTCACCGTGCTGGCGTACACCGCCGACGGCTCAACTCTTGTGTCAAGGCAGGTGTTCACAACTGGCGGCGGTGGGCTTGACGTGCAGTACACAAACACTTCCGCACCCACCGATGCTGTAAAGCCGAACACATCAACTCCCACAGGCAAAGGCTCTTTCAGCATGAGTCTTCCCTACGGCAGATACAAGATTTACGCGGTGGCAAACGCCGACATTTCAGGCTATTCCGATGCCGATCTATCAACCGACACGCGGCTCAAGGAAATATCTTTCACATGGCAGAACGACGTTGCTAAAAACGGTCAGATGTTCGGCTGGTTCACAACCAATACACCTACAGCCGTCAGCGCCGAGAAGAAGTTCGACGCAGATGTTGTTACAATAAACCGTCGTGACATCACCCTTTCTGCATGGCTTGTGCGTCTCGCCTCGAAAGTAACAGTCAGCTTCGATGCCTCCGGACTCAAGGAAAACGTGTTTGTCTATCTCAAGAGCGTGCAGATCAAGGACATCCCCAAGACTTGTACTCTCGGCGTGTCAAACACTCCTGCCGAAAACGAGGTTGAGCCGAACGGAGAGATAGCCTATTACTATGACCGCCAGGCTATGCCCGACGGTCCCTCTCTCGGCGACTACAACATCGAAACCTACCCGTCGGTGCTTACAAACGGTAATCCCACCCTCGGTTCCGACCACACCCATGGCGCCGACGCTCTGTTTTTCTATGAAAACGACCAAGGCAAAGGCAAGGACAAGGCGCAGGATGCCGACAAAAACGGAGTCATAGACTTCCCCGACGGTAACAACGGCAAGCCCGGCGACGGTTTCAAGGATGAAAAACGCGCCGGAACATACATTGAGGTAAAGGCTTACTATATATCGCGCAACACCGACAGGGCGGGGCAGGGTGAAATTACCTACCGCTTCATGCTCGGCAAGGATGTCGCTACAAGCTATGAGGCTCTCCGCAACTACCATTTCAAGCTCACTCTCATGCTCAAAGGCTACGCAAACGATGTTGACTGGCACATTGAGTACGAGCAGGAAGAGCGTAAAATCATAGCTCCCAACCCTTACTACATCTCCTATCTCTACAATCACTCGATGATGCTGCCGCTCACTATCAAGACCGGAAACGCAACAATCACTAAAATAAAAGCAGAGATAGTTTCAAACAACTGGGCGCCGATGAATGCCGATAACGGTCTTAGCGGTAACATCATAACATCTTCTAATGACTGGCAGTATTTCAACAGCTACTACCTCTACTGGAAGGGTGTTGACAATCCTGTGGCTTACCCTTGGAACGGATTTCTTTCTCTTAGAAAAACCGAGCAGACCGATATTACCGGTACTTTGCCTGTAACTGTAAACTCGAACAAGAGTTATTATGAGAGTGCTAACAGAGGCAATGTCGAATACACCGATTTTAGCCCGACTTCCGAATCGGTATCTGTTTCAGACGCTTTGATAGATGGAAAACCGCACATTGCGTTGAGCAAAGATGGTGTGGACAATACCTATGTTGTCAATGTGCCGCTGTGGACTCGCGCCAAAACCCTCATCTCACAGACCGGCTACACCGGCAATAACCCCTATGTGGCATACCGCCGCCAGGCTAAGGTCAAATTTACGGTGACACTCTCCGACGGCACAGTGATGACAACTGACAACAAGGAAGACTATCAGAACGGTGAAAATGTTGAAATCCAGCAGGTACGCCGCATTGTAAACCCCAAAGGCATCTACAGAGCAGCCAATGAAACCGGCTCTTTCGATGTGGATTTGAAAGTGCTTCCCGACGAGGAGTCGACATCGTTCGTATCTTTGAAGTCTGACGGTCCGTGGAGGGCGTATGTGATCCGCGACACTAAGCGCGGTGAAGGCAACGCTACCGGCTGGAATGATGCAAATGGAACCATAAGGCTTGAAGGCGGTAGCGAAACCACCGCCGGCACTATAGATGTCAAGGATCGCAACGGCATTACAAGAACCTATCAGACAGTCGAAGGCAAAACCGGCTCGTCCATGCAGTTCAAAGTTGTTTTCAACGGCACCGCCTCTGCCAGCCCCAACCACGCTATTATCCGCGTCGAGTACCAGAACTACACCTGCTACCACCTCATTTTTGTGCGTCAGGGTTATGACCCGGACGATATAATAAACGGGGGAGCAAAGTGGATGACTTCAAACAATGTGGCGTTCAATCAGGTGGCGGCAAGCCCCCTTGACGAAGGCTCGATGTTTAAGTTCGGCGACTGGTCACAGCCTATTGACGCATCAAACAACAAAAACGGCAAGAGTCCATGGACTAAAGTTACTCCCAACGATTTCATAGCCAATGTAGCAGGTGATAACCCTCTGAAACTCTATCCGAGCGGCGAAGCAAAATGGGAAAATATTAATCGTAAAGGTACTACTACAGCTGCAAACAGTTTCCCGGATCAGACAGGCATGCGGGTGGCTGAAGAGGTTGATTACCTTGCATTGAGAAATCATGAGGATGTAGAGCAGGGCTTTGGTGTGCTTTACGGAGACAAATCCTCCCGGTGTCTCAACGACATTGAAGATGTGTACGGTTATGACAGAACCCATACAGACCGCGGCATGCGCGGCTGCTTTGTCTACAACTACCGCACAGGCAAAAACATGTTCCTGCCTATCGGTGCGTCCGGTTACGGGCATCGTAAAGATGAGCAGACTGTCAACGGCACCACTTATAGAGGTGTGCTCAGATATGCGGCAAGCACACGGTGGGGTTACTTCAATGCTCAGAAGCCCGAATCTTATCCGAACGGAATCAATGATGCACCTCTGTTTTTCGATTTGTTCCGCCGTCCCGGGGCATGCTACTGGTACAGAGTCCCGGCAATGCACGACGGTACCAATTATCCGACATGGGACATAAACTACTTTTCGTTTGACTTCGGCACAATTCCGGGTGGCAATGTCAAGAATGGAGACGATGCTCTGTTTGTGAGAAGCATAAGCACAAAGTAACTGACACTGTTCATAATCCGATATAATGCAAAGACGGCAGCATGGTTTTCCACGCTGCCGCTTTTGTATTTTTCTAATGGGAGGTCACACAATCATCACTGCGGCGAGTCCCCACAGCACAAGCAGAATATTGCTCACGGCGTAGGTCACAGTGTAGCCTATGGCGGGCAGTGTGCTGCCTAAAGAGTCCTGAACGGCTCCGAGCGATGCGGTGCAGGTGCGGGTGCCGGCGCAGCACCCAAGTGTTATTGCGGGATTGAACCGAAACACCTTGTGTCCCAGCCACAGCCCGAACAGCAACGGCAGTGTGGTGCCTGCAGCGCCTACAACAAACAGCAGGGGACCCACTGCCTTGATACCTGAAAAAAACGAAGGCGCCGCCTCTATGCCCACAATGGCTATGAACACATTGAGCCCGAGGTTGTTCATGAACCATAGTGCTCCCGGTGATATGTTGCCGATAGTGGGACGCTTGGAGCGAAGCCACCCGAACAGCAGTCCCGCTATAAGCGAGCCGCCGCTGGTGCCGAAACTGAGTGGCAGGCTGCCTATCCAAAGACACATGGCTCCGAAAAGCCCTCCTATGAATATTGCAAGCCCTACAAACATCAGGTCTGACGATATGGTGGGGCGGTCCACATGTCCTATGTGAGGAGTTGCCTTGCGCACCTGCTCCTTGCGTCCGAGCACAGTCAGCCGGTCGCCTTTTCTGAATACGGTCTCTGCTGTGATTTCCAGCGCTTTGCCATCGCGCACGGCATCGCGAATTACCACCCCGTGGAGATACTTTGTGCGGCGCAACGAGGAAATGCTTTTGCCGGTGAAGCTCTTTTTGGCTACGACAACTCCCACGCGCTCAAGCGGATAGTCAAGAAGCTCGCGGTTGGAAATCTCATTGCCGATATAGTCCTTCACATGAATCATGTAGTCGGTACGCCCGCACACCACAACATCGTCTCCGTTGTATATCAGGTCGTCATGTCTCGGCGCAAAAATGCTGTCGCCGTGCATTACACGGTCTATATACACCTGCAGCCCGTTATCCCGCAACATCCGTTCTATTTCGTAAGTGCTTCTGGCAGTGCTGAAAAACTCAGCGTTTATCCTGAAGCAACGGTAGGCGACACTGCGCATTGCCGGCACTACAGCGGGGTCATTGTCCTTGCCGTCGCTGTTAAGCTGCTTTTCAAGCTCGGCTGTCTGCTGCTTCACCTTGTCAAGACCGCCCAGCAGCTTGGGGCCGAAATTGCCGAGCACAACTACAGTACCCAGTGTGCCGAAAATGTATGTCACGGCGTAGCACACAGGTATTATGTCAAGCTGGCTCTTTGTATCCGCCTCTCCGAGTCCGAGCCGCGATATAGCCTCGCCACCCACGCCAAGAAGCGACGAACAGGTCTGAGAACCCGAAAACAGTCCTATGGTCTCGCCTTTTGTATAATGCATCAGAAACGCTATGCCGAGAGTCACCGCAAATATAAAGCTGCTCATAATAACCGCAAACAGTGCCTGCTTCGCTCCGCTGCCTCGCAGCGACTTGAAAAAATCAGGTCCCACGCTGTAGCCTATCGAAAAAAGAAACATCATGAAGAAAAACATCTTCATCGGACCAGAAACAGGTATTACAAGTTGACCGACAATCACTCCGACAAGCAAAACCGAGGTGACGCTTCCCAAAGAAAAGCCGCCCACGCGCAGCTTGCCTATGAAAAAACCAATACCCACGGTAAGAAACACCGCCAGAGCAGGATATTCGCGCAGTATATTTACAAAAGAGTCGAACATAAAGTCAGTTTTCTATATGTGAAAACAACTCACGGTAGCTTTTGGATGTGCCGATACACACAATTGTGTCTCCTTTCTGCACTTCCGTCTCGGCAAACATCTCCGGAGCAATCCTCTGAGGCTGCGGCCGGGTTATGCCCAGCAGGTTGCGGCGGTCGCTGAGCCGGGTCACGGCTATAAGCTCCATGCCATAGTCGCGGCGGAGTTCCATATCCGAGTATTTCAATCCGATAAAATAGTCAGGCACAGTGAATTTCAGTATATAAGAGTCATCGTCTATATTCATGCTCTCTATGTCCGAGCCGAGCGCCATTTCATGCACAAGGTCTTTAGCCGCGCGCTGTTCGGGAGTCAGAATCCTGTCAATCTCGAAGCCTTGCAGTATCGACTCGTGCAGCTTGTCTATGGCGCGGGCGTATATGTGGCTTACCCCGAATTTTTTCAGCAGAGCGACCGTGCGTATGCTCGCTCCGAAATTTTCGCCTATGGCTACTATAACCAGGTCGACATTCTTCAGCGGCAGCACACTGAGCGAAATCTCGTCAGTGGAATCAATTATGTACGCGGTGGATATATAATCCTTTATAGCCTCCACAAGCGAGGCGTTCACATCGGCGCCTATCACCTCGTGACCCATGTTTGTGAGGTCTACAGCGAGGTTGGAGCCATATATTCCAAGTCCTATGATAAGATAGCGCATATTCCGGTAATTTTTTTCAGTTTATGATTATAGAGTCGGAGGGGAAAGCCGCAGTGCTGTCATGGCGGCGTCCGGCGAGTCCGACAAGAAGTGATATTATGCCCACTCTGCCCAAAAACATGGCAGTGCTGAGCAAAATAAGAGATGAATCGGAAAGGGAGGAGGTGACACCGAGCGAAGACCCCACTGTAAACAGTGCGGAGCAGCTTTCAAACAGCAGGTCCCGTGTCGGAAGCCCCGGCTCCAGCAGCAGCAGGGTTATGGAGTAAAACACATACGAGAGTATCGACAGCGCTACCACGGCGTTGGCTCTTCGAATGGAAAATACCGACACGGTGCGCCTGAAAGCCACCGCTTTCGACTTGCCGGTGATAATGGCTCTCAGGTTTAGCAGTATGGCGGCAAAAGTGTTCACCTTTATGCCCCCGGCAGTGCTTTGCGAAGCGCCTCCAATCCACATCAGCACCAGCAGCATGAATATTGTCACATTCAGAAAGCCCGACGGCTGAATCGACGAGAACCCCGCACTGCGGGGGGTGGCGCTGTTGAAAGCCGATTGGGTCAGCTTTTCAAAAACACTCATTCCTGCAAGCGAGTTATTGTTTTCAAGCAGCCAGAATGCCGCCGTGCCTATGACAAAGAGAGCGAAAAATGTTGTGAGCACTATTTTTGTGTTCATGTCGTAAGGGTGCACGTTTTTCATTTCGCACTCCCGGTTTCGCAGTCGGTCGCGTAGCCGGCGCGCCCGGTTGAAAACCGCGTCCTTGAAATTGACAAGAATAGGAAATCCGATGGCGCCGGCTATTATCAGCACAGTGGTTATCCAGTATATGGAGGTGTTACCGTACAGCAGCAGCGGATTTGACATTCCGTCAGGCAGTATCGAGAAACCGGCATTGCAGAACGAGGACAGGGAGTGAAACAGGGCGAAGCATATCTCTTCGTCGGCTGATGCTCCGAGAGTGCCTTCGACAGAAAGGTATATCGCCACGGCTCCCGCAAGCTCCACAGTTATGGTAAATGCGAGTATGTAGAGCAGTGTAGGCACGAGTGCGTTCATCGACTTGGAATAGAACATGTCGCGCAGCAGCAGCTGGTTGTATATTGACGCGCCGCCGCTGAAAAACAGTGCGAAGAAGCTCGTGAAGGTCATTACTCCGAGCGCTCCTATCTGAACCAGTATTGCAAGTATTATATTGCCCATCGGGGTGAGGGTCACGGATATGTCTACGGGTGTCAGTCCGGTGATGCACACCGCGCTGGTGCTTACAAAAAGCGCGTCGGCGAAACTGATGCCGGTGTATGTGCTCTTTGGCAGCATGAGCAGCAGAGTGCCGATGAATATGAACACAAGAAAACTGCCGCTCAGCAGTAGTGACGGGTTGGTGCGTTTGCCCACACTCTGCATCACTCCATAACAGAATGTCACCCCCGCGTAGGCTCCTATTGCCGAAAGCAGAAAGTAATTGCTGTACAGCAAAGTGTCGAGAGCCGGAATCCAGGGGTGTTCAGAGCGTGGATACATCCAGGGCAGAAGGGTTGTGAGCAAGGCTATGTCCACAACCCATTTGAAAGGTCTGGAGGTATTTACGGTGTGGCGAAATCTGAAAATAAGCTCATAGAGAACCCTGAGCGCGAAAATGCCTTCAATGATTCTTATGACTCTCCACAGACCGGCTTTTTCCTCCGGCGTGTGGTCATAGCCGGTGTGGATGATTACGCAGGCTATGAATCCTACTGAAGCTATGAAGGCGAGTACGCTGAGTATGGCAGACCCTGTGCGGATGGCACCCATGCTGCGGTGGGTAAACCGGTTGAACTCAAGTGCGGCATGGGCAAGACGTTTCCGTACAAGGTTTATTATGGTCGCTGGTTTTGACATTGACAACTGAAAACGTGAATCAGTATATTAAACGCCTGCGGGCGTATTTTGGTTACTCTTTCTCCGAAAGTTCAAGCCAGCGCAGCTCCTTGTCGTCAAGCTCGCTTTTCAGCTGCTCGTAGCGCTGCGACGCTTTCATTATCTCGCCGGCATCGCCTCCTGAGTTGAACATCGCCTCCAGCTCCGCCTTTTCGGCATTTAGAGCCTCGATGTCTTTTTCAAGCTGCTCAAACTCCTTACGCTCAGCATAGCTTTTGCGCTCCTTGCGCTGAGCTTTCTCCCGTTTGGGGGCGGGAGACTCCGCCGCCGCCGATTGTTTTTCGCTTTCTCTGTCACGCTGCTTTTTCCACTGCCTGTACTCCGAGTAGTTGCCCGGAAAATCCTTTACACTGCCGTTGCCCTCCATGACAAAGAGGTGGTCGGTGATGGAGTCGAGAAAATAGCGGTCGTGGCTTATCACTATAAGGCACCCCTTGAACTCGCGCAGATACTCCTCAAGTACCGTGAGGGTCATTATGTCGAGGTCGTTGGTGGGCTCGTCAAGAATCAGGAAGTTGGGTGAGCGCATCATCACCACAGCGAGCTGCAGCCGGCACCGTTCGCCGCCGCTTAGCGACCCTATGAATTTCTGCTGGTCTGCCGGCTCGAACAGAAAGCGTTTCAGAAACTGCATCGGCGTGTAGTGGGTGCCGCCGTTCACAACAATGTCATCGGCTATTTCCGTAACGGCGTCTATCACCTTTTTGCCGGGGTCAAGCTCAAGACCCTCCTGGCTGTAGTAGCCGAATCTCACTGTTTCGCCGACATTCCACTCTCCGCTGTCCTGCCTCACATGACCGAGCAGCATCTTGACAAAAGTGGATTTGCCCACACCGTTGCCGCCTACAATGCCCACCTTCTCGCCGCGTGCAAAGTCGTAGGTAAAGTTGTCAAGCAGCAGCTTGTCGCCGTAGCGTTTGGTTATGTTTCTCGCCTCGAAAATCTTTGAGCCAATATAGGCAGACTTCACATCGAGGTTCACATCTTTTTCGCGCACGCCTCCGCGCGACCGTTCCACAAGCGAGTGGTAGGCGTCTATCCTGAACTTCGCTTTTCCGGCACGCGCCTGTGGCTGCCTGTTCATCCAGTCCTGTTCCTTGCGGAGAGTGTTTTTGACTCTGTCTATCTCTGCGGCAATCGCCTCATGGCGTTCTTTTCTGCGGCGTAGGAAATAGTCGTAGTTGCCGTCGTAGGCAAACAGTTCTGTGGCGTCGATTTCAAAAATGCGGTTGCACACCCTGTCAAGAAAATAGCGGTCGTGCGTTACCATGAAAAGGGTCAGGCGCGAGCGCCCGAGGTAGTCTTCAAGCCATTCGGAGGCTTCTATGTCAAGGTGGTTTGTCGGCTCGTCAAGAATCAGAAAGTCAGGATTTTCAAGCAATGTTGCCGCGAGAGCCACTCTTTTGCGTTGTCCGCCGGAGAGAGTGTCGACAATTGCACCGGTGTCGAATATCCGGAGTTGGGCAAGCATCTGGGTAAGGCGTTGCTCGTAGTCCCATGCGCGGGCTGCGTCCATGGCGTGCATGGCTTTTGCGAGGCGTTCCTCATCGCCAGCCGACATTGCCGCGTGGTACTCCCTGACTGTTTCAGCTATGGCACCAGAGGCGCTTATGCAGGCGTCAAGAACAGTTGCTCCCGGCTCGAACTGCGGCAGTTGTTCAAGGTAGCCTATCCGCAGTTCGGAGCGGGCGGTGACAGTGCCGCTGTCTGGGGTGTCCTTGCCGCCAAGCACTCTCAGCAGGGTTGTCTTGCCGGTGCCGTTGCGCGCCACAAGTCCTATTTTCTCTCCTTCCGAAATTCCGAAAGTGAGGTCGCCGAACAGAAGTCTGTCGCCGAAACTTTTAGTGAGGTTTTCGACCTGTATGACGGGAGCTGCCATGCTGTGGGTATTATTTGCCGCCGGGTATATTCAGATTGCCGTTTTTAGTGTCTTCGAGCAGACCGCGGTTGCGCAGCAGCGCGTCAACCTTAGGCTCTCTGCCGCGAAATTTCACATAAAGCTGCATCGGGTCCTCGCTTCCGCCGGCTTCAAGCACATTCTTTTTGAAAGAGGCGGCGGTTTCAGGGTCGAAGATGCCTTTTTCCTTGAACAGTTCGAAGCCGTCTGTGTCAAGCACTTCCGCCCACAGGTATGTGTAGTAGCCTGACGCATAGCCGTCGCTGCCGAAAATGTGGCGGAAGTACGGGCTGCGGTAGCGGAACTGCACTTCCTGAGGCATGCCGAGGCTTTCGGCAACATTTTTTTCAAACTCAACCACATCCACATCGCTTTGCGGGTTGAGCTTGCCCCACTGTAGGTCAAGAAGCGCTGCTCCTACAAGCTCGGTGGTGGTGAATCCCTGGTTGTGAGTCGAAGCAGCCTCAAGGCGTGCTATCAGAGAGTCGGGGATTACTTCGCCTGTGCGGTAGTGGCGGGCGTATGTGCGCAGCAGCTCAGGCTCAAGTGCCCAGTGCTCGTGTATCTGTGACGGCAGCTCTACAAAGTCGCGGTCCACATTGGTGCCTGCCTGACTGCGCAGTTTGGCGCGGGTCAGCATGCCGTGGAGCCCGTGACCGAACTCGTGAAACATGGTTGCCACCTCGTCGAGGGTAAGGAGGGCGGGGGTGTCGCCGGAGGGCTTGGAAAAGTTGCCCACATTGTAAACTATCGGGCGTCGTGAAGAACCGTCAGGGTCTTCGTATGCTCCCTGAAATTCGCTCATCCATGCACCCTGGCGTTTTGATGCTCTGGGAAAGTAGTCGGTCATGAAAACGGCTACATGGTTGCCGTCGGCATCCTTGACCTCGTACACCTTGACCTCGTCGTAGTACTTGGGTGCCTGGGGCAGTTCGGTGAAGGTGACGCCATACAGTTTTTCAGCCATTGTGAAGATGCCTTTGCGCACGCTGTCAAGAGCAAAGTACTGGCGCACTTCGTCTTCGTCGAGAGCATATTTGTTTCGGCGCACTTTTTCTGCAAAATAGTAGTAGTCCCACGGCGCAATTTTGAATTTGTTGCCTTCCTTGTCGCTTAACGCCTGCATTTCTGCAACCTCCTCGCGCACTTTTTTCACAGCGGGAGTCCATATTTTCATCAGCAGTCCTTCGGCGTTGTCTACATTCTTTGCCATTACATTGGCTGTCATGTAGGAAGCATAGTCCTTGAATCCGAGCAGCTCGGCTTTGCGGGCTCTGGCGCGGAGAATGCGGTTGATGACAGGGCTGTTGTCAAATTCGCCCGAAGAGGCGAGACCGGTGTATGCCTTGTATATTTCCTCGCGCAGCGCACGGTCGTCAGCATACTGCAACAGGGGCAGACGGCTCGGTGCCTGGAGGGTGAACAACCAGCCATTCAGTCCTTTGGCTTCTGCTTCTTCGGCTGCCACAGCCACATTGCTCGCGGGTATGCCGCTCAGCCGCGACTTGTCGGTGACGAGAAGTGTGTAGGCATTGGTGGCGTTGAGCAGGTTTTTGTTGAATTGCAGGTAAAGGTCTGTAAGCTCGGAGTTTATTTTTTTCAGCTCTTCCTTGCCCGACTCGTCAAGCAGGGCTCCGGAACGGGTAAATTCGGTGTACAGTTCCTCTACCGCGCGTATTTCGTAGGGTTTAAGCCCTGAGCTGTTGCGGTTGTCATACACTTTTTTCACTCTTGCAAAGAGCTTCGGGTTCATCATTATCTCATCGGAGCTTTGGCTCACTAGCGGGTAAGCTATTTCGCTTATCTCAACCATCTCAGGCGATGAGTTGGTTTCGTCAAGGTTTGAGAACACGCCCATGACCCGCTCAAGAAGAGCGCCTGATTTTTCGAGGGCGAGTATTGTGTTTTCAAAATCAGGTTCGGCGGGGTTGTCGGCTATCTTCGCTACATCTGCGGCTTTCTGTTCTATGCCTTTTTTTATAGCGGGAAGATAGTGTGAATACTTGATGCTTTCAAACGGAGGTATGTTGAAAGCGGTGGCGTAGGGAGCCAGAAACGGGTTGTTGTCTGAGTTCTGAGCCATGACAGGGGTGTATTGACCGGCAATAGCGGCAAATGCTATAGCTGAGGTGATGATATGTTTATTCATTGTGGTTGTTGTTTGCTTTTATAGTTTTTCTTCTTTCGCTGTTGTCGCGGCGGTTTCGGCGGTTGTTTCTGTTGCCGGAAGTGTTGCCGCCGCTGCTGTTGCTGTTTCTGCGGCGGTTATGATTTGCCGTATTGCCGCCTTTGCGGCTTCCTGTCCCTGAGCTTTTTTTGCCTGAATAGCCTTTAGAACGCCTTTTCTGCGGCTCGTACGCCGGGGTCTCCCCGATATCCTGAGGCAGTTGCTCCTTGCGCACCTCGTATTCAAGAAATTTTTCTATCAAGCCGAATTTCCATTGCTCTTCGAGGCTTACAAAAGTAACGGCTTTTCCGTCGGTGCCGGCTCTCGCGGTTCGTCCTATACGGTGCACATAGTCTTCGGGCTCGTGGGGTACATCGTAATTGACAACCATGGATATGTCATCGATGTCGATGCCGCGTGCCACTATGTCTGTAGCCACAAGAATGTCTACGTTTCCGGCTCGGAAGTCAAGCATCACGTCCTCACGCACTTTCTGGTCGAGGTCGGAGTGCATTTCGCCTATCTTCCATTTGTCGCGCCGGAGTTCACGGCACAGCTCCTTTACTTTGAGTTTGGATGAGGCGAACACTATGACTCTTTTCGCGTGCGATGTGCGGAAAAGGTGTTTCAAAACCTTGAGTTTCTGAGGCTCGTAGCACACCACGGCGCTCTGGTCTATCTTGTCGGTTGGACGCGACACCGCAATTTTCACCTCCACAGGGTTGCTGAGAATCGATTTTGCGAGCTGCTGGATTTTCGGGGGCATTGTGGCGGAGAACATCAGGGTCTGTCTGTCGGCAGGCAGCTGCCTGACAATCTGCATAATATCGTCGTAAAAGCCCATGTCGAGCATTCTGTCCGCCTCGTCAAGAATAAAGTATGACACCTTGCTGAGGTCTACATATCCCATGCTCAAGTGGGCGAGGAGCCTGCCGGGGGTGGCTATGACAACATCCGCACCCATTTTCAGCCCTCTCTGCTGGCGTCCGAACTCTTTGCCGTCGGTGCCTCCGTAAATGGCTACGCTGCTCACAGGCATGAAGTAGGAAAAACCCTCCATCTGGCGGTCTATCTGTTGGGCGAGTTCGCGTGTCGGAGCCATTACAATGCAGTTTACGGCATCTTCGGGGTGCTGCTCTTCCGAAAGCCGGCTTAATACCGGCAGAAGGTATGCGGCTGTCTTGCCGGTGCCTGTCTGGGCTACCGCAAGAAGGTCGTGTCCTTCCAAAGCCACAGGTATCGCCTGTTCCTGAATGGGGGTGCATTCGTCAAAATTCATTGCATCGAGTGCGTCAAGCACTTCGTAGCTCAGGTCGAGATCTTCAAATTTCATCTATATTTACAATTATTGCGCGGGGATCCTAAAATCCCCTCTGTTTGCAAAATTACACAAAAAGCGCGTTTTTTTGACTATATTTGCATAAACTTTCATATACTCTTAAAACAATCACACATTATATAATATGGTATCAGTGGACGGATTGACCGTGGAGTTTGGCGGTACAACTCTTTTCAAGGATGTTTCTTTTGTTATCAATCCAAAGGACCGCATAGCCTTGATGGGCAAGAACGGAGCCGGAAAAAGCACTCTGCTCAAGATTCTTGCCGGGGTGCGCACCGCCACCCGCGGTTCGGTTTCGGCACCGAAGGACTGCACGGTGTGCTATCTGCCTCAGCACCTTATGACCGAGGACGGACGCACGGTGTTTGAAGAGGCTTCGCAGGCATTCGCTCATCTCAGAGAGATGGAGGCGGAGATAGATGCCATGAACAACGAGCTTGCAACACGTACCGACTATGAGAGCGATTCATATATGGCTCTTATAGAAAAGGTGGCATCATTGAGCGAGAAGTTTTACGCCATAGACATGACCCATTTCGAGGAGGATGTGGAAAAGGCTCTTTTGGGACTCGGATTCAGACGCAGCGATTTCAATCGCCCCACATCGGAGTTTTCCGGAGGCTGGAGAATGCGCATTGAGCTGGCGAAGCTGCTGTTGAAGAATCCCGACGTGCTGCTGCTTGACGAGCCGACCAACCATCTTGACATCGATTCCATTGGCTGGCTCGAAAATTTTATAGTAGAAAGCCCCATGGCAGTGGTTGTTATAAGCCACGACCGCCGTTTTATCGACACTATCACCACGCGTACAATAGAGGTGACTCTCGGCAGGATATATGACTATAAGGCAAAGTACAGCCACTACCTTGAATTGCGCAAGGAACGTCGCCAGCAACAGCAGAAACAGTTTGACGACCAGCAGAAGCAGATAGCCGAGGCACGCGAGTTTATAGAGCGGTTCAAGGGTACATACTCCAAGACCTATCAGGTTCAGAGCAAGGTGAAGTGGCTTGAAAAACTGGAGATTGTTGAGGTCGACGAGGAGGATACCTCGGCTTTGCGTCTCAAGTTTCCTCCGTGTCCGCGCAGCGGAAGCTATCCTGTGACTGCCGAGGGAGTCGGCAAGAGTTATGGCGACAAGGCGGTGTTTGACAACGCTTCGTTTACAATAGAGCGCGGCGACAAGGTTGCTTTTGTCGGTAAAAACGGCGAAGGCAAGTCCACTATGGTCAAAGCCATAATGGGCGAAATCGAGCATTCTGGAGCGCTGTCACTCGGTCATAATGTAAAGATAGGCTATTTTGCACAGAACAGCGCCTCGCTTCTGGACGATGAACTTACGGTGTTTCAGACTATTGATGATATAGCTGTGGGAGATGTGCGCCTGAAGATACGCGACCTGCTCGGCGCTTTTATGTTTGGAGGAGAGGAAAACCAGAAAAAGGTCAAGGTGCTGTCAGGCGGAGAGAGAGTGCGTCTGTGCATGATTAAGCTGCTGCTTGAACCGGTCAATCTGCTCATTCTTGACGAGCCGACCAACCATCTTGACCTTAAGACAAAAGATATTCTAAAACAGGCTCTGCGCGATTTTGACGGAACGGTGATACTTGTGAGCCATGACCGTGATTTTCTTGACGGACTTGTGACAAAGGTGTATGAGTTCGGCGGCGGAAGAGTGCGCGAGCATCTGTGCGGCATCAACGAGTATCTTGAAAAGAAGAGACAGCAGGAGCTGTAAGCCGGCAAGTGACGCTCGTGTCGGCAGTCAGATATTACCGGTCGGGAGTGAATACTGCCGTGAGCGGGTAGTGGTCGCTGTGCGGGGTGGTGATGCGCTTTACATTCGATGGGGTGAAGCCCCGGTAAAGAATATGGTCGATGCGGAAATAGAACCGGTCGGCGTGGAATGTCACTGCGTAGCCGAGAGCCGCTTGTGTGTATGCGTCCTTAAGTCCGGCGCTTTCTATGGTGCGTATCGCGTAGCATAGCGGCACATCGTTGAAGTCACCGCACACAATCACTTTACCTCCGATGCTGTCGACAAGTTCCTTGACTTTTTCTGCCTGTACGGCTCTTTGGCGGAAGGCTTCCGACAGTTTGCCGATGAGAGAGTGGCGTATTTCTTTGAGTTCGCTGCTTAGAGGAGTGCCTTCTGTTTTGCCTTTGGTTATGTCGCGGTAAAGCTCTTTGTCTTCGTGGTTAAGCCCTATTGATTTGAGATGCATGTTGAACAGGGTGAAGGTGTCGGTCGGGGCATACACGCTGTATGCTCTGACCTGAAAGCCTTGAGCAGGTCTGTAGTGCAGTCTTATTTCTATGAACGGGAATTTGCTTAATATCGCCTGTCCTTCTGCTCCGTTGGATCTGTAGGGGTAACGCGCATACAGCGAGTCAAGCTGGGCTGTCGACACCGGGGCAGAGGTGGAAGTGGTGAATGTGGCGCACTCCTGCAGGGCGGCGATGTCAGGCTCCTGGCTCAGTATGAAGCTGAGTGTGGGATTGATTGGCGAGGGGTTGTCCGGAGCTGTAAAATCGGTAAGGTTGCAGACATTGTATGTCATCAGCTTGAATGATGTGGCGGCATCATCGGGTGTGTTGTCTTTGCTTCCGAAATTCAAAGGAAAGTAGTTTTTCAAAGTCGGAAATGATGCGATGAGCGCGCACGCCAGTATGGCGGATGACAGTCTGGAAAAAAAGAAACAGACTATCGCGCAGGCAATGGCGGCGATAGCGCAGAAAGGAAATGTCATTGCCAGAAGTGCGGGCAGGGTAGAACGCAGCGGCGACACACAGCCGCCGTAAGCTCCGGCAACAAGAGTTGTCGCCAAGGCTACAGAGAGCATTACTGATAGTATTCGTATCAGTTTTTTCATTTTATTCTGTCGCTTATTTCAAAGAGGGTTTTCCGTTCGGCTGCCGTGAGGCTGGAGTAGCCTGAGTTTTTGATTTTGTCGAGTATAAGATTCAGGTTATGTGAATCAACAGAGTCGGCAGTAACTTTTGTGCCGGGTGAGCGGAAGCGTTTCAGGTGTCTGCGGCTTGCCATGGCTGACAGAGCTCCGGCAATCGCTCCTCCGAGATGTGACAGGTGCCCTCCGAGGTTTTCTCCTCCGCTGCCGAGGATAATGTCAAATGCCATTATGCATGTAACCACAGCCCAGACGGGTACATTGCCGATAAGGAAGAGGTTTATCTGCATTTTAGGAGCTTTCAGCGCTGTCGCTGCCATAATGGCGAAAACGGAAGCCGACGAACCGAGAAGGAAAGCTCCGTCAGTTGAAAGTCCGGGAGATACGGCGTATTGTGCCATATATGTGAATGCGCCTGCGAAACCGCCGAGCATATACAGAGTCACAAGATGTTTTCCACCGCGCATTCCGGCATACAGGCTTCCCGCCCAGTAAAGGATGAGCATGTTGAGGATGAGATGTTGAGCTTCGTACTGACAGAACATGTATGTCAGAACAGTCCACGGGCGACTTGCGAGGCGCTCTAATGTTGCCGGCAGTGCGACCCATTCAAGCATGGGCTGCTGCAGGTGTATGTTTCCGCTGAGGTTAAGAACCACAGCTATTATGCGCAGACACAGGAACGCGGCTATGTTTATGCCGACAATCCAGATCAGGGCAGGGCGGTTGCACAACAACCGGGGCAGTAAGCGGTGTTTCTTGAAATTCATTGTGCAGGGTGTAGTCTGTTGACAATCAGGGGGGAGGGATGTGTGTAACGTGGTCTCTTTAAAAGCGGTTGGTGTGTATGATGCCTTGTCTTTTCCAGATGAGAATCATTATAAATCCGAAAATCATGCCGCCGAGGTGGGCGAAATGGGCTACACCGTCGGTTGCGTGGCTCAGTCCGATGAGCAGTTCAATAGCTCCGTAGCCTATAACCATCCATTTGGCTTTTACCGGAACAGGTATGAACATAATATAGAGGGGCATGTTGGGGAATATCATGCCAAATGCGAGCAGCACTCCGTAAATAGCACCTGATGCGCCTACAGTGAGAAGCTGGTTAAGAAATGGCAGTTCAAGCCCTTGGGCAGTGGCTGAGGCTATGGCTTCGCGCATGGCGTCAAAAGTCGTGCCGTTCAGGTTTGCAAGTGGTTTTACAAAGATGTCCTGCCAGGTGAATGCCCAGACAATTTCCTGGACAATGGCGGCTCCGATGCCACAGCTGATATAATAGAACAGGTATCGCGGACTGCCCAGCACCCTTTCGAGCGTTATGCCGAACATGAACAGGGTGAACATGTTGAAGAGTATGTGGGCGAAGTCGGAAGTCGAGTGCATGAACATGTATGTGAGCAGCTGCGCCGGGTTGAAGTCTGACGCCTTGAAAAAGTGCAGCGCTCCGTACTGTGTGGCGAGTATAGACAGTTTTGGCGAAACCATCATGGCAAGCCATACAATGAAGTTTATTATAATGAGATTTTTGGTTACAGGAGGGACATTGGCGAAAATAGAGCCTTGCGTGCGCATTACAAATAATATTAATTCAGATGTTCTAATGTTTCCACAAAGTTACAAAAAAATGCGTTTTTTGATACCAAAACGGGCAAATCACCATTATTTTGTGAGCATTTTCCATTTTTTTTAGAAAAAAGTGCAAAATTCTCAGTTATATCATATATATTTGTGGTTGATTTTCAACAAACAACTAAATTCAATACGTATATCATGAACAAGACAGAGCTTATCAATGCTGTTGCTGAAAAGGCAAATCTCTCAAAAGTTCAGGCTAAAGCCGCTCTTGACGCTACTCTCAACACTATCACCGAAGCGCTCCTTAAAGACGACAAGGTAGCAATCATCGGTTTCGGCACATTCGGCGTTTCGGAGAAGACTGCCCGTACAGGTATCAATCCCCGCACCAAGGAAAAAATTGAAATTCCCGCTCGTAAAGTTGTAAAGTTCAAACCCGGCGCAGAACTTAATCTCGTAAAGTAATACAGGTCTTAAAGAAAAAATTGACAGGAGACTGTCTAACAAGTTTGGGCAGTCTCTTTTTTATAGTTTCAACAGTCTA